>ERZ802819.128-NODE-128-length-47404-cov-13.8176_pt1 | contig 47404 bp, 51 predicted proteins | sample MGYA00345647_ERZ802819 | MGnify/ENA primary metagenome ERZ802819 (study PRJEB30503, sample SAMEA104212355) | marine metagenome | biome: Westerlies Biome; feature: [SRF] surface water layer (ENVO:00010504) within the epipelagic zone...; material: water...
TCTAAGAATTTAATTTTTAAAATAAGATAAATAAGATTATTTTTTTGTGGATAATATCCACCAAATTTCAATACTGAATTGATTATATAATGGTCAATAAATATAGAAATACCCTAAAAAATCTAAAATCTCTTTTCCTTTTATTGGCGCTGTTTACTGTCAGCTCTCTCGTCTCTTCAGCATCACTGTCTTCCTTTAAGCCAAGTTTTGATTCTATTGAAAGCACCATTGTTCGGAAGGAAGTTTTCTTTAACTATCTGCTGCCAGCAATTCATAAGAAAAATGCCGAGATAGTTGAGCTGAGAAGTGCTATTTCTAACAATGAGCTTAGTAGTAATGAGCTCAACGCACTTGCAAAAAAATATCGCATTGATTCGCCTTCAAAAGAAGAGCTACTTAAAGTGATTGACATCCTTCCTCCATCACTTGTTCTTGCTCAAGCAGCGAATGAGTCAAACTGGGGCAGATCAAGGTTTGCTAAGGATTTCAATAACTATTTTGGAATTTGGTGCTTCTCAAAAGGCTGCGGTGTAATTCCGAAAGAGAGAGATGAGGATGCTATCCATGAGGTTGCAAGCTTTAATTCACTTGAGGACTGCATCGACTATTACGTATTAAATATTAATCGAAGCTATGCTTATGAGGATCTTCGTCTGATGAGGAAAAATCAACGCGAAAACCTACAACCAATCACTGGCATGTTGCTTGCTGAAGGTCTTGGGAACTATGCGTTCCCAGGTGACGAATACATCGAGTCAATTAAATCACTCATAAACTTCAACCAGTTAGAGAGACACGACTTTTTGAACTAGGTCTCATTTCTTGAAGACATAAAAAACCCGCTCTAGAGCGGGTTTTTTGATAATTCTGAGATCTTGAATTAACGTTTTGAGTACTGCTCGCTCTTACGCGCTTTCTTCTTGCCCACTTTTTTACGCTCAACAACTCGAGCGTCACGGGTAACTAGACCAGCGCCTCTGAGATCAGAACGAGTGGCTTCATCATAGGCCATTAACGCTCTAGTGACGCCAAGTCTGATTGCACCAGCTTGACCAGTATCACCACCACCTTTGACCATGATATTGAAATCAAATTTATTATGCATCTCAACAACGTCTAAAGGCTGGTTGATAATCATTGAAGAGGTCTCTCTTCCAAAATACTCGTCCATAGGTTTTTTATTGACCGTAAAAACGCCTTTGCCTTTAGTCATATATACTCTAGCAACTGAGGTCTTTCTTCTTCCCGTTGCGTAAAAAACTTCTTTATCTGCCATAATTAATATGCCTTAAATATCTAATAGTTGTGGTTGCTGCGCAGCATGAGTATGCTCCCCACCTGCAAAAACCTTCATTTTTCTAGCCATCTCTCTGCCCAGTGGGCCTTTAGGAAGCATTCCTTTTACTGCTTTTTGAATAACTTCTTCTGGCTTTTTGGCAAGTAACTCTTTGAATGGGACTGACTTTAAATTTCCAACGTAGCCAGTGTGATGGTGATACATTTTGTCATTATATTTGTTTCCAGTAACAGCTACTTTTGCTGCGTTGACGATAACAATGTAATCTCCAGTATCAACATGAGGCGTATATTCTGGCTTATGTTTTCCGCGAAGGCGAGACGCAACCTCAGTCGCCAAACGACCTAAAGTCTTACCGTCTGCATCAACTAAGAACCAGTCTCTTTTTACCTCATCAGCTTTCGCACTAAATGTTTTCATAACTCTTTTATACACGTCAGTTTAGAACAAGCGCACTATTATAATCACTTTTTATTCTTAATGTAAGATTTCATTTGGCAAATGCCTTTAATTATCTGGATCCTTAGACGTTAAAATTTCAGGCCTACTTGGCAGTCAAATCGAGGTTTTTTTGATACACTCTTGTTTCTATATCCATTAAACCCAATAAAGTATGAAAAAGGCTGTCATGGGTTTGAGGCAGTAATGCTTTTTCCTTGATAATTTTTTTGTCAAAGAGCTCTGATAGAGAATCATCAAGCCACATAAATGCTGCAACATCAATCTGTTCATCTGGAGCCATAAAGTAAGGCATGCCGTGCAGGTACAACCCTCCCTCTCCAAGAGACTCGCCATGATCACTCACATAAAGCATTGCAGTATCAGATTCTTGAGAGTTACCTTTAAGGAGCTCAATAACTTTTGATAGGAAATAATCTGTATAAAGTATTGTATTGTCATAAGCATTACTAATCTCATTATCAGTGCACTCATTCAGCTGATTTGTTTCACATATCGGCTTGAAAACTTCAAATTCTTTGGGGTATCTTTTATAGTATGCAGGCCCATGACTCCCCATTGTATGCATCACTATCAAAATATCATTGCCATCTTGCTCGTCAATGAAATTTTGTAAATTAACCAACATACCCTCATCCCTGCATTCAGGATTGCAAACAGGGTTGTTTTGTGAAGAGCTAAAGTCCAAAAAGTCTATTCGATCTGCAACACTTTTCGAACTCGAGTTATTTTCTAACCATAGAACACTGGCGCCGGCATAACTCACCAGATCAAGCACATTACTCATATTTTTTCCTTTTGCATGAGAGTAACTCTCTCGCCCAAGCAAAGAGAACATGCATGGAACAGACCAAGCAGTATCAGTTCCACATGAGGTCATGTTTGTGAATGAAATAATGTCCTCTTTCTCCAGCAAAGGGTTTGTTTGAAGGCTATAACCATTAATTGACATATGGTCTCTTCGAGAAGTCTCTCCAATGACAAAAATTATTAAGCGCCTTTTATCTGACTTCTTGTTAATTGCAGAATCTTCACCAATAACTTTAAATGGCTTGGCAGAAGTTTCGATTTTAGAGTCAACAAATTTAATTGAGGAATAGAGGAAATATGAAGGCGTAATATAAAGTCTTAAATCTCTATTCTCTCTTGCAAAAGAAGTGTAATGCTTTGAGAAAGACAATACCACAACTATAAATACTACGACTAAAGCAACAAAAACTTTAAATCTTTGCCAGAATTGAGGCATGAAAGGAATTCTTAATATTTTAATTTTTAATACAAAGAAGGAGGGCAATAAACCCAAAAAAAATAAATACAGAATGAATTGAATGCTCAAGAGATCGCCAAGTTCACTGGCATCAGTTTCAAACGTATTTGTAATCATATTATGGTCAAAAACTATTCCATAGTTACTAGTGCTATAAGTTAATACCGAGGAGAGAAGTAATAGAAAAATGAGGATTGGTTTAACGCTCCATCTAAAGCAAATAAGCAACAAGATGGATGAAAGAAATGAAAATAAAAATAAAGACAATGAGATAACAAATAACCAATTTTCAGCAAACGGATATATCTGCATTGTTTTTTCGAAAAATGTAAAATTACCTGTTAAAGTTAGAAACGCTCCAACAAACAATACAAGGTAGACTTGCGAAATTTTCTTAGAAAAAAATTGCATTTATCTTAGATGAAAAATTTATATTATATTATCTACTAGAAGACAAAGGAAGTAATGGTTAACTCACATATACACTTAGATTTTGATAATGTTAAATCTCCATCCAGTTCAACGACTGGTGTCATTATTCCATCGACTGGAAAAGACAATTGGGATAGCGTCATTGCCTGCTGTCATTCAAACAAAAATAGTCATTTTGCATTGGGCATTCATCCATGGTTTGTGAAAGATCATCAGATGATTGATTTGTATGATCTTGAAGTTAAAATCGAAGAAGAAAAACCAATTGCTGTGGGTGAGTGTGGCTTAGATTATGTCAAAGTCAAAGATCAAAACACACAAAGGTTCTTCTTTGATGAACAAGTTGCTCTTGCTACCCGGTTTGACCTACCACTCATCATTCATTCTGTCCATGCCACAGAAGATGTTACAGATTTACTTAAGTCTTACTCTAAATCAAGAGGGGTAATCCATGCCTATTCTGGAAGTCTTCAGCAAGCTGAAAATTTACTGAAAATAAACTTTTCATTTGGATTTGGGGCTGCACTTACTAATCCGCATGCATACAAACTTCATGATATTGTCAAATTCTTGCCAATTGAATCGATAGTCATTGAAACAGATGATAGAAACAATCCTGATGAATTAATTCAAGTTGCTGAGAGAGTTGCAAGAATCAAAAAAAATACTGTTGAAGAGGTCATTGAACAATGTGACCAGAATACTTACAATCTCTTTAAGATTAGCTAATGGCTGGAAGTTGTGCTCGAACTGAAATACTGGTTGGTCAACTGGGGTTAGCTCAATTGGCAGAGTCGCATGTAGTTATTGCTGGCCTTGGAGGTGTTGGTGGTGCATGTGCAGAATCCCTGTGCAGAGCTGGCATAGGAGAACTCACACTGATTGATTTTGATTTAGTGGCCAAGACTGACCTTAATCGCCAAATCATTGCTCTACACTCGACTCTCGGTAAATCAAAGGTTGAGGTTTTATCAAAAAGACTGAGAGACATTAATCCTGACACCGTAGTTAATGAAAAGAATCTATTTATTGATGGCAAAAAGGCTGAGGAAATTGCAAATGAAGAAGATTACAGTTTTGTGGCTGATTGTATTGACGCGATTGCATGCAAAACAAATCTAATTGATGCTTGCAATCGTTTTAATAAACCAATCATTTCAAGCATGGGAGCAGGAGGAAGGCTAGACCCCACAAAAGTTACAATCTCAAGAATGGATAAAACAGAATATTGTGGACTTGCCAGAGAACTCAGGAGACAACTCAGAATGAAGCGCGCATCGTTAAAATTTCCAGTGGTCCACTCAACTGAAGTGCAAATAAAGGCCCTTCCTCACGAAGCAGTTCATGAAACTGAGTTTTCACCGCCTGGAAGACCCAGAGCGGTCAATGGCGCCATATCCTATATGCCCAATATATTTGGATTAATGATGGCAGGACACATTATTCAAGCTATACTAAAATCATAAAAAAATAACTAGCCCTATACTATGGTAAGAACAGAAACCCCAATTTGTGAGTTCGATCTGCCTGCAATTGATTTCAGGCTCAAAGGCGTTGATGATCAATATTACGACCTAAATTCTCTGAAAGGAGAAAATGGATTACTAATCATGTTTATTTGTAATCATTGCCCTTACGTCAAATCAATAATTAGCAGAATTATTAGAGACACGAGCGAATTAAAGCAAGCAGGAATAAATAGCGTAGGAATTATGTCAAATGATCAAACCGAATATGAGGAGGACTCATTCGAAAATATGAAAAAAATGGCGCTTAGCAATAATTTTCCTTTCCCTTATCTGGTTGATGAAACTCAGGAGGTAGCCAGAGCCTACGGAGCTGTTTGCACACCTGATTTTTTTGGATACAATAATAAGCTTGGTCTTCAATATAGAGGTAGACTAGATGAGTCTCGAAAAGAATCAGTTGATGGCGCCAAGCGAGAGTTGTTTGAAGCAATGAAACAAATTTCAAGAACTGGTAGAGGTCCTGATCATCAAATTCCTTCAATGGGATGCTCAATTAAATGGTTTGAATAAAAATAATCATTAAATCATCTGAAATGAACTGCTGTCGTTTCAATGCTTAACGCAAATTAAGGGTATAATCCTCCCTTTTTCTCAACACCCCCACCCATATTATGTCTGATCAGGGATCTAGCATTACATTCAATAGCTTTGGCCTGTCTGATCCGTTAATTAAGGCGCTTGATGAGGTTGGCTATGAAACGCCATCGGCCATTCAAGAGCAATGCATTACTCACCTTCTTAAAGGTCATGATGTAATTGGACAAGCCCAAACAGGTACAGGCAAAACAGCTGCATTTTCGCTTCCTTTGATTGACAGAATTGATATCAAAAACAATCAAGTTCAACTTTTAGTCCTAACGCCAACTCGTGAACTGGCAATCCAAGTATCCGAAGCTATCCAGACTTACTCCAGGCATATCAAAGGTTTTCATGTCCTTCCAATTTATGGCGGCCAATCTTATGATGTTCAATTAAGACCGCTCAAAAGAGGCGTTCATGCTGTAGTTGGAACACCCGGGAGAGTAATGGATCACCTCAAAAGAGGCACACTTAAGCTTAATTCGCTTAAGGCTTTGGTATTAGATGAAGCAGATGAAATGCTCAGAATGGGCTTCATTGATGACGTGAAGTGGGTCATGGAGAAGCTACCCGAAGAGCGTCAAATTGCCCTCTTCTCTGCAACCATGCCTGATGTCATTAGAAGAGTAGCGGAAAAATTTTTGGATAAACCCAAAATAGTTAAAATTAAAACAAAAACTGCTACAGCCAAAACAATATCCCAAAGGTATTGGCTTGTTGGCGGGGTTCATAAACTGGACGCATTGACTCGAATTCTTGAAGTTGAAGCCTTTGACGCCCTTCTGATTTTTGTCAGAACAAAAACGGCAACGGTAGACCTTGCAGAAAAGCTATCGGCCAGAGGCTTTACAGCAGAAGCAATTAATGGTGATATTGCGCAAAATCATAGGGAGCGAATAATTCAGCACCTAAAAAAAGGGAAAATTGATATCCTTATTGCAACTGATGTTGCTGCAAGAGGTCTTGATGTTGATCGAATCTCTCATGTAGTGAATTATGATATTCCTCAGGACCCAGAGTCCTACGTCCATAGAATTGGAAGAACTGGTCGCGCTGGAAGAGACGGAAAAGCAATACTATTCGTTGCGCCCCGAGAAAGAAGAATGCTGAAAACCATTGAAAGAATTACTCGACAACCAATTGAGCCAATGATGCTGCCGTCAGCAAAAATCATTAATGAACAAAGGATTTTAAACTTTAAGCAAAGGATTACCCAAACTCTTGAAAATCAAGATCTATCAATTTTTTCCGATTTAGTCCTTAGCTATCAGAAAGAAAATGAAGTCGATCTATTTAAAATTGCATCCTCTCTTGCACTAATGGCACAAGGAACAGAGCCCCTATTACTCAGTGAAAAAGAGATCATTCAACCCAAAATAGACTCTAAGGACAATAAAACCATTGCAATTTCAATCCATGCTGACCCTCTCAAAGATAATCCATCCATTCAAATGAGAAGATACAAAATATCATTAGGGAGAAGGGACAATATCAAGCCAGGGAATATTTTGGGAGCAATCGCCAATGAGGCTGAAATAAGTAGCGCATTCATTGGTGCAATTCAAATCCATCAAGACTTCACAACCGTTGATTTGCCTGATGAGATGCCTAAAGAAACTCTTCAAATCCTCAAGAATACTAGGGTATTTGACAAAAAACTCAATATGGAAGAGTTGACTGAAAAAAATAATAAAACCTCTCCTCGCGAATCATCGAGTCATTTTAAAAGGGAATCTCCGAAAAAGAGAAGAAGAGGTAAGCCAAAAACAAATAGAGACAAAAAATTCTCAAGAAATCGCTCAAGAAGATAGCCTTATCAGGGCCAACTAAATAAATATACATTATTAGATTTTTAGGTTAAAATTGACTTTGCTGGTTAATATTCAGCTAATTTTGATGTTGTGTTGTTGCTTCATAGTATGTCGGTTTCACAGTGATTTGGGTTGGTTGCATCTTTTCCATGTTTTATTTTTTTTTAGGAGACTGCATGTCTACAACTACAGGTCGCGTTAAATGGTTTGACGCAAAAAAAGGTTTTGGTTTTATTGAGCAAGAAAGTGGTGACGACGTATTCGTTCACTTCAGAGCAATACAAGGCGATGGCTACAAAACTCTTGAGGAAGGTCAAGAGGTTGAGTTTGAACTTGAAGATGGCGCTAAAGGCCCTCAAGCAGCAAACGTCGTAGCAAAATAATTTAAAAGTTATTTATCTAAACCCAGCTTTTAGCTGGGTTTTTTACTTTTTTCCCTCTCTAGACTGTTTCAAGTTTAATCTTCGAGTAACGATCAGTTTAGTAAAAAATCCTCTTATTCAATTAAGACTTAAGTGAGCGTGTGTCTATTCAGTTTTAATTAATTTCTATTTATTCACTTCTTTTACAAAGAAGTCAATCGCTATATAATTGTTAGAAACTAAAGGCCCTATGAAAACATTCTATTGGTACGATTATGAAACTTTTGGTCTTTCACCAAAAGTGCAAAGAATTGCTCAATTTGCTGGGATTAGAACGGATGAAAATCTTAATATTCTTGATGAGCATATGTTTTATTGTAAACCAACCCATGACAGCCTTCCAGCACCTGAAGCTTGTTCAGTAACCGGCATTACCCCGCAACTATGTGAAGAAAAAGGGTTTATTGAGCATGAGTTTATAAAAAAAATCCATGCTGAGTTTTCGCAGCCCGAAACCTGCATTGTTGGATATAACTCAATTGCTTTTGATGATGAGTATACAAGGCATACTCTTTTTAGAAATTTTTTGGATCCATACTCTTGGCATTGGCAACATGGTAATTCAAGGTGGGATATTTTAAGCGTCGCTAGATTTTGCTATGCCCACAAGGAGAGAGATAGTCTTAACTGGGTAAAAAATGATAAAAATAGGCCTATTTTTAAGCTAGATAACCTTGCTCCTGCAAATAATATTGAGCACAGCAATGCCCATGATGCTATGGCTGATGTAAGAGCAACAATTGGTATTGCCTCAATAATTAAGAATACTCAGCCTAAATTCTTTGAATATGCATTGAGTCTTAGAAATAAAAAAGAAGTAGAAAATCTTATCAACCTTTTTTATCCTATGCTTTTAACTAACTCTAGCTTTGGTTATAAGTCATCTTTCACAAGACTTGTAACTGCCATCTGCTATCACCCAGATTATTCAGACCGTGCAATTGTTTTTAACCTCAATCAAGACCCAGAAATTCTTTTAGAGCTTGATACAGAGGAATTAAAAAAACTAACTTTCACCAGAAAATCTGACTTACCAAAAGGTATTGAAAAGCTTGATTTGAATGAATTAGTATTTAACAAAAGCCCAATGTTCGTCTGCAGTCCGAACGAAGATAGCTTTAAACTTTCGCCTGTTCTAATAGAAAAGTTTCAGATTGATATGGAGAATTGTTTAAAAAATTTATCATTTATCCATCAAAATAAGTCAAAAATTGAAGAGAAAGTTAAATCAATCTATAAACTAACTTCAGAAAGACAACAAAGCCCTGATGTTGATCAATCTCTCTATGATGGCTTTGTTAGCAACCATGATAGAGCTATCTGTAATGAAATACAGGATCTTTCAAGTAAAGATTTTGCTATTTATAATCCAGCATTTGAAGACAAAAAACTTTCAAAACTTTTTTTAAATTTTAAGGCAAGAAATTATCCTCAATATCTGAATGATATTGAACAAGATGAATGGTTTGAAATCGTTCAATCGAGAATTCAGAATGGTGAAAATGGATTCCTATCAATTGATAGCTTTGAAAGAAGCTTAAATCATTTAAAAGAAAGCTATCCAGATAGAAAAAAACTCTGGAAACAGCTTGAGGATTATGCAGATTCATTTATTTGAAGATTGATTGGTTGTTGATAAATATATAAAAATTAAGTATAATATTTGACCCATAGTTAAACCAAAAAGGTTCAAATGAACGCAGAAACTAGAAGTGAAATGTTTGGTAGGCTTTTAAAGCAAATTCCTAATCCAACAACTGAGCTTAACTATTCAACATCATTCGAACTGCTTGTTGCGGTTACTCTATCAGCGCAAGCGACTGACAAGAGTGTTAATCAGGTAACAGACATCTTATTTCCTCTTGCAAACACACCTGAATCAATATTCGAACTGGGTGAAGACAAACTAAGAGATACAATTAAGTCTATAGGGTTATTTAACTCTAAGGCAAAGCATATTATTCAAACTTGTAGAATAATCATTGATAAGTATAACTCTGAAGTTCCCGAGACCAGAAAAGAATTAGAAGCTCTTCCTGGTGTCGGAAGAAAAACGGCCAATGTAGTTCTCAATACTGCATTTGGACAACCTACAATTGCAGTTGATACCCATATCTATAGGGTAGCCAATAGAACAGCAATTGCTTCTGGAAAAACCGTGCTAGAGGTTGAAAAAAAATTAATAAAATTCATACCTGATGAATTCAAAGTTCCAGCTCACCATCTAATGATCCTTCATGGTAGATATGTCTGTAAGGCAAGATCTCCGCATTGCACTGACTGCACACTGCTAGATTTGTGCGAATACGAAGAGAAAAATATCTAGGCTAAGTGTTTACCTCTGACAGATCTGAGCAAAGAAAATATTTAGCTGAAGCCTGGGGTAAATACAAATCTAATCAGCCTTTAGAGCCCTTAGAACTTCAATTAGCAAAAATAATTGAAAGTCACTCTGAATATCAAAAAATTATTAAGGATTTAGAAACTGAATACTTTCCAGAGCAAGGAAAAACTAATCCATATCTTCACATTAATCTTCACTTGTCATTACAAGATCAAATTAACTTGGACCAACCAAAAGGAGTCAAGGAGATATATACTAATTTGTTAAACAAATACAATGACTCTCATCAAGTCGAACACCTAATGATGGAACACTTAGCTGAAATGATTTTTAATTCTCAGAAATACAACAAATCGATGGATCTTGAACACTATCTAAGATCTTTGCAAGAGCTTAAATAAAATCAATCAATCATATAATAGTTCAATAAGACACTATTTAGACCAATTTACAAAGTTACTCAAAAGCTGTAAGCCATCCGATTGTGATTTTTCTGGATGAAATTGAACTGCGAATACATTGTCTAATGCGATCGCAGATACAAATTCATGTCCATAGTTTGTAGTGCCAAAAACACAATCTTGATTAACTGGTTTCACATAATAACTATGAACGCTATAAAAACGACTATTATTTTCAATATTAAACCAAAGTGGGTGATCTTTAGATTGATTTACATTATTCCAACCCATATGTGGAATTTTTAATGCATTATCCTTAAATTTAACTACTTCTCCTGGAACTATTGATAACCCGTTAGTTCCTTTATCTTCCTCGCTTGAGTCAAATAATAGCTGCAAACCTAAACAAATACCCAAGAATGGTTTGGATTGAAATGAAAATTTAATTTCATCAATTAACGAGTTTTCCTCCAGCGCGCTCATGCATGACCCCATTGCTCCTTGTCCTGGAAAAACAATTCGGTCAGAGTCTCTTATAAATTTAGGATCACTAGTAAGTATGCAATTATCATTTGGCGCAACATGCTCAAGCGCCTTCTGAACGGAACGGACATTTCCCATTCCATAGTCCACAATTGCGATTGTTTGCATGATGCTATGCCTGGTTAATTAGAGTGAACCCTTTGTTGATGGAATAACACCCGATTGTCTTTCATCTGGTGTTGTCGCCATTCTAAGCGCCCTACCAAATGCCTTAAAGACAGTTTCAGCTTGATGATGTGAATTTATGCCCTTCAAATTATCAATATGTAGAGTAACCAAAGAGTGATTAACAAATCCTTGAAAGAATTCTCTAATGAGATCCAGATCAAATGACCCAACTCTATCTCTTGTAAACTTAACGCCTAATTCTAACCCTGGTCGTCCAGATAGATCAATAACGACTCTTGACAATGCCTCATCAAGTGGAACATAAGAATGCCCGTATCGTGTAAGGCCTTTTTTATCTCCAACGGCATCAGAGAATGCCTTTCCTAAAGTGATACCAACATCTTCAACAGTATGATGATCGTCTATATCTGTATCACCTTTACAGCTAATCGTTATATCCATTAAACCATGACGCGCAATTTGATCTAGCATATGGTCTAAAAATGGAACCCCGGTATCTATATTAGCTTTTCCAATACCATAGAGCTCAAGACTTACCTTGATATCAGTTTCATTTGTCTTTCTCTCTTTAATAACCATTTTTTGATTTTATCTTATGAAATATAGTCTTTGATTAGTATTTCAGCTATTTGAATTGTATTGAGTGCGGCTCCTTTTCGGATATTATCCGAAACTACCCATAAATTTAGTCCGTTTTCAAAACTAATATCTTCTCTAATTCTGCTGACATATGTTGCATCATTATTAGTTGCCTCAGAGAATGGAGTTGCGTAACCGCCGCTCTCTCTTTTATCCATGACCTCCACTCCATCAGCATTCTCAAGTAAATTACGGGCATCTTTAGCCGTTAATTTCTCTTTTGTTTCAATATGTACCGCTTCCGAATGGCCATATACCACTGGTATTCTCACTGCAGTAGGGTTAACCAGAATTTCATCATCCTCAAAGATTTTTTGGGTCTCCCATACCATTTTCATTTCCTCTCTTGTATAGCCATTTTCTTGAAATGTATCAATATGAGGTATAGCATTGAATGCGATTTGTTTTGGATAAACATCAACCTCTACATCATTGCCATTTAAGAGATTTGCAGTTTGGGTTGTCAGCTCAGTTATCGCCTCTTTACCACTTCCAGAGACTGCTTGATAGGTAGCAACATTGATTCTTGAAATACCTACAGCATCATAGATCGGTTTTAAAGCAACTAACATCTGAATAGTTGAACAATTTGGATTAGCAATAATATTACGATTTGTGTACTCAGCTATGGCATGCGGATTAACTTCTGGCACAACAAGGGGAATATCTGCATCACGCCTAAAATGAGACGTATTATCTATAACAATACAACCTTGTTCTGCAGCTATAGGTGCATATTTTTCAGATATACTACCTCCAGCTGAAAATAATCCAATTTGAGCTTGTGAAAAATCAAAAGTATCTAAATCTTGAACGACCCATGACTTCCCTTGGCAAGAAACTTTAGTTCCTGCAGAGCGTTTTGAAGCTAATGGATATAAGTTTTCAATAGGAAAGTTCCTCTGATCTAGAATTGAAATCAAAGTTTCACCAACTGCTCCAGTTGCTCCAACAATAGCAACGTTATATTTTTGACTCATAATGCTCTAAGGCTTTAAAAAAACTATAGATTATAAAGTACTAGGCCTAAAATTCATGAATATATGCAACACTTTTACAAATTTAGTGCCATTTTAAAAGCGAAAATACTGAGAATTCTGATAAATTATGGAAGTCGCCATGGCAGCTCACCATCATTAAATGATGCAGTATAAAGCTCAAACCAGGTCTCACGGTCCATCTTAACACTCATAGCATCAGAAATTTTTGCAATTCTATCTAAATTATTTGTACCCATAACAGGACAAATCTTTGCAGGATGGGCCAATATCCAAGCAACTGCCACGGCAGCTATATCAACATTTTGATTGGCTGCTATTTTGGACAAGACCTTTGTGAGATTCCCCTTGCCCTTCACAAGTTTCCCCCCACCAAGAGGTGACCAAGCCATTATGGGTGTTGCTCGTTCTTGATGAAAAGTAAGGTCTCCATTTGTGAATGACTCAGTTGCAGCCAATGACATTTCAATTTGGTTCGTTACTAATTTACTTTTCATAGCAGATTGCAAAAGGCTAAAGTCCCAGGGTTTGAAATTTGACACACCTACCTCTTTAACTTTCCCAGATAAAACAAGATCATCTAATGCCTTGCCAGTCTCTAAGTGGTCCATAAAAGGGTCCTGACGATGAATTAATAACAAATCTAGGTGATCTATTGACATATTTTTTAAAGAGGCATCTACAGAATTAAAAATATGCTCCTTTGATGTGTCGTAGTGACTTACTGATGCATTAGAATATCTAGCAGAGGGATTTACTATTCCACATTTAGATATAATTTCAATCTGTTCCCTAAAGGATGGGTTTGCTTTTAAAGCCTCTCCAAATAATGATTCTGAAGTATATAGACCATAAACTGCAGCCTGATCAAATGAAGTAATTCCTTGATCTAAACATATATTAATTTTTTCACCGATATGTTGGGAAGATACATTGGTATCGTCAGCCAAACGCCACATTCCATAAACTATTCTACTAAGGCTTGTAGAATTAGATAAATTAACGCGTTCCATGAGCACTCCAAGTAGTACTTTTGATTAAACAGAATTGCTGACTTCAATAAATTGATGCTTCAATCTAAATTTAGAACAAAGATGGTCACAAAGAGCTTGAACTCCATACCTTTCAGTTGCATGATGACCGGCAGAAATAAATGTAATGTTATTCTCCTTAGCTACAGCAGGTGTCTTTTCTGAGACTTCTCCAGTCAAATACAAATCAACATTCAGATTGATTGCATCCTCTATGAAGCCTTGGGCAGCACCAGTACACCAGGCAATTTTTTTAATCTGCCCCCTTTTATTACCAAATATTTGTGGAACTCGATCCAGTTTTTCTTCGATCAATCTTTCAAAATCACTCAAATTGATACTCAGCTCGCCTTGCCAAAGCAAACTATCTTCAACAGACCTCATCTTGGTAATGCCTAAACGCTTTCCAAGCTCAATATTATTTCCAACCTTTGAATGATCATCTAGTGGGAGGTGGTAAGCAAATAGATTGATTTGATTTTTGATGAGTAATTCAATTTTTTTTCTCTTGGCACCAACGATAACTTTGGACTCATTATCCCAAAAGATACCATGATGAACAAAAATAGCATCTGCTTTCTCGACAACAGCTTGTTCAATCAAATCTAAGTTTGCACTAACACCACTAACAATTTTATTTATAGTTTGACTTCCCTCTACCTGCAATCCATTAGGGCCATAATCTTTGTATTTACTAACACTTAGATAATTATCACAATAATTATTTAGCTCATCTCTATCAACCATAATATTCCTTAATAGCAGCTAAAAGAGCATTATTTTCAATCGGCTCACTAACACTTATGCGAATAAAATTTGAAAGCTCAGAGTCTAAAGAAAATCCTTTAACCAGGATTCCATTTTCAATTAATGAACTATGCAGCGATTGAGCATCATCGCAATGAACGAGTAGAAAGTTAGTCTGAGATGGAAAAACTTTTAACTGAGAAAAGAAAGATAGCTCTTCAAAAAGGCGCTGTCTTTCATTGGTCAATATTTCTGCGTTTTTTACAATACCCTGCTTATCCTGAAGTAAAAAATTGGCACTCGCTTGAGTGAGGATATTAATGTTATAAGGAAGTCGCAGCTTATTCAGTTGAGCAATCGTCTCTTTACTACCAATTAAAAGACCAAGCCTAAGTCCAGCAAAGCCTATTTTAGAGATAGTTCGCAGCACTACTAAATTTGAGAAATTAGAAATCTCAGATAAAAAGCTTCTATCTGAGTAGGCATAATAGGCCTCATCAAGAACAACCAAGGCATCTGTAGTCCTAATAATTTCTATAATTGCATCATAGTCAAATGCATTTCCCGTAGGATTATTAGGATATGCAATAAATATAAGCTTAGGTTTTTTACTATTAATAGCCTCGATTGACTCGCTTAGATTAATGTCAAAATTAGAATCAAGCTTGATACCCTGATACCTTAAATGAGCATACTTTGATACCATTTCATACATCACGAAACTTGGCTCAAAACTCATAATAAGGTCGCCCTCATTACAAGCCAGTGCCAATAACTGTATTAACTCATCTGAACCATTTCCTAGGAGCATTTCAAACTCTCCTGGGATTTCCATGAGAACTCTCAAAGTTTCCTTGAGCTGAGCTGATGCAGCGTCTGGATATCGGTTGACCTCTGCCTTAGCAATATACTCAAGAAACTCCTCTTTCAAATTACTTGGAACACCAAAAGGACTTTCCATTGCATCTAACTTAAGCAAGTTCTTAGATTCAGGGACATGGTAAGCATTGATATTCTTGATATCTGATCTTAGCCATTTTTCAATAAAAGTCATTTTGATTGGTAAGGAGTTCTTATCGGATGATACTGCATTTTACCAAGCTTTTTCGCATTTAATAAACATTGGTAAGTGTAAGCAAGACCCTGATCACAGGCTTCTTCAATGGCAATTCCTTTTGCCAATAAAGCTGAAATTGCACTCGATAATGTGCACCCAGAGCCATGAAATTTATCGGGTAGTTTTTTATAATTAAACCTTCTAATCAAGCTTGATTTATTATAAAGACGATGCTCAATATCTATTTTAGAGGAGTCTGATGTTGTAACAAGAACCCAAGGGCAATTAAGACTTGAGACTGCTTCTTTCTCGCTCAAGCCAGGTGATAAAAGATTCAGCTCCTCTAAGTTAGGAGTTAGTATTGTACATTTTGGAAAAAGATATTTCTTCATAACTCCAACCATCTTTATTGAACTCATGTTTTCTTGAGTTCCAGATATGAGTATTGGATCAACAACAACATTGAGTGTGTTCTTTTCTCCAATCAATCTAGAGATAGTTTTTATTTGACTTACTGACCCCAATAAGCCAATTTTCACTGTGTTAAATGAAATATCCTCATCGAGTAGATTGAATTGCTTCTCTAACAAGCTATCCTTTACTACGTCAATTGATTCCACTCTTTGAGTGTTTTGAGCAGTTAGTGAGGTCACTATTGGGAGAGGGTTGAGCCCAAATTGGTTAATCGTTTCAATGTCTGCAGAAATCCCTGCAGCTCCAGATGGATCTAAACCTGAAAATAATAAAACTGAATCGGCTTTTGGCCTATCCATGAATTATTGTTTTTCTTTTTGAATTAAATAGTCGATTACTTCAAAAATCTTCTCTTCACTTCCAGCACTTGTAGCGTTAACCATATACTTGCCATTAACAATAAAAGCAGGGACACCAGTAATTCGATATTTATAAGTATTGGCTTTTGCTTTATTAACCGCAACTTTTACAGGGAATGACTTAAAAACCTTATCAGCTTTATCTTCATCTACGCCATTCAATGAGAGCCAAGTCACAAAATCTTGCTGAGTTTTAAGGTTCAATTTCTGCACATGAATAGCATTAAATAGTGCAGAATGCAATCGATCTAGCTCACCTAACTCCTCAAGAACATAATAAAAGGTAGAGCCGTACTCCCATCCAGGAAAGACAGCAGGTTGAAGAACTAATTGAGCTGAACTATCCATTGTCTGCATCCATTGCTCAAGCATTGGATGGACAGAGAAGCAATGAGGACAAAAATACCAAAATAGCTCTCTAACTTCTATCTGTTCGCCAGTTTCAGTCTCTACAGGCTTATCTAGAACAATATAATTTTTACCCGCAACAAACTCTGCTTGAGAAGTGTTGGCAAAGAATACAAAAATTGCTAGAGCAATTACAGAGGTCAGTGCAGTGATTTTTTTCATGTTATTTGTCATTTTATGTTCAAAATAAAATTATAGAGAAATTCACTTAAGCTCAATCATTATTTGACGAAAAAATCTATTGCAGTATACTAATTTCAATGCTATTAATTATAGAGTTTTTCTATATTATACTTATTCAAATCAAAAACCTTATGACTCTCAAAATCTTCCCAAAGCTTAAGATATGAAACACCTTTTTCGGGATGAATTCCATCAGGGTTCAGCTCTAAGAGTGGAGCAAGGACAAATGCATATCTGAGTATATCTTTTCGAGGAACATTTATTTTTTCATCGATCATATCGTCATAAATAACAAGATCGAGGTCTATAATTCTTGATGAAAATTTTGGCATTGTTCTATTTCTACCGAGCGAGTCTTCAATTTTATGCAGAATCTCTAGGACTTCAGAAGCTGTTTTGGGAGTTTCAACATTGACCCCAACATTATAAAAATCTTGACCTTCAAACCCCTCCGAAGGACTCTCATAAAGTGAAGAAATCTTAATTTTTTCAAAAAAATTCTCAAGCTGATTTAATGCAGAACGAATATTTTTTCGTCTATCTTGGTTTGATCCGATATTAAAATGCAGAATACTCACTAACTCTTGGTCCTTTCTATAATAACTCCAACTCCGCTAGCTCCAGTAATTGCTTCGCCTTTATTAAGCGTTAGCTTTACCCAATTTACATCAAACTCAGTAAGGATAATCTGACAAATTTTCTCTGCCAAAGTTTCAACTAGCTCGAACTTAGAATCTCTTACAAAGCTTGCAATTCGTTTGCAAACACTCTTATAGTTAAGGGCCTGATCAATATGATCAGTCTCTGCTGCTGCAGCTATATCTGATGACATTTCAATATCAAGCACTATGTCCTGACGAATTTTCTTTTCCCAATCATAAATACCTATAACAGTATCCACTTTTAGGCCTTCAACAAAAACAATATCCATATTTCAAGTATTTTTAAGAAAAAGTATTATGATACCTTTGTGATATGAACTTAAAACCACAATAAAATGTTTTCATTGATATAATTTGCAGCTAAATCTGAACAAGATTTAAATTTTGCAAATAATTTAGGAGTGCTGCTTGTTTTATTTTTTAATTGGTAGTTATTTATTGGGATCGATTTCTAGCGCTATCATTATTTGTAAAATGTGCAACCTGCCAGATCCAAGAACAAAAGGTTCAAAAAATCCTGGTGCTACTAATGTTTTGAGAATTGGCGGAAAGTTTGTGGCTGCATTTGTTCTAATATTTGATGGACTTAAGGGTGCTGTGCCGGTTCTACTTGCCCATTATTTCGGGTACGATTTATTTGATTTAACCATTATTTTACTGTTTGCTTTTCTTGGCCATGTGTTTCCAATTTATTATGGATTCAAGGGAGGCAAAGGAGTAGCAACCTACCTAGGCGGACTTATAGGTCTTAGCTTTTTTGTTGGGTTGACGTTCTCAATTATCTGGCTCATTGTTGCAAAAGTAATGAAAGTGTCGTCAATAGCTGCATTAACAGCGACTGTACTATCCCCAATTTATTTTTATTTCATTACAACTCATGATGTACGGGCCACAATGGTTATTTTTCTTATTAATCTTTTTATTTACTTCACTCATCGCGAAAATATTAGAAGAATTATGAATGGCGAAGAGGGAGTTATAGGTTCATAAGTCAACTACTCTGTCTTAATACTTACGCCGCGATTTAATAGTGCATTAGCAACAAGAGCCAATACAATTATCATTGAAATGGGCACTAAAAAAGCCTTCCATAGTTCGACGGAGCCTATGCCCAGAAACCCGAGTCTAAATGCATCCATCATATAATAAATTGGATTAAATGCTGACAACGCCCTCCAAAAGCTTGGCAATATATCAATACTATAAAACATCCCTCCCAAATAAGTCAGCGGCAATAAAACAAAGTTTGGAATTATTGAAATATCGTCAAAAGTTCTAGCAAAAACAGCATTAATAAAGCCAGCCAATGCAAACATAATTGATGTTAGGAAAAAAGTGATGGCAATTATTAAGAGACTAAATATTTTTATTTCAACAAAAAAAGAAATTGTAAAAGTTACAGCTAAACCGACACAAAAACCTCTTGCGATTCCTCCGCTAACGAATCCCAGCAAAATAATCCAATTGGGTGTTGTTGAGACAAGAAGCTCTTCAAAACTATTGTTATATTTGGTCATAAAAAAAGATGACACAGTGTTAGCGTAAGATTGCATAATGACTGTCATTAATATAATCCCAGGCACAATAAAATCGATATATTCAATCCCCTGCATCTGACCTATTCTACCTCCCATTAATCCACCAAAAATAAGGAGATATAATGAGGTTGTGATCACTGGAGGCACTATCGTTTGAACCCAAATCCTTATAAACCTGAGTATTTCCTTTATGACAATAGTTTTATAGGCAATCCACATATTAATTTAACTGGTAAGTGATAAAAAAAGTGCCTCTAGGCGATTTTGCGAACTCCTAAGATGAGAGACATTAATATTCTGTTCAGATAACGCTGACACGACATCAGATATTGAAACTTCTTCGCGCCGTGAAACCTGCAAAGTATTTTCATCTAACACCACACAGTCACAATGACTAATCTCTATGGGATTTGATACTTTCTCTATTGTATCGATAATAATAACCTGTCTCTTAGCCCTGGCAAGAAGCTTTTTCATATTGGACTGCAAGACTAGTTCACCATTACTAAGAATGGCAATGTTTCTGCACAGGGATTCGGCCTCCTCTAGATAATGCGTTGTCAAAATAATAGTCATGCCATCATCATTCAACTGAGTTAGGTAGTGCCACATTGATTGACGTATTTCAACATCAACTCCTGCAGTTGGCTCGTCAAGTATCAAAATTTTTGGTCTATGAATTAAAGCTCTTGCAAGCATTAATCGTCTTTTCATCCCACCAGATAATGACTGAGCAACATCAAAGCGCCTATCCCAAAGCTCCATTTTTTTTAATAAAAGCTCAGCTTGTAATTTGGCATCTTTACGGGGGATACCAAAGTAACCGGCCTGATTTATAAGGATTTCAATGTTGGGCTCATGAGGATTAAAGTTAAACTCTTGTGGCATCAACCCAATCATTTTCTTGACTTCGTTAGAATGATTTTTTTGATTTAAACCATTAATCTCAACCTCACCGGAGGTACTCTTTAATAACCCTGAAATAATTCCAATTGCTGTTGTTTTACCGGCGCCATTAGAGCCTAGTAAGGCAAAAAAATCACCCTCTTCAACCTTTAAATTTATCCCCTTTAAGGCCTCAAGATTGTTAGAGTAAGTTTTAGCTAAATGATTGGTAGAGAGAGCAAGAGGCATAGTATCTAGAATATAGGCACTGAAAAAATAAACATGATAACAATAAAAATAAATTAGGGTTTTACATTTCAATTAAATTTTCATATTCGCCGCCTTTATCACATTAAATTTGGGATAATTACATGGTTCAAATTTTAAGCTTTTTAAACAGTCCATATGACTACTCAAAAAAACGTAGAGTTGCCCGATATAGGCGATTTTGACGCAGTAGATATTATTGAAGTTCTTGTTAAGGTTGGGGATTCTGTCAATGAAAATGACAGCATCATTACCCTCGAGACGGATAAAGCTACCATGGAAATTCCAGCCCCATTTGCTGGAAAGGTAAGCGCACTCTCAGTCAAGGTAGGTGATAAAGTTGCAAAAGGCGACCTCATTTTAACTCTTGATAGTGAATCAGAAAATTCAGAAGATGATGAAGAAGCTTCAAACTCGCCTGAAACAGTAATTCAAGCCAGCAATGATGTTGCTTCTGAAATTATCTCTGATTCAGTGAATGAGAATGAAATTCCTAAAGAAGAAATTTCATTAAACCCTGATTCGAATTACCATGCATCGCCATCTATTCGAAAATTAGCAAGGGAGCTTGGTGTTAGCCTTTCTGGGATAAATGGAACCGGTAAAAAAGGTAGGATACTTGAAGAAGACCTTAAATCTCATGTTAAAAATATTCTTAAGAATGGAAATGCACTTGAAGAAGTCGAGGTCATTCCTTTATCTAGAATTAAAAAGCTTTCTGGAAAACATCTATCCAAATGCTGGAGTACGATTCCTCATGTCACACAATTTGATGAGGTAAATATCGACCAACTAGAAAAATTTCGAAAACATCAAAAAGAAAAAAATATCAAATTGAGCCCTCTTGTTTTCATTATGAAAGCAGTTGTGCAAGTATTAAAGCGCCATCCAAACTTTAATGCGTCGTTAGATGAGACAGCTGAAAATCTTGTATTAAAAAAATACTTCAATCTTGGGATTGCAGTTGATACGCCTAATGGTCTAGTTGTCCCAGTCATTAAAGATGTAGGTAAAAAATCCCTCATGGAGCTTTCTGAAGAGCTTTCGGAGATATCACAAAGGGCGAGAGAAGGAAAGCTTGATGCAAATGAAATGAAGGGGGCGGGTTTTACAATTTCAAGCTTAGGCGGTATAGGTGGAACTCAATTCACGCCTATTATTAACTCGCCAGAAGTCGCAATTCTTGGAGTATCAAGAACTCAAATTAAGCCTGTATGGAATGGTAGCTCATTTGAGCCTACAGCCATGATTCCACTTGCTCTTTCATATGACCATAGAGTCATCGATGGAGCTGAAGGTGCAAGATTTATGGCAGAATTAAACCAGGTCTTAAGTAATATAATGGAGATGTTGTTATGATTAAAACTCAAGTTTTAGTTATTGGTTCAGGACCTGGGGGCTATACTGCTGCTTTTAGGGCTGCTGACTTAGGAAAAGACGTTACCCTTATCGAGCGCCATGAATCACTGGGCGGGGTTTGTTTGAATGTTGGCTGTATACCCTCGAAGTCACTTCTTCATACAGCAGAAGTGATCAATGAAAGTAAACACGCTAGCGAACTTGGAGTAACTTTTTCAAAACCAAAGATTGATCTCAAGGGAGTTAAACAAAACAAAGATAGTATTGTCAATAAACTCACCGGTGGAATTCAGGCGCTTGCAAAAGCCAGAAAAGTTAATGTGATTAATGGCTATGGAAAATTTATTTCAAAAAATCAAGTAGCACTTGATGGTTCAGATGAGGTTATTGAATTTGAACAATGCATTATTTCTGTTGGATCTCGAGTTACCAAGTTCCCAATGTTCCCATTCGAAGACGAGCGAGTCATGGACTCGACTGACGCTCTCTTGCTGGATGATATACCCAAGAGAATGCTGGTAGTTGGAGGTGGAATAATCGGCCTTGAGATGGCAACAATTTATGATGCTCTTGGAAGTGAAATTACAATCGTTGAGCTCGGAGGTCAAATTATTCCGGCTGCTGATAAAGATATTGTAAATCCTCTTTTTAAGAAAGCTAAGAAAAACTATGCTAATGTTTTCCTAAATACTAAGGTTACTTCTATGAGCACCCTTAAAAAAGGCATTAAAGTTGAGTTTGAAGGTAAAGATGCCCCTAAAAATGATACCTTTGATAAAGTCTTAGTTGCTGTTGGAAGGACTCCTAATGGAAACTTAATTGACGCAGATAAAGCCGGGGTTGAGGTTAATGAAACTGGATTTATTGAGACTGATAGGCAGATGAAAACAAATGTTGAAAACATTTTTGCAATAGGAGATGTTGTTGGTCAACCGATGCTCGCCCACAAGGCGGTTCATGAAGCTAAAGTTGCAGCAGAGGTTATCTGTGGAGAAAAATCAGGCTTTGATGTACTAACTATACCGTCAGTTGCTTATACGGATCCAGAGGTGGCATGGACAGGAAAAACTGAAAAAGAATTAAAGGAGGAGGGAGTTGATTTTAATAAAGGTGTTTTTCCTTGGGCAGCATCAGGAAGAAGCCTCAGTATAGGTAGAAGCGAAGGGGTATCTAAAGCTCTTTTTGATTCAAAATCGGGTAAGATTCTGGGCATGGGAATTTGCGGAACTAATGCAGGTGATTTGATATCAGAAGCTAGCCTAGCAATTGAGATGGGTTGTGATATGAGTGATATAGCCCTAACAATTCATGCACATCCAACTCTATCTGAAACTACCGCTTTTGCAGCAGAAATGGCTGAAGGAACAATTACTGATTTAATGCCACCAAGGAAAAGAAAATAGGTTCAATTATGGATATTAAACAAGCAAGAAAAAACGTTATTGAACAGCAAATAAGGCCATGGGGAGGCCTTAATGTAAGAGCCAACCAAGCGCTTGCAGAAATCCCTAGGGAAAAGTTTGTACCTGAAGAGTATCAAAAGCTTGTCTTTGCAGACATTGAAATACCTCTTAATGGTGTTGATAAGATGTTATCTCCTAAAATCGAAGGAAGAATTCTAGATTGCCTTAACCTTCAAGGAAATGAAGAGATTCTTGAGGTTGGAACAGGAAGTGGCTACTTAACATCTGTTCTTGCAAAATTATCAAAGTCAGTTCAATCTATTGAAATAGAAAAAGAGCTCTATGAGAGTGCAAAAGCAAGTATCAAAAAATTAAAACTCAAAAATGTCGAGCTTATAAATGATGATTTTATTTGTTCAAATTTTCAAGAAGAAGAGTTTGATGCTATTGTAATTAGCTCTGCACTTACTTCTATTGATGAGGATTTAAAAAAACTGCTAAAGGTTGGTGGCAGTTTATTTGTTGTAGTTGGATCCAAAAATCATATGCATGCAACTATAGTTTCAAGGTCATCTAAAATTGATTGGCAAACAAAATCTCTTTTTGAAACGCGTCTTGAATTTATGAAGGGTCATGAACCAGTCGAACAATTCTCTTTTTAAATATGAAATAGGCGTTCATGCTTAATTCAATATTAAATTTTATAATTAAAAAGCCGGTTTGGTCATTAATTGCTTTTTTGATTATTGTTGGCTCTTCCGTTACACAGATTCAAAATTTTTCTCTTGATGCCTCTTCAGAATCATTATCTCTAGATGGTGATAACAATCTTGAACTTTACTTCGCCACACAAGAAACCTTTGGTTCAGATGAATCTTTAGTAATAAGTTATTCAGTAAAAGATGGGACTATTCTCTCAAAAAATCAGTTAATTTCTTTAAGGTCACTGAGAGATGATTTACTTGAATTGGAGGGTGTAAACTCTGTCATTTCAATTCTAGATGTGTCACTTTTCCAATCTCCGCCACTCTCTTTAGTTGAGCTTGTAAGTGATGTTTATACGATTGATAATGGAAAAGTAGATCAAAGTCTCATAGCAGACGAGTTTAAAAATAGTCCGCTATATGCAAATAATCTAGTCAGTGCAGACCTTAAAACAACTGCCTTACTCATTCCTCTAGCAACTGATAATCCAAGAGATTTAATTGATGAAGAGCTTCTCAATAGATTGATAAGTGATATTCGTTTGACAATGGATACTTACAGAGACAATGCTAATCTTTTCTTGGGAGGTGTCCCCATGATTAGGAATGATGTTATCGACTTCATTAAAAGTGATTTGATTGTATTCAGTCTTGCAGTAATTCTTACAATGTCATTAATGCTTTCAATCTTATTTCGAAAAATAAGATGGGTCTTAGTTCCTATAAGTATTAGTATTATAGGTGCTCTCTTTATGACTGGTCTTATAAGTGCAATTGGTTGGAAAGTGACAGTTATTTCAGCCAATTTTTTCTCACTTTTATTGGTCATGACTTTGTCGGCCATAATTCATTTAGTTGTTCGTTATAGAGAAATTTCGAAACAGAGTCCTGATTACAATAATTCAGATACTGTTAGACTGACCTTAAGTCAGATGATCAGGCCTTGTTTATATACTGTAATTACAACAATAGCTGCATTTGCTTCACTCACAGCGAGTCAAGTCCAGCCAGTGATTGACTTTGGCTTAATGATGAGTATTGGAGTGACGGTTGCCTTTGTATTGTCATTTATTGGCTTTGCTATAGTCATGATGTTGCTGGATAAACCCAAATCAGTTGATCAATCTGAGAATAACCTGGTACTAAAAAAGCTTGCATTCTTTTCAGAAAAAAAGGGTGGATCAATAATAGTAAGTTTTGTAGTTGTTGCTCTGATTTCCATTGTTGGCTTGAGCAAGCTCTCTGTAGAAAATAGTTTCATTAATTATTTCAAAAAAGATACAGAAATATATCAAGGCCTTAATTTTATTGATAAAGAGCTTGGGGGAACTATTCCTTTAGAAATTGTCTTTAATGATTTAGCTAGTGCATATTGGGCTGATGCTGGGTTACGAGAGGAATTTCATGAGGTTCATAATTATCTTGATAATTTACCAAGTATTGGAAAAGTGCTTTCAATCGATACTTTCATGCAAGTGCTCAAAGAGTCTAATGAAGGCAAAGCCCCTAATGGTTTTTTACTCATTTTAGGTAAAAATAATATGCCAGATTTTGCCAAGTCTCAAGTTTTGAGGCCGCATATCTCAGATGAAACTGATCAAATAAGAATGGTCGCTAGAGTGAAAGAGACAACTGCTGATCTTGAAAGAAATCAGCTCATAATGGATATACAAAAAACATTAGTTGAAGATTTTAATTTTGATGATGATGATTTTTATTTCACTGGAACCTTCTCACTTTACAATAACCTTCTTCAGAGTTTATTTTCATCACAAATAAAAACTATCTTTACTGTCTTTACTATTATTTTTATACTATTTTTGATTGTTTTCAGATCTATTTCCATTGCAGTTATTGCAGTTATCCCCAATATTCTTCCATCACTTGTAATTCTCGGACTGATGGGCTGGGCTGGAATCCCACTAGACATTATGACCATTACTATAGCAGCAATTGCTATCGGTATTGGAATTGATAATGCTATTCACTACATCAGTAGATTTAAATCTGAATTGTTGCTGGATGATGATTATGTATCATCCATGCATCGAGCTCATAACTCGATTGGAGTATCCATGTTTTATACTGCAGCAACGGTTGCGATTGGATTTCTTGTATTAATATTATCAAACTTTATTCCAAGTATCTATTTTGGAATTTTTATGGCTATAGCAATGCTGAGTGCAGTAATCGTAAATCTCACTTTACTCCCTAAATTACTAATAATTTTTAAACCCAGAATGAATAGGAAAGTCTTATAAAATAAAAAACCCCGCCTCGAATAAGAGTGCGGGGTTAGTCTACTATTAAAAGGAGAAATAAGTTAAATATAGTAGTTTTTAACTTGCCGGAAATTATATATAAAAATAGTTTTTATATTTTTTCATTTTGTGTCTTTTTGTAACAATTAAATATGTCTAACGATTATCAATTTGATGTCCTCATTATTGGCTCAGGAGCAGCAGGGTTAATGAGTGCAATTCAACTCTCTGACAATCTATCTATTGCAGTAATTGCAAAAGATAAGATACTAGAGGGCTCTTCTTATTACGCTCAAGGGGGGATCTCTGCTGTCTTGGATCCAGAAGATAATTTTGAGTCACATATAACTGACACAATGAATACTGGATTTCATCTTGGAAATGAGGCTAGTATTAGATTCATGGTTGAAAAGGCTCCTCAGGCTATTATTGACCTCGAAAAGACTGGCGTCAAATTCTCAAATATTGATAATAAATATGACCTTACTACTGAGGGGGGCCATAGCTCAAATAGAGTTGCACATGTTGCTGACAAAACAGGCCAGTCCATTCAAGTTAATCTTCTAGCTCACGCCCAAAAGCATAATAATATTAAGTTGTTCGAAGAATATGTAGCAGTTGATCTAATTGTCACTGATAATAGATGCCATGGCACATATGTCTTAGATAAAAACTCTAAAGAAATACTTACTTTTAGCTCAAAGAAAACTATTTTGGCCACAGGTGGCGCCTCAAAATCATATCTTTATACTTCGAATCCAGATACTTCAACGGGTGATGGCATTGCAATGGCATATAGGGCTGGATGCAAAATAGCCAATATGGAATTTACTCAATTTCATCCAACATGCCTATTTCATCCTCACGCTAAGTCTTTTTTAATTTCAGAGACTCTTAGAGGAGAGGGTGCTAAGCTTATTCTCCCTGACGGTCAGGAATTCATGCATAAATATGATGAACGACTTGAGCTTGCACCGAGAGATATTGTTGCCCGAGCGATTGATAACGAAATGAAAATTCATGGGTTTGATTGTGTTTACCTTGATTTTTCTTTTAAGGATGCAGAATGGATCAAGTCTCGCTTTCCTACAATTACTCAGCGCTGTAAAGAACTCGGTATTGACATATCTAAAGAGGCGCTTCCAGTTGTCCCTGCAGCTCACTATACTTGTGGCGGTGTAGATACAAACATAGATGCGCAAAGCAATATTAAAAACCTTTATGCTGTCGGCGAGGTTGCACATACAGGTGTTCATGGAGCAAACAGAATGGCAAGCAACTCATTGCTTGAATGCATTGTTTTTGCCAAATCTTGTGCTCAGCATATCAATGAAAATACACTTGAAAACTCGTCATACGTTATTCCTAAGTGGGACGACTCAAGAGTAGCGCCATCTAAAGAAAAAGTAGTCATAGCTCATTTATGGCATGAAATCAGACTCATAATGTGGAATTTTGTTGGCATTGTTCGAAGCAATAATCGCCTTAAGTCAGCTTATTTGAAGATCCAACAAATAAACAAGGAAGTTGATGAATATTATCAGGTTTATACAGTAACAGAAGACCTAATTGAACTAAGAAACTTGGCTCAAACATCTAAAATTATTGTAGAATCTGCCCTTGCTAGAAAAGAAAGCAGAGGGCTGCACTTTAATCAGGACTTCCCAAACCAACTTAACGAAACTGAGAACACAGTATTAACTAAAGCATGATATTAGAAATCTTAAAATATCCCGATAAACGCCTAAGAACGATTGCTAAACCCGTTCAAGAGGTCAATAGTGAGATTAAGAAACTCGTTAAAGATATGTTTGAAACTATGTACGCTGCTCCAGGAATTGGGCTTGCTGCTACGCAGGTTGATTTTCATCAACGCCTCATAGTGATAGACGTTTCAGATGAGGGTAATCAACCACTATGCTTTATTAATCCTGAAATTATTGAAAAAAGTGGGGAGATAGAATATGAAGAGGGATGCCTATCTGTTCCAAATTACTATGAAAATGTTAAACGAGCAAATGAGATTAAGGTTAGTGCCTTGAATGAGCTTGGTCAGCCATTTGAAATTGATGCTGATGAGATGCTTTCTATATGTATTCAGCATGAAATGGATCATCTTAAAGGAATACTTTTTGTAGACCATTTATCAAAGCTTAAGCAAAAACGACTTAGAAAGAAAGCAGAAAAGCAATCAAAAAAACTTTAGATTTGTGAACATAGGAAAATACAAACTCTATTCGAAGGTCTTGCTTGCGCCGATGGCAGGAACTAGCGATAAACCTTTCAGGATGATTTGCAGAGATCAAGGTGCTGGACTTACAACCTCAGAAATGGTTGTTATTCAAAGTCATTTAATGAACTCAAATAAATCAAAGCATCGCCTTGACTTTAGCTCTGAGAAATCTCCTATAAGCGTTCAAATAGCTGGCTCAGAGGCAGATGAACTTGCCAGTTCTGCAAAGAAAGCTCTTGAGTTTGGTGCGGACATTGTCGACATCAATATGGGGTGTCCAGCAAAAAAAGTTTGCAACAAGGCCGCTGGATCAGCGCTGATGCAGAATGAAAAGTTGGTTGAAGAAATAATAAAATCTGTCGTCAACTCAGTCGATGTTCCGGTTACTCTGAAAATGAGGACAGGCTGGGATGATGAGAATAAGAACGCGCCAACTATTGCCAAAATTGCAGAAGATCATGGCATCCAAATGATTGCAATACACGGAAGAACAAGAACGCAGAAGTTTAAAGGTAATGCTGAATTTGCAACAATTAAAAAAATTGTGAAGCAAGTTTCAATTCCGGTTGTCGCAAATGGTGATATTGACTCTCCACAAAAAGCTAAAGACATACTTAACTTCACCGGAGCAGATGCCGTCATGCTGGGAAGAGCGACCCAAGGAAATCCATGGCTAATAGGCCAGATCAATGAGTTCCTAACCAAGGGAAGCAATACAGAAGAGCCGTCCCTAGAAAAAAAAATACCCCAAGTCTTAAAGCACATTAAGCAGATTCATGAATTTTATGGACATAAAATGGGAACACAGCTTTCCAGAAAGCATATTTTTTGGTATTCTATGCACCTTGACCGTGAAAAAGGCTCTGCCTTTTGGCCAAACATTAATAGAGTGACAGATCACTCTGAGCAATATTCAAAATTTCATGATTTTTTGTATTCGATATGAAACAAAGGGGTATACAGGATTGCATCAAAGATAATCTTGAGAAGTATTTCTCTGACTTGAATGGTGAGTCATCGAATGGTGTTTTTAAGATGGTCACTCAACAAGCTGAGTCAGCGACTATTAAGTTTGTCCTTGATAAAGTCAATCAAAATCAAAGCGAAGCAGCTAGAATTCTTGGCATAAATCGTGCAACCCTAAAGAAAAAAGCAAGCCTGTACAATCTCTAAGAGTCTATAATTTAACTCTTGAGTTCCTTCACCAAAAAACCCTAAAAATGTCAATCAAAAGAGCCTTAATCAGCGTTTCAGATAAGTCTGGAATTGCTGAATTTGCAAGAAGTTTATCCCTACTCAAAATAGAAATTATATCAACTGGTGGCACTGCAAAACTTCTTCAAGAGATGAATATCCCAGTGACAGAGGTGTCAGATTTTACGGGCTATCCTGAAATGATGGCAGGAAGAGTAAAGACACTCAACCCTAAAATTCATGGCGGCATTTTAGCGAGAAGAGGCAAGGATGAAGAGGTAATGTCACAAAATGGAATCAAACCAATTGACCTTGTAGTAGTAAATTTATACCCTTTTCAAGAAACAGTTAATAATCCAAAAGCTTCTGCTGAAGAAATTATTGAGAATATTGACATTGGTGGGCCCGCTATGCTTCGGTCTAGCGCAAAAAACCACGTTTCGGTCACCGTGGTCGTTGATAGCGAGGACTATCAAAAAGTATTAGATGAAATAAATGATAATGGAGACACATCGCTCTTAACCAGACGGTCACTCGCAATGAAAACATTTGAGCACACAGCTCAATATGACGGCGCTATAGCAAACTATCTAGGAAGAATGGATGATGGGTTTTCAAATACAATCAATCTCCAATTTATCAAGTCTCAAACGATGCGATATGGAGAAAACCCTCATCAAAGTGCTGCCTTTTACAAAGAAAAAAATCTTTTTGAGGCGTCTGTTTCTTCTAGTCATCAAATCCAAGGCAAGCCGCTTTCATATAATAATTTGGCAGATGCCGATGCAGCACTTGAATGTGTGCGAGATTTTGAAGAGCCAAGCTGCGTTATTATTAAGCATGCAAACCCCTGCGGAGTAGCCACTAGAACAAATATTTATGAAGCCTATCAGAGCGCTTACCTTACAGACCCAACATCTGCCTTTGGTGGAATCATAGCCTTTAACCGCGAGCTAGATAAAGAGACCGCTCAAAGAATAATTGATCAGCAATTCGTCGAAGTCATCATTGCACCAAAGATTAATGACAGAGCGAAAACTGTTTTGCTTAGTAAGGAAAATGTTAGAGTTCTCGAGTGCGGGGATCTAAAGAAAGCTGAGTCAGCATTTGATTATAAAAAAATTTCTGGCGGGCTTCTCATACAAGATAAAGACTTACTCACACTCAACTCTGATGATTTGAGGTGCGTCTCTTCCTCTCAGCCTTCTGAATCACAGATGAAGGACTTATTGTTTGCCTGGAAAGTTGCGAAGTATGTCAAGTCAAATGCTATTGTTTATGCCAAAAATCAAATGACAATTGGAGTTGGTGCTGGCCAAATGTCCAGAATTTATTCAGCTAAGATCGCAGGTATCAAAGCAGCAGATGAAAATCTAGAAGTTAAAGGTTCAGTGATGGCTTCTGATGCATTCTTTCCATTTAGAGATGGAATAGATGCTGCCGCTGAAGCAGGAATCAAAGCAATCATTCACCCTGGCGGTTCAATGCGGGATGATGAAGTGATTGCTGCAGCCAATGAGCATGGCATCGCTATGATTTTTACCGGGATGCGTCATTTTAAGCACTAAGTTTATTCTAGGAGGTTGTTGATATGATAAAAACGGCAGGTGAGCTGATAACTCAAGCACAGAAACAAATCGATTGTGTAAATCCGGTTGAAGCTAAATCTTTATTTGATAGTTCAGATGATGCTGTGATTATTGATGTTCGTGAAGCCAAAAATTATGATGAGTCTAGTCTTAATGATTCAATTAGTATTCCTAGGGGACTCATAGAGATGTTAATTGAAAAAAATTGTCAAAATGCTGATACATTAATCCTAACTCACTGTGCTGGAGGAGGTCGCGCTTCACTTGCTGCTCTGACAATTCAGGAGATGGGCTACTCAAATGTTCACGCCATTACAGCAACTTTTGCAGAGATCAAAGAGGCATTCGACTAGCTCAACTCTTTCTACTTAAATTGTCCTCTGACCGACTGAAGGAACATAGCAACTGAAATTCCTGTTGAGCCAAAGAACATACACATGACCATAATCTGATATCGAACTGCTATCATAGGCGAAACTCCTGACAAAATTTGACCTGTCATCATTCCTGGTAATGAAACAAGACCTACAGCAAGGAGCATATTAGTAATGGGTATTAATGATGTCTTAAGTGCAATGACTTTGGCTTCTTTGAAGGACTTACCTTGACTTAATTCACTCTCTAATCTTTCAGCAGCAAGACTGATGCCATTCATACAGTTGGCAAAAATCATTCCTGCTAGTGGTATCAAGTAGCTTGGTGAATACCATGGCTCGATCATTAAAACTGCTTGGGTCATGATGATTAGAACGGTAACGCCGCCAATTACAATTGCGCTAACAGCATTAATAAATAAAATCTTCCTCGGAAGCGAAGTGGTTCTTAAAGAAATCCAACTGGCTGATAGCAGCATAATTGAGAGAACTGCAATTACAACATAGTTACTATTGGTTTCAAAAATATAGGTAAGCACATATCCAATCAATAGAAGTTGAATAATCATTCTAAAAATGGCATAGAGGGACGACTTAAGTCCAATATTCCATCGCCAAATGATAATTAAGACTACGAAAACTGGGATAAATGCTATAGCTAAATTTGAGAGAGGTATGGTGACCATCTAGCTTTACCTAAAAAAAGAAAATTTGGAAATTTAATTTTAAAAGAAAAAATATCTTAGTATCTAAGAGATAGACAACTTAAGCCGCCGTCAAGCTTTTTAAACTCAGAGACATCCACCTCTAGAATGTTGTATCCAGCCCTGCTTAGATTATTTTTTGCCAAGGGATATCCAGAAGGTATGATTACGTTATCGTTGACCCATATGCAGTTTGCAGCGTAACTCTCTGATTCTGGAATTTCAATTTGATCAAACCCTTCGAAGGCAGGATCACTTGTAAATTCACCACAAATAGCAAGAAAATTATTTTCTAAATAAGATAACCCAGTCTTAAGATGAAGAACCTCTTTCAATTCAATGGTTGAGCCTGTATAGCCATGTTTTTGAAGTAATCCAATTAATTGCTTTGCGCCATGAATGTTGGTTCTATCCGATAAGCCAATATAGTAGTGACTTCCAACCATCATTATATCCCCAGCCTCTATTGTTCCTGGAGCTTCAATAACCTCAATATTTCCAAACTGACTCTTTAAAACATCTATTATTTTTTCAACTTCACCCCTTCTAGACTCGGCTCCAGGACGAGTAATGAACGCACAACTTGGCGTAATTAACGCAACATCCTCAACAAAAGTTGAATCTGGATAATCTTCACAAGGATCTAGGACAGTAACCTCAAGGCCACACAATTGAAGAGCCTCTATATAAGATTGATGCTGCATGAGTGCTCTTGAATAGTTGGGTGAGCCTAAATGTTTTGAGTCAGTTAACCCATTAATGAGACTTTTTCCGGGTGTCCTAACAATTGCCTTAGAGAACATAAGTCGAACCTTAAAGATTTACGTAAGAATTGATCGAACTAACTCTACCCAGTAACTACTTCCAATAGGCAGAATTTCATCATTAAAGTCGTACTGAGTGTTATGGAGCATGCAACCTCCTTCAGGACTATCTTCTGGAACTAGTCCATTTCCAATCCATATATAAGCACCTTCTGACGCGTTTAGTAAAAAAGAAAAATCTTCAGAGCCCATGCTTGGCTTTTCATTTCTTAATACGTTGTCCTTTCCTACCAATGTCTCAGCAGCTTGAGCGCAAAGCTGAGCATGCTTTGGCGTGTTGACTGTTGCTGGATAGTTTGGAACTGAACTAAATGAAGCTGTCGCCCCCATTGATTCACTGATACCTTTTGATATATTTTTAATTTTTTCCTTTACTTCGTTACCTACCTCAGACCTAAAGTATCTAAGAGATCCAGTTAGATTCATTTCGTTTGGAATGACGTTTGATACAAAGCCAGCATCAACCATAGTAATGCTGACCACAGCTGAATCTAAAGGCGCTACACTTCTTGAGACGACACTTTGAATAGCAGAAATAACTTGTGCACCTATCATTATTGGGTCGACACACTGATCAGGCATTGCGGCATGTCCGCCCTTTCCTTTAATGGTAATTTTTAGTGTTTCATTCGCAGCCATAACGGCAGTATCATGGACAGCAAAACGGCCTTCGGCAAGTCCAGGCCAATTATGCATACCATAGACCGCTTCACAAGGAAACTTTTCAAAAATACCTTCTTCAACCATAACTCGACCACCGCCCCCACCTTCTTCAGCTGGCTGAAAAATAAAATGAACAGTACCGGCAAAATTATTGTTCTGTTTTAAATAAACTGCAGCGCCTAAAAGCATTGTTGAATGGCCATCATGGCCACAAGCATGCATTTTCCCATCGTGAACAGATTTATGACTAAACTCATTCCTCTCTTGTATTGGGAGAGCGTCCATATCAGCACGAAGACCAATGACTTTACCTTTTTTTGTACCATGAATAGTAGCTACTATTCCAGTCACAGCCAAGCCACGATGCATTTCAATATTATTTGATTCAAGAACAGAGGCGATATAGTCACTGGTCATATCCTCCTTGAAACTCAGCTCAGGGTGCTTATGAATATGGTGACGCCATTCCACCATTTCTTCATGAAGCTTAGAGTTGTGTTTGATTTCTGACATTATTTTTTATGACCTTAAACATTGGTTATTTGGATCAAAAGGTGATTCATCAATGACAATCGATTTGTATTTCTCACCTAAAATCTCAATCTCAAGCTCTGTTCCAACAGCGGTTAGATCTTTTCTAACAATGCCCAGAGCTAGTGACTTACCACAGCGCCATCCGTAGCCCCCAGAAGTACCCCTTCCCACAACCATTCCATCTTTGTAAATGGCCTCCGATCCTCGTGCATCAGCATCAACTACATCTAAAACTTCCATTGTCACAAAACCATTTACAGCGCCTCTCTCTTGCCAATCTGTAAGAGCTTCTTTACCAATAAAATCATTCTCTTTATCGAGCCTCACAAATCGATCTAGACCAGACTCATATGCTGAATATTCAATTGACATTTCTCTAGGAATTAAACGATAAGACTTTTCTAGTCGCATACTGTCCATTGCGCGAATTCCAAAGGGTTTAATGTCAAACTCTGCTCCAGCCTCCATGACTTGATCAAAAATATAGTTTTGCATTTCGATTGGGTGGTGCAGCTCCCAGCCAAGTTCTCCAACAAAATTAACACGCAGTGCCTCTGCAGTTGCATAACCAACATTTATTTTCTTACCAGTAAGCCACTTAAAATTTTCATTGGACAAATCAGTATCTGTAAGCTTCTGAAGAACATCTCGAGATCTAGGGCCTGCTAGAACCAATACACCCGTTTGAGTTGTGACTCGCTGAATACTAACGCTCCCATCTTTTGGAGCAAGTTTAAATAGATAGTCGTGGTCGTGCGTTTCAAATGCACCAGCTGAAACCAAATAATAGCTTTGAGGACCAGTTTTATAAACAGTAAACTCAGCCCTAACTCCTCCATTAAGGGATAGCATATGGACTAGACTTATTCTACCAATCGTTTGAGGCATTTTATTGGCAAAAATAGACTCCAACCATTCCTCTGCTCCAGGACCCTTGATAATACATTTGGCAAAAGCGGACATATCAAGCAGTCCAACCTTCTCATTAACGTGCTTACATTCGTTTCCAACATGTTCAAAGTAATTCGAACGTCTAAATGAATTTTTCTCAACAATTCGACCATCCTCTAAAGCCTTTGAATGGTTTTTATTTAAAAATACTTTTTCAGGATCCTCTTGATTCAACTCTTCAGCACTGAGAGAATAATCGAGGCTTGGCATGAACCAATTAGGTCGTTCCCAGCCATAAACTGATCCAAATACAGCGCCCAATGCTTTCATTCGGTCATAGCATGGCGCAGTTTTAAGAGGTCTAGCAGCACTCCTTTCTTCATCAGGATAATGAGTTGTGAAAACATTTGCATAGGCCTCTTCGTTTTTTTCTTTTAGGTAGCCTCTAGTAGCGTAAGGACCGAATCGTCTTGGATCAACTCCCATCATGTCAACTGTAGGCTCACCGTCAACAATCCATTCCGCTAATTGCCAACCTGCACCGCCAGCAGCCGTTATTCCAAAGCTGTGTCCCTCGTTAAGCCAGAAATTTTTTAAACCAGGAGCCGGGCCAACTATCGGATTACCGTCTGGGGTATAGGCGATAGCACCGTTGTAGATATCTTTTATTCCGACTTCACCAAAGGCTGGAACTCGACTAATACAGCGATCAATATGCGGCATAATACGGTCCAATTCTCCATTGAATAATTCATATTGACAGTCTTTACTAGGACCATCAACATAGCACGCTGGAGCTCCTTTCTCATAAATACCAAGAATCATTCCTCCAGCCTCTTCTCGTAAATAATATGCTGAATCAGATTCACGGAGAACGGCCATTTCAGGCAACCCTTGCTTTTTTCTTTCCATTATCTCTGGGTGTTGTTCTGTGACTAAGAATTGATGCTCTACTGGAATTACTGGAACATCAAGGCCAACCATCTCACCTGTCTTTCGGGCAAAACTACCAGTACAGGACACAACATGTTGACATGAGATATCACCCTTGTCAGTTGAAACAACCCAGCTCTGATCTTTTTGCTGCTGAATACCCTCTACCAGAGTGTGCTCATATATCTCAGCACCTCTGTTTCTTGCCCCTTTGCAAAGCGCTTGAGTTAAGTCTGCTGGCTGAATGTAACCATCATCGGGATGCTGAATTGCCCCTATGAGTCCTTCAGTATTACATAGCGGCCAAACTTCTTTCACTTCATCTGGTGTCAAGAATTTAACATTGACTCCCACTGTACTTCCAACACCCGAGTAGTATTTATATTCGTCCATTCTGTCTTGAGAATTAGCAAGACGAATATTAGAAACAACACTAAAACCCACATTCATGCCAGTCTCTTCTTCAAGTTCATGATAAAAGTCAACGGAATATTGGTGAAGCTTTCCTACCGAGTAACTCATATTAAATAATGGCAGAAGTCCAGCAGCATGCCAAGTCGAGCCTGATGTTAGATCTTTACGCTCAACCAAGACCACATCAGTCCAACCTTTTTTAGCTAAATGATAGAGCGTTCCAGCACCAACAACACCACCACCAATGACAACAACTTGCGCTTTGCTTTTCATTACTTCTCCAATTCAAACTCTAACTTAAAAAACGTGAATTATATACTTAAATTATAGCAATTACATCAATAACTTAATGGTAGAATTTTTCGAAATTTATTTGGTTAAATGTTTAATATTTTCTTGGAGAACAAAATGAAGCTGACAGTAATTAAGTGGCGTGATATACCCACACAGGTGATGATAAAAAAAAGCAGGAGAGAGGTTGAGAAAGTTCAGCTCGATAATCGCTTTATGGAGGCCGTTGACTCTGCAGCAACGGTAGGAGACTCAACAGATGCAGACGCCTATCTAACAGATTGGCATAACGAAGTCACTGAAATTGAGGATGGCGACCTAAAAGAGCCAGTTGAAAAGAAAGCTGCAGAACTTGAGGCCGAGTTTACAGATGAAATACTTCTAAGTTATGTAAATAATTCTGGCTATAAACCTTAACTTAGCTAGTATATCTTCCGTGTAAAAATTTTAGAGTCTCTCTAATCTTCGGCTCCTTAAGAAGATATCTGATGATCGTGTCTGGGGAATCTAACAACTCAGCGTAGTCTAGTTCGGCCGGTTTTTTTGAAACTTTATTATTGCAAACTACAGATATTGTTGCCCAGTGTCTACTCAACTTATAAAACCCAAGTTTCTCTTCAAGCTGAGCCAACTTGTCACTTAAATACACATCGTCATTCAGTAGAAGTCTTTTTGAGTCAATGTTAACGACACCATTGACATGACTCGCAGCTTTGTGTTCAAGAGCAAACTCAATCAGAACCATGCTTTCTCGATGTGCAATTGCAACAACCTCTTCTTTTTTTGATTCGTCATGATGTATTAAAGTACCCTCAGAATTATTAAAGTTATTTTTTGCAATAATTGGTGTTTTGGTTTTTAATGAAGCCTTGATAGCTCTTGGATGAATCACTCTGGATCCCTCATCTGCCATAGCCAGCATTTGATTCACACTTATGGACTCTAGATAGCTTGAACCTTCTACCTGTCTTGGATCGCAGTTAGCAATTCCATCAACATCAGAGAAAATTTCAACTTTTTCTGCACCGAGTGCAGAAGCAAGAGCAACTGCAGAGGTATCACTTCCGCCTCGACCTAGAGTTCGAATATCTCCCTTATCGTTAACCCCTTGAAAGCCAGCTACTACCGCAATAAAGCCGTTATCAAGAGCTTCGACAATTCGAGATGGATTGATATCCAAAATCTCTGCATTGCCTGCGTTGTCATCTGTCAGAATTCCAGATTGCCTTCCATTAAATGATTCGGCTGGCATTCCGTTGTGACTTAATAAATGAGAAAAATAGGCAGAGCTTAAAGTCTCACCAACACTCATCACAAGGTCTAGCTCTCTTGGATTGATGTTGTGCCCTACGTCTCTAAGCAGTGCGACTAGAGTATCTGTAGCGTATGGCTCACCTTTTCGTCCCATAGCAGAGACGACAACCACAATTCTTTCTCCAGACTCATGGTAGCGTTTAATATGCTCTAAAGCATGCGCACGACAATCCTCATCTCTGAGACTTGTACCCCCAAATTTCATCACTATAGGTGCCAAATTATTCGCCATTAAGTTGTTAAAAAGGCGCCATTATAGTCTTTTCAGGGCTACATAGCAAATATGAATTGACGAGCAAAGGTTATTGTTTTTTTAAAATTAATTTTAAATATTGAATGTTTGTTTAATGCCATCAAGAATAAAATCAACTGAAATCATTATTAAAAAAATTCCCATTAATCTTTCAATGGCAGTTAGAGCCCTGTTGCCAAGCTTCCTTCCGAGTGCTTCTGATGAAACTAATATGATTCCTGAGATGAGGCTTGCTACAAATACTGCAATCGTCCATTCTGTCCACCTGCTAGGCTCTTGGGCCATTAACAAAATCACTGCTGCAATTGCAGAGGGTCCTGCAATCATTGGTATAGCAAGGGGCACAACTAAAGGTTCTGACTCTTCATCATGACTGAACATTGGCTTTGTTCCAGGAAAAATCATTCTAATTGCAATGATAAAAAGTATGATTCCACCGGCAATTCCAAGCGATGACTGCTCAATTTGAAGGAGTTGAAGTAGGAACCTTCCAACAAACATAAAAAATATCAAAATCAAGAAAGCGATAATCAACTCCCTGATAATGATTATTTTTCGTCTCTCCATTGGAATATTTTTAAGAATACTTAAAAATACAGGCACATTGCCTATTGGGTCCATAATTATTACAAGTAATAATATTGCAGCTAATACAGTCACTTAGATAACCTATTTTGAAAATTGAAAAATGGATTTTATAGCAATAGGTTTTTGAAAGTACCTAATTTAAAATATTTATACTCTTAAAGAATAATTAAATTTCACCAAAAAGAAGAAAATGCATTGCAAAAAAACCACCAAAAGGAGATAATTTAATCATCTGTTGTGTTCGTGGTTGATTTATTTCCCTGAGCCGATTAAGTATAGAAAAGGAGATGAGATTGGGTGCTTTTGTGTAAGCCCACCTTGAAGTGGGAAACCTACGGTAAACATCGAACTTCCGCCTTGAACCAGAATGGTTCAGGACCATGTCAACGCGGCACAACGGACCCATCACTCGTCAAAGAATTATCTATTCTTTCATTTTTTTGTACTGCTAAAATTAGAACAAACCTCTTCACAATGAAACATGAAAGAACTTAGAAAAGAGCTCAGAAAAATTAGGCGATCGATTGACTTGCCCTCCAGAAAAAAGTTAGGTAGAAAGCTTCTATATCAGTGCCAGAAAAATGCAGTCTTTAGGAACGCTAAACATATTGCAATTTTTCTCCCTAATGACGGCGAGATTGAGACAACAGACACAATAAACTTTTTATTAAGTCAGGGGTATATTGTCTATTTGCCAAAACTTGCAGGTGAAAAGCTAAAGTTTGTGAAGATGGGTAAATTTTTCAGAAAAAATAGGTTCGGTATTGAAGAGCCAATCTTTAGCCCCCTTCTGGGTGCTCACAGAATGGACGTCATTCTTATGCCGCTAGTGGGTTTTGATAAGCATAAAAATCGCCTAGGTATGGGTGGTGGTTTTTATGACAAAACTCTGAGCTTTCATAATAAATTAAAAAAATTTAGAGTTCCTAAACTTTTTGGGTTGGCGTTCGACTCTCAAGAGGTTGATCGCCTGACTTCTCAGCCTTGGGATGTTAAGGTTGATGGAATAGTTACTCCATCAAGATTTATTAAATGATTAGTTTTTCTTAATCTTACCTAGCGCCTGTCTTTGAAAAAAGGATTTCAGTGCAGGAGTATGATCAATTAAATTCATTCCATAACCCCTAAGCCATCTAATAGGCTCCATATTCTCTTTGTATATCCAATCCAGACCCGTCATTGTTTTAGCCATGACTTCGTTATCAAGCCTTCTGGCTCTTGCGTATTTTCTAAGAACCAAGAAATCGCCCAGGGCATTTGGTTTGCTATCTTGTAATTGTTGGCTGAGCTCCATTACATCAGAAAACCCTAAATTTACGCCCTGTCCTGCCAATGGGTGAATGTTATGAGCTGCATCACCAATCAAGGCGAGACTCTCAAGAACGTATTGATTTGCACTTCTTGACACCAAAGGAAAGTATTTCCTAGCGCTTTGAAGTTCTAGTGAGCCAAATCGATATTCGGATGCATCTGTAATCCGTTTATTGAATTCAATATCATCGAGTTTTTCAAGCGTATTAGCTAAAGAATTTTTACAAGACCATACAATCGATGCCTGGTTATCTGATAGCGGTAAAACAGCAAGAATGCTGTCCGACAAAAACCTCTGCCAAGTCGTTTGTTTGAGAGGTTTCTCTGTTAAAACATTTGCAATGATAGCCTTTTGATCGTAGTTATGCTCTTTGAAATCAATGTTAGCCAAGCTTCTCACTTTAGATTGAGGACCATCTGCACCTATCAATAGCTTACAAGACAAAGTTTGGCCATTATCAAGAACAACTTTATAGCCAATTTTATTAGCATTTAGCTCAACTAAACTGGCCTGAATCATTGTGGCATTTGAAGTTTCAATCGCCCTGAAAAGAGCAGATTGAATCACATCGTTCTCAATAATGTAGCCCAAGTTCTTTAAGTCTTCATCGCTCGCATGAAAGTTGAGGTGGCCATGAGAATTCTGATCCCAAACTTGGGTTGCTACAAAAGCATTCTTTCTCTCGAGCTCATTCCATACATTGATTGATTTCAAAAAATCTTTTGTGGTTGGTGTTATTGCACTGACTCGAGTATGGAAACTTTCACTGACTGTCGGATTACAATTATTTGGGTCAATGACTGCAATGCTGAGACTCATCTTATTAGAGATCTCTACGGCCATAGATAGACCAACAATGCCACCACCTATTATGACGACATCAAAATTATTGATTACCCTTCCCCAGCAATGGTCATTTCGTTAATGAGTGTAGAGCCAACCTTAAGATTACTTCTCAGATCAATGTCATTTCCCACGAAGGCAATATTTTTTAACATTGTTTTCAGATTCCCAGCAATCGTAACACCTGATACAGGATATTGAATTTGTCCTTCTTCGACCCAGAAACCACTTGCACCTCTAGAGTAGTCACCCGTAGTGGCATTGATGCCATGTCCCATCAAATCCGTCACAATAAGGCCCTTATTCATGGTCTTAGTTAAATCTTCTAGTCCACCATCAAAATTAGATTTGACCATGCCATTACTAACACCGCCAGCGTTTGCAGTTGACTTGAGTCCAAGTTGGTTAGCAGAATATTGCCCCATCAAGTAGCTAATAACTTTTCCATCTTGAACGAAGAATTGTTTCTTTTTTAACACTCCATCAAGATCAAAAGCTCTCGAGCCTAGTGTTTTCAACTGAAGTGGATCTTCATAAATACTGATCGAATCTGTCACAACTGATTGACCTATCGAGTCAAGTAAGAATGATGTTTTCTTAAATTGCCTTGATCCACTGAGTGCGCCTAATAATTGAGAAAAGAGCCCTGAAGCTTGTCTTGGAATAAAGATAACTGGACATTTTTGTGATTTTAGGTTGCGTGAACCCAATTTATTTTGTGCAAAATCAGCAGCATTCTCTCCAACCTTAGAGGGGCTCATTAAATCATTTGAATCGAGACCCATTGTGTATTCATAAGCAGTTTGCATTTCAGAATCTCTCTTGGCAATTAAAGAGCAATGCAACGAATGTCTCGTATTTTTTAAATTGGTTACTAATCCATTTGAATTTGCATAATAAGTTTCGCCTTCATGGCTTGATAATTCAGCGCCATCAGAGTTATCGATTTCGTCATGCTCTAAAGCAACTTGCTCGCACTCTTTAGCAATTTCAATACTCTCTTTAGCATCCAGGCTCCAGGGGTGATAAAGATCTAAATCAGGAGCATCCCATGCCATTCTTTCTTTGGGGGCAAGGCCATTAAATGGATCAGCTTGGGTATATTTGGCAATCATGCAGGCAGATTCAATCGCCTTTTTTATGCTGTTCTGACTAAGGTCGACACTCGAAGCTTGGCCTTTATTTTTACCGAAATAAACACTGACATCAAAGCTGGTATCTAAATGATATTGCAAGGTTTCGACCTTAGATAATCGAACTGCAGTTGAAACCCCAGAGCTCCTTCCGAGTGAAAATTCAAAATCTGTTGCTTTATTTTTCTTAATTAAGTCGATGACTAATTGAGTTGTTTGGTCTAAGGGATTCATAAAGGAGGATTATACTAAGTGATTTAAATTAATAAAAGCTTCAATGATTGCTTTATTTTTCTTTAGGCTTTTCGTTAGTAGATTGATACTGCACTTCCAATAGATGCAGCCTGCGATTATCAGTTTTTAAGACTTTAAATTGAAATCCATGAAGACTAATCTCACTGAGCTGTTCTGGTAAGTAACTAAAGCCTGAAATAACTAATCCAGCCACAGTGTCATAATCATCACTCGTTATATTTGAGTCAAAAAATTCATTAAATTCACTCAGAGTTGTATTGGCTTGTAACAAGAATCGACCGTCGCCATAATCGATGATGTTGTCCTCCTCCTTGTCATGCTCATCCTCTATTTCACCAACAATTTGCTCAATTACATCCTCAAGCGTGACTAGTCCTGCGATTTCGCCGTACTCATCTAAGACAATTGCCATATGAGATTTATTCTGTTGAAATTCCCTCAACAAAGCGCCCAATGGTTTGCTTTCAGGAACTGATAAAGCATCTCTCAAGTACTCTCTGTAGTTAAACTCATCATCTTGATTGTTTGCTAAATGTGCAAGTAAATCTTTAGCCAGAACAACTCCTAAAATGGAATCTTGTTCTTCATTGTGTATGGGAAACCTAGAGTGTGAAGAGGCCACCATCACTTGAAGCAGATTTTTCGTACTTGCCTCAGAGTTGATCATGATCATCTTGGAGCGTGGAACCATGACATCCCTTACCTTGAGACTCTCAACCTGTAATGCACCTTCAATGACTGACCTACTATAGGGATCAATAACAAGGTTTTCCTCAGCCTCCTCTAGGGCTTGCATCAGTTGAGCTCTTGGTTTTAAAGTTTTAGGGAAAAGCTTATCAAATATCTTGGATAAAGATGATCTACTCGGAGGTTTGTCTTCGCTCATATAATTTATAAATATATTTTGTTGTCTATTTTACCTTGGTTTAGGCTTTTTTAATACCTCGCATTGCCTTAACCTGGGCGGCTCTCTCTTTACGAACCTCCTTTGGGTCAGCAACAAGGGGGCGATAGATCTCTACTCTATCTTTTTCTCTTAAAACTGTATCAAGACTAGCAAACTTAGAAAAAATTCCGACTTGTTGCTTTGACAAATCGATTTGATTGTATATCTCTAGAATGCCTGAGGCCTCTATGGCCTCTTTGAGTGTAGTTCCTTCTTTAACTTCTAAACTAATAAGACTCTGTTTGTCAGCTAAAGCATAGGCAACTTCAACTATCATAAATATCACTCATTGCTTGCGCATCTCTAAAGTTAAGTTGGCCCTCATAAATTGCTCGACCAGTAATTGCTCCAATTATTCCATGATGTGCCTTCTTTAGAAGTGCTGCTATATCATCAAGATTGGTTATACCTCCAGAAGCGATAATAGGGATCGAAGTTTGATCAGCCAGACTGGCTGTAGCATCTACATTAACACCCTGCATCATCCCATCTCGGGCTATATCAGTGTAAACAATCGAACTGACTCCATACTGTTCATACTTTTTAGCTAGGTCAACGACACTAATATTTGTTTGCTCTGCCCAGCCATCTGTTGCCACAAAACCATTGTTTGCATCAAGACCCACAATGATTTTATTTGGAAACTCAAAACAGAGCTCTTCGACAAATTCTGGGTTTTTAACAGCCATAGTTCCAATAATTAGATAACTTATTCCTGCCTCAACATAGGCACTTGCAGTTTTAAGGTCACGAATACCACCCCCAATCTGAACTGGCAACTTTGGGAATGATTTTGTGATCTCATTGATGCATTCTGCATTGATGGGTCTTCCTTCAAATGCCCCATTAAGATCAACCAAATGTAATCTTCTTGCACCCTCATCAACCCATTTAGAAGCCATCTCAGTTGGGTTGTTTGAAAATACGGTTGTGTCCTCCATGACTCCTTTACGAAGCCTGACGCACTGACCATCTTTTAAATCAATTGCAGGAATAATAATCATAAATTCTAGTTTATTTGATAACTTCAACTCACTGAAGTAATTATACTCTATGAGCTTTTAGCCTGAATGTGTTCCCTGCTCCTGATTTGACTAAACTGGAAGTAACTCTTCAAGACTCCATCTTGGCTTAATCGATATTTCGTAATTTTCGTTAGACTGTCCAGCAAGAAATCGATAATGTCCAACAAGTGCAATCATAGCGCCATTATCTGTGCAGAAATTGAGTGCTGGATAAAAAACACTTGTATCATTCTCAGCGCCCATCTTGTTCAACGACTCACGCAGTGATAGGTTTGCGCTAACCCCTCCAGAGACCACCAAAGTTTTATAGCCAGTCTGTTTGAGTGCTCGATTGCATTTGATTGTCAACGTTTCTGTAGCAGCAACTTCAAATGCTTTGGCAATGTTAGCTTTTTCATCAGGAAAATCAAAATATGTATTTCTTGCAAAGGTCTTTAAGCCACTGAAGCTAAAATCAAGACCAGGCCTATCGGTCATTGGCCTGGGAAAAGTAAACCTATTCTTATCTCCTTCTTTTGCAAGATTTGCTAAAGCAGGACCTCCTGGATAACCTAATCCAAGAATCTTAGCAGTCTTATCAAAACCCTCACCCACTGCATCGTCAAGTGACTCTCCAAGAATTTTATATTCTCCTATCCTGGGAACGTCAACAAGTAACGTGTGGCCTCCTGAGACTAGTAGCGCAACAAATGGAAACTCGGGCTTTTTTTGCTCAAGTAACGGAGCTAATAGATGCCCCTCCATATGATGAACACCAAGAGCTGGAATACCTAAACCCCAAGCTAAGCTTTGTGCTATGGAGCTTCCCACCAAGAGTGCGCCTGACAATCCAGGACCAGCAGTATATGCAATACCAGTGAGTTCATTTAATTTGACATCACTCTCTTTGAGCGCATCTTTGATCAGAGGTATAGTTTTCTGAATATGGTCTCTTGATGCCAGTTCAGGGACTACTCCACCATACTCTGCATGCAGCTTGACTTGAGAAAATAGCTTGTGGGATATGAGGCCATATTTGCTAGTATAGATTCCAATTCCTGTTTCATCACAAGAAGACTCAATCCCTAATGTGATCAGATTTTTATTAGATACCAACCGTCTCACCTAAGTAAACCTTTTTCACTTCTTCATTTGCTAGAATTTCATCCTTGCCACCTTGAGCAATAATTTTTCCAGCACTCAATACGTAGGAATGGTTACAAGTATCTAACATTTCCCTGTAGTTATGATCTGTAATTAGAATACCAATTCCTTTATCCCTTAATTGATAAATAATTTCTTGAATATCACCAACAGAAATAGGGTCTATCCCAGCAAATGGCTCATCGAGTAAAATGAATTTCGGGTCCATTGCCAAAGCTCGAGCAATCTCTACTCTTCTTCGCTCACCGCCAGAGAGGGTAATGCCCTTAATGTGACGAACATGCTCAACCTTGAATTCAGATAAAAGTTCTTCTAATCGAGCAGGCCTTTCTTTTGCAGTTATTGATTTATTCATTTCTAAAACAGCCAAGATGTTATCTTCAACGCTTAACTTACGAAAAATAGAAGGTTCTTGAGGCAGATAGCCAAGACCTAGATTAGCCCTTTTATGCATCGGCATGTGACCAATACTTTTATTGTCTAAAGTCACCTCACCTCTGCTTGATCTCACAAGGCCGCATGCAATATAGAAGCAGGTTGTTTTGCCCGCTCCATTTGGGCCTAGCAAGCCAACAATTTCCCCACCTTTAACAGAAAATGAGACATCGTTCACAACCTCACGTCTTGCATATTTTTTATAAAGATTTTTTACTTCTAGTTGATGATCTAACATTCAATTTCAATGCCTTTATGTTGTGAAACTATCTTACCCTAAATGTATTCTATATGCATGGAGCTATAGAGCTCTTTGACGCCATCTTTTGTGATAACTTTCAATGCTCCTTGTTCAGAAATTCCATCAATCTGACCTTCAAACTCTATGTTTGATTCCCTTAATTTAATTCTGACCCCCTTCAACATATCATAATGATCCCACTGAGACAAAAGTCTTGTAAGACCATTGAGTTGAAAATCCTCCGAGAGCATTAGGATGTTATTAATTATTGCAGCTGTTAATTTTTGAAAGCTTGGCAACTTAGTGAGGATTCTAGACAAGTCTACCCAAGATGTTTCAATCTCATGTTTGTCAACCAATTGAAAATTCACACCAACCCCAATCAAGACAAATTGATTGCCTTTATAAGAATTATTTTCCATTAAGATACCTGCTAGTTTTTTGTCGCCGTAATATACATCATTTGGCCATTTGATTTTCAATCCACTCAATTGGCATTCATCTTCGATAGATTTAATGATGGCCATTCCGACAACTAGACTAAGCCCATTGAGATTAATGCCTTCATTAAAGCATTTACGAATTGAAAAAATAATACTCCCATCTTTTTGAGATACCCAGCTTCTACCATACTGGCCTTTGCCCATAGTCTGCTCTCTAGCAATACATAGCTGAGGCTTCGTTGTGAAGGGTGTGTTCGCTAGAAAAGAGTTTGTACTATCAATAGAGTCAAAGAAATAACACTCTATATCATTCTTAAGCTGCTTCTTTAGAGGAGAATAATAATCCATGTGACTAAGAAAATGATTAATGAGATAAGAACAGCTGCAGAGGCAACATCTTTGGCAAAGCCAGAGAGCTCATGATGCTCAGTTCCAACTCGATCAACAACAGCCTCGATCGCAGAGTTTATCATTTCAATAATCAGCACCAAAAAAATTGGGATGATTAATAAAACTTTTTCAACTGCATTTTCTCCCAGCCAATATCCCAGTGGGAGCAATACGACTGCCAGCCAAACCTCAAGGCGAAATGCATATTCAGATTGATAACATGCCTTTAAGCCTTTTGCAGAATATATAGA
>ERZ802819.130-NODE-130-length-47308-cov-9.84221_pt1 | contig 47308 bp, 45 predicted proteins | sample MGYA00345647_ERZ802819 | MGnify/ENA primary metagenome ERZ802819 (study PRJEB30503, sample SAMEA104212355) | marine metagenome | biome: Westerlies Biome; feature: [SRF] surface water layer (ENVO:00010504) within the epipelagic zone...; material: water...
GGCCCACCAAGTTCTCGACGGCACGATCCAACATGTCGTATTGCCAGCCCCGCATCAGCGAATTGGTCAGCGTCGCACCCGCTAGCGCAAATGCGATCGCTACGAGCAATAACCCGTTGCGGCGAGGATAGCGAAATAGGTTCCGAACGCTGAGTTGCAAGATGAGTTTAAATGGCACGGCTTACTCCACTCGCAGCGCTGTAACGGGATTGAGTCGTCGCACCCGCAACATACAAAACAACGCAGACAACTGAGTGCCCACTATAAGTACCAGGGGTGCTGTCGCCATACTCGCAATCGAAAACGCTGGGTACATGTGCGTAATACTGCCCGCTTGCAGTTTCGCGAAGGCCTCCTTAGCCGCCGCTTCCGCCTCCCCGTAGGCGCTCAGCGGGATGCCCACTTCAGAAAGATACGCCACCAGCACGGCACTCAACACTAACCCTATAAGAGCACCACTCAATCCAAGGAAAAACGCTTCTATTTGCACCTGTCCAATGATCTGCCATGGACGCAGCCCGAGCGCCATGAGCATGCCAAACTCGCGCGTGCGTTCGAATATCACCATCACAAAGGTATTCAACACCGCAAAGCTGACCAAGATGAGCAAAATATAATAAAAAATCTCAGCCGTAACCCTATCCAGTTCAATGCCCTGCTCCACCTCGGGCAGCAGCTGTTGCCAGGTCCGGTAGCTTTGATCTTGCTGCAGCAGTTCATCAACCGACTGCGCCAGGACTGCGCCCTGAGCATAGTCTTCCAGCACCAACACAAGGTTGTGCACCTCGTCGTCCAGATCAAAAGCCTCTTGCACACTCTCGATTGGTGCAAACAGCAAGCTGCGGTCCAGTTCAGATTGGCCGGTGTCAAGAATCCCGCCAATACTCAGAGCCATAGCAGCTACTCCGCCGCGCTTGCCCGAGCCCAAGATAACGATGTCATCGCCTAAGTCCGCGCCCAAATTGCGCGCCATAGCAGCGCCCACTAGGGCCTGGTCAGGCCCACGCGGCAATCCACCCGCGCTGATTTTTTTAAACAGATCCAACTGCGCGGCTTCTGCCATAAAGTCGACACCCACCAACATGCCACCAATGGAGCGTTCGTCTTTTGAAACAACACCGAAGGCCTGCACCCGCGGCAGCGCAACAAGTGCGAAACGATTTTGCAATTGCTCACGCAGCGCCGACGCATTAGGAACGGTTTGTTCCAACTTACTGTCAGTCACAAAGTCGCGCTGGTTGATTTGCGCATGGCCGGTGTAAAAACGCGTAGCGGCTTTGATCATGTCATCGTAACTGCCACCCTGCATGGACATGGCAAAGCTGACCAGAAACACCGCAAACGCGATACCAAAAGCGGTCAGCAAAGTACGGGTTTTATTGCGCCAGAGGTTTCGCCACGCCAGTGCGATCACGGTTCAACGATTCCTTGATTGCAGTGAAAACAGAGTAAACAGCCGGTCTTGAAGAGCCACATCAAAATCCATGGCGTCGTATCGCACCTCGGTGAAACTGTCAGGTTTCTCTAGATCCAACATGCGCATCGTTGTAGCCATCATGCGGCCACCAAGAGTGCCAATTTCTGTCGACACCATCCGCCGCAACGGCTGCATATCCTGATCGTAATAAATTGCCTCAATCAGCACCGCGTCTTCGCGAATGCGCAACCGCTCTTTGCCCCACACCACAGGCGCATCATCAAACGGGATGGCGTCGATCGTATAGGTTTTCAGGCCATCGATTTCCTCAGTGTCTACGTGTTCGAGCCGATAGTGCTTGATCCATTTATCGCTGCGGGACATGTCATCGTATGAAAAGTCGGAGCCCGCCCAGCTTTGCGACATCATGCCGCCGGGCAGGCGAATGCTCTTATTCAACTTAGGGTTAAACGTCCACATCTTGTCGCCCTGTTTCAGCAGCGCATTGCCAGCGTCCCGAGCAGGTGCCACAAATCTTATCAGCGCATCGTCGCGCCCACGCGTCCACGCGTACAGTGTTGACTCACGCTGCCAACTCGGCCGCTTAATCAACATCGTCATCTCGGAATACGAGCTTAATCCACGCGTTTGGTCAATCGACTGGGTAACTAAGGTCAGGGGATCAAAATTTTCTTCCGCCTTAACAGCTGCACTGAAGGCCAAACTCATCAGCAAAAACAAACGCAGACAACATGACACCATGATCTTCATCGCTCTGTTAGACACGTGGCGCGAGAGACTAACTTGCAATGTAGGCTAAAGCAATAATAATATATAGAGTCTAATATTAGACTGTAGTCAAATAAATGTCCTTGCGCGAGAAAAATAAAGCCCGTACCCGAACGGCAATCCTTACTGCGGCCAAAGAACTCGCTAAACAAGGCCAGTGGGACGCTGTAACCACCCGCCAAATAGCAGACGCTGCCGGCGTGAGTTATCAAACGCTTTATAACTATTATCCCTCCAAAGCCTCAATTTTAGTCGAGATGTTGCTAGAGGTTTACGTCGGCCCGGGGCCAGCTATTAGCGACGCCGTCAAACATTATGACGGCGACCTGCTCGGCACCTTAGACGAGATCAACCAGTTACGCTTCCAGAGTTTCGGTCGCGACGACGTTAAATGGATACTCACTATTACCGCCAGCCTCACCATGCCTGATCAGTCCAGCGAAGCCACCAACTTGATCGAAACCATCGACCATGCGGGCGACGGCTACTACTACTCAGCTCTGAGCATGGCCAAGGGTATGGGCCATCTGCAAGACGACGTAGACATCCAACTTATGGCCCATACGCTGTCAGGTATAACCAGTGCCACACTGAGTCGTTTCATTCTAAATAACGCTAACGCACAAGCTCAGATACAAACGCTGCGCCAACAGATTGAACAACTTGTCCGACCCTATTTGATCGGCTGAAGCATAAACCCGGCTACCGACGCCGACGCGCCAATGACACCACATTGGCGCCCCCGACCGCCTGCTGTTTTGGTTGCAGTTGCATCTCCCAGGTGAGCGCGCCTTTAGCGTCGCGAAAGAAACCGCGGCAGCCCAGCCCCCCGCCAATGCTAAATAGGGAGACGCTGGCGCTGTAGATGCCCGCCTCATGCCACAGCAGAGCATGGTTCGGCTCGCTTTCGAGCTTAGCGATACCGTCCAGCGCAACTTTGCCTAAGCGAGCATCAATGATGTAGGTCCCCACTTCGTTCGGCGCAACACGCACGGATATGGGCACACTATAACTGCCACTGATCGCGCCAGTAATGGTCAAACCGTCGAGCTCGTCCACCACTTCGCCATCAAGCGTAATACTTTGCCCTAGGCTCGCGCCCTCCGTGAGCACGCTGCCACGTCCTGACCAAAGCCCCTTACGTAAAATCAACTGCATCTCCAACACTGGTCTAGACCAGCTTCAATTTAATATTACCGATTCCGCGATTGCTTGTGCGCAACGCAGATCTTTGTTGCGCGCGTTATTCACCCATGACGACACCGGCCGCGCTTCAATGGATGTAACCAGTTGTGGCGCAAAAAAATGCTCCAGCTCTGCTGTCGCTATATTGGGGTCTAACCAACGCCTTGCCCCTTCTTGGTCTAACAGTACCGGCTGCCGATGATGCAGTGTCTGCATCGAAGGGCTAGCACTGGTGGTAAGTATGGTGAAGCTGTCTATGGAGTGGGACTGCCCAGCGTCATCAACACCCTGCCAACGATCCCAGAGGCCGGCCAGCAGGAGCCCCGTATTCTCGACGCTGCGTAAGAAATAGGCTTGCTTATGCCCCTGCCGGCGCGCCCACTCGTAAAAGCCACTGACGGGCACTACACAACGCTGGCGTTTATACGGCTCACGAAAACTAGGCAGCGTCGACGCTGTTTCCGACTTAGCATTAAACATACTGTAGCGAGTGCTCGGCTGTCGCGCCCAGCTCGGTGTCAACCACCACCGCATCGAGCGCAATTGCACGGCACCATTAGCATCCGCGACCAGCACCGCAATATCCTCGGTCGGTGCAGCATTTAAATTATCCGGCCCCGGATGGATCAGTTCAGCGAACTCCTGCAGCAGTTCAGTAAGATCCCCAGCGCATACATGCAGCCTTCCGCACATCGTGGGCTACTCCACTCCGTGCTTGGACAGACTCCACCCACCATCCGCTAAAGTTTGCTTGGCAAAATCAATGGGCGCCTGCTCGAGGGTTGTAGCGAGTGTGTCATTCCATCGATTTAAAAAGCCAAACAGACTAATCACGGCCACGATCTGGACCTGCTGGCGCTCGGAGAAGTGTGGCCGTAACTGCGCGAAGTGCTCGCTGCCGCTAGCGTTAGGCACCTGCCCTGCAGCTAACGCCAAGCCAATCGCGGCTCGCTCCGCAGCGCTAAAGCAGGTTGCGGTTTCATAATTCAGCACTTGAGCAAGCCGCTCGGCCTGCAGTTCTGGAGCACCACTGACGCGCTCAGTGTTGTGGCCGGTATGAGCCTGACAATAGCGACAGCCCGCACTCAGGCTCACACAATATGCAATGAGTTGCAGCAGCTCTGCGGGAAGGTTTTCCTCGGCAGCATTTTGCTCGGGTAAGACCTCTTGCAGCCCTGCGAAAATCGCCTTGGCATCGCCGCCCATTATCGTTCCAAACAAAGCCGAAAAAACAAAAGGTAATTGCCGCATATGAGCCATGGTTCGGGTACTGTTGGGAACGAACCCCATGGCCGCGGCGGCGGTTGCGAACACGGGCTGCAGTTCCGGATGGCCATCCATATCTAGCGGTGGAATATGTGCCATGAGTATCTCCTTTGAGTATCAAAAAGTGCGTTGCCAAAAGGGTGCAAGTTAACGCCCAGCACACTACTCTACCTGCTTTTTCAGCAGACCCATCGATACTATGACAACCCATACAACGTTTGGCGACCCGCCCAAGGCAGACCGTAAAAATCATGAACACAGCCATCATGGCATTGTTACGGCGGATCCATACGCCTGGCTCCAAGACCCCGGCTACCCCACCGTCACCGATCCCGAGGTACTGGATTACCTGCAAGCGGAGAACGCCTACTTTGAGCGGTGCATGGCGCCCCACCAGCAACTTGTAGACAGCTTATTTGAGGAACTAAAAGGGCGCAAAAGCGACACCGATGCCAGCGTGCCGTATTTTCACAATGGTTTTCATTATCAATGGCGATTTACTGAAGGCGACCAATATCGGCGCTGGTATCGAGCGGTCGGAACCCATGACCTAGAGCAAGTTACCACAGAGCAGTGGACACTATTATTCGACGAAAATTCCCTCGCCGAAGGGCACGACTACTTTCGCCTCGGCGCGCTAAGCATCAGCCCTAACAATAATTATCTTGCTTATAGTATTGATAACGACGGCAGTGAGCGATTCACTCTCTACGTCATCAATCTGCAAAACGGCTGCGAGATTACCGCACCGATCACCGATACTATGGGCGACCCCGTCTGGAACACATCCAGTGACGGAATCCTGTATCGACAGGTCAATGCCCAATGGCGGCCAGACAAAATCTATTGGCGCAAATTGCTAAGCGACGAGGTCGATACTCTGATCTGTGCCGAAGAGGATGGTGGCTTTTTTCTTTCTATGCACTTAAGCCAGTCCGAGCAATTGGTATTCCTGCACAGTGCAGACCATGTCACCAGCGAAGTCAGTTTCTTGCACGCTGACGATTTCGGCAGCACGCCAACCTTGATCAGCCCGCGCGAGACCGGCCATGAATATGAGGTCGAGCACTACCAAGACCAATTACTCATTCGCAGCAACAAGCGCCAAGCTAATTTTGATCTCTACACCGCGCCGCTAACAGCCAACAGTCAGAGCCAATGGCAGGTATTTCTAGCCGGGGACGCCACCCATTATCTATTGGGCCAACTGGTATTCGACGATCAGGTCTTTGTGCCCCAGCGTATCGACGGCCTGGATCAAATTTTGGTTATCAGCACGGACAATGACCGCCACTTTATAAAATTGCCCGAGGCGACCTATAGCCTTGATCTGGGGACCAACCCAAACCCCCAGAGCAATTTTTTACGGCTCCAGTACAGTTCCCTGACAACACCTCATAGTGTCATGGACTACAACATCGGTTCGCGCACACTACAAACTCGTAAGGTGCAGCAGATACCCAGCGGCTACGATGCAGACCAGTATCAGTCTCAGCGCCTCATGGCCTCGGCAAGAGATGGGCAACGCGTGCCAATAAGTCTGGTCTACCATCGAGACACCCCGCGCGACGGCAGTGCTGCGCTACACCTATACGCTTACGGCGCATATGGACACGCTATACCACCAGCATTCTCAACGAATACGCTATCGCTGCTAGACCGAGGCGTAATTTTCGCAATCGCGCATATCCGCGGCGGTGACGATCTGGGCTATCACTGGTATCAAAGCGGCAAACTGCAGCAGCGTGAGAATACCTTTAACGATTTTGTTGATTGCACTCGTCACTTAATTAACGAGGGCTATACCAGCGCTGGCCGGGTACTCATCAGTGGCGGTAGTGCCGGCGGTGAGCTTATGGGTGCAGTAATCAATCAAGCGCCCGAGCTTTACGCTGCGGTGGTTGCCCATGTGCCCTTCGTGGATGTGTTAAATACCATGCTCAATCCAGATCTGCCGCTTACGCCTATGGAGTGGCCGGAATGGGGCAATCCGATTGAAAGCGCCGAGGACTACGCCATCATTCAGGCCTATTCACCTTATGATCAGGTAACGAATCAGGCCTATCCGCCCATGCTCGTCACCGCAGGTCTTAATGACCCGAGAGTGACCTACTGGGAACCGGCTAAGTGGGTGGCGAAGCTACGCCACGAAAAAACCGACCACAACTTGCTACTGCTGAAAACCAATATGGAGGCCGGACACGGCGGTCAATCTGGGCGCTTCACCGCGTTGCGAGAAGTCGCCGAGGAGTACGCGTTTTTTCTTACCCAGATTACCTAAACCCAGCCGCTAGGGTTTCGCCAGAACAGGATTGATCTATCCCTTCGGCATCTGACTGCGTAACTCATCGCGAAACTGCGGTGCAGCAATATCAATCAACGCTGCCGCACGCTGGCGGTTGGGCAAGTTTTGCAACTGCGCCACACCAAACTCGGTCACCACGATGTCTACATCCGTGCGCAAGGCCGTTACCATATCGACCCGAGGCACAATTCGCGACACCGTGCCACCGCGCGCGGTAGCGTTCATGGCGACTATAGATCGACCACCCTTAGAGGCTTTGGCCGCACGCATAAAATCCACCGATCCCCCGGTGCCAGAAATTTGCCGACCGCCAGCGTACTCCGCATTGACCTGACCAAACATATCCACTTCTACCGCAGAGTTGATCGAAACAAAATTTTGCAATTGCGCAATCGCACTGACTTCGTGGGTGTGATCAGCACCATAAAAAATTACCGCGGGCTGATCGGCTAACCAATCAAACAGTGCGTCGTCACCCAGCGCCATACCTGTAATGTGCTGACCCTTATCGATGGCTTTACGCATACCGTTAACGTTACCGGCTTCAATCAAGCGTCGTCCCCCGGCATCCAATAATCCGCCATGCAGCCCCAAATCACTTTTGCTGCCTAATTCACTGAGAATCGCCGCCGGAATTGCCCCTATACCCGTTTGTAAGCAGTCGCCATCGTTAACGAGATCGGCCACTAACGCACCAATGCTTCGTGCCGCATCATCGATTTCAGGCACCGCCATGGGGTTTAAGGGACGATTGTTTTCGAACAGATAATCGATCTGCTCGGGGTCAATAGTCGGGCAGCCTAACGGCGCGCGCAAAGCGGTATTGAGTTCCGCAATGACCACTTTGGCAGTGCTCAGTACCGAGGCTGCGAAATCCACATTCGGGCCGATACGCAAAACCCCGTCACGATCATAGGCGACCTGCAAAAGGCAAACGTCGACGTTATCACTCAGATAGTCGAAGACTGCGCGCATCTGCATAGGCAAGTAATGCACCCTCGCCAAATCTGCTTGCGCCAGAGTCGGTGTCATAAAAAAAGTGGTGAGCTCGGTGCTGGGATTCCAAGCGGTAAAGTCCATCGCGTTTAGCCCAGGAATAGGAAACTGAATAAAATGCAGGCGTTCTGGCAATTCCAGTTGCGCCATGTTGTAGAGCAAACCGGTGGGTTCGTTACTGCTGCCGGCGACAAAAACCCTCTGACCCGGCGCCAACAATTTAAATAGATCCTGCACCACTTACCTCTCGCTACGAATCAAAAACCACACATAGCCATAGGCGCCTAGGTAATACGCCGGTGGAAACCATAATGGCCACAGCGCGACTACTGCACCACCGGTGATCGGCAGTGCCAGATGTATATGCCGAAACCACAAAAATACCAAAGCCATTAACAGTCCACTGACCGCCGCCATGCCAACACCTTGACGCGGGGAATACAGAGAACAGACCACACCCCCAGCCAAACCAGCAATCCATACGGGCAACAGCGCCATAACAGTCACCGGTTGCCCCAATGCATTGTTCACGGCAACCCAGACAAAACCCCCTACCATCATGGCGATCGAGGTACGCAGTAACGACAACACAGATAGCACGGTTGCATCGGCCTAAAATAAAAATGCCATCATAAACCCAATCTTGGAACAAAGACCCAAGCCATTGTTAAATCCTTGCACACCAAGCCACCAACGCAGAATGAAGAAAACCTACACAAAGAGCGGGCCAAGCAACGCGCCCAGCGACCCAGTCCAGCTGCGAGTACAAAGAGTGTTTTCTGCGCAAACCCTAAGCTGCACCCTTGGTTACGTTGCAATCTTGGGGCATATTTTACGCCATGCATATTTATACCCATCCAGAATTTACTCATCATGAGGTCGCCGAAGGCCATCCTGAGCGGCCTGAACGATTAACCTATTTAATGGCTCACCTCGCGCGTGAGGGTCTTCTCGATGACTGCGTTTTACGCGAAGCCATGGACCTGAGTGATGCGCAAATTCTGGCTGCTCATAGCACCGAGCATTTAGAGTTTCTGCAACGCAGTGAACCTACCGACGGTATCATCCCGCTCGACCCCGATACCTGGATGGGCACACGCAGCCTTAACGCCGCAAGACTTGCCGCTAGTAGCGTCTGCAGCGGGGTAGACGATGTACTGACCGGCAAAGAAAAGCGCGTTTTCTGCGCAGTGCGTCCACCCGGACACCACGCCGAAACCAATTCGGCCATGGGGTTTTGCCTGCTCAACAGTATCGCCATTGCAGCACTCCACGCGCTGAACCAGGCCGATGTGGCGCGAGTCGCAATCGTTGACTTCGATGTCCATCACGGCAACGGCAGCGTCGATATCTGCAAAGAGCATCCGGAAATCATGGTCTGCTCGAGCTTTCAGCATCCTTACTATCCAAATAGACTGGACGACATTGAGCAGCCGAACATCGTCAATACACCCTTGGCTGCAGGCAGCAATGGCGATGACTTTCGGCGCGCCATTAGCACTCAGTGGCTACCCGCACTAGAGCAGCATCAGCCGGACTTAATACTGGTGTCCGCCGGATTTGACGCCCATCAACTCGATCCGCTGGCAGCACTGAATCTGCAAGAGGAGGACTTCAAGTGGATCACCCAACAAATTGTAAATATCGCTAACCAACACAGTCAGGGTCGCGTGGTCTCCACATTGGAAGGTGGCTACGATCTCGATGCTTTGGCGTGGTCTGCCCAAGCGCATCTTGAGGCACTCATGTAATGAACTGGAAAATCCTAGCCGCCAGCCTACTGATGAGTTGCTCGGCCATAGCGGAAGAGCCACCTCAGCAGGCGCTAGCTGGGACGAACATCGACCCCATCGCCACACGCTTGAACTACATGCTGAATTGTCAGGGTTGCCACGCCGCCGATGGCCGTGGCTTGAACGATATACCCGCCATGGCCGATTTCGTCGGTAAATTTCTTAAGGTCGAAGGTGGCCGCGCCTATCTTGTGCAAGTGCCCGGTTCAGCCAATTCACCCCTGAGCGATCAGGCGCTCGCAGACGTATTGAACTGGATCCTGTTAACCATGAGCCCCGAACAATTACCCCAACCCTTTATGCTCTATGATGCCGAAGAGATCACCAGTTTTCGTCAGCAACCCCTTGCCAACGCTGCAACAACACGGGCTCGCTTATTAGCAAAGCTAAGAATTCAGGAGCGCGGCACCTATAGGGCTAACCCGTTTTAGCGCAAATTCTGTCCCCCACCGTCACAATCGAGACATTCGCCATTGAGATATGGGTTTTCGTTGCTGGCTGAGAAACGCACCACATTCACCACATCTGCTGGCTGACAAACTCGACCGAAGGGCATGAATTCATCCAAGGTAGGAATATCGTCTACGCCCTGTCCTGCGTGAATTAAACGCTGGCCCATATAGGTATCTACTCGCCCAGGAGCGACAATGCTTACCCGAATGCCGTGGTCGCGTTCCTCCTTCGCAAGAGTATAGGCCAGTGCCTCCATCGCGGTTTTGCCCATGTTGCAAGGCGCGCCGGTGCCGCTCAAGGAGCGGGTGGCGACCATCCGACGATTTCCGCCGGATCTGTATCCACGACACTTTGACCGCGACTGGCGATGCCCGCATTGCTCATCAGAATACCTATAGCGCCGCGGTCCGCCTTAATAGCCGCAGGTAACTGGGGCGACCCGTGCCGCTAGACTCAGAGTCTTTAACCCGTTTTCTAGTGATGCTTCGGCCTATTCGCCTTTAAAAGCGGCATCGCGTTTTTGCAAAAACGCGCTTACACCCTCACGGAAATCACTACTGCGCCCGGCTTCATTCTGTAATTGAGCCTCCAGTTCAAGCTGCTGCTCGTAACTATTGCCCCAGCTATGCCAGTAGGCTTTGCGAATCAGCGCCAGCGACCGCGGACCATTAGCCAAGCGTTGCGCAAGTTCCATAGAGCCAGCAGCTAAAGCCTCAGTATCGGCGAAAACACGATTAACCAAGCCCCACTCCTGAGCCGTAGCGGCAGGCAAACGTTCAGCCAACAACGACAACTCCATCGCTCGGCCCCAGCCCACTAAACGCGGTAATAAGTAGGTGGCTCCACCATCCGGTATCAGACCGATGCGCGCAAACGCTTGCAGGAAGTAGGCTTCCTGCGACGCGCAGACGATATCGCCCATCATGGCAAAGCTCATACCCACGCCAGCCGCTACGCCGTTGACTGCGGTGACCATAGGCATCTCTAGACCGCGAAGTTCGAACATCAACGGGTGATAGCCGTGGCGTAACGAGGCACCTGCCTCGTTCGAGCCTTTATTCTTGTCGTCGTCCTGTAAATTAGCACCAGCACAAAACGCACGGCCATTACCGGTCAGCAATAAGCACCTAACATCCGTCCCGCGCGCTTTTATTTCTGCGATGGCGGCACCGAAGTCGCGCAGCATTTGCCCGCCCACAGCATTCATCACCTCTGGATGATCAAATTTTAGTACCGCGACCCGATCCACAAACTCAAGTTGCATGCGTTGCATAATATCCCCCTTTTTCAAAGCCCAAAGATTACCCCAAAATATTCTTCCCAGTCATGCACTAAGCTAGCGAGGCGGCTATCGCTGGCCTAAACTACTGCAAAAATTGGGAGTCTCATATGCAAGATTTTAGTGGCAAAACTGCTGTCATTACTGGCGGTGCTAGCGGTATCGGACTCGGCTTGGCAGAGCATTGTGCAGAATTGGGTATGAACGTTGTGCTCGGTGATATTCAACAGGACGCGTTGGATCAGGCGGTAGAAAAAGTTGCCCAGCGTCAGGCCAATGTGCTCGGGGTTATGACCGATACCATGGTAAAAACTTCGGTTAATAATCTGCTCGAAGAGGCAACTAACACCTATGGCAATGTTCACCTAGTGTTTAATAATGCCGGCGTCGCTGCGGGCAATAGTGCAGGCAAGGCCGTCTGGGAAGCACCCGATGAAGACTGGCATTGGGTGATGGGCGTGAACTTTTACGGCGTGCTCTACGGCATGCAAACGTTTATCCCGCACATGCTAGAGCACGGCGAGGAGAGTTATATGATAAACACCGCGTCCTTGGCCGCGGTAACGCCTCTGGGCGGCTCTTATGGGGTCAGCAAACATGGCGTGCTTGCGCTAACAGAGGGCATGCAGTCCGATCTAGAGCAACGCGGAGCCAACATACATGCCGGCGTGCTATGCCCTGGCTTTGTCGACACCCAGATCTTTAACGCCGAGCGCAACCGCCCAGGCGCCGAGCAAACCCAAGCGGATACAGAAAACCCTGAGTACCAGCAGGTCAAAGCGATGTTGGCGAACGGGCAAAGTCCAGCAGAAATAGCTGATTACGTTTTCACGGCTATGGCGAACAAGCAGTTCTACATGCTGCCCCACCCCGCATGGGACGATTTTGTCAGTTCACGCACCAAGCAAATTCTTGCCCGCCGAGGGGTGGCCACCATGGATATGATGGCCATGCTCGAACGATCCGCAGAAGGCGAGCAATTTTGATTTGACCTAACCGCAGGCTGATACAGGCAAGACATTCGCGCTTGGCGGCCTGAGAGAGGCTTTAATTTAGTAGATCTAAGGCGCGTTCTATCAATGGCTGCATGGACAGCGCTGTAGTCTCCCAAGTGTCATCCACCCGCTTGCCGCGCCGATGCAGACTTAAATTAAGTCCGCTAATGATTGCAAACTTGTAGGCCGCCAAAGCTCTATACCAGTTTATATTCGGCAGTTCCCCGTCGTAAGCCTCAGCGTATAAGTCGACCAGAATATCTGGGTTTAAGAAATGTGGCCTCGGCTGGGTGCGGTCCCAAGCCATGGGATCACTAAACGTACAGATCCAACCCAAATCGTTCAGCGTTGCACCGATGCCCGTGAGTTCCCAGTCAATGACGGCGCCAAGCTGGGCATCCGGAGTAGCAAAAAGATTTGCCGTTTGAAAATCGCCGTGAAATATACCTATCGGCGCGTCCTCTGGAATAGTGTCCAACAACCGCTGCCGTACCTCCGGCACTGCGGCCAGTCGCTGGGGCTCGGCGGCTTTTGCGTAAAATTTATCCCAGCGCACCACGTCATCAGCAAACGGCACCGGATCGCCCAGATAACTTACCTGACCGATATCCACACGATGCACCTTAGCCAGCGCTGTCATTGCTTGACGGCCAAACGCCAGCAGTTGCTCGTCAGTCAAAGTAGCGCCCCAATCTTCTGGCCCGAGCCTGAGGACATCGCCCTGCAACCACGGCACCACAAAGTAAGGGCGGTCAAACCACTCAAGGTCATCGCCAGACCACCGCACTGAACAATGGGGCACATCGGTTGCATCCAGCGCGTTAAGCACCGCGACCTGACGCAACACATCCGCGGTACCCACCCAATTGACATTCGGCGGCGGCAAACGAATAAACCACGCGTCCTCGCCTTGCGCGTGAGCAACTTTAAACCCATAAGCAAACCCGGCATGACCGGGCATGGTAATGACGTCGGTAATGTTTACCGCACCGCTGTAACGAGCCTGACAGAACGGTACCAACCGCTGCTCTAATTCAGTTAATTCCATGTTCGCCTCCCCTTGCAGCACTCAACCCGTTTAAGTAGGCGCTGCATCCGGAAACTGCTCGCGCAGGACGCGCTTCAAAATTTTGCCACTGGGGTTACGTGGAATTTGCTCAACAAACACCACCGCTTGCGGCTGTTTAAAGCGCGCCAACTTGCCATTGCAGTAGTCCAAGACGTCACTTTCGGTAAGCGACTCATTAGCCCTGACCACGATCGCCAGCGGCGATTCGCCCCAACGCGCGCTCTCTTGGCCAATAACCGCCGCTTCCGAAATGTCCGGATGCGCGCCAAGCACGCCTTCGATTTCTGCGGGGTAAACATTTTCGCCGCCAGAAATGATCATGTCTTTAATGCGGTCCTGAATGACTACGAATCCTTGTTCATCCATAGTGGCCACATCACCCGTATGTAACCAACCATCAACAATGGTTTCCGCAGTCGCCTCGGGCCGGTTCCAGTACTCGGTCATAATGTGTTCACCGCGCACCAACACCTCGCCAGCTTCGCCCGCCGCACACGTCGCGCCCGCGCTGTCGACTATTTTGACCTCGGTATGGAAAAACGCTTTGCCAGTCGATTCGGGCTTAATTAAGGCCCCCTTGGCGTCCATCAAACAGGCCGGGCCACAGGTTTCCGTAAGGCCATAAACCTGCAACAGCTCAACGCCCATGTCGCTGTATTGCTTGGTTAGCGCTGGTGGCACAGGCGCGGCTCCAGTCATCATCCAACGCAGGGTCGAGCGATCGAATTTTTCAAAATTTGGCACCTGCAACATAAAGTTCAACATCGCAGGAACACACAACGCACTGGTGACTTTCTCGCGCTCAATGATTTGCCACGCTGCCACAGGGTCAAAACTACGCATTACAATTGACGTAGCGCCTTTGTAGACATTGACTGCCAAAGGAGTCAGCGCGCCAACGTGGAACATGGGCAAACAGGCTAAATATCGCTCTGGCGGGTGATATTCGGCCGTCGCTGCGATGCTCAGCAGTCCCCAGATCGATGTATGGTGCGTATGCACGACGCCCTTTGGTAAGCCTGTGGTGCCCGAGGTATACATAATGTACAGCATGTCGTCGTCGGCCGCGGTAATCTCAGGCTCCGTCGCTGGCTGCGCATCGCGAAACCCGCGATAGTCAATTGCAAAGTGCGCAATCTCATCGGGCTGAGCGACCTGCAACCACTGAACCACGTCTGTTTTATCGCCACGACTGTGCAAGTCGGCAACCATTTCCACGAAATCATTATCAAAGATCAGGCGCTTGGTGCCGCTGTCCTTGAGAATGAACTCAAGTTCGTCGGCGACTAAACGCCAATTTAAAGGCACCACCACGGCACCGATTTTTGCCAACGCGTAATAGGACTCCATAAATTCACTGGAATTCATTAACAAAAGGCCGACCCGCTCACCCTTTTCGATACCCGACGCGACAAATGCATTGGCAAGCTGACTACAGCGGTCATTGAGCTGCGTATAGGTCAGGCGATAACTGCTGTCGCTCTCGACATAGGCCTCTACGTCTGGCGATAAGTGCGCGCGCTTGGTTAGAAACAAACCTAAATTATTCAGCATTAGACGGATCCTCAGTCTTATAAAAAGTAACGTACTATTGTTGACCAAAGTTACGTCAGATAACAATTAACCAGAGTGACTATTTCAAAGACCTACTCGCCAAACCTGCGCTAAGTTTAACCACAGCAGTGGCCTGATCTGCTCATGTCGACGCCCTAGACAACCCGACACAGATAAGGCTCACTCGCTCGACGCGGACAACGCCGCATTCCCACCCGATCTGCGACCTACGCTCGAACACCTCGCAGTAAAATCGGCGTCAGCTCCGTCTACGGCCTGATAAAATGCCACAGTCGTCTCGAATCGAACGCTAGAGACAAAAATACTTGCAGAATAGACCTAGCTCGACGGCCAGACCTACTCAAATACCCTTGGCCAGACCTGTACAAAACGATATTTTTCAGTAATATCCTTCGCCCGTTGTATAGTTTTTGACCATGACAGACTTTCCAGCACAAGATCTGTACCAGATCGGCAGCGTCACCGCTTTGACTGGCATCGCCGCCGAGCGCCTGCGCGCGTGGGAACGTCGCTATGGCTTTGCCCCTGCGGAAAGGAACGGAAAAATCCGCCTATATAGCCACGAACAGGTCAAAAAATTAAATAAAATCAAGCAGCTGATCGATCGAGGTCAATCGATCTCAGGCGTTATTCAGCTCAGCACTGCACAACTGAACGAGCGACTGAGCCAGAGCGAGCCCAAGGGCGACGCCACACCGCGTCTGGGCCGACCGGCCAATTTGGCACTCATTGGTGCCGGTGTGCTGCAATTAGAGCAGCTGTCCCAGGTGTCGGAAACTCTGAATGTGACTGGCCGCTGGGCCAATGTGGAAGGTTTCTTGAGCGACCCCAATCTCCCTCAGGTAGACGTTATTGCGCTGCAATTGCCAGTACTGATGCCCCAACTCATAGCTCAGGTACGCGAGCGCCGGCCCAACGCCGGGGTCTTGCCAATCTATCAATTTGCCTCCGCTGATCAAGTTCAACAGTGCACGGAGGCTAATCTGAATGCGCAACGGTGGCCAATCCCTTGGCGCGATATAGAACAACAGTGCTTGAGCCTTTTTGGCGTGCCGAATTTGCATGGTGCCAGCGCTCCGCGCTTATTCAGCGATGAGGAACTGATCGCTATGGCGGTAGCAGACGACGGCACTCATAAAGCCGCCCAACAGGTTGTAGAGCAGATTCACCAACTTAACGCGCTGAGTAGCTTTCTCAACGTCTGCGGCGACGAGGCATTGTCTGGCGGCTCAAGCACCTACGCGCAATCCTTACGCGAGGCGGCAGGCGAGATCGGGCAGAGCCGCGCCGTTGCTGAATCTGCGTTGGCCACGCTGATGCAACAACAGCAGCAACACCGAATTCGCGGCGCAAATCCATCGCAAAACGGCGACGCCAAATATCCGCAAATCAAAACAGATCGCCCACAGCACTGACGCCACGGACTTAATGGCCTAATCCGCCACACCTAGACTGTACATAATCTGTACAATTTAAAAATTTTTGGTTGACTAATTTATTTTGTACTGTACATTTAGCACAGATTCCAGTTTAGGCGTGTGTACAACTCAGTAGAGTCCTTCCTTACAGTGTCCTTCCCCCAAGAAGACGAGTTGTCTCCAGAACCTCAAAAGTCTGGCGCGCCTTTTTTATTCCTAGCGCTACATCAGTAGAAATTCTAAGGCCGCCTCGGCTCTCAGGGTTACACCCTGTTTTTGCGCGTCTAGATCAACATCGCGATTTTCCCCCATGGCACCCACCAAATAGCGCTTATAGACCCCTTGGCCAATTGCTGCCAAACGCCAGTGCGAAAAGGCTCGGTAATAATTGATCGCACTTAAATCGCGGCCTGTCTTATCCGCATAAAGTGCGGACATGTCATCACGACTGCAAAATCCTCCCGCTGCGGTTGGCGCGACGTCTTCTTGACCTTCGCCTGGGGCAACCCAAGAATTCAGCAAGTAGCCGACATCGGCAAGCGGATCCCCGAGGGTACAAAGCTCCCAGTCCAGTACCGCCTTAACCCGACCACCACCCACGATCATATTTCCCAATCGATAATCACCATGAACGATACTTGCGCCAATTTGTTCTGGCATTCGTTCCGCTAATAATCGGGTACTCTCATCCATAGCAGGTACCTTATGAGTTTCAGTGGCCTCCCACTGCTTACTCCAGCGTTTCAGCTGCCGTTGCAGATAAGCCTCTTTGCGCCCCAGATCCCCAAGTCCAACCGAATCTGGATCAATTTGATGGAGCGCCGCCAATATCTCGATGACGTGGTCGCCAAGACTCGATCGCTCAGCAGCCGGAACCGCTGCGGCCGCTTCAGCATCATGAAGAACCGGCCCCGGCACATAGTCCATTACGTAAAAAGGCGCGTCGTTAATGCTCACGTCCGTGCATAGACCGATCGTCGACGCGACCGGCACCTGAGACCCCGCCAGCGCGGTGATAATTTTGTGCTCTCGACCCATATCGTGAGCACTCTCTAAAACGTGACCTAGGGGCGGGCGCCGCAACACAAAGAGACGATTCTGTTTGTCTGCCACAGAGTAAGTAAGATTCGAGTGCCCACCAGCAATCAATTCGAAGCTCAGGGGCGCGGCCAGTTCATCTATGCGCTCCCTCATCCATTGGGTCACGTTGTCTGCGGCAATGCCCTGAACCTCTTGATTTTGTATCTGTGACACCCTATTCCCCTTTTCAACCTTGATAAATGGTTCGCGGCCGCTCGGCAAACCGCCCCTGCAATTCGGCCAACGTGTTTTCTCAATCGCTGATCATAGACCAGCGACGCGCATGCACAACCGCCGCTAGACTGATTAACTCTCGCCGCGCACACTTAGCTTATTACAGACCACGGAGTTGCATGCATGCCACTGTTGCATGGCGGCCAATTGTTCCTGTCAGGATTGCAATTAGCGCTTTCGCCCGAATTAAGGCGCTACATCATTGTGCCCGCCGTGATCGGCGTTCTGGCCTTCAGCTTAACCTTAATCTTCATGGTTCTACCCCTTGCTGGTGAAGCCAGTGCTTGGCTGCAACACAACCTGCCCACTTGGCTAAGTTGGTTACACACAGCGCTACTGATCCTCGTCTATATCACTCTCGGGCTGGCGGGATTTTGGCTGAGCAGCCTGCTTGTCACGTTGATCTCCGCGCCCTTCCTTGGGCAATTAGCAGAGGCGACTTGGGCGTTGTCACATGCCGCAGCTCCCACACCAGCAACGAATCTGCTGACAAGCGTTCGCTCCAGCTTCGGGCGTGAGCTGCAAAAATTGCGCTACCACCTACCAAGGTTCCTCGGACTACTTATTTTCAGCCTAGTTCCAGGACTTAACGTCTTTATGCCTTTGCTGTGGTTTGGCTTTGGCGCTTGGTTAATGGCAGTACAATTCGCGGACTACGGCAGTGAAAGTCAGCATCAAACTTTTAGATTTACGTTGCAGCGGTTATCACAGGCGCGCTTCCGCGCACTGGGCTTCGGCGCCTGCGTAAGCTTTACTCTGGCGATACCGTTTGTAAATTTTTTGGTTCTCCCCGCCGCAGTGGTGGGAGGCACCCTATTGTGGAAATCCATTACCGAGGAGACTCCGTCATGAAGACTTGGCAATCCTTAAGCAGACGCATGCTTGCAATCTTACTGTCAGCGGCAATGCTCGCACTGGCTGCGGCTAATACCGCACAAGCGGCAGACGACTTCTGGGCGCACCAAATCGGGGTGCAAGTAAACGTCGCCTATGGTGAAGATCCGGCCCAAGTTTTCGATCTCTACCTCCATGGCCAACGTACCGGTGAACCGGACTACTTTGCCATGGACAGCGACCCAAGGCCGACTTTGATATGGATCCACGGCGGCGGTTGGATCGCAGGCGACAAAGCTGCCGAAATTCCCCAATTGATCCCTTATTTAGAGCGCGGCTGGAACGTCGTTAACGTAAACTATCGACAGGGACCGGCCTCAGCTCCCGAAGCGGTCGACGATGTGCTGTGCGCCTATCAACGCGTTATCGAAATTGGCGAAGCGACGGGCATGCCAACTGACCAAATTGTAGTTTCAGGCGCCAGCGCCGGTGGGCACCTGGCCTTGTTAGTCGGCATGCTCAATACCCGCGGCGAACATCCATGTCGAACCGCGTCTCCACCCATGGCTGTGGTTAACTGGTTTGGTATTACCGACATCGAGGCGGTGCAGGAGTTTCTCAGCGAGACGCTGCCCAACGGCAACTACGCTGCGGCGTGGATTGGGAACGCAGATAAGGTCTCCGAAATTTCGTCTAAGTACTCGCCTTTATTTTTGGTGTCTGAAAACACGCCACCAGTTATTACCATTCATGGTGATCTGGATTCAGTGGTTCCATATGAGCAAGCAACTGCGTTGCATGAAAGCCTGAGCACCGTCAACCGCTTGGTTACGGTAAAGGGCGGCAATCACAGCGGCTTCACCAATGCCCAGTATCAAGATGCCTATCAAACTATATTCCGCTTTATCAATGAATTATGACTCTGCATTAGCCTGCAGGGGGCTCATCAGAAGTCAGCAACTGTCAATCCAGCTGCCACAAGAGTGTTACTGAACAAGTCAAAACCAATCTCTTTAGCTTGAATCCACGCACCCTCGGGTATACGTTTGCGGATTAGGTTTTTGGTAGGAGGTTTCCATGCTCAGTTCGCTTACTCAAAGAGGTTCAGTCGCGGTCCTGTTTTTCGCTCTCGCCCTTAGCGCCGCGTCGAGTTTTGCCATGCGCGTAGACAACTTCGTTCTGCTCGATCACAAGGGCGACGCCCACGATCTCTATTACTACAACAACTCGCCCGCGATTGTGATCATGGTTCAGGGCAACGGCTGTCCGATCGTGCGCAACGCGCTTACCGACTACAACGCCCTGCGCGAGGAATTTGCAGCAAACGGCACGACATTTTTCATGCTCAATTCAAACCTGCAGGACCGTCGAGAAACCATCGCTGCGGAGGCCGAAAAGTATGCTATTGCCGTGCCGATCCTCCACGACGAAACGCAGTTGATCGGCGAATCACTGGACCTGATTCGCACGGGTGAGATCCTGGTCATCGATCCGAAGAGTTGGGAAATCGTCTACCGCGGCCCAATCAACGACCGCCAAGTTTATGAGCGTCAGAAGAACGAGGCATCTGAACACTATGCTGCGGACGCGATCAAAGCGGTCCTTGCGGGAGAACCAGTTGAAATCGCCAAGCGCGATGCCATTGGTTGCTTGATCAACTTCGCACAAAAAAACCAATCTCACGAACAAATCAGCTACAGCGAAACCATCGCGCCTATGTTGCAAGAAAAATGCGTAGTTTGTCATACCGAGGGTGGTTTAGGCCCTTGGGCAATGAATGACTACACCATGGTACGCGGTTTCGCACCTATGATCCGCGAAGTAGTGCGCACCAAACGCATGCCTCCTTGGCACGCCGACCCACACATAGGCGTCTTCAAAGACGACAAGTCCCTGAGCGTCGAAGAAACGCAGACCCTAGTGCATTGGATTGAGGCCGGCGCGCCACGCGGCAACGGGCCAGACCCCCTGGCCGAGTCGAAAATCGCCCAGGTGGATTGGCCGTTAGGAGAGCCTGATCTGGTTTTAGACATGCCCAAATATACAATTCCCGCGAGCGGCGTAGTCGAATACAAATACCCGCGCTTACAAAACCCATTAGATGTGGGTGTCTGGGTTCGTGCAGCGACCGTTCTGCCGGGCGACCGCGAGGTGGTGCATCATATTTTGGCGGGGTCTATCGATGCGGATACCTCCAAGCAAAAACGCGACAGCGGGGTCTTTGATAATTATCTGATTGGCTACGCACCCGGTAATGAGTCAAATGTCTTCCCTGAGGACACTGGCGTATACATTGCCCCCGGTGGCGAATTTACCTTCCAGTTACATTACACCCCTGTTGGACGTGAAACCGTGGACCGTTCCAAGATAGGTTTATATTTTCACAAAGAGCGCCCCGATAACTTCTACCGCCAAGAGGTGGTATTGAATCCAGAGATTTATATCCCGGCCAATGAAGCTCGACATAAAGAGGTCGCCTATTTCGAGTTTGATAAGCCCGCAGAAATCCACGACCTCGTGCCTCATTCGCACTACCGCGGCGTAGCTTCCAAATTCGAGATCGTTCACGCCGACGGGCGCACGGAAGCTATTTTGTCTGTGCCGAACTATGACTTTAACTGGCAGCGCACCTATGAGTTCGTAGAACCCAAACGTGTTGAGCCGGGGGCACGACTGGTGCACACCACTTGGTACGACAACTCTGCTAACAATCCGGGCAACCCGGACCCCAACAGGAATGTACCGTGGGGACAACAGAGCTGGGACGAAATGCTTTACGGAGCGTTCAGCTATACCTATGTAAACGAGACCACAGAAGCGCCATTGCACGACAAAATGTTGGCGGATACGACACAGAGCTTTGGTTTCATGGATAAAAATTTCGACGGCAAACTGACTATGGCGGAGCTACCAGATCGTTGGAAAAAACGCCTAGCCAGCAGCTTTAAACGCGCGGACGCAGATGGCGATGGCGGGTTGAGCATCAAAGAGATGCACCGACTACTACAAATGCGTGAGCGTCAGCGCGCGGCAGGTGTTGCCGGCGCAGGTTGACCTAAGTTTGTGAACTATAGTGTCCTGCTTGGGATACTTACCCGCGGAGCGGCATCAGTCAGCGGGGCACATTGTTGGCGGGGCCATGGGCTCCGCCATTTTTTTGCTATAACCACGCCAAAACGTCTTAGAACAAACGAGAGCTGAACCCATGCCAAATACAGAAACCACCGAACGGCCTTATGACATTATTGTTTGGGGCGCTAGCGGCTTTACTGGTCGGATTGTTGTGGACTACATGCATCGTGAATACGGCAGCGGTAACGTGCGCTGGGCCATCGCCGGTCGTAATCCTGCGAAGCTAGAGACGGTAGTGGGCCAGCGAGACATCCCCGTATTAACCGCAGACAGTCACGACGTTGAAGCGCTGGAAAAGTTAGTGCAGCAAACCAGAGTAATCCTTACTACCGTAGGTCCATATGCTCGATACGGTTCAGAATTGGTGGCGGCTTGCGCCAAACACGGGACCCATTATTGCGACCTAACGGGTGAATCGCTGTGGATGCGAGAAATGATTACCGCGCACCAACAGACCGCTCAAGACAGCGGCGCGCGGATCGTGCACACCTGCGGCTTTGACAGCATCCCCTCAGACATTGGCGTGTATTTCCTACAAAAAGAAATGCAAGCACGGCACGGCATGCCTGCGCGCCACATTAAATATCGTACCAAGGCCTTCAAAGGTGGCTTCAGCGGCGGCACCATCGACAGCATGATGGCTATGATGGAAGCTGGGCAAAAAGACCCAAGCCTGCTGAAAAAATTGGCTAACCCCTACTTACTCAACGACACCCTGCGTGGCGCCGATGGCCCAGATCGTTTCAGCCCTTACTTTGACGAGGATTTTAATGCCTGGGTTGGCCCCTTCATGATGGCAGCAATCAATACCCGAGTTGTGCGACGCTCCAATGAGCTACTTAACAGCGCCTATGGCGAAGATTTTCGTTACGATGAAGGAAGCCTGACCGGCTCCGGCCCTAAGGGCTTCTTAGGCGCTACTGGCATTGGCGTGGGTTCGGGCCTTTTTGCCGGACTCGCCAGCTTGCCCATAACTCGGCGCGGCCTACAAAAAATACTGCCCAAGCCTGGCGAAGGACCGACCGCTGAGCAGCAGGAAAATGGCTTTTTTGAAGTTGAGTTGCGCGCCATCCATCCTAGCGACGCATCCAAGAATCTGATTGCCTGCGTAAAGGGCGACCGCGACCCCGGATACGGTTCTACCGCCAAAATGATCGCCGAGAGCGCGCTGGCCCTCGCCCACGATAATCTTCCTGTGGAAGGCGGCTTTTGGACACCTGCCAGCGCCATGGGTGATGCCTTACTCACGCGCTTACCCGCGAATGCCGGGGTTACCTTCGAAATCGTTGAGTAAGCGCTGTTACCAGGCATCCACAATGGGTCGTTTTTTGCCCTCGCGTCGGAGAGCCTGAGGCATTGACCTTAAGCCACGGCTGATCCATTTTTGCGTGTCCGCGGGTTCTATAACATCATCAAGTTCAAAGTGTGACGCCATGTTTACCGCCTTGCCACGTTTGTACATGTCCGCCACCATTTTTTCATAGGTCGCTGCACGTTCTTCAGGAGCTTCGATTGCCTGCAAACCTATCTCCTATACCGCTCGACTAATGCGCAAGGCAATTTCGCCACGGTTGGCCGCCGGTATTTATTCCATCATGCGCCCTCGCCTATTCCCGAAGCTCAGTTTTTAAAAAGACTACAAATCCAACACCTGCTTAACCTGCGCTAACCGCTCGATAGTGGCGAGTGCATCACTTTGTTCGGACGCCATGTTACGCACCACAATATCGGTGAAGCCCAGCTCAGCAAGCGCCGCGAATTCCGCCGCCACGGTTTCCACCGTCCCAGCCAAAATCGCTTCTTCCGCAAAGCCTCGATAGCCCTTATCGATCATGCGCTGCTTAAAACTCTGCGCTTCGGTCGGATTGTCGCCTATGAAAATATCGCGACGGATCGCGATGGCCCTAGGCTTACGATCAAACTCAGCGCAGGCTTGGCGATATTGATTCAATTGTTGCGCCGCGCTGACGCGATCTAGGCTTGGGGAGGCCAACCATCCTTCCGCCATACGTGCCGTACGATGCAACGCAGCCGGTGCACCGGCGCCCACCCAAACTTCTATATTCTGTGCAGGGAGTGGCGATATTCGGGCGTCTTGAATATTCCAAAATCGATCTTCACTCACCATTTCACCGGCCCATAGTCGCTGCATGACCTCAAGGCTGGCCTCAAACATGGCGGCGCGCTTCTTAATATCGACACCCATACCGGCGCTCTGATGGGGCTCCCAACCTAGTCCACATTGCATAATGAAACGCCCGGGGGTAATCGCCGCCAAGGTGGCAATTTGCTCAGCGAGCAGCACCGGGTGCCATAACGGTAATAAATATAGGGCACCCGCAGGTTTGCTATGCCACTCCGCCAGCAAGCGCGCAAGCATGGGTGTGTTTTGATAGTACGGAGTGGACGTGACGTGATGGTCGCCGACAAACAAACTGTCCAAATCGGCTTGCCGGGCCACGCGCGCGCGTTCGATCATGAAACGCGCACCTATACGCGGATCCTGCACCCGATATGACGAACTGATTGAAATACCGATGCGCAAATTAAATCTCCAATGCAGACGTTAAGCGCGACGACTCGTCTATAACATGATCGAGCAGGCAGCCCTCGCGAAACAGCAAATCAGCGACCAATAATTCTCTTTCTTGGCGCTGTTCCTGAGCCAAAATCAGTGGCAACCAGAGTCGGTCGTCATCCCACATTCGGTCATAGGGAATTTCTACCCGTCGACACCAGAACGGGTCAGCCTCCAGAGTTTGCCGCGGCTCGCCTGAGAATTCGCGGGTGGTATACGCATAGCCCAGCCACTGGGCGCCGCACTCTTCTACAAAACGTAATTCGGCCCGACAAACAAGATTCACTGGCTGAATCCCAACTTCTTCCTGCACCTCTCTGGCAGCACAGGCCGCGACCTGTTCGCCCGGCTCCAGCTTGCCTCCTGGAGCGCTAATTTTACCTCGGCCATGACCAGTTTTTTTGTGAATCAGTAGGACTTCATCATTGCGCAGCACAAATACGAGGGTACCGATCAAATCCGGCTGCCAGTGCTTCTGCCAAGTCGTGGCTAAAGTCACCATACATTAGGCCAACGCGTAGCGCGCCTCTAACCCAGCATACAAACGCTGGGGTAACTGCTCAGGGTCATCGCTGAGTTCAGCCAATAGCTCGATTAGGTGCTCATTGTCCTCACGACCCTGCCACAGCTTTTTATACTCGCCACTCTTGTAACCGTTGTTTTGACGAAACCGGTTCAGCATGTTCTTGCCAATATACAGCGCATAAAGCTCTGCATAATCCATGGGCAGTGTCGCCATCGCAGCAGTGAACGCCGCTAAATCAAACGAACGCGTCTGCAAACAGCTGCCAGCTAAAGTTTCGATCGCAAGGCGAAACGCGTCAGCATCAGCGCTCTCTCTAACTGCTACCGATGCTAACTGCTCGGCAACTGCCGGCGGGATCTCACCATCACGCATCAATTCACTGAGAGCAAAGTGCCAAATATCCACAAGCTCCAGCTTGACCTGATCGATGTCCGGTGACTGTTGCTTCCACCACTTCCAACCAAAGTGATCAAGCATTTCGGCACACTCAACCCACATTGCCCGATAAAACTCGAACCCCTGCTCACGCCATTGGGCATGCAACAGTAAATTGTGCTCTTCCTGCATGGTGGCCATGGTATTCAGCATGGTCTGAGCTTGGGTGGCGGAAATCTTTGGCATGACTCAACTCTATAACGTTTGCGGGCTTTGCGATCAGTCGAAAGCCTAACCGATGGCTCTGAGTATAGACAGACGGCGCGAGACAAACCTGCCCTGTGCCGATTGCCGGAAAAAATTTAACCCACCAGTCAAGCAACTGCCTATGTTGCGACAGAGATATTGTGGGAGTAAATTCATGGTTCTGCGCTGCGGCTAACCCGCGCGCTTGGGGGAAAGAAATAAGCGAACCGAAGCAACATGACGGCAATTCAACCAACCGTAATCTTTAGACGCTCGTCTTCCACCTAAAATAGATGTTTTACCGAATATTAGCGCTTTAGAACTAACGCAAGGAGCCTTCTATGGATTTATCCTTTGGACCCGAATACGACGACTTTCGTGCTGACGTAGTGAGCTTTCTCGCGAACAATGCCGACAAAGCACCCAAGGCTAGCGACCTGCGCGGTGAAGCCGCCAAAGATTGGCAAAAGTTGCTAATCGAAAACGGCTATACCTGCCGCACTATTCCCAAAGAATACGGCGGCTACGGCGCCGAGCCCGACATCATTAAGTCACGCATCATTGCCGAAGAGTTCTCGTCTGCTCGCATAAATGCGGGACTTGGTGGCCAAGGTATCTCAATGTTGGTCCCTACCCTATTGGAGATGGGCACGCAGGATCAAAAAGAGCAATTTATTCGCCCGACAATTCATGGCGAAATGCTTTGGTGCCAAGGTTATTCTGAACCAGGTGCGGGCAGCGACTTGGCAAGCCTCACAACATCGGCGGTATTGGATGGCGATGAATGGGTCATCAACGGCCAAAAGATTTGGACCAGCACAGCCCATATTGCGGATTGGATCTTTTGCCTTGTGCGCAGCGAGCCCGATGCGCCCAAGCATAAAGGCATCTCGTTTTTGTTATTCGATATGAAAACCCCGGGCATAGAGGTCCGGCCACTGGTCGACATGACGGGCGTGGCTAATTTCAACGAAACATTCTTTACCGACGTGCGCTTACCCAAGCATCAGATCGTAGGTGAACGCGGCGAAGGTTGGCAGGTCGCCAACGCCATCCTCGGACACGAGCGAGAAACCCTAGCCCCGGCTAACACCGCACAAACTCGAATCAATGCGCTAATCGAACTGATGAAACAGGAAACTGTCGACGGCGACCCTTTAATCAACAATCCGGTATACCGCGACCGCTTGATGAAAATCCAGAGCGAGGTTATGGCCATGCGTTTTAATGAGCTGCGGATTCTCTCCGCTCGCCTTAATCCCGGCCAAGATCCTGGAATAGCGCGCATGATTACCAAACTCCAAGGTACCGAGTTGCGCCACGATCTTGAGGGATTGGCAATCGATGTTATGGGAGAAATGGGGCTGGCTTATGACGATAATCCGCACTTGCGTAACTCTGGCAGCTGGCAGAGGGAGTACATGTACTTCCTTGGGCTGATCATCGGCGGCGGCACCTCACAAATTCAAAAGAATATTATCAGTGAGCGTGGTCTCGGCATGCCTCGCGAACCTAAATTCGAAAAAGCCAGCTGAGCGGAGGTCACATGCAATTTGGATTATCACAAGAGCAAATTTTGCTACAGGACAACGTCAATCGCTTTCTTGACGATAACTCAGCCTTAGATCGCGTTAGGACATACGCCGATGGTGGCGAGGATGCAGACATATGGGCAGGATTAGCAGAGCTGGGCATACCCGCGCTGCTGATTCCGGAGGCCCAAGGCGGCATTGGATTACAGCCACTCGATGCGGCCATTGTTGCGGAATGTTTAGGGTCGCATATCGCGCCTACGCCATTCCTTGAATCCGCAGTCATGGCGCCCACCGCTCTAGTCGCAAGTGGCGGCGATCACGACGAGCTGCTCGCAGAAATCGCAGCCGGCACCACGCGCATCGGCATCGCTTTTGGGGAGGCCATCAAACGCCGCAACAACGCGGGCGTCACAGTCAAAGACGGGCGCATGTCGGGTACATCGATGTATGCCTTTGATGCTGAGGCGAATGCCTACCTCGTCGCCGATCAACACCAGCACATCTATCTGGTGCGCGCTGATGATCCCGGTCTAAAGCGTTCGCATCTTGCAACAGTGGACAAAACTCGACGTACCGTGGAATTGAATTACGACAACGTAACGGCAGATCTCGTGAGCGACGACGCCAGCGTATTCACCGCCACCGTAGATATTGGCCGCATGGCATTAGCTGCGGACACTCTGGGTGCGGCACAGAATATGCTCGATCAGGCGGTGGAATACGCCAAACAGAGGGAGCAATTCAATCGCCCAATCGGGAGCTTTCAGGCAGTGAAGCACATGTGTGCCGAGATGGCCGCCCAGCTCGAGCCCTGCCGATCCATGGTTTGGTTTGCCGGTCACGCGTTGGCCGAGTTACCTGAGGAATCCCGAATTACCGCGTGTCATACCAAAGCGCATTTAGCTGAGGTAGGCCAATTTATCGCTAAGACCTCAACCGAGGTGCATGGCGGCATGGGTTTTACCGACCTCGTGGGTTTGCACTATTGGTTCAAACGCATTGGGGCTAACCGCCAGTGGCTTGGTGCACCCGAATTCGTGCGCGAAGAGGCCGCCATTCTTCAGGGCATTTGATTAACCCAGCCCCATTTATATGGGGCTGGTTATTGCCATTACAGCTTTTCCTGTAACCGTTTAATCGTGCGCCAAATCTTCTGTATGCGAGGTCTACACCACACATTGTCTTTTACACAATTGGCGCATTAACGCCTGTGGCTTTATCGCGTCATCTGGTAAAGCAAAGCATTACCTTGCTTGCCGCAAACGGAGATTAATCCACCATGGCGCAAGCAATAAGCTAATTGCCGCGCCAGATCGACCGGCTGTCCCATTGCCTTAGCTAAGTCCTGAGTCGAAAATGGACTCTCTAAAGGCTCCAACACGAACCCCAACAAGTCCTCGACAGCATCAATACGCATGCGGTCTACCAATGCTAAAAGGTGACGCCCACGCGTTCGCCAACCACCACGCCCCCTGCGCGCCTTAGCATCATAAGTGCTGTGCTGTTCTTCGTTGATCAAGGCGACTTCCACTGCAAAGTTTGGATGGTTCAACAGACTAGGAAGGTAAACCAGCTCCCCAAGAATATGGCAAAGCGCGCCCTTCTTAGGTGATTTGCGGCGGGTAAATTCACCGCTGCTGGAATCTTTTATGCGTACTAAGGTTTTTTGCGCCGCAATCGGATGCACCAAAACAACCGGACATTGATCTGCAAGTGCGCGCATCTTGCGCTCCAGGCCGCTGAAACTCGATGTCTGAATTTCAAAAATTGTGCCGTCGCGCACCACATCTGCCACGAACCCTAAAAATGGCACCTCGAATTGTGCATCGCTACCGCCGTAGTGTTGCTTGAGTGCGGCATGCAGGGCGCCCTCATTTAACGTACCAATAGCCGGCGCTTTTTCTATCACCCGTTTAGCCAAGCGTTACAAAGCCTTCAGTATGCCATGATCAAATTCGCTACCTGGCGGTTCTTTTGCCCAATCTATCTATGATATTTTGCCAATCTATACTATTTAAACCTAAAGGATCTAACATGAACGCGAACGGCACTTGGAGCACCACAATTAACACGCCGATGGGCGCACAGAATGGCACGCTTGAGCTAACTGTCGATGGCAGCGACTTGAGCGGGAAGATTTCCAGCCCGCAAGGCGAAATGGCAATAGAAAACGGTGCTATTGATGGCGAGACCTTATCCTGGCAGGCGTCCATTACCTCGCCGATGCCAATGACACTGGAATTCAGTGCAACCGTTGACGGCGACACGATCGCCGGAACTGTTAAGTTAGGGGCTTTTGGCGACGCGGAATTTTCAGGCACTCGCGCAAGCTAAGCAAACACAGGGGAGGTGTTATGAGTTGGGACAAAGAAATCGAAGAAATGGGCAGCCGAGAGGCGCTGGCATTCGAAATGGGGGGCGCCGACAAAGTCGCCCGCCAGCACGAATTCAAAAAACTCACGATTCGCGAGCGCATTGATCACATTGCCGACAGCGAAAGCTTCCACGAAATCGGCACCCTCGCCGGCGTGGGCGAATACGACGATGACGGCAATCTGCAGGCTTTTACTCCGTCGAATTTTGTCTTTGGCACCGCAGATATTGATGGCAGGCCGGTGATTCTTTCGGGTGACGACTTTACCGTGCGCGGCGGCTCCGCGGACGCCTCAATCCCGGGTAAGCGCACTCGCGCTGAAGGCTTGGCGGTAGAGTTGCGACTACCCCATATTCGGTTAGTCGACGGTATGGGCGGTGGTGGCTCTGTAAAAACCATCGAAATGGCCGGGCGCACATACATACCTGAGGTGCGTGGCTGGGAAACCATTGTGCAACACCTAGCCGTCGCCCCTTCCGTGTCATTGGCCCTGGGTTCCGTCGCTGGTATTGGCGCAGCTCGCGTAGCCTCCTCCCACTATTCAGTTATTGTGCGCGACAGTGCACAGATGATGATTGCCGGCCCAGCACTGGTCGACTGGGCAAGCCTAGGCGATGTCAGTAAAGAAGAACTGGGATCTTACAAAATCCATACGCGTAACGGCGCCATAGACGACGAAGCTGCGAGCGAACAAGAAGCCTTTGCCATGGCACGGCAGTTTTTGTCTTACCTACCCAGTAGTGCCGATGAACTTCCGCCACTGCAAGACTGCACAGACGATCCAACTCGGACGGATGAGGCGCTATTAAGCTTGGTCCCTAAGGATCCGCGCCAAGTTTATAAGATGCACAGCCTGTTGGAATCGGTCTGTGACACCGGTTCTTTCTTTGAAATGGGCCGCAAATGGGGTCGATCGATTATTACTGGCCTGGCCCGCTTCGGTGGAATTCCAGTAGCAATATTTGCGGAAAATCCAAGAGTTTATGGGGGCGCATGGACGGCAGATGCCGCACGCAAGCTGACTCGGCTGCTGGATCTGGCGGCAACCTTTCATCTGCCCGTCATCCATCTCGAAGATTGCCCGGGATTCTTAATCGGCAAACAGTCTGAAGAAGAAGCGACCATACGCTACGGTTCCACCGCCTTGGCCGCACTTGGACAATGCACCACGCCGTTTTGTTGCGTCGTCATTCGCAAAGCATTTGGTGTTGCCGGCGCGGCCAACCATAAACCGGGCAGTCACCATATGCGTGCCGCATGGCCGTCCGGTGATTGGGGTTCATTGCCGATCGAAGGCGGTATCGAAGTTGCCTACAAGGCCGAGATCGCGGAAGCTAAAGACCCAGACGCGCATCTAGCGAAAATCAAAGATCGACTCAATCGATTACGTTCGCCTTACCGATCGGCAGAGTTTTTTGAAATCGAAGAGATTATCGACCCGCGGCAGACGCGACGTTATCTCTGCGAGTGGGCCAAACTCGCACGCAAAGCCGTGCGTACCGATCCGCCAAATTTTGGCTATCGCCCTTAGCCGCGCAGGTCGTCCTACATCAGCAACATGAAAAGAAAAAATGAGCGAATACCGACAACACAGTTACCAAGCGCCAGCGGGCGCAACCGAAATTCTCTTAGTCCGGCACGGCGAGTCCCGGGCAGCTTCTGCGGATAATCCGTTCCCACTTGTGAACGGCCACGGCGATCCAGAGCTGCATGCAAATGGCGAGCAACAAGCACTATTGGTGGGTGAAAGATTGCGACATGAAGCGATCAGCGCCATCTATGTTTCCAACTTGCAGCGCACCCAGCAAACCGCCGCGCCATTGAGCACCCACCTCAGGTTGGAGCCCATAATTGACCCGGATTTACGCGAGGTTTTCCTGGGCGATTGGGAGGGCGGCGTTATGCGTATTCGTGCAGCAGCAGGGGATCCAATATTCACTCAAATGCAGGAACAGCAACGCTGGGATGTTATTCCTGGCGGCGAGAACTGGGAGACATTGAACACTAGGCTAATGCGCGGTTTGCAGCGCATACACAACGCCCACCCTGACGAGAAAGTGGTCGCTGTTGTACACGGCGGCGTGATTGGGCATGTCGTCGCACACGCAACGGGCGCCCAGCCATTCGCATTTAATGGAGCAGACAATGGCTCCATCACCCGCATCGTGATGCTCGGTGACCTTATCAAGGTACGTTCGTTTAACGACAGCACTCATGTACAACCGACACTGCATGACGGCAGCGGACAATTGACCTAGCAGTCCGCCGTAACGTCCATGCCTGCGGAGCAACAACTCAGCCTGAGGATTAATGTCTAGTTTTCTCAGATTGCACTAGGACATCGAGCAAACTGTCCAAACTCGCCGGCGGCTGGTCCTTAAATTTACTGAGTCGCGCATACAGGTCGGCGGCCCCATTGTGAAATTCCCCCGACAGCCCGGCGTCGGTAAAAGCTGCACTGATCTGCTCCATCTCCCCCGAAAATCGCCAGGCCTTCGGGGAGATCGCTTGTGCCGTAAGCTCGCTGCGCCGGCTCATGTCAGGCAGTGACAACGCCCACTCAGAACGCAAAACCTCAAGTACGCCACTGCTGTGGGCTAACGCGTTCGCCGCCAACAACAACGCCGAATGGCCCTTGGAATACGCGGCATAAGCCATCTTCAAGGCCGATGCCGCCACCTCATCGCCCTGTTCTTGGGGTATCGCGATCACTTCAAGCACCGCCCCCTCAAACCAAGCCGCCACGGTGGCAGCATGCTCACCGGATAAATACATCCGGGTTGTGCCGGATTGCCAGGCCGGTGGCCCAATAATGCCGCCATCCACATACGCGGCGCCCATCAGTCGTGCAATAGCTGTTGCGGTCGCTGGCGCTATGGCGTTAGCGTCCACGTATAACCCGTCAAAAGCGCAGGCCCTTACCGCGTGCGCCTGCTGCAACGCACTTGCTGGGGGACACACGCTGATCAGCGCTTCAGCCCAAACCACCAAATCGTCAAGTTGCGGGAATTCATGCAATTCTGCTGCCCGAGATCGGCTATCGTCACTGCGCCCGGCGCTACACCAACCCACATCATGGCCACTGGCTAACAAGCTGGCCGCAACACTCGCGCCCATTGCTCCCGGATGCAATACACCAACCCGCATGAACTAACGCCGATAATCTAGGGGTGGCAGGCGGTCGCCCAGCAAAGCCGCGTATTTGAAATCGGGGCCCTGAGAGCGTTTAAGCTCTTCGGTCGCCGCAGCAATTAGGGCTGGGCGCGCTATCAAGTCTACAGCGGTTTGCGCTAACAGCTTGGTCGCTAAGTGCATACCTTTATGGCCAATGGACATCCCGCCCGCCGCTACGGCTTGCCAACTGTGAGCAGACGTGCCGGGCACCCAAGTTGCGGTGGTGAAGCCTACAGTCGGCACCAGCCAACTGACATCGCCAACGTCTGTGGACCCCATGCCCTGCCGAAACACGTAGGGCTGCACATGCTGTTCTGAACCTAAGGGCAAGCGTGGTATCTGGAAACTGGCCTGAATTTTTTCAGCAAAGCGTTGCTCTGCCTCATCGTAGCGAATACCTCCCAAGGCCAGCATATTGTCGTGAACAACCCGCGCCAATGTATGGTTCGGCATGACCGGGTAGTTACCGTGCATAACCTCGACTGAAACTTTTGTTTCGGTGCCCATGGCGGCCGCCTCAGCGGCCTTTACCACACGTTTGAACAAGCTCACAACCTGTGACGGCTTGGGATGGCGAACGTAGTAATAAACTTGAGCTTGCTCTGGGACAATATTTGGCGCGTCCCCACCATCGGTGATCACATAGTGGATGCGCGCTGTCTGCGGTACATGCTCGCGCATCAGGTTGACCATGTAGTTCATCGCCTCAACACCGTCCAGCGCCGAACGGCCGCGATCTGGTGCAGAGGCCGCATGCGCCGCTCGCCCGAGGAAAGTAAAGCGGCCTGACTTGTTTGCGGTAGAACTAGAAGGCGAGGCCGAGTTACGGTCGCTCGGATGCCAATGCAAAACTACGTCGACATCGTCAAATACGCCGGCGCGCGCCAAATATACCTTGCCCGAGCCACCCTCCTCTGCGGGTGTACCCACAAGCTTAATCGTGGCCGCGACGCCACTCGCGTCAAGCCAGGACGCCAAGGCACTCGCCGCAGCAACAGATGCTGCGCCAAACAAGTGGTGACCACATGCATGACCCGGCGCGCCCTCGCTTTCCGCCAAACGCCTGGGCACCGCCGCTTGGTTTAATCCGGGTAAAGCGTCAAATTCGGCTAACAGAGCAATCGTCGGTCCGCCGCGGCCATACTTAGCAACGAACGCCGTGGGGATGTCCGCGACACCTTGTTCTATTGTGAATTCTCGCTGTGCCAAATAATTTTGCAGGGTTTTACTGCTCTTCTGCTCAAGGTATCCCAGTTCTGCAAGCCGCCACAGCGTATCAGCAACATCTATGGAGGACTGACGCTCCGCTTCAACGTAATCCAGTAAGTCTGCCGCATAGATAGACCGCCCAGCCACGAGCAAAAGCAACGGTAGGGCCATTAATAATTTTCGAACAGTCATATCAACGCTCTCCAACTATATTTGTTGCCGCCGTTGCGCTCTAAAGTTAACGCTCTAGCTCGCCGCCATAGGTGCGCATTCGGCAGCAATGCTGCTGATGGCAACGCCACGACCGCCCTGTCGAATGTTGTTGCGGTCGTGGCCAGGGGTGACGTACCCCAACGACAAGCCAGTGGCTGGATCCGCCCATGCCAGCTGACCACCCGCACCATTATGACCAAACGCCGAGGCGGAATTGGTCTTACCGAAACCACGGAAGTTGCGCGACTGATCGCCACTAATGATCAAACCAAGTGCCCGATTGGCGGGTTTTTTGAACAACATGTCCGTGAGATCGCCAGACCGAATTCTACGCACGTCGTGCCGTGTGGCTTCTGACCAAAGTTCGCCTGTCCCCGGCAATCCACCGTGCATCAGTGCCTGATGAAATAGGGCCAAATCTGCAGCTGTGGCAAACCCACCGCCTCCCGGGACACCCACTGCGCGTACATCGGGTCGGTTGAACGCCAAGATTGCCTCTTCCGTTACTTCGGTGAGTGGTGGCACGGGCACACCCATGTTTTTGTAATCCTCCGGAGTCAACGCGTCACCCACATGTTCACAGGGCAGCGCGCGTGCATTCTCACTCTCAGGCAATCCCACAAAGAGGTTTTTCAAGCCCAATGGATCGAGCACCCGAGTACGAACAAATTCTCGATAACCCTCGCCACTGCGACGTTCAATCAGCTCAGCGATCACATACATAGATGAGGATGGGTGATATTCGAATTTGCTGCCTGGCTGCCAATTCAGCCGCCAACGCGCAAATCGGCCGAGGCGTGCATCCTTATCGTCCCATTCCAGCGGTGCAAAAGGCGCGCTTGGAAAGCCTGCGGTATGGGTAAACAACTGTTCGACCGTGATCTGATCTTTTTCGTTGGCGGCAAATTCAGGAATGATTTCGGCGACCCGCTCATCTTCGGCCAGCTTGCCTTCCTGAATCAGCAACCACGCAGCAGCTGAAGTAATCGCCTTTGTCGCAGAGAATATGCAGGTAAGCGAGTCCTCTTTAGCCGCGCCATAGGACGCCTGAAACACCACCTCACCGTCTTTTGCTAACGCAACTTGCGCTGCCGGCAGCAGACCTTCATCAACCTCTTTTTGTACTCGCTTCAAGAGGCTGTCGACCTTCTCGACGACTAATCCACGCTCACTCGCTACCGCTAAAATTTCCTCACTCATGACTCTACTGCCCTCTGCTTTAACGTAGAGAGTACCCGACCCGTTATACAAATAGCCAATACGCATTATCAAAGCCACATCCTTAAAATATTGCCCGCCCAAGGAGCGAGCCTTAGAATGCGTTGCTAGACCATCGGAGTTCCCTATGTCGTATTTAAAGGGCCTGACCGGATCGATCGGCAATACGCCACTCATTAAAATCGAAAGCCTGTCTGCTAAAACTGGCTGCGAAATACTCGGCAAAGCGGAGTTTATGAATCCGGGCGGCTCAGTGAAGGACCGGGCCGCGCTATGGATGATCAACGCGGCAGAAAAGTCTGGGGCCCTGACCGCAGGCGGCATAGTGGTAGAAGGAACCGCGGGGAATACCGGCATTGGACTCGCTCACGTATGCAATAGTCGAGGCTATGACTGCGTGATCTATATGCCCGACAACCAGTCCAAAGAAAAAGTTGATTTATTACGCACCCTGGGCGCAGAGGTTAGAGTCGTGCCGACCGTCCCCTACGCGAACGACGAAAATTTCCAAAAACAAGCCGGGCGTTACGCTGCGACACTAGACAATGCCATTTGGGCCAACCAATTCGACAACATTGCAAACCGACAGGCGCACTTTGAGTCCACCGGCCCCGAAATATGGAACCAAACCGACGGCAAAATCGACGCCTTCACATGCGCAGTGGGCACCGGCGGCACTTTAGCAGGCGTTTCACGCTATCTTAAGCAACGGTCGAATAATACCAGAGTGATATTAGCCGACCCCATGGGCAGTGCTTTGCATAATTGGGTGACCACCGGTGAAGCTACCATGACCCCAGGGCCATCTATAACCGAGGGCATCGGCAACTCCCGAATAACTGCGAATTTAGCCGACACCGAAATCGATGACTCGGTGCAAGTCACCGACCAAGAAATGGTCGATATGTGCTACACCCTGCTGCGCAGAGACGGCTGGTTCTTCGGATCAAGCTCCGGCATTAACCTCGCTGCCGCGGTAGCCATTGCAGAGCAATTGGGTCCTGGCCACACAGTGGTCACAATCTTGTGCGATGACGGCGGTAAATATCAGTCGCGACTCTACAACCCGGATTTTTTAGCCGCAAAGGATTTGCACATACCCAGTATCTAAAGGCTTGCTGGACCGAAGGCGCCGATGCTAGCTGATGACCGTCTTAGCCACTTCAATTTTATTTACAGCTACAAATTCCGAGCAAATAACGCAAACAGGCGCGACCAGTGTTTTTCTGCTGCGGTTTTGTCATAAATCGCACCCCGGCCAGGGAACGCGAAACCATGATGGGTACCCGGATACCATTCAATGGTGTAACGCGCGCCCGCTTTAGCGAGGTGACTGTCCAGTGCCCGAACCATCTCTGGTGGCGCCCAGTCGTCGGTTTCAGCGCAGGCGAAGTACAACTCGCCTTGTACCTGAGCTGCGCGTAAATGCGGCGAGCTCTCGGTATCCACACACAGGCGCACACCATATAAAGACGCTGCAGCTTTAATGCGATCTGGGTAGGCGGCCGCAGCTGCGAACGAAAACGGCCCGCTCATACAATACCCTAAAGTACCCACAGGACCGTCGCTGGCGTCAGGCTCTTGGGCGGCATGTTCTAGCAACGATCCCACATCGTCGCAAATCATGTCGTTACTCAGAGAGTTCATATAGCCAAACATGACTTCCCGAGTGTCTGGACCCACTACAAATTCTCGTACGTCTCGGTAATAGAGGTTAGGCAGCATCACGTAGTAACCCACTGTAGCAATGCGCCGTGCCATATCATGCAGTTCCTCACGCTTTCCCGGAGCATCCATTAAAAACGCGATCACAGGAAATGGCCCGCCTTGATCAGGCCGAGTAATGAAGGTGTTCATAGCACCGTCTTTGGTCTGGATGTCTATATGTTCCTCGATCACGTTCAACCCCCAATGTTTTAATCTTAGTGCCTAGATTTGAGCACATCCCGGATATAGAAATCAGCCCCTTATCCGTTAAAACTGCGTATCATTAGTTCAGTTTCTCTACTGCAGGATACACAAGGTGATCGGATCGGACTTGAAAAAAGCGGGACTAAAAGTGACGTTGCCAAGGCTAAAGGTTTTGGAAGTTTTAGAGCGCGCCGACCCTCGGCATATGAGCGCAGAGGATGTATACAAACAACTGATTAACTCTGACGACACCGTCGGATTGGCGACCGTTTACCGCGTGCTCACGCAATTCGAATCAGCGGGCATTGTGAGCCGCCACAATTTTGACGACGGTCATGCTGTCTACGAACTTGCTGATGAAATTCACCATGATCACATGGTTGACGTCGACAGCGGCCACGTCATTGAATTTATGAGCGAGGAAATCGAGAAACTGCAGCACCAGATTGCTGAGGAGCAGGGCTTTGATCTGGTACATCACGAGCTAGTTTTATACGTGCGCAAGCGGGAGAACTAGTCGGTCGGCGCGATTGATTACTGCTATTGCAGATCCTCGAGCTGCACCAAGCGCTGATAATGGCGCAAATGTCGTTTGGTACTGAGTTCATCGCCTTCTAACTCGCAAATTCGCGCCAAGTTATAATGCGCGTCTGGCACCGAAGGTGCGCGCTGGTAAAAGTCGGCCGCGCTTTGGCGCTCTTCAAGCTCATCAAAAATCGTGCCCAAATTGTAATTGGCTAGCTCATGATCACTATGCGCCGCCAAAGCACATTGATAATGATGCCGCGCCAATTTTAGATCACCCTCCAGTTGGTAGAGACGCCCCAAATTAACATGCGCGTCAGCATTTTCAGGATCAAGTAACACCGCTTGCCGGTACGCATCTGGGGCTTGGTGGGGGTCTATTTCTTCTAGGTCTAATCCAATGTTGTACCACTCGTCCGAATTCAGTTCTTCTGGCGCCTTGCCGCCGCCAACATTGTCTTGGGCGATTTGCGCCACGTTGGATGCCACAGCCTGAATGTCGAAATCCATAGTCATCTGGCCGCTTTCGACTTCCCAAACGTGATCCTCTTCGCGCACGACAACAGCATTCCCGTGGGCAAAGATACGCACTGCGCTGAGCGTCTCGATGCTCTTCAATTCTTTTTGTAGCTTCTGCAGTGCGCGGTTGGCTTGACGGACAGAGATAGACGCGTCAGTCATGCCCTTAGCCGTACGCAAGAGCACGACGTCTTGGAAAGAGAACCGATAATGACCGCGAGTACTGCGAGCGGGACGTAATAAGTGGCGTCGCACATAGTGCCGCACCCTAGTGGGTTTCATTCCAATTAACTCGGATACCTGTCTAGTGCTGTACACCCGTATAGATCCTCATAAATCGGTTTTAACGCCTACGCTCGAAGATGAGTATGGAATTCGACTCGCTCAATCAATATAACGTAGTGCTTATAAACGCTCAACAAATTGGCAGACTAATTGTGTAATTGCCCCAGACAGCGTGCTAAGTTTAAAAAGAAATTTTGGGGGGGTATCGAGATGGAAGCACAAGTATCTGGAGAAAAGCCGCTATTTAAGAATCCCACATTTTGGTTCTACGGCTCCTCGTCGATGGCTTACGGAATCAAAGACAATGCATTCGCTTATCTGCTGCTCATTTACTCTAACAATTGCTTGGGTGTACCCGGGTATCTCTCTGGCCTGGCGCTCGCCATAGCTCTTCTTTGGGATGCAGTAACAGACCCTGTCTTAGGGCACTGGTCTGACAAAAGCAATACCGTGATAGGAAGGCGGCATCCATTTATGTACGCTTCGTTGTTCCTACTGCCTGGCGCATTCTACGCTTTGTTTGATCCGGTTATGGCGGTCAGCGGTGAGGACGCATTTTTATACGTCTTGGTGCTCGCAATTATAATACGGACCGGGGTAACCCTCTTCGAAGTTCCCTGCACTGCTCTTCTCCCTGACCTTGTGAAAGACTATGACGAAAGAAATCGCTGGTTAGCCCTTCGTCATTTCTTCGGCTGGACAGGTGGTAACGGGATTCACGCGATCAACTTTTTCTTCTGGATAGGCGCGTACGGCGTCGTAGCCCCAGACGGTTATGCCATTTACGGCACAGTAGGCGCAATTACAATTGCGATAGTAATTATCGTGGCCTCACTCGGAACTCAAAGAATTGCCGCTGGACTGCCGCAGCCAACAGAAACCTTTAAATTTCGCGAAATGTTTAAAGAAATTCGGCAAATTATGGAGAGCCTTAAAAACAAAAACTTTGCGGCCCTATTCTCGTATGGTCTGGCGATGGGTGCAGCAGGCGGATTGGGCGCAGCGTTGTACCTTTATAACGTCACTTACTTCTTTGAATTCACTGCCTTTGAAGTCGGCATTACAGCGATTGCAATCTTGTTCTCGCCACCGGTAGCCTACTTCTTAGTCCCGAGATTAGGCAGAAGCTTGGGGAAGAAAAAAGCGGCTATGACATGTCTCGCTTCCCGCGTAGTGCTCTACCCCATTCCATATATCGCCGTTCTGTACGGCTTCTGGCCTGAACTTGGGACAGTCGAAAGCATTGCCATTTACACATCGTTTATCTACGCCGAAGTTGTTCTTGGTATTGTAGGCGCGGCGCTTTTAGACTCGATGATGGCGGATATTGTTGAAGACAGTGAAAGGAGGACAAGCCGGCGATCGGAGGGTCTATTTTTTGCCACACGCGCATTCGCCGGTAAGTTCATGTCTGCGTCCGGTATTCTGATGGCGGGCGTAATTGTCACTTTAGCCGGCCTCGATGGCGTGAGATCAGTGGATCAGGTCACGATGGAAATACGAGGCGACATAGCGACATTCTTCTTGCCTCTCTATTGCTCGTTGTGCTTCTTGGGAATCGCCCTCATCAATTTATACAAGATTGACCGCGAAACCCACAATGCCAATCTTGCAGCGCTGGCGCAGAGAGGCCAAGGGAAAAGCGCATAGCCGAGGGAGAAATTGCGGTAGAAAGTTCGCTCTTGGAACGGTTCAACAAAATTAGTCGCAAAAGGAAGGCGCAGCATGAAATCTATGAAACTCGGACTATCCCTTGGATATTGGGGTTCCACTCCTCCGCAACACCATATTCAAATGGCTCAGCAGGCGGAAAAATTAGGTTACGACTCGGTATGGACTGCAGAGGCCTACGGCAGCGATGCGCTGACGCCTTTGGCTTGGATTGGAGCCCAAACCGAGCGCATTCGCTTAGGTACAGGTATTTGCCAAATTTCTGCTCGCACACCTACGGCTATGGCCATGGCTGCATTGACAATGGATCACTTGTCCAATGGCCGAATGATTTTAGGCTTGGGTGTATCTGGCCCCCAAGTGGTAGAGGGCTGGTATGGTGCGCCCTTTTCCAAGCCATTGGCGCGTACGCGAGAGTACATATCAATTATTCGACAAGTTTTGGCCCGCGAGGAGCCGGTGGCTAACGACGGTGAGCATTACCCGCTGCCCTACACAGGCGAGGGCGCCTGGGGCTTGGGTAAGCCACTAAAGCCGATAACCCATCCCCTGCGAGCGGATCTGCCCATTATGATGGGCGCTGAGGGCCCCAAAAACGTGGCACTTGCGGCGGAAATCGCAGACGGTTGGCTGCCCCTGTACTATTCGCCTTTCCGTCAAGACGTGTACTCAGCCTCATTATCGAATGCCAAAGCAGACTTTGAGGTGACGCAAGGCGTCGTCGTGAACGTTACCGACGATGTCGAGCAAGGACTTATTCCCATCAAACACATGCTAGCCCTTTATGTTGGCGGCATGGGCGCTAAAGACCGTAACTTTCATAAGGAACTCGTCAGCCGAATGGGCTTTGAGGCTGACGCTGAAAAGATTCAAGAACTGTATCTGGCCGGCAAAAAGCAGGAAGCTGCCGAGGCCGTTCCAAGCGCTCTAGCGGACGAGATATCTTTAGTTGGTCCGGTTGAAAAAATCCGCGATCGACTGCAGGTCTGGGATGAAACACCCGTGACTTCGCTAAATGTGTCGGCACGCAGCGTCGGGGAGTTACAAACCCTTGGGGATCTGATGCTGGATCGGTAACCCTATTAGGAGTCGACCCGTCGTTGTGCCCGACGCTCCTCGCGAGCTTTGCGCCGCTCCTCTTTGGCCAGCGCACGAGCGCGCTCGCGCTCGTTCTTTAGCGTTACTGTAAGTTGTTCGACCTGCGCCTTGGTGATTCGAGTAAAGCCAGGAATTGTGCACTTCATCCCCTCACGCATGCCCGCCATGCTATCCAGATCGATGCCCTGTATTGAATCGTATTTGCACAATCGACTGTTGCGCATATTCAATCGCACTGGGCGATTAGCACGCAGACCAGGGCAGCGGTTCTTAAACTGCACAAAGTAATACTCATCCCTACCCATCTTGAACGCCACGTGCCTAGAGTCTAAAACCTTTGTATCGCGGATCTGGCGCGCATTCAGACAGCTCTCCTCTTTAACATAGTCCGACTGCGACGCATCCCGTTCGAGTATCTCTTTTACGGTCGGGTCCTCATCGGGCTCGCCGCCTTTTGCATGGGCCGAAGCTATCGACATAAGCCCAACGGTTATAATCACTAAACATTTTTTCATCGCTGTATTATTCAGCAGTCAGCGAGCGCTGCCAAGCCCTGAACGCAATTGATCTCCGCCTTTACAGCGAACAATTCATCGCCTCGAGTTTTGCCCTGATTAATCGCCATGACCGGCAATCCCAGTTCATAGGCCTTGCGCACAAACCGAAAACTCGAGTAGACCATGAGCGACGTTCCTACGACCAAGACCGCTTGAGCGTTCTCTACCCAGCGATACCCTTGCGCAACATCCGTCTTTGGCACCGCATCGCCAAAAAACACCACATCCGGCTTCAATATGCCGCCACAACAAGGGCACTCAGGCACTTTTACGCGATTAAAGTCCAACTCTATGTCTGCATCGCCATCTGGAGCGGGAATAACGTGCTCTGTACTAATCCACGGATTTTTCTGCTGTAGCCAATCTTGCACGACGCTTCGAGCCGATTGATAGTCGCACTCTATACATCGAACCTGATCCAGCCGACCATGCAAATCCAGCACTTGCCGCTGCCCAGCACGCTGATGCAACCGATCAACATTTTGTGTAATAAGTCCGAACACCAGGCCACGCTGCTCTAACGCAGCCAGGGACCGGTGCCCATCATTCGGCTGCGCTTGTGCAAAGATAGGGTAGCCAAGCTGACTGCGGGCCCAATAACGCTGTCGCCAGTGCAGATGCTGAACGAACGCCTGGTGTTGGACCGGCTGGGGCCGCTTCCAAGCGCCGCTCTTATCTCGATAATCCGAGATTCCAGACGCGGTGCTCATGCCCGCACCACTGATCACAAGCACATGGGGGTGCTGGTCTAACGTCTCGGCGATTCGGTTTAAGTCCGACAATGCACTGGCCAGCGGACTAATTTCGACCACCTACGGTTACTGATCTACTGTCGAGCATCGATGCTGCCCATATACCTTTGTTCAAACAATCCGCTAGACTCTAGCAACTTAACCGAATCATCAACAATGCAACCATAAAAAGGTAAAAGGGGGAACTATGATCAAACTTTACGGGCTTAAAATGAGCAATTACTACAGCCTCACCAAGGCTTTGCTGATTGAGAAAGGACTCGAATTTGAAGAAGTAAAAGCACCCCCAACACAGAAGGCAGATAATCTGGAACGATCTCCGATGGGCAAAATGCCGTCAATAGAAGTGGACGGAAACTTCATGTCGGAGTCCCTTGCCATCGCAACATATCTGGAGAGGCTCAGCCCCAGCAATCCAATGCTGCCAACAGACCCATTTGCAGCAGGGAAAGTTATGGAACTGATTTGCCACATTAAGCTGGATACCGAGTTGGTTGCACGCCGCTGCATTGCCGAAGCTTTTTTTGGCGGCAGCGTCAGTGACGAAACCAAGGAAACCACGCAGAAGGACCTTGCCCGAGGCATGCAAGCGGTGGATCAGTTAATGGTGTGCGGACCTTATGCCGCTGGCGACACCTTCACCCTAGCAGACCTCTATACCTACTACTCTTTTGGGTTTATCAGCGGAACAGCGGCAAAAATGTTCAATCAGGACATTCTCGCGGACTATCCAAAAGTGAAAGCTCTAATGGAAATGCTGGCCGAACGTCCGGCAATGCAGCAGGTCGCGGCAGAGCAATAGGTCATCGGCAAAGCCGAAGCTGGGGCGTCGAGCGCAGACGGGGCACTTATGCACATGACTAAATCACTGGCGCTGTGCGCCGGTCTGCTGGCCAGCACCTTTTCAACAGCGGCTGAGTTACCGCGCGACCAACCTGATGCGGTCGGCATGTCCAGTGCACGACTCGCGCGGATTGCTCCGGCGATGCAGCGCTACATTGATGCAGAATTAACGCCGGGAGTCATTACTGCCGTCATGCGGCACGGCAAGTTGATCCATTATAAGGCTCAAGGCCATATGGACGTTGCATCCGCGAAGCCCATGCGCGAGGACGCTATTTTTCGCATTGCCTCAATGACCAAACCCATCGCATCCGTAGCACTAATGATGCTTTGGGAAGAGGGTCGTTTTCAGCTGCGCGACCCTGTATCGAAATTTATACCGGAATTTGCTGCGGCGCAGGTCAGCACTACCGCAGATGCCAGCGGCACAACGGGCGAGTTGGTACCTCCCAAACGCCCAATACAGATCCGCGATATGCTGACCCATACCGCTGGCTTAGCAAACAATTACAGCGGTAACGTGGCTGCATATCGCCAGGCCATGAACACCCCACGGCCCAAAAGCAACGCCGAACAAATCAAACGGTTGGCAGCATTGCCGCTGAACTACCACCCCGGCGAGGAGTGGCAGTATTCAGCGGCGACTAACGTGGTAGGGCATCTGGTAGAAATCATTTCAGGTCAATCCTTAGATGAGTTTTTGCGGCAGCGCATATTCGAACCGCTGCAGATGCCAGATACCCACTTTTATTTGGATAATACCAAGGGCGGCCGTCTGACCACCCAATACACCCCTGATGAGAACAATAAGATTAAAGCCCAAGACCCCGGCTCGAAACAAAGCCGCTGGATTACCTCACCAAGGAATTTATTCAGCGGCGCCGGTGGGCTGGTATCCACGGTGCGCGACTATCTGCGCTTTCAGCAAGCCATGCTGAATGGTGGCGAAATTGACGGCAATCGCATTCTCGCGCCCAGCACTGTAAGCCTGATGCTCGAAAATCATACCGGCGATCTGCCACTATGGTTACCGGGGCCGGGTATGGGTTTCGGTCTTGGTTACGGCGTTGTGGTAGACCGCGGCGCTGCTGCTACACCATTGTCCGAGGGCGCAGGCTATTGGGGTGGGGCCTATTGCACTCTGTCATGGATTGACCCAGAACAAAATCTAGTGGGGGTACTGATGACTCAGGTTCGTCCTTATTCGCACATCAACATCCGCCAAGACTTTCAGGTACTCACCTATCAGGCGATAATCGATTGAGCGGCTGCGAACTCGAATCATGCCGATGGCTAAATAAGATATAGGCTAGCATCGACACCGCCAGTGCTGGGAATACCTCATGCACTGTCGCACTAAGATTGAACGCAAGCCACAACAGCAATGTCAGAGTGCCGGTGAGCATCGAAGACATTACCGCCAGAGCATGGCCCTTAGCCCAGTACAAACCCAGCACCACGGCAGGAAAGAAGCAGGCAGCATAGAGACTGCCGGAGAATATGGTGATTTGTAAAATATCACCCGGCGGCTCCAGGGCGACGATCGCCGAGATCAGGGCAAGAACGACCACCGCAAGACGCGTCCACAACAGCGGCCTCGCAACACTGCAGTAGGGCGCGAGCACATTCTTATATCCAGTCGAGGCTGCCACCAGCAGCACGCTATCAATTGAAGACATCGCCGCTGCAACAATCGCAACAAATAGGAAATCGGCTGCCCAAAAGGGAAATATCGAAGCATCATTGAGCAGCGTCGGGACGATAAGATCGGTGTCGCTAACGCCATCCAAAAGCAAATGCGCATATACACCGATGGGATACAAACACGCTTGGACTATAGCCAAACCGATTACCGCAACCCACAGACCTTGCTTAACCGCACGCTCGTCCTGTAATGCATAAAAACGTGATAACTGTCGCGGATCGACAATCAGTTTTAATGACCCCGATAGCGCCACCCCCAGAAGCACTACAAAGGGAATACCGCCATTCCAATCGAATAAAAACGCGCGATCCGGCTGCTTGGCCAGCTCCCCAATAGAGGTAACGCCGCCCGCCGCCTGAGTAACGAAATAAAACAACATGGCCGCGCCCACCACCATCAAACCACCTTGAATGACATCCGTGCGTACAACCGAAACAAAACCACCGACACTTGTGTAAATCACCACAATGACCAGCGCCAGCATGACCGCCGCTTCGTAGCTGATATCAAAAAATAATGCGAACAAATGACCGGCGCCTTTGAAAATTGCAATGAGATATAAAACGCTGCAAAAGACGATGACCACACCAGAACTGATGCGTAATGGATGACGCTCCCGATCCGCGGCGCCAAGAAATCGGCCGGCTAAGTAGTCTGGAAGTGTAAGCGCGTCAAAAATGGCCGCCATACGTCTTGTGCGCGGACCAATCCAGCGCCAAGAAATGTATGTAAACAGGACCAAGGAAAAGGCCATAACCAGCCACGGCAAGCCGTACTCGTAGCCCTTCCCGGCGTGACCGATGTAGCTGTTGGTTGAAGCGAATGTGGCAAAAAACGAAACCCCAATGGTAAACCCGCCTAATCGGCGGCCACCCAAGTAATAACCGGAGATTGAATCACTGGCTCGCTGACCAAGCAGCGCGTTATACATCAGCACTGCAACATAAATCAGCAACAGGATCGCCGCCACCCAGTGCACGGCAATCCATTCTAGCAGCGGCATTAGGTCGCTCGCTGGCGAGCTGAATAGCGCTTAGGGCTCAGTTGGCGTAGCTAGGGATCTGCGCGTGCAGCCGCTCTACAACAGCAAAAAATTCTTCTTTACGCGCCTCAACGTGGGCCTTCGCCACGCGAATTTCGTGGGCAATTTCATCGCGCCGTGCCGTGGCCTGCTGCACTAGCTTTGACTCTTTGCGCAATGCCTCCCAGCGTGAAACCGCTTCCAGCCACTCTTTTCGCAACTCTAAAACGCGTACTTCAAATTGTTGATATAAGTCCGACGCTTCCGAACAAAGCTTTGACCGCGCTTCCAGTTTCGCTAATTTTCGCGACGCGACGACTTCCGCTTCCTCGCGCTTGCTGGCCCGATTTAATGGTCCGACCAAACGTAAGGCGCGGAGCAGCAAAATCCCGTAACGAGTGGGGTCGAGCAGCCAACCAGACCAACCGAAACCGTTCCGGTAATCCCGTGGCAAATCGTGATGGTCTCCGTGATGGTTACCCTCGCCAAACGGCCCCAACCAGAAATAATTATTTACAGCTGAACTTCTTAGCCCCTTCGTCCAACCCCACATATGCGTCACGCTATTGACCGTCCACGTATTGTGCTGAACCAGCACACTACCGACCATGGAACCGGTCAAGAGGGCAAAAAATCCGGCCCAGCCGCCAAGCGCATAACCAAGCCCCATCGGAAATAGGAACAGCCAGAAAGTGGTCAAAAGCCCATAAAATTTGTCCTGCCATACGATCACCTTGTGACGGGTAGCGTTTTGCGCCCGGCGGCGCTCATCGGACTCTGGGTGATTGAATAAGTGCGTAAGCGTGTGAGACCACAAAAAATTGCGCAAGGTATCTGGAAACCAAGTCGCGCTGTACGGGTCGATCTCCTTTTTCCCATGGCGATCTACCCCATGATGCAACACGTGGTTCGCGGCCCACGCTCTGACACTGCCCTGAACACTGAAAATCTGGCCAAATAGGCAGAAAAATAGGTGTACCGGAAGTGCGACCTGCCTTGTGGCGTTGTGGGTAATGAGCCTGTGGGAATAAAGCGTCGTCGAGACCGAGCCCAGGACGAAGTGGCTTAAAGCCCAAACGCCCGCTATCGCGCCCCACTGATCAGGCGCAAAAAATGCCGCCCATGCTGCCAACACGATCGCTGCGACATGAAT
>ERZ802819.131-NODE-131-length-47244-cov-15.8312_pt1 | contig 47244 bp, 40 predicted proteins | sample MGYA00345647_ERZ802819 | MGnify/ENA primary metagenome ERZ802819 (study PRJEB30503, sample SAMEA104212355) | marine metagenome | biome: Westerlies Biome; feature: [SRF] surface water layer (ENVO:00010504) within the epipelagic zone...; material: water...
GGCAATTCCAGCCATCATCTTACCCAGCATTGATTTTGTAGCATCCAGCTTATCTACCGTTCCTACAACCTCACCTGCATTCATCACCATTATTCTATCAGACAAACTTAATATCTCTTCCAATTCAACCGATACAAGGAGTATCGCACAGCCCCTATCGCGCATTTTTATCAAGGTGTTATGAATAAACTCAATTGCACCAATATCAACGCCTCTTGTTGGCTGACCAACAAGAAGCACTTTTGGCATGGATGATATTTCACGCGCGAGAACCAGTTTTTGTTGATTTCCGCCTGAAAACTGACTGCTTAATAGTTTTGGATTAGGCGGGCGAACATCAAAAGAATTCATTAACTCGGAACAATGCTCCTTAATAATATTCGGATCTGTTAGCAAATTACGTCCTAATTTTGGGTTTGTCTCATAACCCAAGACAGAGGATTCAAACGCCTGAAACTGCAATATTAGCCCTTCTGCATGCCTATCTTCTGGAACATGCGCTATGCCTAGTTGCCTTAGGAAGGCTGGGTCAGCTGGTTGAGAAGAATTAAACAGGTTTTCCCCAATTGCAAACGCACCTATTGCTGGTTTTATAATTCCTGAGAGAACAGATAATAGCTCTGACTGGCCATTACCTGCGATCCCGGCAACGCCCATTATTTCGCCTTCACGAAGCTCAAACGATACGCTCTTTAAACTATTAAAACCGCGCTTATCACTTACACATACATTATGCGCCGATAATGCTATTTTATCTGGTTTTCCTGGCGCAAACTGTGAGTTTACAAGAACTGACCTGCCGACCATTTGTTCTGCAAGCCATTCAGGCGATGTCTCGTTGGTCGTTGTATTAGCTACCAATTTACCTTGGCGCATAACAGACACAACATCGGTAATAGCCATCACTTCATGAAGCTTGTGCGTAATCAGAAGGATAGTAACACCTTCTGATTTTAGAGCTTTCAGGATTTCGAAAAGCTGGTCTGTTTCCTGAGGTGTTAGCACGCCAGTTGGCTCATCTAATATAAGCACTCTAGCACCGCGATATAAGGCTTTTAAAATTTCTATTCTTTGCTGAATTCCAACTGGCAGCTCTTCTGTGATGCTGTCTAATTCAACCTCTAACCCATAGGTTTGGGATAGTTCTTGCAGCTTCTCTCTTGCAAGTTGCAGACCCGTTTTAAGACCTTTTTGACCCTCAGCCCCAAGAATAATATTTTCCAGTGCTGTGAAATTTGGAACAAGCATAAAATGCTGATGCACCATGCCAATTCCCATGGCTATAGCCTCGGAGGGTTGCTTAAATGCAGAAGAAATGCCGTCTAATTCTATTAGCCCACTATCTGGTTGATAAAACCCATATAAAATGGACATTAATGTGGATTTGCCAGCGCCGTTTTCACCAATAATACCGTGAATTGTTCCAGAAAGGACGTCCAAGCTGATAGAATCATTCGCGCGCACTGGCCCGAAACTCTTGCAAATATCTTTGAGTGAAACAGAAAACGGCGGCGAATCGCCGCCGTTTTTTTTGGTTATGTTTAAACTCACCGTATTAAACTTACTTCTGAGCGTTATTTAATATGGGCAATTTTGATCTGCTAAAAAGTCGTGCACTACGATATCGCCAGACAGAATCCCGTCTTTTGCTTTCTCAATAGCACTCTTAATATCTGCAGTGATAAGTGACTTGTTATTATCGTCCAGAGCCCAGTCAACACCGCCTTCTGCAACACCGAGCACCTTAACACCTGACGTAAATGCATCATTCTTTGCATCCATAAATGTCTCATATGCGGCAACATCCACTCGCTTTAGCATAGAGGTTAAAACAGAACCTGGGGCTAGCCCGTTTTGGTTTGAATCAACCCCAATCGCAAGCTTGCCTGCATCAGCTGCTGCTTGAATTACACCAACGCCTGTGCCGCCTGCTGCGTGGTATACCACATCTGCGCCGCGATCAATCTGGCTTCGTGTTAATTCAGCTCCTCTTGCAGGGTCATTCCAAGCCGCAGGAGTAGAGCCTGTCATATTCTCATATACTTCTGCATTTGGAAGAATAGATTTTACGCCGCCTACATATCCACACGCAAACCTGCTGATAAGGCCGATATCTTGACCACCAACAAATCCGACTTTACCTGTTTGCGATGCCTTTGCAGCAGCAACACCCACTAGAAACGAGCCTTCATGTTCTTTGAATACATATTGGCGCAAGTTCGGCGCATCTAGCCAGCCAACATCAATGATTGAAAATTGAACATCTGGATTATCTGCCGCTACTTTAGAAATCGCATCTGCCTGTGCAAATCCAACGCCAAGTACAATCGTTGCGCCCCTATCAACCATGCGGCGCATTGCCTGCTCACGCTGTGTCTCGTTAGTTACTTCAAATTCCATTACTTCGATGCCTGTCTCTTCGGTAAATTTCTTTACCCCATTCCAAACACCCTCGTTAAAGGATTTATCAAATTTGCCGCCCATATCAAAAACAACAGCCGGCTTTATTGAGTGGGAACCAGCAACAGCCGTCTGCACAGCAGTTACCAATCCAACTGTCATTGCTACTACCGCAACAACAGATGAGAGAATTTTTCTTTTTATCATAATTTACCTCTTAACCTATTTTAATCCAATTTCTTTTAGTCGATTTAGCAGATATCCTTCTGCTGAAAGCACGTTATTCAACATCACCTCTGGTCTTGGATGTAGAAACATAGGTATAGAATAACGTGAATTATTATTTTCTCCGTCTGGGTTTACCACACGGTGCGGTGTTGACGGAAAATAATTATTACTCGCCATAGCAAGCATATCTCCATTATTAATGGTGATCATACCTGGATCGCAGGAAATATCATGCCATTTTCCAGCTTTATCCTGTGCTTGCAAGCCAGGCTCAGAGCCCGCTACAAGAAGTGTTATTAGATTTATATCTTCATGAGCTGCAGCCCTAATCGCCCCTGATTCTACATCCTGTTGAATGGGTGGATAATGTAAAATGCGAAGCAAGCTTTGCTGGCTGCCGTGCATCATTTCATCCAAAGGTTCTGAGAGAATATCATGCACATCAGATGGTATGGTGCTATCAAGCCATTTTAATAAGGTTAATCCAAGGCTAACCAAATCATTATATAATTTTCGGGTTTCTACCTCTAATTCTGGAGGAACACGGCCCCATGGAAACACATGATAAAATTCTTTTAGATCTTTTAAATCAACGCCTTTTGCGTTTTCAGACCGAAACGGAAAATATCCATCTTGCTTTTCCATATCTCTTAGAAATTCATGCTTTGCTTCACTTGCAAAAAAGGCACCCCAATTATCATAAATTGACTGCACTTGCTCAGAGCTAATAGGATGATCTTCTAATATGGCAAACCCTGTTTCATGCAGAGAACGCGTTAGGGTTTCTGCTGCATCCTTGGCAGTATAGCTTACTGTTTGAACTTGCATATCCTGTTTTATTCCTTAGCTGTTTACTCTCTTATCGAAGGCCGTGTCAGCTTGCTCTAAAATAGCCATAAAACGCTTTTTAGCTGCATCGACGTCAACCCCTACTGCCACACTCACAGCTCTTCGTAACGTATTTTCACTAACAATCGAATTACCCACTTCCTCTCCCTCAACTATGACAGATAGCGGCTCGTTTTGGAACGTAAAAATATCACGATCACAAATTGCCAATAATGCCGCCGGGTCATGCATAAGACACACACGCTTTCCAACGATTTTCTCATAGAAATCAATATAGAATTCACAGATATCATAAATAAAACCTCCAATACTTGGAGATGCTTTAGCAATTTGTGAAAAAACATCAGGCGGAAACTGTATTGTTGCAGTTACATCAAGGCCTATTAGATCTATGTGCCAATCTGCACCAAGAACCTTGTCTGCGGCATGAGGATCATTCCAGAAATTTGCTTCTGCAAATGAGGTTACATTCCCTGGGACGTGAACAGCCCCTCCCATTATAACCAGTTTTTTAACATGGTTTACAATTTCTGGATCGTAATCAAGCAGCTTTGCGATATTCGTTAAAGGCCCGACAGGACATAAAATAATTTCGCCTGAATGCTCTCTTATTGTTTCAGACAGATAAATATATGCTGGCCTTGGATCTGGCTTTTGCGAGGGTTGAATGTCTGTCAAACTGCCAAATCCTTCCTCTCCATGAACAAAAAAGGCAGGGGTATTCATTGCTTGAACCAATGGCGTTAACGCGCCGCCAGCAACACTGCATTCATACGCTGCTTGTTCTGCAAGCCAAAGCGCGTTTCGTGTTGCTTGCTCTACATATACGTTACCAAAAATGGTGGTAAGTCCAACCACTTCTAATCTGCTATCCGCAAATGCTTGATGAATCGCCATGGCATCATCAATGCCTGGATCTGTATCAATAATTATTTTCTGAGGTTTCATTATTTGGGCTTTCATTATTTGGGCTTCCAATCTGTGTATTCTTATGAATTATCTTGCAAAAAACTAGTTACCTCTGCCCCTGACGGAATGGCTGGCAAAGCACCTTGTCTTGTGATTTGCAATGCTGCTGCGGCTGACGCATATCTCATAGCCTGTTGCATTGTCTGCCCGTCACTTAGGCTAGCAAGCACAAAGCCAAGAAAGGTATCTCCTGCGCCTGTTGTATCGATGGCAGTTACCTTAAAAGGCGCCACTGAAAAACAGCCTTGCTCGCCCCAATAACGAGCACCCTTCGAGCCTAATGTTATGATAAGATGAGGCAATCCAAGTGTGGTGATATCTTTTTCAATATAGTCACTCAGCGCCGCCGCCTCTCCCTCATTTACAATCAGAAGATCGGTTAAAGGGAGAAGGCCGGCTGTTTGTTCTGCAACAAAAGGCGCCGCGCTATAACAGATCTTAAGACCCTGTTGCTTAGCAAGTGATAAAAACGGCTCAACTAGGCAAGTCTCGTTCTGCGCAAGCGCCCAATCAGACGAATTCGCTTTTTGAAGTGCTTTTTTTATCTGTTCTTGCTCGATTTTATAATTCGCAGATGGCGATAAAATAATCTGATTCTCGCCTGTTTTATCATCTACCATTATAATGGCATGTCCTGATGGCATATCTAACAAAGCAACAAAATCAAGATTCACGCCTGCATTTTTCATCTCTTGCAAATATAGCGCATCCTTTTGCCCAAAAGCGCCAATATGAAACACCTCTGCACCCGCTTTAGCAAGTGCAACAGACTGGTTAGCGCCTTTGCCGCCAAGCGCTATGTTAAAATCATTGGCTGCCAATGTCTCGCCTGCGGATACTAAATGTGGCAGCCTATAAAAATAATCTAAATTAATAGAGCCGAGATTAAAGATAGTCATAACTATTATGTGCCTTTTTAGCTGTCTGTTCCGCCATTAGCTGCTGACCAGCCTGTTGGATCATGCAAGAAAGCCTCAACAGATGTAATGGTCGTCTCATCAAATTTTCCAGACGCTTTTAGTTCAGCTAATATATCCCACCAAGTTGCAAGATAATGTAAATGAAGACCATGATCTGCCAGTTTTTTCTGAGCAGATGAGAATATATCATAGTAAAATATCACCAGAATATGGTCGCAATTCGCACCTGCAGAGCGAAGCGCATCTGCAAACATAAATTTACTTCCCCCATCTGTTGCTAAATCCTCCATCAACAGCACATTTGCACCAGCTTCTAGATGACCCTCTATCTGAGCGTTTCTGCCAAACCCTTTCGGTTTTTTTCGGACATACTGCATCGGCAGTGCAAGCCGCTCGCTAAGAAAAGCCGCAAACGGAATGCCGGCTGTTTCGCCGCCTGCTATCGAATCAAAATATTCTACCCCAACAGCTTCAGCTAACAAAGACACAGAATAAGACATCAGAGCTGCTCTTATACGCGGGAAAGATATCAGCTTGCGACAATCAATATAAACTGGACTTCTCGCACCCGAAGTAAGAACAAATGGCTCACTTGCATTAACGTGAACAGCCTCAATATCTAATAGGATTTTTGCAGTAGAACGGGCAATAACCTCTTTTGGCGTATGGTTATGAAGTATCATGATGGTGGTAGCCCCTTAATCGTTTCTAGTGATTTACATTAAATAGCGCGTTGTTAAAAGATGTATAATGTATGATTTTAGGTGGTATGGTAATCAATTAAGTTTATTCTCGGCGTTTTTTTAGGGGGGATTATTTTTTGCCATCTCGCCGTAATACCAGAAAACTGCCTATCATAACGAGCGCAGAAATCGTTAAAATCATTAGGGTTGCAATGGCATTAATTTCTGGTGAAACGCCCAATCGTATTTTGGAAAAAATCACAATAGGGAGTGTTGAGCTTCCAGGGCCACTTACAAAACTGGCAATCACTAAATCATCAAAGCTTAGGGTAAATGATAATAGCCAAGCCGCAATAATGGACGGAAGAATAAGAGGCAGAATGATAGATAGGAACACAAATGGCTGCCTGCCACCAAGGTCTCTTGCCGCCTCTTCAAGGGATTTATCCATATCACGCAATCTTGTTTGAATGACGACAGCTGCAAAACACATCCCAAAAGTAGCATGCGCAATCATTATGGTATCCACACCTCGCCCTGACGGCCAGCCAAAGCTTGCCTCCATTGCGATGAATAATAATAACATTGATAAGCCCGTTACTGCCTCTGGCATTACCAAAGGTGCACTTGCAACAAGGCTCAAAAATAATCTGCCTCTAAAATGTGCAAAACGCACAAAGGCAATTGCGATTAATAATCCAAATATCGTTGAAATCGTAGCTGAGCTAAATCCAATTAGTAATGATTTATACAAAGCGGTAAGCAAAACATCATCATACCACAACTCTTTATACCATTTAGTAGAGAAGCCTGCCCAGACAGAGACAAGTTTGCCGCGATTAAAGCTATAAATCATCATCATCATGACCGGAATATATAAAATGCCAAATCCAGCAATGGCTAATAATTTAACCAATAACGGAACAGTACTACGCATTAGCTTATACTCTCCTTATCCTGATACCTTGCATAGACAATGGGTAATATGATGATTGCGATAAGTATGATGGCGATAGCAGCTGCAACAGGCCAATCCCTATTACGAAAAAACTCTGTCCAGATGACTTTCCCGAGCATTAATTGCTCTGGGCCACCCAAGAGAGCTGGTATAACAAACTCTCCAACTGCAGGAATAAAGACCAAAAGACAGCCCGCTATTACGCCAGGCATACTAAGAGGCAGAATTATGGTTCGAAAAATATCCCAATTTTTTGCGCCAAGGTCAGCTGCCGCTTCTAATACCGAATTATCTAGCCGCACAAGAGAGGCATATAACGGCAGTATCATTAATGGCAAATAGGTAAGAATCATGCCTGAATAAATTGAAAAATCTGTTTGCATCATTTGAATAGGCGTTACAGTAATCCCAGCCCATATTAGAAAATCATTAATAACGCCATTTGGATTCAACAAGCCTATCAGAGCATACATTCTAAGAAGCGATGATGTCCAAAACGGCATTAATATTAATACCAGCAGAATATGTTGCAATGATTTATTCGAGCGCGCTATCCACCAAGCCATCGGATACGCAAATAAAAGACAATATAAGGTCGAGAAAAAAGCCAACCTGACGCTATTCACCGCAGGCCACAAATAATCTTCCCAATATTCATATATTAGCAAGTAATTATCTACTACTGGCTGAAAGGAGATGCCATCTTTACCAATTTGAAAGGCAGGGTTATAGGGCGGCACTGCTCGCCTTGCCTCTGACAAAGAGACGTTAACCATTTCCACCAAAGGGAGCATAAAAAATATACCAAGCCATCCCAACGGCAACCAGATAACAAGCAATCGTCCAAATTTTTGAAGGAAGGAGTGCATTTCTTCACCCTTCTAGAATGAGTGTTGCATCTGGTGAGAAGTGAACAAAACCTGTTTCTAACTGCCTTGGATTGGCTTGGCTTGGCTGATTATGGGACTGATATACTTTTAACTTGATACCGTCTGGCCCAATTACTTTATATTGAGTTCCAGCACCGTAAAATGCCCAATCTTCAATTTCTACCGGAAATTCATTGAGGTGGCCTGTCGGCTGTGAAGTGAGGGTTATTTTCTCAGGCCGGATAGCAAGGCTTACCTTCATCCCAGATTTCAATGTACTACTACCGGTGGCATGAATTAGGGTTGCTGCTTCCATTAGCCAATGTTTACCAGTCCGCTCTGCAACTGTTGCCTCAAGAAAGCTTATATCACCAACGAAATCTGCCACAAAACGTGTTTCAGGCCTCTCATATATTTCGTTTGGAGTGGCGGTTTGAACTAATTTTCCATCATCCATCACACCAATTCGAGTAGACAAGGTCATCGCCTCTTCTTGATCATGTGTTACTACTATGAAGGTTGTGCCAAGTTGTTCTTGAATATTAACAAGTTCAAATTGCGTTTCTGAGCGAAGCTTTTTGTCCAATGCGGCAAGCGGCTCATCTAGTAATAACAGCTTAGGGCGCCTTGCAAGGGCACGTGCTAACGCAACGCGCTGTCTTTGCCCACCTGAAAGCGTTGAGGGTTTGCGCGCGCCCATTCCAGATAGGTGAACAAGCCGCAGCAATTCTTCAACACGTGCCTTAATTTCATCGCTCGGAAGTGATGCACGTTTTAAGCCATAAGCAATATTGTTTGAGACACTCATATGGGGGAAAAGCGCATAGCTTTGAAACATGATATTTACAGGTCTATCCGCTGGATCGACATTTGCCATATCCTGACCATCAATTTCAATATAACCTTCTGATGGTTTCTCAAACCCTGCCAGCATTCTTAATAAGGTTGTCTTGCCGCATCCAGATGGACCTAAAAGGCTAAATAATTCGCCTCTTTCTAAATTAAAAGAAACATCATCAACTGCCAATAATTTGCCAAATTTTTTAGAAATATTCTGAATTCTAATAAAGGGGGTCATATGGCAATGCCGTCACTTCCAATTTATAAATAAAGAAAGCCACGTTCATGTAAGATTGAAGGTGGCTTCCATTACTAAATTAAAATTCTGATTTCTGCTCTCGTCTAATTACCTGCAGAAAATCTGTTCCATACACGCGTTACTATTCTATCCGTCTTTGCATCGTAAACAGGTGTTACAAAAAGCTTCTCTTTTGCTTTTTCGGTTGGATAAATGCCTGGATGAGATAAAATATCTGGATCAATATCTGGCATCGCTGCTTTGTTACCACTTGCATACCAAACATAGTTTACATTCTCCGCTGCTACATCAGCACGCATCATGTAATCAACAAATTTATAAGCATTCTCTATGTTTTTTGCATCCGCAGGAATTGCCATGACGTCAAACCACAGATTGGTGCCCTCATCTGGAATGTAATAATCTATCACATGTCCATTTTCTGCATCTTCTGCCCGATAAGCTGCCTGAAACGCATCGCCTGACCACATTATAGCGGCGCAGATATCACCATTGGCAATATCATTTATAGACTGGCTTGAATTAATATATCGAAGATAGGGGCGAATGGCTGACAACGCATCTCCTGCAGCTTCGAAATGGGCTTTATCTGTCGATGTTCCAGAATACCCCAGATAGGTCATAACATTTGGCAATACATCGGTTGGGGCATCAAGAATTGCAATGCCACAATCTTCTAGTTTTGCCGCATTTTCAGGGTCCAGGATCAGCGACCAGCTATCGGTTGGCGCATCATCGCCAAGTCGCTCTGCTATCATATCTTCATTATAAGCAATGCCCGTGGACCCCCACATATATACTAAACCAGCAGAATCTGATCCGACCGTCTTATCGGCTTGATCCTGTATCTCAGGATCTTGGTTAGAAGCATTTGGAATTTTGGACAAATCCATATCCTGATAAACCCCAGCCTCACGCCCGCGAGCAAGAAAATCAGCTGTTGGCACAACAAGGTCATATCCAGAGGAACCTGCAAGCATTTTAGCTTCTAATATTTCATTGGAATCATACAAATCATAGGTAACTCTTATCCCAGTTTCGGCCTCAAAATTTGCAATGGTATCTTCTGCTATATAGTCAGACCAATTATAGATATTGAGCTCACCTTCTATTTCCGCAACTTGGCTTTTTTGAGTGTTCGATGTGTCAAAATTAAAAAACACAACTAAACCAGCCGTTATAACCCCGGTGATTAAAAAAAGGTTAGATCGTTCCATAATTAGTTACTCCTTCTATTTAAATAGAAAAATCAGTTCAGATTATAAGCATTTTATTGATGTCCAACAAGCAAATAAATAAACTGCTATTTCAAAATCTGCCAATAAACAGGCATTAGTGGATCAAACAGCGTAATATCGCCTTCTTCTGTTTGAAGTTTTTTGGGCATTTCCAGCAAAGTATCTGATTTGAATAACCTTAACGTATGTTTATTATGAGGTAGCCTGTAGAAGTCCGCCCCATGGAGACTTACAAATCCTTCCAGATTATCCAATACCCCCAAATTATCAAATAATTGGGCTAATATCTCAATAGAAAAAGGAGCATTAAAAACGCCTGCACAGCCACAAACATCAATTTTAGCGCCATCTAAATGAGGCGCACTGTCAGTGCCAAGAAAAAACCTCTTATCACCTTTTGTTGCGGCGTCTATCAATGCAAGCCTATGAGATTCTCTTTTTAAAATCGGCAGGCAGTAATAATGAGGTCTTATGCCACCTGCAAGCATTACATTTCGGTTCACAACCAAATGATGAGGGGTAATAGTAGCCCCAAGGTTTCGTGATTCGTTAAGAACATAAGAGGCTGCTTGCTTGGTTGTAATATGTTCCATCACAATTCTTAAATCTGGCAATTCACGTCTCAAAGGCTCTAAAATTTGCTCAATAAAAACAGCTTCCCTGTCAAATATATCGATTTGTGGATCTGTTACTTCACCATGTATTAATAATGGGATAGATGCCTCTGACATCGCTGCTAGAACTGGATATACTTTCTTAATATCTGCAACCCCATTTTGTGAATTGGTTGTTGCACCAGCTGGATATAATTTAACTGCCTTGATTATTCCTTGTTGATAGGACGCTACGACATCCTCTGCTTGTGTGTCTTGTGTTAGATAGAGGGTAAGCAAAGGCTCAAATTCTGCCCCAGACTCGATGCTATCTTTAATTCTGTCTGCGTAGAAGCGCGCATCCGCTCCTGTCACAATCGGTGGCACAAGATTTGGCATTATAATCGCTCTTGATGCCCATCGATAGGTTGCAGGCAACACCGCCTTCATGATTTCTGCATCTCGAATATGCAAATGCCAATCATCGGGTTTGGTGATTTTAAGCTGATTTTGATTCGCTGTCATGAAGTTAGCCTAACCTCTAGCTTTTTTATTATCGAATTTAATACCCTAATTTATGCATCTGCTGCATTTATTAATTCGCGATTAATTCGCCTACCATGTTCGCTGTATAACAAGCAAGTGTCCATCCAAGATGACCATGTCCAGTATTATAAAATATGTTAGGTTTTCTGCCTTTTGCAACAAGAGGGATCATATTAGGTCTCATTGGTCGCAAACCTGCCCATGGTTTTATATCCTTAGATTGAAGCTCTGGAAAATTACATTCCACCCACCGTGTTAGAGGCTTGATACGTGCATCCACAATATCAAGATTATGCCCAGCGATTTCTGCTGTTCCGGCAACTCTAAATCTATCTCTTCCTAATCTTGATGTAACTATTTTAGCCTCATCATCAAGCAAGCTTACCATTGGCGCTTTTTGTTGTGCAATGCTGTCTGATAATGGCACCGTGATTGAATAGCCCTTTACGGGATAGATATTAATCCTGTCGCCTAATTTTCGCCCGAATTTATGACTGGCGACACCGGCGCATATTACGACAGCATTAAACCTATCAGCTCGTTCCTCCAAGCCGTGCGTTTGAGAGACAATTTCAACCTCATGGGTAGATGTTTTTATGTCTGTTACATCTGTCCAAAGTTTAAACTCAACGCCGCGTATACTAATAACATCTGCTAGATTAGAGGTGAATTTATGAATATCACCTGTTGAGTCTGTTTTGGTATAGTATCCCCCAATAAATTTCTTAGTTAAGCTCGGCTCTATTTCCAGAATTTCACTTCCCGAAAGACGTCGACGCTCCAGGCCGCCCTCGGCCAATAGCGCATTAACTCTATGAGCATGATCAAATTCACGCTGACTATTATATATATGCAAAATGCCACAATCTGACTTGTCGAAATCTATGCCAGCATCATCTATGATTTTTTGCATTTGTTTGCGTGACTCGATCGCCATTCTTGTAGTCGCGATAGTGTTTTTTCGGTAATTCCTTGTTTGTAGCAAAAATTCACTAATCCAGCTTATCTTATGCCCCTCTGGCCAATAATTCATCTTAAGCGGCGCCTCTTTCTTAAAAAGCCATGAGGCTGCTTTGAAAATTGTTCCAAAGTGATTCCAGACTTCCGCATTACTTGCAGAAAGTTGCCCTCCATTTGCATAGGATGTCAAAACACTCGCATAGCGCTGTTTTTCAAAAACAGTCACCTTATATCCAAGCTGGTTTAATATATAAGCGGTGGTAACCCCTGTTACACCAGCACCAATAATCGCAATAGATTTCATTTTTTAAAGACTCCAAAGTGTATGAATGCCGATAAACGACAATAAAAATACACCTCGTCTGTCTTTGTACCTGAGAGTTTCCCAAGAATGCGATTTTACCGCGCTCTTAGTTATCCCCGTCGGTGAACCTTTTACGGTTACTTTCCAGACTGTTCACTCTGATTGGCCCTGTTGCCTGAGAGATTATGAGGCTTGTGCTCCTTCGGCGCTGCCATAAAATACAGTATCGTATCTATAACAGACTCTCCCAATCAGCGTATTGAACGTCTCAAGGATTATCACATTATCAAGCTGTCTTCAAATTTTTTTACAACCTGCTTTTACGAATCTGGCCCCTACTTTGGCGAATCTAGCAAAGCTAATCATTAGAAATAGGGGATTATACTTTACAGAATAAAACTTTATTACTATAACCTAGCACGCTTGGCCAAATAACATATTGGTTATGCACATTTTCTTTCAGACCACTTTCAAGAGGTACTTAAATCATGACCAGCGCGTATATCCCTGTCGCTCTTGGGGCATTCGGCTTAATTGTCGCTTTTTTTGTTTATCAATGGATTAAAAAATCTCCAGTCGGAAACGGCCCGGAAAAAGATATAGCAGATGAAATACATCTTGGCGCCATGGTCTTTATGGCCAGCGAATATAAGCGTCTTGCTATTTTTTGTGTGATTTGCATTGTTGCTCTTTACGCCAGCTTGGGAGAGGGAACAGCCATTGCATTTACGCTTGGTGCCTTATGTTCTGGCACTGCTGGTTATATTGGAATGTACACAGCCACGAAAGCTAACGTGCGAACAGCGGTAGCCGCCAAGAATAAGGGCGCAGCTGAGGCATTGAATATAGCCTTTTTTGGAGGCTCTATTATGGGCCTTACGGTTGCATCTATGGGCTTGCTCGGAATAGGGGTGCTATACGGGTTTATGGGCAATACGTTGCACGGGATAGAATCTATTGAAGGCTTTGCAATGGGCGGCTCTTCTGTGGCTTTGTTCAGCCGTGTTGGCGGCGGTATTTTTACTAAATCTGCAGATGTTGGCGCTGACCTTGTTGGTAAGGTTGAAGCAGGTATTCCAGAGGACGACCCCCGCAATCCAGCAGTTATCGCCGATAATGTGGGTGATAATGTGGGTGATGTTGCCGGCATGGGTTCAGATATATTTGAGTCTTATTGTGGTGCGATGATAGCATCGATGGCGCTTGCTGCATCGATGTCAATGGCGTCCTTGGATGTCCTAGGCGGCAACAGATCTGTATTGCAGTTCATGCCACTAGCTCTTGCATCAACAGGGCTTATTTGCTCACTACTTGGAATTTTGTCCGTAAAATTATTCTCTAACAAAAGCGCCGATGTTGCCTTGCGATTTGGCACCATAGGCTCTGCTGTTATATTCATAGGGGCGGCCTATTTTGTGATTACCAGCATGGGCGCATCCGTTGGGGTTTGGTATGCGGTGCTTGTGGGCGCGATAGGCGGTATCATTGTTGGTCTTGTAACTGAATATTATACCGGAGGCGCTCCGGTTCGGAAAATTGCCAAAGATGGTGAAACGGGTCCGGCAACTGTGATGATTTCTGGATTGGCAATTGGCATGCAGTCTGTTGCTATTCCAGTGCTTACGATTGCAGCTATAATCTTCTTTGCAAATCTTTCAGCTGGTCTTTACGGCGTTGGAATGGCTGCTGTTGGTATGTTGGCCACCGTTGGAATTACCATGGCGATTGATGCATATGGACCAGTAGCAGACAATGCTGGCGGTATTGCTGAAATGGCTGAAATGGGCCCAGAAACACGTGAAATTACTGACTCTCTTGACGAGGTTGGAAATAGCACGGCTGCAATTGGTAAAGGGTTTGCCATTAGTGCGGCTGCTCTGGCAGCTCTTGCGCTAATCAGTGCCTATATTGTTAAGGTCAGTAATGGAGACCCTGATTTTGTGCTTGCCATTAATGACCCGATTGTTCTTGTGGGTATGTTTATTGGCGGTATTTTCCCTTTCCTTGTAAGTTCTATTACGATGACTGCCGTTGGTGATGCTGCTTTTGAGATGATTATCGAAGTGAGACGCCAATTTAAGGAAATACCTGGCTTGATGGAAGGCAAAGCAAAGCCTGATACAGCTCGCTGTGTGGATATTGCAACTCGTGCTGCGCTGCGCAAGATGATTCTACCTGGTTCACTAGCTGTGCTTGCTCCTGTTGTAATTGGCTTTGGTCTTGGACCAAAAGCGCTAGGCGGCATGCTTGGCGGCGCGCTAATCTGTTGTGTCATGATGGCTCTTATGATGGCAAATGCTGGCGGTGCATGGGATAATGCCAAGAAGTATGTTGAAAAGGGCAATTATGGCGGCAAGGGTTCTGATGTCCATAAAGCAGCTGTTGTTGGGGATACGGTTGGCGATCCTCTTAAAGATACATCTGGTCCGGCTATGAACATCCTAATCAATGTAATGGCGATTGTAAGCCTTGTTATCGCGCCACTTCTTATTTGAGGGCAGGATTGCTTTTCTTAAATATATGACTATTTTTTTAAAAGGGTCGGCAAGCTGTCGACCTTTTTTTTAATCCTTCTAACCTGCGCTAAATGCTAATCAGCAGAGGTATTATCAACAGTGATGAGTGAAGAAGTTGTAATCATTGGAAATAGTTTTAGCGGTCTTGGGACGGCGATTGCCTGCGCAAAACATGGCTATCAGGTCACGGTAATTGCGCCTAATAACCATTCAAGTTTCATCGGTGGATTACAAATAGCGCCTAACGGATTGGCTGCTTTATCGTCACTAGGGGTAGAGCAAGAAATACTGAATAAAGCGGTTAGACTTCTGGCAGTACACATTAAAGCATTCGACACGGCGGTCAGCCTTACAAATATTCCGCTCTCCTCGAACAACGCTCCTTATGTCTCGATTGCACGTCAGGATCTATATGAAATCTTATTGAATAAGTGCCTTACAAATTCACTTATTAACTTTATGGACGCCAGAGTTTTAGCTATCACGAGCAAAAATAATCACACTAGGCTGGCACTAGATACTGGTGAAATTATTACAGCGCCCATTATTATAGGCGCGGATGGCTGGGATGGCAAAACACGGCACTTCATCAGCCCTTCTGCACGTCAGAAAAACTCTGGATATTCTATCTATCGGGGGATTTTTCCTGCCTCAAAAGTGCCGGCGGGTTTTTCCTATCCTGATGTGCAATTATGGCTTGGTAATTCATGCCATCTGGTATCTTATCCAATCCAAAATAGCCAAGCTGTTAATTTCGTGTTTGCTTTTTCAGAGCGCGCTTTTGAGTCTCACTCAATTGACGCTATCTTCTGCAATCATCCGGTGCTCTCGATGCTGGGGGAGTATACTCGAAATTGGCACTTAACCCCCATAAAGCAATTTGATTCATTATCAAACTGGCGACGGGGCGGAATAACCTTAATTGGGGATGCAGCACACCCGATGCCCCCTCATCTAGCACAAGGGGCAGGGCAATCATTCATGGATGTTGCAAGCATTGAAAACGGTCTTGGCACGGGGCTTACGCTATCGAACGCAATTTCTAATATGATAACCACCCGAATGCCTGAAGCTCATTCTGTTGCTAAAAAAAGCCAGCTTTCTGGAAATATTTTTCGTCTAAATAGCCCTATTGCAGATTTAAGAAACCAGCTCATCAGTATGGCTGGCCAGAAAGTTATTTCTGACTTTCTTCAAGATTTATGGCTAACAGCATAACGCTAAATCCTTTTCAAACAGAATTAGATTATGCTGCTAGCAGGCATCGAATTACAGATACTTCCCCTTAGGGTTTCATTACATCTTCTGAGCCATGGACAGCATCGATACCGTCACCAGCCATTTTGGTTACAATCCAGCCTATCAGAAGCCCCCAAACGATGCCATCAAGAACAAACCAAAATGGAGATGACACAAATCCTGATATTATAGAATTTGCGATATAGGTAGAGAAATGCTCATAGTTAAAAAAGGTAACCGTAAAATTGAGCCAGCCTCCAACCAATGCAGAGCGAACATACCATTGAAGGGGAAATTTAAAAATTGGGTGTCGTACAAAAATACACGTCATCGCAATGATGATGCCAAAGGTATTATATCAAAAAATAAAACCCCAGCGGAGCCAAATTGATACATTATCTAGAAATACCTGCATCATAAAAAAATTTAAATATTCCGATTAAAAGACCAAGAAAAGCAGCTAGTTTCATGCCTTTAACTAAAGAAGCGTTATTAGTCATTTTTTTCTTATATTGCGTTAGTTTGATATTGTTTTCACACGTTAAGTGGGAAGTTTTAATATATCATTAATGTGTTTTCGAAACACATCCAATTAGATAAAAAGCGCCTTGTCTTTGACATAAATAACCCCATTTCTAATAAGGCGGTTTAATAAATGTGTAAGGGTAGTATCAAAATGATGATTAATACTTTGAAATGGTTTTATGTAATTAGTACCAGCTTATTTTTAGGAACAGCATCTATGGCACATGCAAACACAGCCTATATGTTTGAGTTTGACTCAATTGATGGCGGAAAAATATCTTTATCTGAATATAAAGGTAATGTGATTTTGGTTGTTAATACAGCATCTGAATGCGGGTTTACGAGTCAATATACAGGTCTACAAGCATTATGGGATGAGTTTAAGGAGGACGGACTTGTTGTACTCGGTATCCCTAGCAATGATTTTGGCGGACAGGAGCCAGGGACTGACAGCCAGATTAAAAACTTCTGTGAGGTAAATTTTAATATTGATTTTCCCATGACAGCCAAAACGACTATTAAAGGGCGTGATGCACATCCTTTTTATCGTTGGGTTAGTGACGAGTTGGGCTGGATAGCAGGTCCTAAATGGAATTTTCATAAATATCTCATCGCGCGAAATGGGACATTACATGATTCCTTCTCATCTATGGTCAGCCCAACATCCCCGAATTTACAAGAACAAATAAAAGTGCTACTTGCTCAGTCTGGATAGACAAATTCATGCCTCTAATAACACGCCCTTCCGATTGCTAAGGGGTTTACTGCCAGCAATTTTAGCAAGCGGCGCACCCTTCCAGATATATTTTTGAAGCATCATAGAAAAAACAATGCCGCTCGTTCCTGCATAGACGGGAATTTTTTTGCGAAACGCATCTGGCCCATCTAGCAAAAGGATGCTGGCTATTAATTCTCCTTCGTCAACCCTCTGACCAAGCGTTACATGATAACACACTAATCCGCTAAACGATGCCTTGATAATCTGGGTTGCATTAAATGGCAGTGCTGGCGGCATAATGGGCGCAGCTTTATCCATTTTTGAATTTATAAAACCACGCGTGATGAAAAACCCCATTAAATTTTCGGCATCTAGTTTATTTAATGTTTCTTCAACATCAATTAATCCGCGATATTCTAGCGTTGCAGATAAAATAGGAGGCGGAACAGGCTTATCTGGACACAGACGCTGAAGGTCTATCCATAATCTTGGCCATACTTCATCAAAAGAACCTCCGCCAGAATTTTCTGCTGTTAATGTTACGCGTGAGCCCATCCAGTTTGCTAAATCCTGATATTCCGGCATTAATTGGGGCACAATATAAATATGGTTTGTCGCATCCACATCGCAATGCAAATCCAGAACAACATCACATTCAATCGCTATTTTTATGATTTCAAACCGCAGTGTTTCGAGGGCTGTTATAGGGGTTTGACGGGCTATCCATCTGCGGACTGATGACAAGATTTTATCTTTATTTTCGTGCTCATTTTCAGATAATTTATCCAATATATCTGGCTCATTATTTAAAATACACTCTGCAAGGTCTGGCCAATTACGGTTAAAATTTAATCCCGTAGAAAAATCAAATCTACCACTATGATGGTGATTATAAATTTGCGCCATCCCAATAGGGTTCACCATAGGAAATACGATAAATTCGGCATTAAGCTCGCCTGACTTATCTGCCTGCTCTAACATATCTAAAAGATAATGCAGAATAAGCGTGCCTGGTTGCTCATCTGCATGCAGTCCTGCCTGCAGAAAAATCCTGGGGTGGGTGCCCTTTCTATCTGGAATAAAGTGATAATAAGACACGGTATAAGCAGCGCCAGCTGTATCTGCTGATAATGGAATTGTGATATGTTGAGTACTTATTGCTGCCTCCACACCTTAGTGTAACAAGAATATCTGTTACCTTAATAAATTAATAGATAGTTTTAATTTAGGCCGTTGCTGTACATCAAGATGCCTGTTTAAATACTGGTTTGCAGCGCCAAATACGACAATAATAATAAGCGTTACGGATATAAAATAACCTGCAACAATCGGGTATGGCAGAAACGGATTAAATGTTTTATCTGCAAAATAGCTGGCATAATATAACGCATCCCCAGATTGCCGCCATGCCGGAAAGCCAGAGAAGAAAATCAGCGCTGTGGCATGAAACAGAAAAATAGCCTCATTAGTATAAGAAGGCCAAGCAAGCCGAAGCATAGATGGCCAGATAATACGCCAGAATTTATTCCACCCCGTTATTCCATATGCTTCTGCTGCCTCTAATTCAGTCGAGGGGATAGAGCGTATCGCACCATAAAATATTTCGGCTGAATACGCGGCTGTATTGCAAAACAACACTATTAATCCGCCAAGCCAGGCTCTTGTCAGCCACCGCGTTTCCGCTGAAAGCGTTATAAATCCTAAATCAATCGTAACGCCAAGTTTGGGCAATAGAACAAATAACTCATATGCAAAGAAAAACTGAATAAATAAAGGCGAGCCTCTAAACAGAAAAATAAAGCTAATGGCTGGTATTCGGTAAAGGGCAGAACGGTTATTTTTGCCAATCGCAAGGATGATAGCAAACCAGAAACCAAAGAAAACAGCTATTAGTCCGAAATAGATATTCCAAATAAGCCCAGAGCCAATTAATACAGCTTGCTCGCATATCGTGATATCCGTTTTTGGCAGAATACGCTCTCCAATTCCAAGAGAGCGAAAAGCGTAATCCTGTATGGTGATCCAACAGCTGCTCATCCAGAATATCCTTGCAACTCACTACCTGCCATTGTTGCTTGACCATGGCTAAGTTTAAGCTGCAACTTGGCAAGAACTTTTCCGCTTACCCAAGTCATCACTAAATAAAAAATCAATAGACCCGCAAAATAATAGACCCGCCAATCAGGATGGGGATAGGCATAGAGTGATGTTTTAGATCCACCCAATTCACGCGCCCAATATACGATATCTTCTACTCCTAGCAGAAATAATAAGGGGGTTGCCTTGATCAATATCATCCATAGGTTTGATAGACCTGGGATGGCATATACCCACATCTGCGGAACTAAAATTCGCCAGAAAACTTGCTTTTTACTAAATCCATACGCGGCAGCTGTTTCGGTTTGTGCCCTTGGAACCGCTTTCATAGCACCGCTCAATACGTTTCCAGCAAAGGCCCCAAAAACAATAGCAAATGCAATAAGGGCTAGTATAAATGCATATAGCTGATGCACCCATAAATCAGAGGTCGACAAAGGAAGCTTTGCTGCTTTGCAAACAATAAAATCTGTTCCCCTCCATACTGGCTCCAAGACGTGCGAGCAAATGATTTTATGGCGAATAAATTCAAATAATTGATCAAGCGCTAACGGCACAAACAGGAAAAAAACAACATCAGGGACACCCCTCACCATATTAATATAGCCTTTGGCAATTAGTCTGACCGGCCAGATTGAAGAGCGAACGCCAGAGGTAGCAACAAAACCAAATAATAGAGATAACGGAGCCGCACATAAAAGAAGAACTAATACAACAATAAAAGACCCATAAAACGCAAAATGCTTTGCAGTAGTCAAATAGCACATAAGCCAAATAGTGCCTTCAAGCGAAGATGGATCAGCACAAGCATCAAACATAAATAACCCTTTTATGGGGGCAAAAAAGCAGCGACTTCAGTTAGAGTAAGGAGCGTTCATAAAAATCAGATGCGGGATGAAATTACACAACTCCCGCCCCGCATCTGCTAAAAATATTTTAAAACAACCTAGAAAAGCTCTCCAATTTCCCATTGTTTGATAAGGTTATTAAGAGTTCCATCTGCTTTCATTGAATTAATAGCAGCATTGAACTTGTCTTTTAGATCTGAGTCAGATTTACGAATACCCATTCCAACTCCGCCACCAATAAGGACGCTATCTCCAACAAAACTTAGCTCACCGCCAGATTCGTTTACAATCGGATCCAAGAAAGCTTTATCTGCAATAACAGCATCTGCCTCGCCGTTTCTCACCGCTGCAATGGTCTCATCTGGGGTTGCGAACTCTACCAATGTAGCGCCTGATTCAACAACAAAGCTTGCCTGAATGGTACCTGTCTGAGCTGCTATCACGCCAGAATTAAAATCAACAGATGCGCCAGGTAAGGCAACATATTTAGAGGGATCTGGCTGAGTATAGTTTGTTGTAAAATCTATTTCCTTCATACGCTCTTCGGTTATCGACATACCTGCTATAATGGTGTCGTAATTTCCTGCCTTCAAGTTTGGAATGATTGAATCCCAGTCATTCTTTACCCATGTGCAATCAAGACTTGCTCTTTTACATAGCTCGTTTCCAAGATCTATTTCAAATCCGATAAATTGACCATTATCGTCAATACCATTATAGGGCATATAAGCACCCTCAGTGCCCATACGCACCGTGTCCGCATAGGCTGAGCTAAGAGCAAAACCAGTAAGAACAGCTGCTAATAAAATTTTCTTCATGATGTATCTCCTCAATTAACGTTTAAGTGCATTTCCAATTAATTCGCAGCCGCACTTAAAAACTGCTTAAGCCGTGTAGATTTAGGCTTCTCAAATAAAATATCTGGAGCGCCTTCCTCTTCAACGATTCCCTGATGCAAAAACAACACCTGATCAGATAAATCACGCGCTAATTGCATATCATGTGTCACTAAAAGCATGGTACGACCTTCAGATGCAAGATCTTTTATTACTTTCACAACTTCTTGTTCAAGCTCTGGGTCAAGCGCAGATGTAGGCTCATCAAACAACAAAGCATCAGGCTCCATTGCAAGTGCCCTTGCGATCGCTGCTCTTTGCTGTTGCCCGCCTGATAGCTGTGCTGGCCATGCATTTGCTTTATCTGCGATACCTACCTTATCAAGAAGAGTATAAGCAGCTTCTCGCATCCTCTGCCTGTCTTTTCCAAGCACCGTAACAGGCGCCTCTATTACATTATCCAATATAGATAAATGAGCCCATAAGTTAAATGATTGAAAGACCATGGATAAATTGGTTCTGAATTTAATAATCTGGTTTTTATCAGATAGCTGCCTATGGTCTGTTTTGTCAGTCCAAGATACCGCCTCTCCTTTGAAAACAATATCGCCGCCTTGCGGGATCTCTAGCAAATTACAGCATCTCAACAAAGTTGATTTTCCAGAACCTGAAGAGCCAATAAAGCTAACAACAGACCCGGCCGGAGCTGAAAAACTTACATCTTTTAGAACAGCAAGCTCACCATAACTTTTTCTTAAGTTCCGAACTTCTAATATCGGACTGTTTTCAATCGCATCCACCATTAAATATCCAAATGTCACTTATCAAGAAAAAGATTAAAGTGTGATATAATACGCTCTATTCAGACTACGTCTGATTTTACTACCATACCGCCTTATTATAATTATATAAAGAGACCATCCAGAAATCACCAGCCAGAGAATCATCAGATACATTAATCAGATGTTTCGTTATTCAATTTCACATCAATATTACAGTGATACTTGCAGAAAAAATGGTTAAAATGCTATATCCCTATTTCATGTTTAAATAGCTACTAGATTGAATTTGAGCTGCAAGATGGCCGAGTTTTTTGCAATGACAGAACAAACACATAAAAAAAATTCTAAAACACAGCACAATCAACCCTATTTGATTGCTGCTCTATATCATTTTGTAAGCTTGGATAGCATTGAAGATTGGCAGCAAAGTTTTAAACATATCTGTGCTGAAAATAATCTGTTTGGCACCATTCTGATTGCCCCTGAGGGTATAAATGGAACTATTGCAGGAAGGCACCAAAACATAGAAAATTTTGTTTCTTGGCTGTATGAGCATCCAGAATTCACGCAAACCGAAATAAAATATTCTGAAGAGCATAGCTGCCCATTTCACCGCATGAAAGTAAGACTAAAACGTGAAATTGTAACCATGGGTGAGCCTGATATTAATCCATCACAAACAAAGGGTATGTATGTAAAACCACAAGATTGGAATGAATTAATATCATCCCCAGATGTACTGGTTGTTGATACTCGCAATGATTACGAAGTTGCAATCGGCAAATTTTCAAAAGCGGTGGATCCCAACACCACATCATTTCGCGAATTTCCAAAATGGGCAGATGCGTTTGCATCAACGCAAAAACACACAAAACCAACTAAAATTGCGATGTATTGTACTGGCGGAATCAGATGTGAGAAATCAACAGCCTATATGAAAAAAATAGGGTTTGAAGAGGTGTATCATCTACAAGGCGGTATTTTAAAATATTTGGAAGAAGTGCCTGCTGAGCAGTCCTTATGGCAGGGGGAATGCTTTGTATTTGATAACCGAGTAAGTGTTGATCATGAGCTACAAAAAGGGAATTACGCATTATGCCATGCCTGTAGGCATCCCCTATCACAAGCTGAATTGCAATCAAACAGCTATCAAGCTGGCATTAGCTGTCCCTATTGCATTACCAAAACAACACATGAACAAAGAGACCGTTTTGCAGAAAGACAAAAACAAATAAAATTAGCCCGCAACAGAGGCCAGAAACATATTGGTGTATCTATAAAAAAGTAAAAACCTAGTATTTTTTATCTACGAGCCTCTAATTGCCTTTATTCTAGAGGCATATTCATCCGCTCCTGCTCCAAAAATAGCAGAACCAGCAACCAGATTATTGGCACCAGCAGCGATTGCGAGTGGCGCTGTCTGAGCTGTAATACCCCCATCAACCTGTAATTGAATGGGTCTATCCCCAATTAAACTGCGTGCTTGTTGTATTTTACGCACCATGGATTCGATAAATTTCTGACCGCCAAAACCAGGATTGACTGTCATAATGAGTATTAACCCTATTTTATCCAGTATATGAGTAAGGCTTTCAACTGAAGTATGAGGATTAAGAGCAACCCCTGCACGGCAATCATGCTCATTAATAGCAGATAAAGTTCTATCTAGATGGGTGCATGCTTCAAAATGAACGGTAATTCCGTCACATCCAGCCTGTTTCATATCAGTTATAAGCGAATCTGGGTTTTCAACCATAAGATGGGCGTCAAAATAACTTGAAGAATTTTTGCGAAGCGACGCAATCACAGGGGCACCAAAGCTTAGATTTGGCACAAACCTTCCATCCATTACATCAAGATGAATCCAATCAGCGCCTGCTGTTTCGACCTGTTTTATTTCAGCGCCAAGCTCTGCGAAATTTGCTGCCAAAATAGAAGGGGCAATGATGGTACCAACGCTCATAATGCCACCACGTTCTTCGCCTTGAAATAAGGCAAATTATCCTGACTGGAGCACCCCATAACTGTAATTCTCTCAATGATCTGCAAAGCCCGTTGGTATTTGCGCTCTAATGCTTCTTCTTGCAGTGCATCAAATTGCTGGCCGCATAATAATATACCGTGATTAGACTGCAATGCTCTTATCCTTCTTCCATGCATTAAGCCGTCCACCAAAATAGCATGATTAAATTCTTCCTGCTTCACAATCTGAATCTTATTTTCAACAAGGAATGTACGCAAGTCAGCTTCCCCATCCAAAGTGATCTTCCAAAATTCAGAATCAGAATTAGAGGGATTACCATCTACAAGCTCAAAAGCCTTACAGAATGCAAGAAATATAAGCTCCTGTTTTTCTGCACCTGTCCAAGCAGTACTGCCAAGAGTACGCCAAATATTATGGTTCATCTCTTCATATACTTGCGGAATACGCTCGAAAAATAGGCGATGTAACCCAATATCATTAACAGAGCTATCCATTTTCTGCTCTTTGTGAATATCTATCGCGGAGAAAGAGCCGCAAACAGGGCATCCTGTGTCTGAAAACTTGTCTTTTTTATAGATATGAGAACATCGCAAATTTGAAGGGAGTTTATTATCACATAAATAATAACTTGTTTGCTCATCTACGGGTTGCTGGGCAATCCATTCAAATCTGTTTTTAAATTTTAAATAAGAGCCCCGATGAGACCATAAGGTCCATTGTAACTTTTCTACTGGTCCAAATGTTGACCAGTTAGATGAGACATCTATTACAATACAGGTATTTTTCTCAGCAGCAGCACGCAGACCACGACCCACTGACTGACCCCATAATACCTTGGATAAGGTTGGCCTCATATGAACGATGATATTACAGTGGGGATTATCCCAGCCTTCTGCAAGAACCCCAACTGAAACGACCGCTTCCACATTTCCTTCTGCATGGTCTGCCAGCATCTGCATACGCTCTTTAATCGGCGTTGTAGCCGTAATCAAAGACACGCTAATCCCAAGCTCCTCGATTGCTTCAACGGTAGTTTCTGCAACCGTAACATCTGGGCAAAACCATGCTGAAATAGGCTTTGGTTTTACATTTTCTCGCTCTTCTAGATAAATCGAACAGGCATGGCTAATCATAGATGATTTGATAATGGCTGGCGCTAATTTTGCCACTGGAAAATCGCCACTACTAATATCAATATCACCAAGGTCTAAATCATGAATAAAATGAGGTCTATAATGAGGTCTTACCAAGATACCTTCATCAAATAATTTATCCATATTCGCGCCATCAATAATCGCATCAAAGGCAAGGCTAAGCTGGTCTTTTTGATCTGCAGTGCGTCTCTCTGGAGATGCTGTCAGACCTATCATATGCGCATCATCTCTTCCATGTTCAAGAAAACAATCTAGAATTCGTTTATAGCCTGTACCATTTGGGGATACCCGGTGCGCTTCATCGATTATAACCAGCTTGGCATGTTCGATAGCATCATCCAATATATCCCTTGCACGCGTGCTCGTAGATAATAACACATCATAATCAGCAAACGCTGCCTCAGTATGATTAAGCCCCAACTTGCGCACTTTATGCTCTTTGGCTAATGCTCTTTCAAGCTGTTCAAGCAAAACCAATCTGTGACATAAAACAATCACTTTTTCACCTGAATAAAACTGTTTTATAATTTCGCTTGCCAACACTGTTTTTCCAGCACCTGTTGGCGCCTTAATTATAAAACGACGATGTGAATCAAGAATAGACTGAAAATCATCAATTATTTCTTTTTGCCAACGCCTTAATTGCATAGTGTTTTCGCCTAATCTTAAATGTAAAAGCTGTGACTGAATTTGTTGCGGCTAATTCTAACCATGTTTTTTAGAAATTGGGATAAAAACTTACCCATTTTGAGATATTTAGAAGGTTTAAAATGACTTTTGATTGTCTCTCTTATGATATATAGACACTAACTCAGCCAAAATCGATAATGCAATTTCAGCAGCTGCACGGCCTCCAAGAGGAATGCCAGCAGGCCCATGAAGTCTTGTAAGATTTGTATCAGAAATTCCCAACTCTTTTAATCGATGTAATCTTAATTGGTGTGTTTTGGTACTACCAAGACACCCTATATAATAGGCATCTGTTTTTAGACAATGGAGCAATGCAGGATCATCAATTTTTGGATCATGCGTTAATGTTACAATCGCTGTTTGAGCATCAATCGATAGCTCTGGCAAAACATCCTGAGGCCATCCCTGTTTTATAGTGACATCTGGAAACCGTTCTTCTGTCAGAAAAACAGCTCTGGGGTCGATAATTATAGTGTCTAATTCCATATTAAGCGCAAGCTGACTTAACACCTGACTAATATGCCCTGCGCCAATTATTACAAGTTGATTCTTTGGCCTGAGACGTAATGTAAATAAGCCCTTCTCTTCTTCAAGGTTGCTCGTATGAACAAAATGCATGGATGTGTCAGGGAGTGTTGCACGCACTGTAACTTTTGGGATATCAGCCATAATGTCGGCTAACATGAATTCTATATCCAAGGGTTGCCTTGTATTTTCGGCTCTTACAGCCTGTCTCAAAATAGATAAAGGAATGCCTGTATCTGCTACTGGAAGGATAAGTACAGAAATTCTTCCCCCACAAGATAGACCAACTTGCCAAGCTGTCTCATCAGCTACCCCAAATTCTTGTATGCATGGTAATCCGCTCTCCATTGCCTCCTGAGATAGACGAATAACTTCCCCTTCAACACAGCCACCAGAAACAGATCCCTCCAGATGCAAATCATCTCTTACCAGCATTAAAGACCCAGCCTGCCTTGGCGCAGACCCCCAAGTAGAAACCACAATCACCAAACAGGCTGAATGCGCGTTATCTACCCAATTTTCTAGCTGATTTAAAAAGGAATTTTGTTTCATTTAGGTTACCATATAGTGTGTAAAAACATTTGTTCGCTGAATAGTAGTCGTTCATTCTAACTCTAAATAGTGTTATAAGGAAACTATTCCAATGATCATTTTTAATCATTTTCAATTGATCTACAATGTCCGCAAAAAACATCTTAACAACCCTCTATTTAGGTTTTTTCTGACGGTGATTTAAACGCGTCAATTAGCGGTTTTTAAAGGGGCTGGTAAAAAGCAAAATAAGTGCTGTTATTAATGTGGTTACCCCGCCAAGCGCTATGAAGGTCGCTAAAATACCAACTATTTCAGATATTGCGCCTAGTAATAATGCTCCGATTGCGCCGCCTCCCATAGCAATCATTGTCCAAAGGCTCATAACCCTGCCTCTAAATTCATCGGTGAGTTGGAGCTGTGCTGCAGATTGCATCGTGGTTGCAAAAAAAGTAGTTGCAAACCCCAACATCGCTACCAGAATAGCGGTCAGGACAATATCGTTTGATAATCCAACTAGAATGACACAAATAGGCACAAGAACAGAACATACAGCCCCTAGAAAGCCAATGGAGCCTGCCTCTTGCGGTTTGCCTGCGGCCTTTGCAAAGGATGCCAATATTGCCCCAGCACCCGCACTTGCAGTCAGCAGCCCCAATTCGTTCGGCCCTTTATCAAATACCCCTTGTGCGATTATTGGCAATGTTTCAAGTAGACCGCGACCTATCATTGTCACACAAATCGTTAATCCAAAGATATATAAGATAAACGGGTCTTTTTTTGTATAGCTAAAACCCTCTTTTAAAGCAGTCAGAAAATGCTGCTCTTTTTTTGCGGTAAAATCTCTTGGCCGAATTACAATATTTCTCACCAGAAAAATCATTGGCAAAAACCCTAAACTTGTGAGCCATAATGTTTGAATTGGGCCAATTTGGGTCAGTAAAATACCGCCTATTGCTGGGCCAACAAGTCTTGATATATTAAAATTCAAAACAGTTATGGCAATAATTGAGGAAAGTTGTTGCTTATCACCAAGCCTTGCTGCAAACGCCATTCTAAATGGGTGATTGGCAGAACCAACAATACCAATAGCTGCTGCAAATAGCGCAACAGAAACGCCGCTAATAAAAGAGAGATACGTTGATAACACAAACGTAACTGTTATTAGTAGCATTGCTATATAATTTGAAAAAATGGCAAGTCTTATCTCAATGCGATCTGCCAAAACGCCAAATAGAGGCCCTGTTATCAGTGTAGGCGCAAAGCTTAAAAATGCGACAAAGCCCACAAATGCGGGTGAATTGGACACATCCCATGCAAGCCAAACCACAACCAGCCTTTGAACCCACATGCCATGAAGCGCAATTGAAACACACGCAAGATAATGGCGAAAAGGCTGGGATTTGAAAGCTGATAAATTCATTAAGAACCTTTAAGAGTCAAAACCAGAACGTTAATAGCAAACATTCTGTGTCGGACATTTTTTGTTTAATGACGGGTAGTAATATAATTAGACATAATTAAAAACTACATGAGTTTATCTAGCTTGCTATTCAACGGGTCAAGCTTTATCCCTGTTACTAGGACTGATTTTAATCCCAGCTCTGGAGCGGTTTATGGCAAAAAACCCATACCAAAGACCATATTACCAAAGACCATATATAGATATTCTGCTTCCCTATAAAGAGGTGTTCACACCCTCTAATGCTGGCGCTGTCTCAACCGTTGTAAGCGACCTTGCCTATCATACGACATTAGAATATGAATTTCATATTTACGGCAGACAAATTACCGCCCCATCTTTTCCAGAGCTTTGCTATCACGCATTAAAACCAAAATGGCCTTTAATATACGGTCATAATCTTGGTTTAGCACATAGCTATATTACAGATCTTCAACGAAGGGAGAGACAACCCTTGCTTATTGAAGTTCACGGCAGATGTCAGGTAGCCAGCACTATTGCCAAGATAACTAAAACGGCGAAAGTAGCTCTTTTTCTGCATAATGACCCACGTCAGATGACAGGTAGTAAAACCCTTGCAGAACGTCTCTGGCTTGCACGCAATCTTGCAGGTATATTTGCAAATTCAAACTATATAAAAAATTGCTTTCTAGACGGCTTTAGCAACACAGAAATATCACAAACCCCTATATTCGTAACGCCGCTAGGCGCTAACAGAAACATTCAAAACAAGCCTTCCAAAGAAAAAACAATAATTATTGCCTCACGCATTGTGCCCGAAAAAGGGATTTTGCAAGCAGCCATTGCATTGCGAGATATATTGCCTGATTTTCCTGAATGGCGCGTGAAAATCATAGGTGCAAAACATTTCAGGGATGGCACAATATCAGACTATGAAAAGAGCGTAAAAGAAACTTTGGCGCCCCTGCAAGGCCAGGCTGAAATGGCTGGGTTTTTGCCATTAGCGCAGATTAATAAAGAGCTTGAAAAAGCAGCTATTGCGATCGTGCCTTCTGTCTGGCAGGAACCCGCATCAAGAGCCGTCTTAGAAGCGCTTGCAAATGGGTGTGCTCTTATCACTACAAAGAGGGGGGGTATTCCAGAGCGCGCAGAGGGCAGAGCGTTGCTTGTGGATAATCCAGACAGCCCTAATTTTGCAGCAGCCCTTAACTCTTTACTATCCATGCCTTCGAAACTTAAGGAGCTACATGATATTGCTTGGAATGATTTTCCTTTTGATTGCGCAACTATGGCTGGGCAAACAGATCTCGCAAGGAAAAACATTATTTCCTGAATAGAACAGAAATAATATTAGCGTGCCGCTATCCTTGATAACGCTATATTTGCAATAATAACCGGTATTAATCCGACAATCACAATACAAAGTGCAGGAAAGGCTGCTTGTTCCAGCATCTCATCCTTGGCAAATTGGTAAGTGATTGTTGCAAATGTCTCAAAATCTAATGGTCGCAATAACAATGTTAACGGCAACTCTTTCATAATATCCACAAAAAGAAGAAGCCCCCCTGCAAGTATAGAGGGCCAAAGATTGGGTAGAAGAACAGCTCTTACCGAACTGGAAAAATTCTTACCCAATAGCTGGCTAGCAGACATCAGCTCACGCGGAATTTGCTCAAGTCCAGATGTCACAGCACCAAAACCAACAGCATTAAAGCGCACCAGATAGGCTATTATCAGCACAAGTAACGTGCCACTTACTATCGCCTCATCTGCCTGTATATAAAAAATCAGAAGAAATGATTGAGACATCATCTCTAGCTGTGCTGAAAAATACAGCACGCCAATGGCGAGTATTGTCCCTGGAAAAGCATAGCCTGTTGCCGAAAGACCTGCAAAAAAACGTCCTAATTTGTGAAGCCTGTAAAAACTGATAATCGCCAGAAACGCAGATATGATTATAATGAACAAAGCACTTAAGAGCGCAATCACAAGAGTGTTATTGAATGTCTGCTGGAGAAATCGGAGCGAGTCAAAATTGTTTGCCCGTATAATAAAGGAAAGCAATATTCCGACAGGTACAATAAATCCGATTACAATAGGAAGACTGCAAATTACAAAACAGACTAATTGCAATTTTGGCTCGAGGCTGATCCTCGGCATTCCCTTAAGACCAGGGGACTTATTTGAAAAAAGACGGTTAGAGCGTGCATAACGTTCGATAGCTAACAGCACTAAAATTAAAGCAAATGCAAAAATCGAAATTTGGGCAGCTGCAACAATATTATTCATTCCAAGCCAGACATTAAAAATCCCGAGTGTAAGCGTTTCTATTCCAAAATAATCAACTGTGCCAAAATCAGATACCACCTCCATTAAGACAAGAGATAGGCTGGCAATAATAGCAGGCCTTGCCAATGGCACAGCTACGCCTGAGAATAAAGGCTTATCTGTTATTTCAGCTGCTTCAAATAATGTTCTCGATATCTGCTGAAATGTGGTTCTGACAAAAATGTAAATATAAGGGTAGAGAACCGATGCCATCATTAAAATAGCGCCATAATGCGTTCTAATGTCAGGAAACCAATATTCCCTTGGTGTATTCCAGCCAAAAAGAGATCGCAGGTAAGTTTGAACAGGCCCTGCATATTCTAAAAAATCAGTGTAGGTATAGGCTATCAGATAGGCTGGAATAGCTGCTGGCAGAACCAGCATCCAGCTCAGTGTGCCTCTACCCCAAAATTCATATCTGGAAATTATCCAGCCAGAAGATACGCCAAAAATAGTGGCAACTAATCCAACACCAACCATCAGAATAACTGTATTTAGGAAATATCTTGGGAGCACAGTTTGTTGAAGATGCGATAATAGCCCCTCATTATCCCCTAATGAGACAAGAATAATATTGAATATAGGCATTAAAATAAACAAACTACATAGAAGAGCTGATAGCTGCCAATAAATTGAGGCTGACTGTTTTTTACGTGGTCTGATATGAGTATAATTGAACATCTAAGTGCCGTTAAATTTGGTCTTTTATCTGCTTTATCGATTAATTCGCAAAGCATTTCGGTTGTACCGTAACACCCTTGAGCTTCTTCTGTGGCGCTAGCTTATATCCTGCTTATATTCAGCGTTATCTAAAATAGAGTATTAGAAACAAACGAACGGTGATGACCTTAATGAGTATAAAAAATGTCATACCTATCCTTTAAAAAACCCTAATCGAAATTTAAACAATAATTAAGCTTACCCATGCCATAGCTAAGAATGATTTTCAATATCATTCTGGTATCACAATTTTGTTTATCTGAATGTAAAAAAAGGACTTGATAGTAAAGGCTTGTTGATTGAGTCAGATGCCAGAATATTGTACCTTGTGAAACAAATCCACTTTACGGTTATTTTTAGCTAATTCCAAATCATTGAAAGAACTGAGCTAATATGAGTAGCATTCCAACAACAAAACCTCTTCTCAATCATAACGACAAAGATGATATTTTTTTTGACCGTGAACTAAGCTGGCTGGCATTCAATGAGCGTGTGTTAGCAAACTCTTTTGACACCACCCTTCCATTGGGTGAGCGTTTGCGCTTTGTTTCAATAGCTGCCAATAATCTTGATGAATTTTATATGGTTCGGCTTGCTGGCTTGTATCAACTAAGAACCCGTGGATTTACAACACTACCTGAACAAAACATATCTATTGATCATCTCATTCTACAAATTACTGAAAGAGCAAAACAATTAGAAACCACCCAGCGTGAACAGCTCAGCGCCTTATTAAAAGAATGTACTAAAATGGGCGTGTCTCTAATTGAAGAAACAGATTTATCTCATGGCGATATTAAATGGCTCAAAAATTGGTATGAGACGAACATACTCCCGTTACTTGCACCCACCACCCTTGATCCCTCGCACCCATTTCCATTTATTCAGAATAAAGGTAAATGCGTGTTTTTTGAATTACGTTCAGCAACCGGCGAGATAATAAAATCGGTAATTTTGATCCCAGAGAATATACAGCGTTTTGTTAAACTCCCAAGCGAAGAAATTCGGATCGTATGCATCGAGACTGTGATTAAAATATTTATTAATATCATTTATCCACATCATTCCATTAAGAGCTCTGGCATATTTCGATTACTTCGGGACTCTGAGATTGAGATTGATGACGAAGCTGACGATTTAATTCGGCAATTTGAAACCGCCCTTCGTGCAAGAAGACTTGGAAATAGTGTAAGCTTGACTGTCTCAGACGGATTATCAAGTGATGCTGTTAAATTTTTTAGTCAGGAGATGCGTTTGCGCGAAAGCCAGATAACCATTGCATCTGGGCATATAGGCATTACTGATTTTTCTAAATTTCTAAGCTTTCTTGATTCATCTCTTTTTTTTACGCCTTATGAGGCCCGTTTTCCGCAACGTATTCTAGATTTTAAAGGCGATTGTTTTGCTGCTATCCGCAATAAAGATATTATTATTCAACATCCCTATGAAAGTTTCGATGTTGTTCTGCGATTTTTGCAACAAGCCGCAGCAGACCCACAAGTATTAACGGTGCGCCAGACATTATATCGAACCTCTGCTGACTCTCCTATTGTAAAAGCACTTGTTACCGCTGCTGAAAATGGCAAAAATGTATCCGCACTTATTGAAATTAAAGCACGTTTTGACGAGGAGAATAACATTCAACTTGCAGGACGGCTTGAGCGCGCAGGCGTTCAGGTTGCCTATGGTCTTGCAAATATGAAAATCCACGCAAAATTATCTCTGATAACACGCCTTGAGGCAGAACAGCTGGTATCTTACGCTCATTTCGGAACTGGTAATTATCACCCTGTAACAGCCAAAATCTATACTGACTTTTCTTATTTTACGTGCAACCCAGACCTTTGCCGCGATGCATGGCATATTTTTAATTATCTAACTAGCCATGTTAAGCCGCATAAGTTTGAGAAGGTCATTATCTCACCATTTTTTTCAGCAAATTGGTTGGAAACACATATAGATTCTGAAATTAAGGCCGCAAAAGCAGGAAAGCCCGCTGGTATTTGGATTAAGGCAAATTCAATTGTTGATAAAAATATAATCGAAAAATTATATGACGCCTCTCAGGCGGGGGTTAAAATCCGGCTTATTATTCGCGGAATTTGTTGCCTGCGACCAAAGGTTAAAGGCTTGTCGGATAATATTGAGGTTACCTCCATTATTGGCAGGTTTCTGGAACATTCCAGAGTATATGTTTTCGCAAATGGCGGTGAATTTCTATCTGATAAGAATATCGTGGTAATGGCATCCGCTGATTTAATGCCGCGCAATCTGCATCGACGTGTTGAGGCTTTTATACCGCTTGAAAATAAAACAGTTAGAGCGCAAGTTTTAAAACAGGTAATGGTTGCATTATTGCAAGATACGAGTAACTGCTGGGAGCTTCAATCAGATGGACGATATAAAAAGCGCGACGAAGCTGGAGTTGGTTTTTCATCACATACCTATTTTATGCAGAATCCAAGCTTGTCTGGATTAGGCAGTCTTGCCGTTATAGACAAATAATGGATTATAGCTGAATGTCAAAAGCTTCATTGGTTCCTGCTAATTTATCAAATCATATCGCGGTTATTGATATTGGATCAAACTCTATCAGGCTGGTGATTTTTAAAACCATGGGCCGCTTTCCGTTTCCTCTTTTCAATGAGAGGGTAACGTGCCGACTAGGAGAGGGGCTTGAAAACAGTAATAATCTTCAACCAAAGAGAATTGCGGAAGCCTTGGAAACATTACAAAGGTTTTCTTCTATCCTACAATCACTTCCCAATTTGTCGGTAAAAATTGTTGCAACGGCTGCTGCAAGGCGCGCCCATAATGCTGATACATTTCTAAAGCCTGCACAAGAAATACTTAATCACAAAATTCAGGTGCTAGAACAACAAGAAGAAGCCTATCTGGTGTCTATCGGGCTCTTATCTAACTTTGATGTTCGTGATGGGCTTATTGCAGATCTTGGGGGCGGCAGCCTTGAACTTGTATATGTAAAAAATCGGGAACTCATTCATTCTACAAGCCTCAATGTTGGGCATTTGAGCATCAAGCCTATTTCTGAGATATTCGATATGATGCAGAAAATCGACTGGCTACAAAAAGCACGCGGATTAGATTTGTTCGGGGTAGGCGGCAGTTTCCGAGCGCTGGGTTCTGCATATATTCATAAAACCAGATACCCGCTTGGTATGTTGCATGCGCTTACCATGTCGAAAATGGCAACTAAGTCGCTATTGAACCAAATTCGCTCTGAGCCACCTGATTTAGAGGGCGTTCCTGAAGGGCGTCGGTCAACTATGCCAAAAGCGTCTGAGATAATTTCCTGTCTGTTAAAGGCCTCCAAAGCGAATAATCTGGTGATAAGTGGAACCAGTATCCGAGATGGGCTTATTGCAACTGAAATTTCAGAACAACCAGACTTGTCCCATTATCGCAAAAAAGACCCTCTACATATTGCCTGCTCAGAGATTGCAACCCACAGATTGCGGTTTTCATCCGTAAATAAGAGGCTATATAAATTCATCAAGCCTTGTATTGAAATAGGCTCTAACTATATGGGCGAGCTTAATACCAAGCGTCTGGTAAAGGCCGCATGCTTGCTTTCGGAATATTGCTGGGATGAAGAGCCGTCAATGCGTGCGGTTCTTGCCTATGAGAAGATAAATGCACTTCCTATTTATAGCCTGTCTCATCCAGAGCGTATGTGGATTTCACTAACCATATTTTATCGGTATAATGGTGTTAAATCTATTACAGAAAAGCCTCGCTCATCTGAATTTATCCTATCAAAAACGCAACAGCAATATGCGCGCTTTATAGGGCTTGGCTTGCGGTTTGGGTTGAATTTCAGTGCAGGGATAAATGCTAATTTAAAATTTTTAGAATTAAGTATTAACAAAACAACACTAACCTGTGAAATCGCCGCCCAAGCATCTAACTTATTCACATCTCAAAATCGGCAACGCTTAAAAAGCTTTGGAAATACAGTGTCTCTTAATACGCAAGTCTCTTACAATCACTAACATTCGTGACTGGTATTCGTGACTAATATTGCGGCTGGTATTACAGTAACGCATGCAAGTTTAGATTTCTGCCTGATGCTTAAGAAACATCCGCGTTGCTTCCTCCCATGAGTAACTTTCTGCATGGGCTCTTGCTACTTTGCGCGGAATTTTCAATGCTTCCTGCACCGCATGAGCAAGGTTTTCTGACAGCAGGCCAGCTTTACTATTGCCAATGACATCTATCGGCGCAGCAGCCGGAAAGGCCGCAACTGGTACCCCACAGGCCATAGCTTCTAGCAACACAAGGCCAAAAGTATCTGTGCGGCTGGGAAACACAAAAACATCTGCTTGATTATAAATTTCTGGCAGCTCGTTTTTACTTTTCTCTCCGAGGAAAGTTACTTCTGGATATGCCATTTTAAGTTTTGATAATAACGGTCCTGCTCCAACCACTATTTTTCTTCCCGCTAATTCTATGCTTAAAAAGGCTTCGATATTTTTTTCAACAGCTATTCTCCCAACATAAAGATATATCGGCTCTTTATTATGTTTGCGATTGGAAAAGGGCGTGAAAATGTGTGTTTCCACACCTCTTGGCCAATAAACTGGATTTGCTATTCGGTAGTATTTCAATTCCTCAATAATAGACGCTGTTGGTGCAAGGACTGCTTCTGAGTATTTATGAAACCAGCGCAAAAATGCATAGCTAATCGAAATAGGAAGGCCCGTTCGTGCTTTTACATAATCAGGAAACTTTGTATGAAAGGCTGTTGTAAATTTTAATTTGTTTTTTACAGCATAATTTCTAGTTGCAATACCAAGCGGTCCCTCTGTTGCAATATGAATAGCATCAAAATCCTGCTTTTCTAAAAAATCTTTAACGCCTTTTTTGGGAAAAATAGATAATCGAATTTCTGGATATGTAGGGCATGGAACTGTCCTGAATTTTTCAGGCGTCAACATTATAACCTGATGACCAAGCGCCTCAAGACAGGTTGTTGTGCAAGAAATAGTGTTTACCACTCCATTAATTTGAGGATACCAAGCATCCGAGACCACAAGAATTTTCATTTAATATATCCGTTGTGTTCATTTACCTAATGAGATTAATTACTTAGTAACTGCTATTTTGAGTTGGTGTTAAACACATCGATGACCATATTGTTTGATCAGCGTTAAATCAAGAGATTGTGCGCGGTGATCTGACAATAATGATGATACCAGCGACCATAATCAGAATGATGCCGGTAATTTCACTCAATCCAAGCACCGTTGACCAGAGTACCCATCCCCAAAAAGCCGCAAAAATCAAAAACCCATACTCATAAACAGCCAGAAAACTAGCATCTACTTGTTGATAAGCCATTGTTAAAAAGGCAAGCGCAACAACTGTCAGAATTGATTGTATTATAATCCAGCCCAAAAAAGCGAGGCTTACTGGCTGCCAGCCTGTTGTAAAATAGGACATATCAGAGATGTTTGAGCCGCTAACTGGGAAGAGCCATAAAAATGTTGCGATAATCGCTCCAATAATACCAATAGCTGATAGATACCCTAATGTTAGTCCAAGTGGGGATTCATCCTTGCAAAAATGGCGCGTGCTAAGAGATGCCATGGCATAAAACATCCCAGCAAATAGGGGGATAATCTGAAGTAACCGAAATTGTGAGAAGTCAGGCTGGAGTAAAATATAAACTCCAATACTGCCGATTGCCACTGCGAGAACTCGAAAAATTCCAATTTTTAATCGGAAAATAAAAACAGAGAAGATTAATACAAATATGGGGGAAGAGAAAAGGCCAGCACCTGCTTCTGCTACTGAAAGAAAAGAAAGCCCCCCAAAATAGCAAATCATGGCGCCACTCAAAAATACCGAGCGCATCAACACAAATAATGGTTTCTTTGGCCTTAGATCATGTCCAATCATTTTTGCAAAACTAATAACAATTACCGCTGTGACTAAGCTTCGGATAGCATGAAACTGCCAGATGCCTGATTGATCAGTAACAATTAAAACAAGATTGTCAGATAACCCAAGTAAAAATACCCCTGATAGCACCAATACACCAGCTCGCAGCGAATCTGGCAATAATGTTATCTGGTTATGGAGGCGTGCTAAAAAAGTCAACTAGCGCGACTTAACTGACGGGGTGATGATACCATTGTTGTCATCCAAAATCCTGCCTGCTCGCCCTCAAGCACCTTTTCTACAGCCCAGAAATAATCGTACGAAACGCCATCGCTTGTGACGATTGATACCACAAACTGGCTTTCGATAGCCGTTTCAGTCACCGTTTTAATAGAGTAGCTACGCAAATCAAGCAATGGTGCATAAGCAGGCATCTCGAACAGGGTCCTGAAACGCGCTAATGGGCCAGTGGCACGCTTGTTAAAAGGGTGTGCAAATACCCATACCTGTTCTATTCCTTGATCTGGATCGCCTGATTGTAGCCCCAGCAGCTGAATCTCAATAACCTCCAATGGTGTATAGTCGGCAGCAGGAACAATCAAACTCTCAGCAGATGCTTGCCTTGCTAATATAATAGTCATTAAAAGCGTTGCCATGCCCAAAAATCTTATAATTTTATTACTCATCTTTTAACTATCTCACTTAAACATTTAATAAAAATTAAAACCAAATTTAACCCTCTTTTTGTGCAAGCCCCAACCGTAATCCAAATACAACCAAAACAAAGCCAATAAGGTGATAGATTTGCAATGGCTCCCCTAATATCACTATAGCTAATATGACCGAAGCAATTGGCAACCAGTAAAAAAATAATCCAGTTCGGGTCGCTCCAAGTGTTAAAACAGCCGAAGTATAAAATTTATACGCCAAAAGGGCAGGTCCAATTATAATATAGCTTAGACCAAGAATAGGACCAATAGTGAGGTTCATTCGATAACCTGCCTGATATTCCAGTAATTGCAATGGTAATAACTCTAATGCACCGATAACAAATAACACCCATAGAAATGACCACTGATTTACCTGTTTTGGAGAATAGCGAATAAGCAGTGAGAAAATACCATATACAAAAATAGCTCCCACCATTATCAAATCCCCAAAATTAAATGATAAATGTAGCAGATTTACCAAATTTGCTTTTATCAGAACTACTCCTACACCAATAGTTGCTACCATCATGCCTAGCATCTGGGTGCGTGTTATTTTTTCCTTAAAAACAAGCCATTCCAACAAGCATAAAACAATGGGAAGCGTGGTTTGCAACAAGCCTACATTACTAACTGTTGTATAGTTAAGCGCCCAATATTGCAGAGTATTATAAGCCCCTATACCAGTAGTTCCAATCCAAAAAACAGGCCATCTATAAGTCCAAATTATTGGCAAATCACGCTTTAGGGGAGGTCTAAAAATTATCAGAATCACAAAAGAAGCAATTACCCATCGCCAAAACGCGTGCTGTAATGGGGGTAAATCATCTGCAAACATGCGTGCGGTAATAGAATTACCAGCCCAGAATGTCATGGTAAGGAATAAATAAATATAAGCGGTTTTATCTGATACACGCATTTTTTATTGAATTATTATCCAAGAGCTTACTACTACCAAAATTGCACCTAGCCAAGCACCCATTGCTGGAACTTTTTTGGTTTGGAACCAAATAAAGGGAAGCATTAATACAGGGCTTATGGCCACTAGCATTGATACTTTTGCAACTTGACCTGTCTCCAACGCCTTTAAGAATAACGCAAGGCCAAAACTTAAGCCAAAAAAACCATTGGCGATAACATGCCAACTTACACTTACAGGAGGTATTTTCCATGTAAGTGTTTTTTTCTTTTGGAATAATAATAGAGCCCATAAAAATATCCCTGCGGCAACAACCCGTATTAGACTTGCCTGCAATGGGTCAGCCCCCTGTTCCATGACAGGCCTTAGACATAAAACACCCGCTGCTTGACCTAATGCAGCAAGCAACCCAGCGCCAACACCTATCCAAAGTGGCGGTTTTGTGACTTCCCAATCATGAATATTAGCTCGCGAACTGCCATATATTACTGCCAAAACAATTCCCAAAAACCCAACGATAATTGCAAATATAATGTTAAATGTGAGTGTCTCACTTAATAGCAACCATGCAAGAAAAGCAGCCACAGGCGCATTGATAGCAAACAAAACTCCTGTTCTTCTTGGTCCCAGCCGCTCCATTGCGATAAATAAAAAATAATCCCCCAAGCCAATGCCTATAATTCCTGAGACTATAATCCATCCCCATGCATCAGAGGCTATCTGCCAATCATTGCCTGTAAGCCAAATCATGCCCATTAGCAGGATGGAGGCTATAATCATTCGAATTCTATTGAATTGAAGCGAGCCATAATAAAGAGCAGGTTTGTGCCCATATAATTGCGAGAAAACCCAACTAAGAGACGCGCCTAATGCTAATAATGCAGAATTATCAATCATTAAGACACATGACTTAGCGCCTGCAAAATATCCGCAATCAAATCATCTTTATGCTCAAGACCAGATGAAATGCGCAAATGCCCTTCTTTTATGCCAATCAGCGCTCTTTCGTGATCTGATAAATTTTGATGTGTTGTACTAGCCGGATGGGTTACAAGTGACTTCGCATCGCCCAGATTATTAGAAATTAAATGCACCCTTAAGGCATTTAAAAATGCAAACGCATTCTCTCGGCCACCATTAATCTCAAAAGCGACAATCGAGCCTGAACCAGACATTTGTCTTTTTGCTATTTCATAATTTGGATGTGACGGCAGGCCTGGATAAAAAACGCTCTTAACGTTTTTATGCATTTCTAATTCAGATGCTATTGCAGCTGCGTTCTGTGTCTGGCGTTCAACGCGTACCGATAATGTCTCAAGTGACTTTAGCATTATCCAAGCGTTAAAGGCACTGATTGTAGGGCCAGTCTGACGGTAGAAAGGTAGAAATTGTTCTGTCATAAATTCAGCATTTCCAAGAACAGCACCCGCCAGCAATCTGCCCTGACCATCAATATGCTTTGTTGCTGAATAGGTAACTATATCCGCTCCCAACTCTAGTGGTTTCTGATATAGCGGGGTTGCAAATACGTTATCAACAATCACACACGCCCCTGCTTTTTTGGCAAGAGCACACACACATTCAAGATCAATAATTTGAAGTAGCGGGTTGGAAGGTGTTTCTAGAAATACAATTTTTGTTGGGATGCTTAAGGCCTGTTCCCATTCATTTTCATCTCCCCCTGAAACAAACACCACTTCGACGCCCCATTTGGGAAGAATTTTATTAAGAATAGCATAGCATGCACCAAATAATGCTCTGCTGGCCACTATTCTGTCCCCTGCGGATAACTGGCAGGCTAATGCAGAAAACACTGCCGCCATTCCAGAGCCAGTTGCACGGCAGATTTCTGCTCCCTCCAATTTAGCTAGTCGTTTTTCAAGCATTAAAGTTGTTGGGTTTCCATATCTGGAATACACAAAATTATCTGTCTCATTACGAAAAGAAGCTGCTGCTTGTTCTGCATTTTCATATACAAAACCAGATGTCATAAAAAGCGCTTCTGACGTTTCATTATTTGATGTTCGCGCAGTACCTGCATGGACCAAATGAGTATTTGAGTGCCAGTTTTCGTCAGTCATTCTTGATTTCCCATAAATCTAGTTATTATGAACCGAATTATTATTAATCTAATAATTACCAATTTAATTATTACCAAGTGGTAAAAGAGTTTTTTTACAGTAATAATCATTAATTCAGCATTAAGAGACTATTTTAATCAGAACATTAATGGAAACACCCGTTCTTTAAATGCTGTAACTATAAATTGCGCTAGCTTCGCGGCGCATGTTTTGCAAGGATACGCTGCAAGGTTCTGCGATGCATTTTCAACCGTCTTGCTGTTTCAGATACATTTCGATTACATTGCTCAAAAACACGCTGAATATGCTCCCATCTGACCCTATCTGCTGACATCGGATCTTCTGGGGGAGGCGGCAAAGGCTTATCATAATCTATCAGCGCATTTTTTATTTGCTCTCCACTAGCAGGCTTAGGCAAATAGTCAATTGCACCAACTTTCATAGCAGCGACAGCAGTTGCGATATTGCCAAATCCAGTTAACATAATAGCCCTACATTTTGGATTATTAGATGCTAGTTTTTTAACAATTGATAAACCACTGCCATCTGCTAGTTTTAAATCAAGAACAGCTGTGTCAAATTTAATATCAGCAATTGCCGTCTCCGCCTCTTCAATGGACGAGACAGCGGTAACCTCAAATCCATATGCTTCCATCGACTTTGATAATCTTCGAAGAAGTACCTTATCATCATCAAGGATTAATAATTTACCTAAATTCATTTTAGTCAGACCAAACTTTCAATTGGTATTTTTATTTCAACAGCAGCCCCATGAGGCTTTTGATTTTTAAAACTAGTAGTTCCATTTAATTGTCTAATAAAAGATTGAACTAAAAATAATCCAAGTCCACGATGACCTTTCTGCCCAAGGCGAGAGCTATTTTCAGGCTGTCCTAAATTGGCTAGAACTGGGGTTGGATATCCTATTCCATCATCCATAATCCTTATATAGAGCATTATGTGGTCCCAGGAAATATCCACGATAATTTTTGTTTCCGCAAAATCACTGGCATTTTCTAAAATTGCCTCAAGAGCATAGCTAAGCTCAGGCGTCTGCGCTATTTCTGGCTGTGGTATATCTAGGCCATTTTCAACTTGCCATTCGATTTCGACTTTAAATGAAGCCGTCAAATCTGCCACCATTGTCTGAATAGCAAGCACTACTGGCATTAATATATCAAGCTCTCGATTTGTTTTCATAGCATCAGAATCAAGCTCAGAGAGAATGACCTGACATCTTTCTATTTCGGCTTTTAAAAGCAGTAAGTCTTCTTCTTGAACAGAATCATGTTTTAGCTGAGTTATCAAATCATCGCTAATCAACCGGATAGTTGTTAATGGCGAGCCTAACTTATGAGCAGCAGCAGTAGCAAGAGAACCGAGGGCAATAACCTGTCTCTCAGAGGCGAGCATCAGCCTTGTTTGCCCCAGCATTTCGGACGTTTTTCTGCTTTTCGATGCTAGCCAGAATACATAGTACGCCATGAAAATAGCAGATATTACCAACGCAATCCATAATCCAAACTGATATAAAGGGGGCGCAACAAGACCGGCATCAGACCAAGGCAACGGCAAGTGATGGATGGTCAAAATACTTGCACATATCGTCACTATGACTACTAAGCTAATCGTTGAAAATACGTCTAGAATTGCAGCAGATACAACAACTGGGGCAAGAAATAAAATTGAAAACGGATTAAGCAATCCGCCAGCAAGATATAGCAATGCAGCAAGCTGAATAACATCAAAAGAAAGAACAATAAGCACCGGCGGCCGTGATAATTGAACCCCGCTTCTATTTAAGGATGTTTGCCATAAATTTAACACCATCCCGATACCAATTACCGCCAGTAACGGGCCTAATGGGAGAACAAACCCTAATGCGAAATGAACAAGAAGCACGGTTGCTAATTGTCCAGAAAGAGCAATCCAGCGAATGGTAACACTCACTCTTGGATCAATTAGACTATGTTCTATTTTCCTAGGTTCTATTTTCTTAGGTTCCATTTTCGCAACTGAAGGAACAGAACGATTGGACATTATATATCCAGATTAGATACTTTAAGTGCGTTTTCCTGAATGAAATTGCGTCTCTCTTCTACAGCCTCCCCCATTAAGGTTGAGAATGCATTATCTGCATCCTCCTCATCCCCAATTTGAACCTGTAGAAGCGTGCGGTTATCTGGATCAAGTGTGGTCTCCCAGAGCTGGCTTGGATTCATTTCGCCAAGTCCTTTATATCTTGCTATCTGAGCGCCTTTCTTACCCAGCGCTACGATATGGTCACTCAACTGGCACGGGCCGTTCATTTCAATTTCTGCATTTTGAGTAATGAATTTTACAGGTTTTTCAAACACTTCTTGTAACTCTGCTGTAAGCTTATCAAGCTCTCTTGCTTCTGCTGTGTTTACCAATCTTGAATCAATTTTATGTATTTCACTAATACCTCTTAATGTGCGCTCAACAATCAAAACAGACCCTGATGGCTCTGTTATAACACGTCCCTGCCAACCGCGCTCCAACGGGGGGGTTAATTGGTCTAGCCTTCTGGCAAGGTAAGAAGCAGCCTCTTCATTATCAAGCATATTTTGATTTAACACGCCTATAATTGCTGCCTGCTCTAGCACGTCTCTGTTTGTAACAATGCGCATTAACGCATCGATCAAGCGTTGTGTTCTAGCTGCTTTATCTGCCACCAGCTGCAAATCACTATTGGTAATTTGCATACCAGCTTCTGTTTGCAGAGTAGCGCCTTTTAAACCAGCTTCTATTAGATATTCATCAAGCGCACGTTGATCTTTAAGATAAACCTCTGACTGACCTCTTTTGGCTCTGAACAAAGGGGGTTGTGCAATATATAAATAGCCTGCATCAATAAGAGGCCTCATATGCCTGAAAAAGAACGTAAGTAACAATGTGCGTATGTGACTTCCGTCAACATCAGCATCACTCATAATAATGATTTTATGATATCGTGCTTTCTCAAGATTGATATCTGCATTTCCAACACCAGCACCAATCGCGGTAATCAGTGTTCCAATTTCATTTGAGGATAACATCTTATCCATTCTAGCGCGTTCTACGTTTAAAATTTTACCACGCAACGGCAGAATTGCTTGATTACCTCTATCGCGGCCTTGCTTTGCAGACCCACCAGCAGAATCACCCTCTACCAAAAATATTTCAGCAAGCGAGGGATCACGTTGTTGGCAATCAGCCAGCTTGCCAGGCAGACTAGCAATATCTAACACACCTTTACGCCTGGTAAATTCTCTTGCTTTTCGGGCGGCCTCTCTTGCTGCGGCAGCCTCATAAGCTTTACTAACAATTTTCTTTGCTTCTGCAGGGTTCTCCTCAAACCATTGACTAAGCAGATCTCCCATACTTGCTTCCACAATCGGCCTTACTTCTGATGATACAAGCTTGTCCTTTGTCTGTGACGAGAATTTTGGATCTGGCACTTTTACAGATATAATAGCCGTCAAACCTTCTCGTGCATCTTCTCCGGTGAGTTGAACTTTTTCTTTTTTTGCAATACCTGTTTGAACTGCGTACTGATTGATAATCCGCGTTAGTGCTGCACGAAAACCAGCAAGATGCGTTCCGCCATCTCTTTGTGGTATGTTATTCGTAAAACAGAGCGTGTTTTCATAATAAGAGTCAGTCCAAGCAAGGGCGAACTCAACTACCACATCCTCTTTTTCTGTTTGTAAATGCAATGTCGTGTGAAGCGCTGTTTGTGAGCGGTTTAACCAGTCAACAAAGGCTTTAAGACCACCGTCAAAATGAAATTCGCTCACTTTTTCATCTACAGTTCTTCGATCGGTAAGCTGAATTCGAACTCCTGAATTCAAAAATGCTAATTCACGTAATCTGCGCTCAAGCGTGTTGAATTCAAAATTTATATTTGTAAATATTTCCTGTGAAGGCATGAATGTTATTTGGGTTCCTGCTTGACCATTTGCAGATCCTGTCTCTGCGAGACGGTTTTCTGCTTCTCCTCTGCGGAATATCATCTGATGCTGTCTATCATTGCGCCAGATTGTCAGCTCTAACCATTCAGATAAGGCATTCACAACAGATACGCCCACGCCATGCAGACCGCCTGATACCTTATAGGCATTATTATCAAACTTTCCGCCTGCATGCAGTTGCGTCATAATCACCTCTGCTGCGGAGACGCCCTCTTCTGAATGAATTTCAATCGGAATGCCCCGCCCATTATCAGAAACGCTAACAGAGCCATCGCCATTTAACTGCACTTTGACAATATCACAATGTCCAGCCAGCGCCTCGTCAACTGCGTTATCAACAACCTCATACACCATATGATGCAAGCCAGAGCCATCGTCGGTATCGCCAATATACATCCCAGGGCGTTTGCGAACAGCATCAAGGCCTCTCAGCACTTTTATCGAATCAGCACCATACTCTTCGTCATTTATCTGGTTATTTTCCGAATCTGACATTACTTCCAGTTCCTTGCATATGCAGTTACTCTGCGATTAATTTATACTACCATCATTCACGTAAAAAAACTGCGCTTTTGATTTAAGAGAGTGGAAACTTCGCTCATCGCTTCCACTATACCATACTTGTCCTGCTAAAGCTGAGCACGCCTCAAACAAAGCATCTCTGCGCCAGGGATCTAATAATGCGGCAACATCATCAAGTAATAATAAGGGTGGCTTATTTAATCTATCTGATTGCAACTGGGCATGAGCCAGAATAAAGGTGATAAGCAGTGCTTTCTGCTCTCCGGTTGATGCTTCATTTGCAAGCTGATTTTTCTGGCTATGTGTTACATATAAATCCGTCATATGCGGCCCCATCATCGAGGTATTATGTGACTCCCGATTTTGCATGGCAGACTGCCTTATTCTATCTTCAAGCTCTATAGCTGGAATTTTATGCAATAATTCTGAACCACCACCCACTAATTCAGCTGTGAATTTTGGAAATTCTGTCTGCATATGATGAACCGTTCGGTTAATATCTTCTATCAAGGCATGGCGAGTGGCCATAATGGCAACTCCGGTTTCAGCTAACAGCGTTTCATTTACCTGATACCACGCACTATCCCTAATCTCATCTGCCAACATTCGATTTCGCTCTCTGTATAGTTTATCATACCTTGATAACCGTCCTGAGTGCGCAGCATCAAAAGCGATTGCCAGCCTATCCAAGAACCGTCTCCTGGAATTTGGGCTATCTAAAAACAATCCATCCATTTGCGGTGTAAGCCAAGAAACAGCACAAATATGTGCAAGCATTGCTTGAGATTCTATCTGCTGATTGATTTTTATTATTCTTTGTTTACCTTCTTCTGATATGCCTGTGCCTATCTGCCAGTCAGTGATATTAGTCGTAAGATTTGCAGATAACGCCCAAATCTTAGAAGCAGGGCTATCATTTCCCGAATCTCTACCCAATTTTTTGAAGGTGATTTCATCCCTGCCTGACCGCCGCAAACCACGCCCTGGCGCCAGCAGTGAAATAGCCTCCATCAGATTTGTTTTTCCTGTACCATTCTTTCCAACAAGCACGACAGGTGCCTTGTCTATTGTAATTGCTAGTTCCTGATAATTACGAAAATTTGATAACCGAATTTGGCTTAGCCAATGGCTGATTCGATACTGTTTTGCGTTTGAGACGGGTTGCGAGCCAAAACGCACTGTGGAAGTTAAAGCCATAGAACTGTTTACTATACTCGCATCGGCATAAGAACAAAAATACTAGTATCATCCTCTGGATCACGAAGCAAACTTGGTGATCCTGAATCAGCTAACTCAATGGCAATCATTTCGCCTTGGACCTGAGATAGAATATCCATCAGATATCTTGCGTTAAATCCAATATCTATTGGCTCTCCAGCATAGGTAATTTCAAGCATTTCAGTTGCGCTTGATGCATCTGGGTTCGTTGCTGATAAGACAAGTTGGCCTGCACTGATATTGAGTTTTATGGCGCGTGATTTATCAGAAGCAATCGTTGAAACACGATCTACAGCAGCACTTAAAAGATCTACATCAACTGAGATTATTTTATCATTACCTACTGGGATTACACGCTTATAATCAGGAAAAGAACCATCAATAAGT
>ERZ802819.135-NODE-135-length-46922-cov-19.9298_pt1 | contig 46922 bp, 39 predicted proteins | sample MGYA00345647_ERZ802819 | MGnify/ENA primary metagenome ERZ802819 (study PRJEB30503, sample SAMEA104212355) | marine metagenome | biome: Westerlies Biome; feature: [SRF] surface water layer (ENVO:00010504) within the epipelagic zone...; material: water...
CCCCATTACACTAGAGATACTGCCAATAGTAAAGATCGTTTTTTAAGTATACTAATGACAAAAGGAAGTTTACCAAAGCAGGCAAACCTTGAAAAATATTACACATAGAAATATTTGAAAATAAGCCAAGTGCTTACAATAGAGAATGAGGGATTAAGGCCAAAAAGTCTATGCATATATCAAAAGTTAATTGCTTGATCGTGCATACCGATTTCCAATCGAAACGGTCGAGGGTTTGAGGTGAGTTTTGTGGAATCATGACTCTGCGATAATAATTTTACGGTCACTAGGCCTACTCTGGATACGAAACACGCAAGTGATAGCTGCTAATGAGTTTTTCAGAAAGCACCCTTTTTATGGTTTCAATTTCGCGCAGTGTAATGTTTGCTTCTAGAAACTGTTTTTCATCCATAAGTCGTTGTACGATTTTGTCCACAAATGTGAAGATTTTTTCAGCAGTAGGTTCTTTTAAGCTTTTTGAAGCTGCCTCCACTCCATCAGAAATCATGACAATAGCGGTTTCTTTAGAAAAAGGTTTTGGACCTGGGTACTCATACTGTCCTTTCTCAACATCCGAGTTATTTTGCTTTGCTTGTTGGAAAAAATATAAAACCGTTGTCGTGCCATGATGAGTTCGGATAAAATCAATCACGCGATCTGGTAGTTTTGATTTTCTTGCGCTCGCTATGCCATTCAGCACGTGATCAATAATAATTTTTGCGCTTACTTCAGGCTCTAAATCATCATGAGGATTGTATGTGGCTTGATTTTCACTAAAAAATACAGGATTTTTCATCTTTCCAACATCATGATACAATGCCCCTACTCTTGTAAGTAATGTATTGGCGCCAATTGCATTAGCAGCAGCCTCGGCAATATTGGCTACTTGTAAAGAGTGCTGAAAAGTTCCTGGTGCTTTGTCGGCTAGCTCACGAAGCAGTCTACTATTTGTGTCCGAAAGTTCCAATAAAGAGGCGTCTGAAACCAATCCAAACAATTTTTCAAAAATATAAATCAATGGTTGAACAAATAAAATTGCCAAACCATTTACAACAAAAAGCAGCAACACGTCGTAAGATAATTGCAATAAGTTACCGTCATGAATTAGGGTGAATGCGATGTAGGAAACAGCGTAAAGGCCTACAATAAGGCCAACAGAAATAAACAGCTTTGCCCTCCGGTATAAATCAGTTACTGTGAGAGAAGCTAAAATACCTGCCATAATTTGTAAATAGATAAATTCGTAACTATTGGGTACTAAAAAAGCAATCAAAAACAACGTAATCATCAATGTAAAAAGTGCAACGCGTGTGTCAAAAAACGTACGCATTAACAGGGGAAGCATACAAATCGGGACCGCATATACATACTGCGGGTCTATATCTACAGCAACCTTAGTAAGAAGCACCATGAGCAACACATTTAAACACAAAAATGTGAGGCGCTTATTGTTCTCAAAAAATGTTTTACGAGTACGCCATAAAAAAACAAAAAGTAAAAGTACAGGAATAAGGACCAAAAGCGAATACCCCAAAATAATCCAAATCGTATTTGACTGTGTCCAAGTTTGTGATTCAAACTCCTGTTGCAAGGATTGTAATTTCTGTAGCTTTTCCCCTTCAACGACTTCGCCTTTAGCTATGATACGTGTACCCTTGGTTACTAGTCCACGAACAGGGATAATTGCGGCAACAGCTTCTGCTTTAAATTGACGTGTTAAATCATCGTTGTAAGAGATACTTGGAACAACAAGCGAGAGCAAATACTGCAATGTAGTCTCTGAGAGCACATCATTGCCAAACTCCGTTAGTTGTTTTAACAGGGTGTCTTTAGCTTGCTTTTCAGAGTAAAGGTCTGAAATAGATACAGTTGTTTGGCTTGTGTTTTTCACAAGCGCAATGGATTCGTCAAATGAAATAAATTGCGCATCAGCAATAATACCTTTAGCATATATCTCTTCCATAACTGTTCGCCAATTAATCAAAATTGCATTAAATTCTGGACTAGCAGGAAGTGTAGACGCATACTGATCAAAAGAACTTAGAAAAGTACTTACTACTTTATCTTGAACAGAAAAATAGCGTGGAATATTGGCCTCCAAAGCTTCTTTTTCAATACTTAGCTCTTCTTCAGACTTTTGAATTGGAAAATCATAAGGCGCCAAAAGTGTTTCATATTGCCACGGCTTCCCTTCTTGAATTTCGTATTGGAAACTAGCACCTCTTGGCAACAGATACACCACAATCGCTGTAGTAACAACGCACAATAAGGCTCTGAAAAAAATGGCTTGATAGCGATAGAAGAGCGACATAAAAAAGATTTAAACAAAAATACCATTTTTCAACACATCGATTGAGCAATGCGTATTTTACCTTATTTTTGAAATATGACTTACGGTATTTGTGCGCTGAGTTTAATTCCGATTCGAGAAGCGAGTCAGCACAATGCACCGCTTGTAAGCGAAGTGCTATATGGGGATATTTTTAAAATAATAACCTCTCAAAAATTTTGGAGTAAGGTACGCTTGCAAGACAAAACCGAAGGCTGGATAAACAATACCCAGTTTCAGGAAATTTCAGTTTCAAATTTTGAGGAACTTGCTGCCCAGCCGTCACAATTGGCTACTGATTTAGTTGAGTTTATTTACAAAGACTCGCAGATATTGTTTGCCGTTCCGATTGGTAGTTTGGTACATCGTGCTCCTTTTTTAGGACATCGCTTTGAAGGAGCAACTTCAGGTAAAAAAGCACAAAAAGAAAGCCTTCGAGACAGGGCGTTTATGTTTATCAACACCCCTTTTTACAAAGGAGGAAAGTCCCCTTTTGGCATAGATGCAGATGGTTTTGTACAAACCGTTTATGCCCTTTGTGGTATTCCGCTCCCCAGAACCGCCACTGCGCAAGCAGAAAAAGGACATGTGTTAAGTTTTATCGAAGAATCTGAACCCGGAGATTTGGCTTTTTTTGACAATAGCGATGGTGAAATCGTTCATGTAGGGATTATTCTAGAGAACAACCACATCATTCATGCACATGGGCATGTGCGTGTAGACAGATTAGACCAAACCGGAATATTTAACCCCGAACTTCGAACGCATACACACAAGCTACGCCTTATTAAATCTATTGCATAAAAAAAGCCCCGCTATTGCGGGGCTTTTAATTTGTTGTCACATCTTAGAGTGCTTCCAATATATCACGGTATTTTTTAAAATTGGCCGTGTCGCCAATAGTACCGAAAATATTTTTTAACGTTGTAATAGCATCAGCATTTTTTGGGTTTATTTTCACCAATTGCTCTAAATATGGAACTGCTTCTAAAAACAAGGCTTCGCGTTTAGATTTTAGTTCGTCATATTTACGATTATCAGAAGCAGAAGTTCCTAATGAATTCATCTCCTCCACAATATCAGCTTCTCCTTCTAAAATAACAGCAGATAAGTTTAGATAAGTAGCTTCATAATTTGGATCTAATTCAATTGCCTTTTTGTAATAATCTTTAGCCTTGTCGCGTTTTCCCTCGTTACCGTTTACAACACCAAGATTGTAGTATAACATGGCATTAGTTGGATCTTGTGCAATGGCTTCTTGCATAAGTGCGCCAAATCGCGCCTCATCACCGAGTTTAATATATAGATCTGCCTCTGTTAAAATCAACCCTACGTCTTTAGGTGAAAATTTTCTGGCATCTTTTATGGACTTCATTGCTGCTTCATTGTCACCATTAGAAACATGTATTAAAGCAATGTTTTTCACGATTTCGGGTAAACGGGATTCCGAAAGACCTGTACGTAAATTCGTAAAATCCTTAGATTTCTTATAGATATTATATGTATTCTGATCTACCTCTGATTCTATTCCAGTAGATACTTCGGTAGCATAAAATTTGGTAACAGAACCCGTATAATTTTTTTCTTTGAGCGTTAAGTAATACGGAAGTGCGTTTTCATAATCTCCTGAGTTTACCGCGCTAGAAGCTGAAAAATATAAATAATCTAAATTTTCATCGTCTAACTCATATGCTAAATAAAGTAATTTACTGGCTTCGTTGTAGTTGCCTTTAGAATTTAAATCTACTGCATAATTTATAATGTCGTTAATGAAGCTTGCTTTAGAGACATTAATAAGTTGCGTATATTTATTAAGTCCCCCCTTTGCTTCAATAGATTTAGATGTGTCGAACGCTTCTACAGCTTTATAGAATTCTTTACCTGCTTGCTGCACGGCACCTAATAAATAGTGATAGTGTGCTGCATATTTTGGTTCTGCAGAACGAAGCAAATCGCTATTATCGTCTAGCAACGTTAGAGCGGCATCAAAAGAAGCGGCATCAACAAGTTTTTGAGCAGTTTTGAGTTGCTTTTTTTGAGCCGAAACTGAGAAAGCAACTACAAAGGCAAGTAGTAAGGAATAGTACGTTTTCATAAAAAATGATAATTAATTAATCGTTATCTTCAAGTGTTACATCAATATCAGAAACGTCTTGAATTTCATCATCATCATTCATCACTTTTGCTACCGCTGCGATAGAGTCATCGTCTTTTAAATTAATAAGACGTACACCTTGCGTAGCACGCCCCATAACGCGTAGCGACTCTACACCAAGTCTGATAGCAATACCCGAACGGTTGATAATCATCAAATCATCTGCGTCTGATACATTTTTAATGGCCACTAAATTACCTGTTTTTTCGGTTAATGCAAGTGTTTTGACTCCTTTTCCACCTCTATTCGTGATGCGATAGTCGTCAATTTTTGAACGCTTACCATAGCCGTTTTCAGAAACCACTAAAATATCAGAATCCAAGTCGTTTACGGTAACCATTCCAACTAGCTCGTCTTGAGCGTCTTGTAATGAAATCCCACGAACACCAGATGCGTTTCTACCCATCGGACGTGTTTTGCTTTCTTCAAAACGAATTGCTTTTCCAGATTTTACTGCCAGCACCACTTGCGAAGCACCTGTAGTCAATTTTGCCTCTAACAACTCGTCACCATCACGAACCGTTATGGCATTAATGCCATTTGTACGTGGTCGTGAGTATTGCTCCAGTGAAGTTTTCTTCACTTGACCTTTTTTAGTTGCCATAACCACGTATCGGCTGTTGATATAATCTTCATCTTTAAGGTCTTGTGTACAAATAAATGCTTTTACCTTATCGTCTTGTTCGATGTTGATTAGGTTTTGAATGGCACGCCCTTTTGAAGTTCTGCTTCCTTCCGGTATTTCATATACGCGCAACCAGAAACATTTACCTTTTTGAGTGAAAAACAGCATATATTGATGATTTGTGCCTACAAACAAATGTTCTAGAAAATCTTCGCTTCGTGTAGTAGATGCTTTTTGTCCAACACCACCGCGGTTTTGTGTGCGATACTCTGCAAGAGGTGTACGTTTGATATAACCTGCGTGAGAAATCGTAATTACCACTTTTTCATCAGGAATCATATCTTCAACACGGAAATTTCCACCCGCATACTCAATGATAGAGCGCCGCTCGTCCCCATACTTCTCTTTTACTTCAAGCAACTCATCTTTGATGATTCCCATACGACGGTCTTTCTTCTCAAGGATGTCTTTTAAATCCTCAATAGTATTCATGAGTTCGTCGTACTCAGTTCGCAATTTATCTTGCTCCAAGCCTGTTAATTGGCGCAATCGCATTTCTACAATTGCCTTCGCCTGAATTTCAGAAAGTTCGAACGTAGTAATAAGCTTTTGTCGTGCCTCATCGGCATTCGCTGAGGCCTTTATCAAGGCAATTACCTCATCTATATTATCTGAAGCAATAATCAATCCTTGAAGTATGTGTGCGCGTTCCTCAGCCTTTCTGAGCAAATATTGTGTACGTCGAACTACTACCTCATGACGATGCTCCACAAAATGATGAATCATGTCTTTTAGATTCAACATTTGGGGACGACCTTTCACCAAAGCTATATTGTTCACGCTAAAAGAGGATTGCAATGCTGTGTATTTATACAGCATATTAAGAACAATGTTTGGAATCGCATCACGTTTCAACACATACACAATGCGCATTCCTTTGCGGTCAGACTCATCACGAATATTAGAAATTCCTTCAATTTTTTTATCGTTTACCATTTCAGCGGTTTTCTTAATCATGTCCGCTTTGTTAACCTGGTATGGTATTTCGGTAACGATGATACATTCCCTACCATTGACTTCCTCAATTTCAGCTTTTGCTCGCACGACCACACGTCCGCGTCCTGTGTGAAACGCTTCTTTAACTCCTTCGTAACCATAAATTACACCTCCCGTAGGAAAATCAGGTGCCTTGATGAATTCCATCAAACCATCAATATCAATTTCTGCATTCTCGATATAGGCAACAGTACCATCAACAACTTCAGAAAGGTTGTGTGGCGGCATGTTTGTTGCCATACCCACCGCGATTCCAGATGCGCCATTGATAAGTAAGTTGGGCACACGAGTTGGCAAAACTGTTGGTTCTTTTAAGGTATCGTCAAAATTTAATTGATGGTCGACAGTATCTTTTTCGATATCTGCCATCATGTCTTCAGATATTTTTTTAAGGCGCGCCTCAGTGTAGCGCATGGCTGCTGGGCTATCGCCGTCAACAGATCCAAAGTTACCTTGGCCATCCACCATCATATAACGTAAGCTCCATGACTGTGCCATTCGCACCATAGTATCGTAAACCGAAGTATCTCCGTGTGGGTGATACTTACCCAAAACTTCTCCAACAATACGTGCAGATTTCTTATAGGATGAGTTGGCTCTAACACCCAATTCATGCATACCAAACAGTACGCGGCGGTGCACAGGCTTGAGTCCGTCTCTAACGTCTGGCAGGGCACGTGACACAATGACCGACATGGAATAGTCGATATATGCCGACTTCATTTCATCTTCAATGTTGATTGGAATCAACTTATCTTCTGTTGACATTTAGTGCAAATTTAATGTTATGACAGTATTGCTAAAATACACATTCAACGAATGAATATTTGCAATTTTTGGGTCGTTTTTCGTATGACTTATTAACATTTTGATTATTTGTTCTAACTGAAAATTTTATCTGAAAATATTTGTAATTGTTTGATTTTTTTTGTCTATTCGTTAAGTGCCTTTGAGCATTTGGTTCAATTTTTGACCAACAAAATGAAAAACCCTATGGACGATAATTTTTCACCTCGCGTAAAAGACGTCATTACGTACAGTAAGGAAGAGGCACTTCGCCTTGGTCATGACTTTATTGGTACCGAGCATCTTATGCTGGGCTTGCTGCGTGACGGAAATGGAAAGGCCATATCTATATTAAAAGCTTTAGAAATTGATTTGGACTATTTGCGACGTAAGATCGAAATCCTTACTCCAGCCAATCCAACAAATTCACCAGAGCCGCAACACAAAACGAATTTACACCTTACACGTCAAGCTGAACGAGCTTTAAAAACTACATTTTTAGAAGCTAAGTTGTTTCAAAGTAGCTCCATCAATACGGCGCATTTGTTGTTGTGTATCCTGCGAAATGAAAATGATCCTACAACAAAGGTATTACACAAACTTCAAGTGGATTATGAAACCGTCAAAGACCAATTTAAATACATGTCTGTTGATAGTGATGATGACTTCATAGACATGCCATCTGCAGACGCCTTTCCTGAAGACCCATCCGAAGATGAAAATAGAGGTCAGACTAGCTCTTATTCAACATCATCTGACGAAAAGAAGTCGAAGAAATCAAGCACCCCCGTTTTAGATAATTTTGGTAGAGATTTAACCAAGGTTGCTTTGGAAGGCAATATGGATCCTGTAATAGGGAGAGAGAAAGAAATTGAGCGTGTGTCGCAGATTTTAAGTCGTAGGAAAAAGAATAATCCCCTACTCATTGGTGAACCCGGAGTTGGAAAATCTGCTATTGCAGAGGGACTAGCACTTCGGATAATTCAAAAGAAAGTATCAAGAGTACTGTACAACAAACGTGTGGTTACGTTAGATTTAGCCTCACTTGTTGCGGGAACAAAATATCGCGGTCAGTTTGAAGAACGTATGAAAGCGGTCATGAACGAGCTTGAAAAAAACAGCAACATCATTTTATTTATTGACGAAATTCATACTATAGTGGGTGCTGGCGGCGCCACAGGGAGTCTTGATGCATCTAATATGTTTAAGCCTGCTTTAGCTCGTGGCGAAATCCAATGCATTGGCGCCACAACATTAGACGAATACCGACAAAACATTGAAAAAGATGGAGCACTCGAGCGTCGTTTCCAAAAAGTGGTAGTTGAGCCTACAACCGTTAAAGAAACTATCGAAATCCTTCAAAATATTAAGGACAAATACGAAGCCCACCACAATGTAAATTATACCGACGCGGCAATTGAAGCATGCGTTCGCTTATCAGACAGGTACATGACTGATCGTTTTTTACCAGACAAGGCAATTGACGCCATGGATGAGGCAGGTTCTCGAGTACATATTACAAATATGGAGGTGCCTAAGAAAATCGTTTCCATTGAAGATGAACTAGAGCGAGTTCGAGAACAAAAAAACACGGTTGTTAAACGTCAGAAATACGAAGAAGCAGCCAAGTTACGTGACGATGAAAAGAAATTAGAAAAGGAACTGTTGCTTGCACAAGAGGATTGGCAAGAAGAGCAACGTCAAAACAGAGAAACTGTTACAGACGTTGATATTGCGGATGTCGTTTCTATGATAACAGGCATTCCCGTACAACGTGTAGCCGATGGCGAAAGCGAGCGTTTATCAAAACTCAATGAACTGATTCAAGGTAAGGTAATAGGGCAAGAAAATGCCGTTGAAAAAGTAGCCAAAGCCATCCAGCGTAACAGAGCAGGACTTAAAAACCCCAACAAACCTATTGGTTCATTTATCTTTTTAGGACAAACAGGTGTTGGTAAAACACAGCTTGCAAAGGTGTTGGCTCATGAGCTTTTTGACAGTGAGGCATCACTCATTCGAATTGATATGAGCGAATACATGGAGAAGTTTTCCATTTCAAGACTAATTGGAGCACCTCCAGGATATGTTGGTTATGAAGAAGGCGGACAGCTTAGCGAAAAAGTACGTCGTAAGCCTTATTCAGTTGTTTTATTAGACGAGATTGAAAAAGCGCATCCTGATGTATTCAACATGCTTTTGCAAGTGCTAGATGATGGGTTTTTGACCGATTCATTGGGCAGACGCGTTGATTTTAAAAATACCATTATCATCATGACCTCTAATGTTGGTGCGCGCCAAGTAAAAGATTTTGGTTTAGGTGTTGGTTTTGGAACTGCTGCTCAAAAATCTCAGGAAGACAAAAATATTCGCGGTGTGATTCAAAATGCATTGAAGAAAAAATTCTCACCCGAATTCCTGAATCGTATTGATGATGTTGTCATCTTTAATACATTGGAAAAAGACGATTTATCTAAAATTATTACACTTGAATTAACAGCCTTACAAGATCGCGTTAAGGAACTGGGGTATACATTGGAATTAACCGACAATGCCATAAACTTCCTTATTGACAAAGGCTATGACAAGCAATATGGTGCACGCCCACTTGCACGCGCTATTCAACGCTACGTTGAGGATAAGTTGGCTGGGGAAATCATAAGCAATACCATTACTGATGGGGCCAAAGCACTATTCGATTGGGATAAGAAAAGTGAGGAATTGTCACTTTTAATTAAGGAAGCCAAAAAAGCTTCAAAACCGTAAGTTTTTTTTGTTCTAGTAGCTTTTATTTACATTTTTTTATTTTCATTTGCATACTAATTTTTTGCGATGAAAAGAGTTGTTGGATCTGAAGAATGGATATCGTTAAGCGAGCTTAATATCCCATATTTAAAAGCTCGTGTAGATAGTGGAGCAAAAACTTCAAGCATACACGCAATTAACATCCAACCATTCCAAAAAGACAACGAAACTTGGGTAAATTTTGATGTGTTTCCCATACAAAATGATGGGAAACGTAAAGTCAGTTGTAAAGCACTTGTAATTGACAAACGAGTAGTAAAAAGCTCGAGTGGAAATAGAGAACACCGATACGTAGTGCGTACTGCGATTGGGCTAAATGACGAAACGTGGGATGTTGAACTAACCCTCACAAACCGTGATTCCATGGGGTACCGCATGCTTTTAGGGCGTGAGGCCATGATAGGACGTATAATTGTAGATCCTTCAGAAAGCTTTTTAGCTGGCAGTGTTGAAGACGAAATCATTTTCAAATCCTATCAACAATTTAAAAAACCCAACGAGGGATTGCGAATCGGGCTTTTGGCGTCAAATCAAAACTTATACAGCAACAGACGAATTATTGAAGCCGCTGAACAGCGTGGTCATGAAATTGAATTTTACAATATTAGACAATGCTTTATGAAGCTCGATGCCACCACGCCGCAAATACATTACAGAGGTGGAAAAGCAATTGAACTTCTAGATGCAGTTATTCCACGTATTCGTCCTGCGCAAACATTTTATGCTTGTGCCCTACTTCGCCTTTTTGAAAGTTTGGGCGTGTTTTGTCTAAATAATTCAGATTCTATTATACAATCTAGAGATAAGCTTTTTTCGCTACAACTACTTTTGAAACAAGGGGTGCAAATCCCTACTACAGGTTTTGCAAGTTCCCCTTTAGACACAAACGACCTAATCAAAATGGTAGGCGGCTCGCCTCTAATTGTAAAATTACTAGAAGGTACACAAGGTAAGGGAGTTGTATTGGCAGAAACCAAAAAAGCGGCGGAAAGTGTAATTAATGCTTTTAAAAGTCTGAATGCCAACATATTAGTACAAGAATTTATTAAAGAGGCAGACGGAAAAGATCTTCGCTGTTTTGTCATTGACGGAAAAGTAGTTGCAGCAATGCAACGTACTGCACCACCAGGTGAGTTTCGAGCAAACGTGCATTTAGGCGGTACTACGTCTATTATACGTGCAACTGCCGAAGAACGCAAACTTGCCATAAAAGCCACTAAAGCTATGGGATTGCGCGTTGCTGGTGTAGATATTATTCGTTCTGCATATGGGCCATTGGTATTAGAAGTAAACTCTTCTCCAGGATTAGAAGGGATAGAAGGAGCAACACAAAAAGACATTGCGCAAATGATGATAAAAGCGATCGAAAAGCAATGTAATTACGCACCAAAAGGCGTCTAATCGGCACGTAAACTCAGGTCGATTATAGGTGCCGAATGGGTAATGTATCCCAATGAAATAAAATCAACACCTGTTTCGGCATAGGCCACACAATTATCTGGCGTAATATTTCCAGAAGCTTCTGTTGCCAGTTTTTTGTCAATCAGTGCAACTGCTTCAATTAATGCGGTTGGCGACATATTATCTAACAACATTCGACTTATCCATTTATGTTGTAAGCAGCATATTACATCTTCCATGGTACGAGTTTCCACAATTACTGGAATGGGAATAGGCAAAGTATCCAAATATGTTTTGGTTTGGTGTAACGCTTGTTGTAGTCCACCGCAAAAATCAATGTGGTTGTCTTTTAACATGATGGCGTCATATAAGCCCATGCGGTGGTTCACGCCACCTCCGATATGCACTGCCCATTTTTCCGCAATTCTAAAATTTGGTGTTGTTTTGCGTGTATCCAATACCTTGCAATTTGTATGTGAAATAGATTCTTGGATTCCTTGGGTGACAGTCGCAATTCCGCTCATACGTTGCAGTGCATTTAGTAAAATTCGCTCCAGCGAGAGTATGTCTCGTGTATCCCCTTTTAAAGATAAAAGGATTTCGCCTTCTGAAAACAAACTACCATCCGTCACCAAAGGAGTAAGTGTCACATTTGGCGCATGTTGCTCAAGCGCCAACTTGCAAAAATCTACTCCTGCTAAAACACCGATTCCCTTGGCGATAAGTTTAGCTTTGGATTGATGTTCAGCTGGAAAAATAGCTTTGCTTGTATGATCGCCAGCTGCGCTTAAATCTTCATCTACTGCTTGTTGAATGCAATACAATAGTTGTTTTTGATAAAGTTCTGAAAATGATTTAGACATAATCTTCGTTAAAATAAACCCCTTTGTTTACTGGATATTTTTGAGCTTGCTTTATCATCAAATAGGCAACACTAACCAAATTACGTAAGGTTGTCAGCTGTGGTGTGAGCTTGTTTAGCTGGTACAATTCTTTAGTAGCCATATAAATCTCATGCAACTCCGTTTCTGCCTTTTGTAAACTTTCGCCAGACTTTATAATCCCAACGTACAAGCTCATGATTTGCTGCAACGCAGCACGCAGTTTTCTTATACGATCTGTTTTTTGATTAGACACATTTTCAGTACCCTTCCAGTCTGGTATTTCTTCAAAAAAATCACTGCTGAGTAAAGGGTTAGAAAGTGTGACGCTTGAATGTTCGGCTGCACGTGCTGCAAACACCAATGCCTCTAATAAGGAATTTGATGCTAACCGATTTGCTCCGTGCAAGCCCGTGTGGCTACATTCACCAATGGCATAAAGCCCTGTCAAATTGCTTTGACTGTGCTCATTAACATCTATTCCACCACAAATATAATGTGCAGCAGGAAGCACAGGGATATAGGCTTTGGCAATATCAATTCCCAACTTAAGGCAGTTCGACAAAATAGTTGGAAATTCTTGCTCAAGTTTTTCTTTTTCAATTTGTGTTGCATCTAAATACACGTGCTCAAGGCTATGTTTTTTCATTTCAGTGTGAATAGCTCGCGATACAATATCTCGAGGAGCTAAGTCTCGCCTATTATCGTACTGCTCCATAAACGCTTCGCCTGTGTGATTACGTAGTATGGCACCAGCACCACGAATAGCTTCTGAAATGAGAAATGTATTTCCGTCAATTTTTGGAAACAGTGCCGTCGGGTGAAACTGCACAAAATGTAAATTTTCAACATGTACTTTTGCTCTGTAAGCAGCACCTAAACCATCGCCAGTGGCCGCTGTTGGGTTGGTTGTATGTGCGTACACTTGACCAGCTCCACCAGTAGAAAGCACCGTAAGTTGGGCAGTGATTTTTACAATTTCTTCATCTTTTTTGGAGATGACATATGCCCCATAACAACGTCCCTTATTTAAATGAGGAATATGGTGATCTGTGATAAGATCAACTAGTGAGTGGTTTTCAAAAAAGGTAATATTATCTAAAGACCTCGCCTTGGTAATTAATGCATTTTGAATATGTAGCCCTGACTGATCTTTGTGATGCACAATACGTTTTGTTGAGTGCCCTCCTTCTTTCCCCAAGTGAAGTGCCGCACCCTTTGTGTCAAATTGTGCGCCCCACTCCATCAGCTCTTTTACGCATGCAGGGCCTTCCCTGACTACAAAATCTACTACATGTTCTTTTGATGTGTAGGCGCTAGCAACCATGGTGTCCCGCACATGTTCTTCATACGAATCATTAAAGAAATTAGAAACTACTGCTATACCTCCTTGTGCATATTTGGTATTACTTTCTAGCAAATCACGTTTTGAAATCATAATGATTTTTGCATCAGGGGATTTTTTGGCTAGACGTACCGCGTAGCTTAAACCCGCAATTCCTGTTCCAACAACCAGTACATCTGCGTGCATATTACGAAAGTTCTAGCATGCGATCAATGGGAGCTTTTGCTGCTTTAATCAATGAAGCATCAAGTTCAATTTCAGGTAATTCGTGTTTCAAGCACAAATACAATTTTTTAAGTGTGTTGAGCTTCATAAAAGCACATTCGCTGCACGCACAAGTATCATCCGAAACAGGGGCAGGAATAAAAGTTTTTTCAGGCGCTCTTTTTTTCATTTCATGCAGTATACCTGCTTCAGTAGCCACTATAAAGGTTTCAGCATTGTCTTGTTGAACAAAGTTTAATAACCCAGAAGTACTACCGATATAATGCGCAATATCTAGTACTTGTGACTCACTTTCGGGGTGAGCAATAAACTTGGCATCGGGGTGTTGTTGTGCAAGGTTCACAATTTTATCAAATGAAAAGGCTTCATGAACAATACAAGAACCATCCCAAAGAATCATATCTCTACCCGTTTCTTTAATTAAATAACGACCCAAATTCTTGTCTGGCGCAAAAATAATGGGTTGATCAAGAGGGATACTTTCAATGACTTTTACAGCATTACTTGAAGTACAAACAATATCGCTTAATGCCTTGATTTCAGCTGAGCAATTGATATATGTGACCACAATAGCACTTGGATGCTGTGATTTAAATGCCGCAAAATCTGTTGGAGGACACGAATCGGCCAATGAGCAGCCAGCGTTTAAATCAGGGAGTAGAACTTTTTTGGTTGGATTGATAATTTTTGCCGTTTCTGCCATAAAATGTACGCCAGCAAATACAATCATATCAGCGTCAACTTTGGCAGCAGCTTTGGCTAAATACAAACTGTCTCCTAAAAAATCAGCCAAATCCTGAATAGCATCTTCTTGGTAGTAATGCGCTAATAACACCGCATTTTTTTCTTTCTTTAATCGGATAATCTCTTTAACTAAATTTATATTATTAGGAACAGGAGCATCAATAAAACCCTTTTGGTAAAGCAAATTTATAGCAGTTTCCGGCATGATAGGTGCAATTCTTTTTTCAAATTTCGTAAAATACTTGCAATTTCCCTAACGAAGCGTGTTTAATCAGTTGCTTTTATCAAAGATGATTTGTAAAATCGAGCGATTGGAAACAAAAAATCAATAATAACACCTAATTGGATTTAATCGGTTATTTTTGTAGCGTTTTTTCTGAATCAATAGAGATGGTAGTTTTAAAATTTGGTGGTTCGTCGGTTGCAAGCGCATCACATATACGTCAAGTACTTAGCATACTAACTAAGCAAGACAAACCTATGGCGGTGGTGGTTTCGGCACTTGGCGGTGTAACAGACGACTTACATCGTCTTGGTACATTGGCTGCCAAAGGGGATACTTCGTACAGCGAGCATCTCAAAAAAGTCGAGTCACGACATATCAATTTGGTGCAGGAGCTCATTCCAGTAGCCAAGCAAAGTGGTGTTTTGAGCGCTACCAAACAAATGGTAAACCGCCTTGAAACCATTCTTGATGGCGTTCACATGATTCGCGAGTTATCGCCAAAAACACAAGACACACTGTTAAGCTTTGGTGAACTCTTATCACACACAATTATTGCACACGCTGCACGTGCCATTGGATTAGATGCAGTTGCAAAAAATGCTCAAGAGCTTATTGTAACGAAGCAATCTTTAGGAAGAACACTTGTAGATTATACTAGCAGCAACCCAAACATTACTGCTTTTTTTAAAAGCAATACGCACAAAATTGTTGTACTACCTGGTTTTGTTTCAAAAGACATACATGGGGTCGTTACTACGCTAGGGCGAGGGGGTTCTGACCTTACAGCATCTATTATTGCTTGTGCTGTTGAAGCAACCTATTTAGAAATTTGGACTGATGTCAGCGGCATGTACACAGCCCATCCAACACTGGTTAAGCAAGCAAAAGCAATTCCTGAAATTTCGTACCAAGAAGCCATGGAGCTTTCGCACTTTGGTGCAAAGGTTATTTATCCACCAACATTGCAGCCCATTACGGAAAAGAAAATCCCAGTATACATCAAAAATACATTTGAGCCTGAAAACGAGGGCACACTTATCACGCATACTACTGAGGCAGAAACAGTAGTTCGAGGTATTAGCCATATAAACGACATTGCATTACTAACCCTAGAAGGGAGCGGTATGATTGGTGTTCCTGGCTATTCGCAAAAATTATTAACTGTTTTAGCTCAGCATCACATCAATGTGGTTATGATAACGCAAGCTTCTTCTGAACATTCTATTTGTTTGGGGATTGATGCCAGTGAAGCTGACTTTGCACAGCAAACTATTGATGAGGAATTTGCGCTGGACATTGAAACCAACAAAATCAACCCTATTCGAGTAGAAAAAGATTTGTCAATTGTAGCACTAGTTGGCGAAAACATGAAAAACCATCAGGGAATCAGTGGAAACATGTTCAGAGCTTTGGGAAATAACAACGTTAATGTTAAGGCTATTGCTCAAGGAGCGTCTGAAAAAAACATCACAGCTGTTATTAATAGCAGCGACATCAAAAAAGCATTGAACACCTTGCATGAGGCCTTTTTTGAGGCGCAAATCAAAAAAATGCACCTCTTTGTTACAGGAATTGGCAACGTGGGAAGCAAATTCTTGGAGCAGGTGGAGCAACAGCATGAATTTCTTAAAGAACACTTTAAGCTCAACTTAAGTGTCGTTGGCATCTCCAACTCACGTAAAATGTATTTTGATTCTAATGGAATTGATTTAGCCAATTGGAAAACTCTTTTGGAGGATGGAGAACCAGCTAACAAGGAATTGTTTTTTGAAAAAACAAAAGGGCTTAACATGCGGAATTCCATATTTGTAGATAACACCGCAAACGCCACTATTGCTGGTACCTATGCCAATTATTTGGAAAACAACATTGGGGTTGTAACTTGTAATAAAATTGCATGTGCTGATGAATTTGAACATTATCAACAACTCAAAAGATTATCACGCAAATACAACGCGCCTTTCTTATTTGAAACTAATGTTGGCGCAGGATTACCCATAATCGATACGCTTAATCATCTTATTGCATCAGGAGATCGTGTAAAAAGCATACAGGCAGTACTATCGGGAAGTTTAAATTTTGTGTTTAATTCATTTAATGACGACACTACATTTCGAGAAGTGGTAGAGCGTGCCATGCAAGAAGGCTACACCGAGCCAGATCCAAAAATTGATTTGAGTGGAATTGATGTAGCGCGTAAAATTTTAATCTTGGCACGTGAAAGTGGAAACGTTCTTGAACTTTCTGATATTGAGAACAAATCATTTTTACCAAAAGCCTGTTTAGACACCAAAACAAACGAAGACTTCTTAGAAAGCTTAGCAACCCATCAAGCCCACTTTGCAGCTATGTATGAAGCAGCCAAAAAAGAAAATGCCCGATTAAAATACGTGGCAACATTCGAAAATGGAAAAGCTTCTGTGGGATTGCAACAAATTCCAGAAGGACACGATTTCTATAATTTAGAAGGCAGCGACAATATTGTACTATTCTACACCGACCGCTATGCACAACAACCGATGATCGTAAAAGGAGCAGGTGCGGGCGCAGCCGTCACCGCATCAGGAATTTTCGCAGATATTATACGCATTGGAAAAAGTTAATTTAAAGGGAGTCAACCTATTTGCACCCGCGAGTATAGCCAACATTTCGTGTGGCTTTGATGTTTTAGGCCTTTGCCTTGAAAACATGGGAGATTTCATGGAAATTCGTAGAAGTGAAAAGGCAGGTATTCACATTACATCCATCGTGGGGCAAGATTTGCCTTTGGAGGCGAAAAAAAATGTTGCTGGCGTTGCAGGCCTTGCTCTTTTAGAAGCACACAATCCGCAGCTCGGTTTTGAAATACGCATCAAAAAAAATATCAAACCTGGAAGCGGCATAGGTAGTTCAGCAGCAAGTGCTGCAGGTACCGTTTTTGGAATAAACTATTTACTTGGGAATCCCTATTCCGCCACAGAATTAGTACCATTTGCCATGGAAGGAGAACGTTTGGCTTGTGGAAGTGCTCACGCAGACAATGTGGCGCCTGCACTTCTTGGTGGATTTACATTGGTACGTAGTACAGATCCCTTAGATGTAATCAAATTGCCTACCCCATTAGAACTAACCACAACAGTTATTCATCCAAAAATTGAAGTCAAAACAGCAGATGCTAGAGCCGTACTTAAAAAACGTGTTTCATTAGAAAAAGCCATAAATCAATGGGCAAATGTTGGAGCGCTTGTTGCCAGTTTATACGAGGAAGATTACGATTTGTTAAGTCGCGCGTTGGTGGATGAAATTGTTGAGCCTTCGCGTTCTATCCTTATTCCTTATTTTGCGCAGTTAAAGTCAGCTTGCCAAGAGGCAGGTGCCTTGGGCTCTGGTATTTCGGGTTCAGGCCCGTCTGTTTTTGCGCTTTCACGCGGGATGACCACCGCACACAAAGTGGCTCAAGCTATGCAAAACGTATATGAAAAAACAGATATTCCGTTTGAAATCCACGTTAGTCCAGTGAAACAAAGCGGTGTAAGTATTTTAGAAGATATTTCATGACCTATTATAGCCTAACCAATACTGCCAATATGGCAACTTTCGATCAAGCCGTTATTCGTGGACTTGCTCCAGATAGAGGACTTTATTTCCCATCAGAAACGCCAAGGCTTTCGGAGGATTTTCTTCAAGACTTGGAAAATAAAACTGCTGTAGAAATTGGTTTTGAGGTCATGCGCCCATTTGTTGGAGGTTCTATTCCAGATGCGCGTCTTAGAAAAATTGTTGAACAGACCTTATGCTTTGAATTTCCTCTTGTCCCTATTCACAATAATGTGAGTACACTTGAGCTATTTCATGGGCCAACTATGGCATTTAAAGATGTTGGTGCACGATTTATGGCACGTTGTATTGGCTATTTTAATGAGCAAAACCCCAAAAAGGTTACCGTTTTGGTCGCAACCTCAGGAGACACGGGGGGTGCTGTGGCATCTGGATTTTTGGGTATCGAGGGAACTGAAGTTGTTATCCTTTACCCTAAAGGAAAAGTAAGTCATATTCAAGAGTTACAGCTTACAACCAACGGAAACAATATTAAGGCTGTTGAAGTAGATGGCGTTTTTGACGATTGCCAAGAAATGGTTAAAACAGCATTTTTAGACAACGATTTGAATAGCGCATACAACCTAACTTCTGCAAACTCGATTAATGTTGCGCGTTGGTTACCACAGTCGCTTTATTTTTTCTTCGCTTATCAACAGCTTAAAAAACAAGGGATTGATAAAGATTTGGTTTTTTCTGTGCCTAGTGGAAACTTTGGAAACATCTGCGCAGGAATCGTTGCTAGCAAATTGGGGTTACCGGTACATCACTTTGTAGCGAGTACCAATGTTAACGATACGGTACCACGCTATTTGCAAACACAGGAGTATAATCCGTATCCGTCTAAGCAAACGATTTCTAATGCTATGGATGTTGGAAATCCGTCTAACTTTATTCGTATTCAATCGTTATTTAACAACGATTTCAATGCACTTAAACAACAATTTTCATCCTTCGCCTTTGATGATTCTCAAACGCAAATTGCCCTAAAAGCATTGTATAACGATTACAACTACATTGCTGATCCGCATGGTGCGGTGGGCTATTTGGGGCTTCAAAAATACATGCAAGAGAATCCAAATGTACATGGTGTGTTTTTAGAAACAGCGCATGCTATAAAATTTAGAGATACCGTTGAGAAATCCTTGGATGTAAGTCTTGACACCCCAGAGCAAATCCAACATATTTTGGATAAAACGCCAAAGAAAACCGCATTAAAAGACTACGATGCGTTCAAGGAGTACTTACTCCAACGTGCTTAATTCGGGAAGTAAAAAATCGTCCAAAACACTGGGTTGCTGCATCATGGATTCAATAGCAGTTGACGTTCGTGGCGCATATGCCGATAGGTTTACAGGACCGTTGTCCGTAATCAAAATATCATCTTCTATACGAACGGCTATCCCCCACCATTTTGGGCCGCATGGACTGTCTTCGGGAATGTAAATTCCGGGTTCAACTGTAATAAGCGTGTTGTGCTTAAAAGGCGCATACGTACCGGCGTCGTGCACATCTAAACCCAAGTAATGTGAAGTCCCATGCGGAAAATACTGTCGTACTTCGCTGGCATCTTGAATGATGCCCAGTGCCATTAACCCTTTCTCAATAATTTCGACTGCTGCATAATGTGGTGCGCGCATTGATGCCCCAACAACAGATGCTGCAATGCCTGCCTCTTGCGCCTCATACACGATGTCATAAATGGCGCGCTGTTCTTCGCTAAACGTACCGTTTGCAGGGATGGTACGGGTAACGTCAGCCGTGTAGTTGTGGTATTCTGCGCCCAAATCCATCAGCACCAAGTCCGAGCCAACTCGTGGCTTGTCGTTGGTGATATAATGCAATACACAGCCGTTATGTCCACCTCCTACTATGGACGGATAGCCTTCGTATTCGGCACCGTACTTTTTAAACACAAATTCGTGAATGCCCTGAATTTCACGTTCCGACATATTGGGGTGCATGGCTTTCATTACTTCCACCTGCCCCACTGCAGAAATATAAATGGCTTTTTTAAGCAGTTCTACTTCCTCGGGATGCTTGACTTCGCGCAACTCGTCCATAATGCCGCCCAAAGTTTCCGTATCCAAATTGGATAGCTGAGATTGCATTTGTTGTTTTAATTCGGTGCGTTGGCGTTCGTTTATGGCTTTTTTATACTCAACTAAAAGAGGATCCTTAGCAAGTTTGTCATCATAGCGCAATGACCTATCTAATATTTGCGAAACATTGGCAGAGCTTTTGGCATCAGAAGTAGTTATATACCTGTACAATGACGTACGCTTAGCGTAAAAATCTTGTGGGTAATTGGCTTTCGTTTTAAATGCTTCGATAAGAGAATACAAATCCGCAACAGCAGAAGCATCATCACGCACATCGTTTTCAAACTCAAAAAATAGCACGCTATCAAACTGATCAAACTGGGTGTTGTACGCGGCAAAATCGGTATTGAATAGTACGTGCTTAAATCCAAGTCGTTTTTTTGCTCCCTCCACACCAAGGCGGTAGCCATCCCATTGCTCACGCAAGGGATCACGCTCTTGTACAAACAATACTTCATTTATTTGTTCACCATCAATATCCTGTAATTCTTTGTAAATCAATAAAATAGCATGGGGTTCTTTAAATCCTGTGAGGTAATAAAAATTTGGATCTTGATGGTAATGGAAATCTACATCGTTTGCTCTGTTTCGAATAGGGTTCGCAAAAAAAACAGCAACGCTATTGGGTGGCATTTTAGCGCGCACATCTGCCCGCCGTTCGGCGTGGAATGTGGGTGGTAGGTAATCTGTTGGTAGTTCTTGCGCGTTTAGGAAAACGGATGCAAAACATGTGAATAAAATGAAGCGTAACATAATCATCTTTTTGGCTAAAGTAATTAAAACTATGCTACTTTTGAAGCCATGAAGAAGTTGGTATTACATCCACAACATGCCACGCTTGGTGCAAAAATGGGTGCTTTCGCAGGATTTGATATGCCTCTCACCTACAAAGGGGTAAAGGCCGAACACTTGTGCGTGCGCGAACATGTGGGCGTTTTTGATGTATCGCATATGGGCGAATTTATGGTTACAGGTGACACAGCGCTTGAATTGCTTCAATACACTACGAGCAATAATGTGGCAGCATTGGCGGTTGGCGAAGCCCAGTACGGCTATATGCCCAACGATACTGGTGGCGTAGTGGATGATTTACTCATTTATAGATTGGAAGAAAACCGATATATGCTCGTGGTCAATGCTAGCAATATAGACAAGGATTGGAACTGGTTTAGTGAACAAAACAAAGATTTTGGCGCAACGCTAACAAACGCTTCTGCCGATTTTGCGCTTTTAGCCGTACAAGGACCAAAAGCACATGCATTGATTCAGGAAGTTTCTGGAATTGATACGGCTGCGCAGAAAGGATTTACCGTTGTGCAAACCACCGTGGCAGGTGTTCCTGATGTGTTGGTTGCCACTACTGGCTATACGGGAGCAGGTGGTGTGGAACTTTATATTCCATCGGCACAAGCCACTCAAGTATGGGAGGCTCTTTTAACATCAGGCGAAGCTTATAATATTCAACCCATTGGATTGGCTGCAAGAGATACGCTGCGTTTGGAAATGGGCTATTGCCTGTATGGGCATGAACTAACAGATTCTACTTCACCAATAGCAGCACGACTGGCGTGGTGTACGCATTTTGACAAAATTTTTGTTGGAGAAGATTACATCAAAAAAGACAAAACCGAGGGCACGGCACAGCTCCGTGTGGGGATTACCATGATAGACCGAGGCATTCCACGGCAGGGATACGAACTTGTAGATCTAAATGGAAATACCATTGGCGAAGTAACTTCTGGAACGTCTTCGCCTTCGTTGAGTGTGGGTATTGGCATGGGCTATATCAATCGAGATTTTGCCAAAATTAACATTGAAATTTTTGTACGTATCCGTGAGAAAAGCATCAAAGCACGTATCACAAGACTTCCATTTATGCTATGATACGGGTGCTCATTGTTGGGGGAAGTGGGTTTTTAGGGCGCGCTCTTTTTAAGGAGCTACAGCCATATATGGATGTCTATGCTACTTACAATACCCAAGAACGCTACGCCAAAAACAAACGGTATTTTTCGTATGACATCAACGAGGACTCCCCTACCGAATTATTGCGTTTTATAAAACCAAACGTAATTCTTTCAACCCTTCGTGGGGATGCGTATGCACAGTTTGTAGCACATGACATGCTTGTTGATTATGCTACGCAACACGGCGCAAGATTAGTGCTATTATCCTCGGCAAATGTGTTTGATAGTTTTCGGCATTACCCAAGTTATGAACACGATAAAACCCTCTCAGAAAGTGCGTTTGGAAAACTCAAAATTACACTCGAGAACAAGTTGATGCGCATGCCTGCATTTAGTTGGACTATTGCACGATTGCCTATGGTATTTGGTGCAAATTCACCCAGATTACAGGAACTAAAAAACGCCATACACACCCAAGAAGCGTATGAGATTTTTCCGAATTCGGTCATAAACGTAACCGCTGATTATTTTGTAACACAACAGTTACATTATATCCTAAACCGGAACCGTTGGGGTATTTTTCATTTGGGCAGTAAAGACTTGGTACACCACGATGCGTTTATAGACCTATTGGTAAAAGGACTGAAACCTACCAAAAAACCTGTGTACAAATACGTTTATGCCAGTAATGTGGACCGCTATATTGCGGTATTGCCCAAATACAACAACTTACCAAAGCACCTTAGTTATACGCACGAAGATGTGCTACTAGAAACCCTAAAAACCCAAACACCAAAAACCAAATGAGGGATCATGGAATGGTTTGGGGAATAGCTCTTTTATTGGCGTTGTTGTTGGGATGGCTGGATTACGAAACTACTTCTTGGAAGGTATTGCTATGCAACAAAGGAAACCTTGTGGCCTTGTTAATTTACACGCTGCTAATTGCCGGGATAGGATACCTGATACGTTGGGTTTTTAAAAATCGCATAACTTAACCCACATAGCTGTTTAGCTTTGTCTAAACATTTTTTTCTACATTTGTTAAAGCAACAGTCCCAAATCTGTTCTTATTAGATGATAAACCTACAACTCATATCTACATTTCAGCACCAATTAACTACTGTAAACGCAGGGGCTCACCAACTCGTCTTAAGATATATACAAGAATTGTTAGGGCATGGGAGCTCAAAGACAACTGAGATTTATACGCACCTAAGCAAAAAATCTCTTGCAAATAGTAAAAGCCCATTGGATGATATTGTAGCAAGTCAACGTATTAAAAATCAAGAGTTAAAACACAATTAAAACCCCTTTTGCAAACACTGTCGGCTTTTATATCTTTACAAAATAAGATATGGGACGAGCATTTGAATTTCGCAAAGCACGAAAAATGAAGCGTTGGTCGGCGATGGCTAAGACCTTTACACGCATTGGCAAGGATATTGTCATGGCGGTCAAAGAAGGCGGCCCCAGTCCAGAGAGCAATTCGCGTTTGCGAGCCGTCATTCAAAATGCGAAGTCGGCAAACATGCCCAAAGACAATATTGAGCGTGCCATAAAGCGTGCTACTGACAAAGGCACTGAAAACTACAAAGAGGTATTGTTTGAAGGCTATGCGCCACACGGTATTGCTGTGTTAGTAGAAACTGCTACGGATAATAACAACCGTACCGTTGCCAATATTCGCAGCTATTTTAACAAGTGTAACGGCAATATGGGCACTTCGGGATCGGTAGAGTTTATGTTTGATCATACCTGTAATTTCCGTATTCCCAGCGAAGGCTTAGACGCTGAAGAGTTGGAATTAGAGTTTATTGATTTTGGTGTTGACGAAGTGTTTGTAGATGAAGACGGCATTTTACTGTATGCCCCATTTGAAAATTTTGGTGCCATTCAGAAAGAGTTGGAAAATCGTGAAATCGAAATTCTATCTTCTGGTTTTGAGCGTATTCCCACTACGACCACTACCCTATCTGGCGAAGCCGCCGAAGACGTCGAAAAACTCATTGAAAAAATTGAGGAAGACGACGACGTACAAAACGTCTATCATTCCATGGTATTAGCCGATTAGCGCCTTAGCGCGTTCCAAATCTTGTGGTGTATCAATCCCCACACCAACAAAATCAGTAGGAAGCATTTGCATCACTTTTCCCATTTCCAAATTCCGAATAGCTTCTATTTTTTCTGCCAATTCTAACGGAGTTGGTGCTTGCGCATAAAAATCAAGCAAGGCTGCTTTTCGAAAGGCGTAAATTCCCACATGGCGAAACGCTTGTCCTTCGGCACGCATAAACGGAATGGGTGAACGCGAAAAATACAAGGCCCTGCCCTGTTGGTCGGAAACCACTTTTACTATGTTTGGGTTTTCAATATCTTCTTTGTTGGCAATGGGAATCATCAACGATGCCAAATCAATAGCTCTGGCAACGTCATTTTTAAACGCCTGGATCAAATCTGCTAGTGCTTTTTGAGCAATAAACGGTTCGTCACCTTGCACATTAATCACCACATCCGCATCCATATCTTCAATGCATTCTGCTACGCGATTGCTGCCACAATCGTGATTTAAAATACTGCGAAATACCTTTCCTCCCAATGCCTGAACGTGCGTTTCAATTTGGTCGGAATCGGTTGCCACCCAGACTTCATCAAATAAGTTCGTGTTTACAACAGCTTCGTAAGTACGCTGCAACACCGTTTTGCCGTTTAAGTCGGCAAGGAGTTTACCCGGGAAACGTTGCGCTTCAAAGCGGGCAGGAATAACAGCTACAATTCGCATAGGGCAAAAATAGGGAAATCATTCCTGTTCAAAATAGGCGTCTGTAAATCCGATTAAAAAAAGCTTTTCGGAAGCTCGAGTAATGGCCGTATACAACCAACGGAAATAGTTCGCATCCAAGCCATCGGGCAAGTAAGGTTGCTCCACCAAAACGCGTTTCCATTGGCCTCCCTGTGCTTTGTGACAAGTAAAGGCATAGGCATATTTAACCTGTAGGGCATTAAAAAATGGATTCTTTTTTACGTTCAAATACTGTTTGTATTGGGGTAAGTGAGCGTAGTCTTCTCTTACAGCTTTATACAATTTGGTGTTCTCCTCAAAAGAGAGGGCATGCGTATCCATTTCAAGCGTATCCAAAATAAAAACGGTGTCAAATGGTTCTTGATCGGGATAATCGAGCATACGAATGTGGACTTCAGCAAATGTAAACCCATACAACTCTTTCACTGCCTTTACTGAAAGTACTTCCACTATGTCGCCATTGGCGATAAATCCAGGACCCGAATCAGGCGCCAGCCAGTGGTAATTATTTTTGACTACCATAATCAAATCCCCTGGAGCAAGCTCGGGCTCTTTGCCTAAAATTTGAGTGCGAATTTGTTTGTTGTAACCATTGGCGCGTTTGTTTGAGCGCACTATACATGCAGTTTCATCTCTGCCCACTTCCCTAAAGCCTTCTTCTATGGCATCTTGAATTTCATGGCCATCTTGCAGTCGAATGATATCAGGAAAACGCGCAAGAATAAACTGAAAACTCGTCGTGCTTCTCTCAAGAAGTTGCTGCCGAAGTCGCGTAGCGTTAAATAAAATACCGGAATCTTTTCCCTGACGAACTACCTCATTAAGCTCTATTTCATGTGGGGTAAGACCATGCTCCATGGTCAGCACGCGAGCGTCCAATGCAGGGCTGAGTTCAGTGTGTACCGGTGGAAGTTGGGCGGTGTCGCCTATGAGTAATAGTTTGCAGTCCTCTCCTGCATGCACGTAGTGAATGAGGTCGTGAAGCAGCGATCCGTTTTCAAAAAGTTTATTTTGTTGTTGTTGATCGGCAATCATGGATGCCTCATCAACCAAAAAAAGGGTACGTTTAAATTTATTCTTTTGGAGTTTGAATTTTAAATTTCCTTGTCGTTCTTGCTGTGCAAAATAAATGCGCTTGTGAATGGTAAACGCAGGCCGGTTTGCATAGGCTGCCATAACTTTTGCAGCCCGACCCGTAGGTGCCAGCAACACCGTTTTGTAACGCAACGCACCAATTGATTTTACGAGTGTGCCAATGAGTGTAGTTTTTCCTGTTCCGGCAAATCCCTTGAGTAAAAACACTTCGTTTTCACCAGATGAAGCAAAAAAATCAGCTAAGCTTTGGAGTGCTTTTTCTTGTATGGGTGTGGGCGCAAACGGAAAATTTTGTTTTAGCCTTTCTGCAAAAGCGGTTGGATTCATTGGTTAAAAGTAGGAATGTTTTATGGAAGGGCGTAGAGATAGAAAAAAATTGTAGATTTGCTTGCATCAAATTTATACGTTGACATGAAAAAATTCTTGCTTCCTGTACTTTGGATTCTCATCGTTTTCTTCGGCTATAAGCTGTACAACTCAATTTATGAGCCTATCCAATTCAACAAAGTAAAAACTGAACGCTACGCAGATATTATCCGTTCCTTAAAAGATATTGGTAGTGCGCAAATAGCTCATAAAAGCGTAACAGGCTATTATGCAGAAGATTTTAAAAGACTAATTGAATTTATTGACACCGCTCAATATGTTATTGTTGAGAAAAGAGATTCAAGCTACTTGGAATATGACCGTGTGTATCGCATTGATATGTTACGAGAGGTTCAAATTGTAGATACGCTAGGTTTTGCGTCAGTAAAAGACTCCCTCTTTGGCGACTCTGATCACTACACAAGTATGGCCAAGGCGCCTATTAAAGGCATTGACACCACTTTTAGCATGAAGGCAGATGTGATTGACAAAAACGGGTATCAAGTACCTGTTTTTGAAGTTAGCATTGCAAAAGAATTAGTGCTCCACGATCAAAACGCATACCTGTTAGAACAAGAAAAAGCAACGGTTTCAGTAGATGGTGTAAATGGCCCTGCCATAATTTTGGGTTCACTTTCTGAGGTTAGCACCAATGGAAACTGGCCGACCATTTACGATGCAGGAACACAAGAGTAAAACATCAAAAAATAACATCAACTTGTCCATTCATGTACACGTGAATGGACTTTCTTTTTACACCTACAACGCTAAAACAAAAAAAGCCACCGAAGTTATCCGCAAGTCTTTTGCGGATCACACGCCTATTGAAATGCTTCACAAAGAAATTTTGGACATGTTTAAGGAGCATAAGCTTTTGAGTCAAACCTATGGAGAAGTACACTGCAGTGTTGAAAATAATTTGGCTACGCTTGTTCCAAAATCCCTGTTTGAAGAAAACTCATTGCGAGACTATGTTCAAAAAGACATTGCATTAGAAAGTAATGACTTTGTGACTTATGATGTTATCCCAAGTGCTGACTGGGTGCCCGTTTACGTACCCTTTGTGAATGTGAACAATATGCTCATAGACGCATTTGGTTCGTTTACATATTTTCATGCGGTTAGCATTTGGTTAAGAGCGTTGGGGTCGCATAGTCAGGCAGACGGTGAATTGGTGTGGAGTATGTATAAAGAAAATAATCATCTACATATAGCCTTACTGAGAGATAAAAAACTTCAGTTTTACAATTGTTTTGAAGCCCGTAATCCCAAAGACGTGGCCTACTATGTGTTACTAACAGCAAAAGAAAATAACGTAAGCCCCAACGAAGTGCCGCTATTTTTGGTTGGTGACATTGCCGTTGCGGATGCTGTCTACAAAGAGTTGTATACTTTTGTGCGAAGCTTAAACTTTCTCGCTCCAGAAAACGGTTTGTCATTTGAAACACCACGATTGAATACCCATCAAGACTTTTGTGTGCTAAATTTGGTGTGATGCGTATTATATCAGGAACTCAAAAAGGAAGACGCATACATCCGCCAAAAAACCTTCCAGTGCGCCCCACTACAGACAGAGCAAAAGAGTCACTTTTTAATATCTTAATGCATCAGTATGCTTTTGAAGGTATTGCTGTTTTAGATTTATTTGCAGGAACAGGAAGTATAAGCTATGAATTTGCCTCTCGTGGTGCGCAGCAGATAGTAGCAGTAGATAAAAACACACAATGCGTGCATTTTATCGTAAAAACTGCCGATGATTTAGCACTTCCCATACGCGCTGTTCGTGCCCCAGTATTATCGTTTTTGGAAAAAATCACCACTACCTATGGCTTTATTTTTGCCGATCCGCCATATGCCTTTACTAAAGATGAATACCGCGTTTTGGTAGAGACCATTTTCAGTAAAAATGCCTTGCAAAACAATGGGCTTCTAATCGTTGAACATGCGGAGCAAATGGACCTGTCAAGCCTGTCATACTTTACAGAAAGCAGAAGCTATGGTGGCTGTGTATTTTCGTTTTTTGAGGGGTAGCTATTGCTTTCCTGCGCGGAATAGATATTCCTTTTCCGCTTTTGTTAAGCTTTCATATCCAGAAGCTGCAATTTTATCCAAAATAGCATCTACCTTTTTTTGATCTATAGATGACGAGGAATTGGTTTTACGCTTTGGCTTAGTTTGTTTTTGAGTAGATTTAGACTTGCTGAAAAGCGATTTGAACGCTTCTACCATCCGCAAAAACCAGCCGCCAATATCGTTACCTTTTAGAAACTCCCGTTGATATAAATAGCCCCAAAGTGCACCACCTAAGTGAGCGATATGCCCTCCAGCGTTAGATGTTGGGATTTGCACCACATCTAAAAAAAGAAACAACAACGCAATATATTTTAAGGGGACTGAAAACATAAACACACGGATAGGTGAATTGGGCATGTACGAAGCCATAAATATTAAAACCGCCATTACTCCTGCAGAGCTTCCAATTAGCATTGACGACGTAGACTGAAAAGCTGGAAAGATATTGTAGGATAGTAAATAGACCAATCCGCCCGAAATAACACCCACAAAAAAGGTATTGAGCACTAAACGCTCTTGGAACAAATTAAGCATCAAGCCGCCTGCTATATACAGTAATAGCATATTCCAAAAAATATGCCCCAAGGATCCGTGAAAAAAACCGTACGTAATTAGCGTCCATGGACGTGTAATTGCCGTATTTATATCAGCAGAAAGTTCAAAAAACGTCAACCAGCCTGAAAAAGAACTGTTGAATAAAAAAAAGAAAACATTTAGTAATAAAGGCACTACAAACAACATGGCCATAACAGCGATAAGCTTTTCTAGCACATTTAGCCTCGCATATCTACTCCTAACAGTTTGCCACAAATCCATCAATTCCAACGATTTTGATTAAACTGATTCCGTTTCCAATACCACATCATTAAAAATCCGGTAACAGCACCTCCAACATGCGCGAAATGCGCGATAGGTCCCATCGAATAGGAAGAGAACCCAAAGAATAAATCCATAACCAAAATAAGCGGAACAAAATATTTTGCCTTGATAGGGATTGGCAAAAAGATAAGCATCAATTCGGCATTAGGATACATAAATGCAAAAGCAACAAGAACCCCGTACAATGCGCCAGATGCGCCCACCATGCGGACATGAAACAAGGACTGTGTTTGCTGTTGCAAAGAGCTGTATATTTCATCTAAAGCATAGCCCTGTACAACCAAATCGTCTACCCAACCTTGAATTTGAAGATGATAAACTAAAAGTTGTAATGCTGCCGCCCCAACACCCGTGGATAAGTAAAAAAAGAGGAATTTGTTTTTACCCCACATTTGAACCAAAGGCGAGCCAAACATCCAAAGTCCGAACATATTGAATAAAATGTGTGAAATGCTTCCATGCATAAACATGTGGGTAAGTATTTGCCATATGCCAAACAGTTCATTTTTTGGGTAATGTAACGCCAAAAGGTCATACGCCAAGCCACCAACAAACTGGCTTCCAATAAAGATGAGCACGTTGATAATAATCAGGTGCTTGACAATGTCTGGAATATTTCTCATGGTGTTAAAAAGCGATCTATCTCTTGTGCCGTTAGTATCCTAAATGTTGGTTTTCCATCAGGACTACGATCGGGTTCTTTGCAAAAAAAAAGTTTATGTATCAATTCTATTTGTTCATGTGTTGCCATGGTACGCCCCGAAGGAATGCTTCGTTGTTTTGCTAACGAACGTGCCATTACATCACGTTGTAAAAAAGCATGAACCGTGCCATTTGCAGTTTGTGTCAGCCATTGCGCTAAGAAATGAGGAATATCTTCCACCGCAAACACATCGGGAATAGCAGAAAATTCAATGGTATCTTCATCTGCATCATCTATGGTAAAGCCCATATCAACCAATACCTTTTGATGTGTTTTTAACGCGCTAATACTCGGAACATCTAGGGTGATTGCAAGTGGGACTGCCAAGCTTTGTGACATAACTTCTTTGGCTTCCCAAGAGCGTATGTAGTCTTCATACAATACTCTTTCGTGCGCCCGTCTTTGATGTGCCATAAGCACACCATTTTGATGGGGTGCAATAATATATTTTTGAGCATATTGGAATGAAAACACGATGCTTTTAGTCGTATTTGTTATAAGTTTTTCGTCAACTTTGTTAGAAGGGATATCGTCAAATGAAACTGATTTTTTAGGTTGATGAAATTTCGAAGCTTGGGCAAAAGGATTAAAGTTTGGATTTACCGAAACGCGAGGCGCAACAGGAGATGCGTTGTGTTGTGCGTAAGGGGTCTCTAATGCATTATCTTTAGAAAAATCCAACACAGGGGCAATGCTAAACTGCCCCAAGCTGTGCTTAATTGCTGCTCGAAGAACAGCAAAAAGAGCGTGTTCGTCTTCAAATTTCACCTCCGTTTTAGTAGGGTGAATATTAATGTCTAATTGATTTGGTGGCACAGACAAATACAAAAAATATCCAGGTTGATGACTAGGCGATAACAAGCCCTCAAAAGCTGCCATTACGGCATGGTTTAGGTATCCACTTTTGACAAATCTGTTATTGACAAAGAAAAACTGCTGATGCCGTGATTTTTTTGCAAAGCTAGGTTTGAGTACAAACCCCTTAATTTGCACCATATCAGTAGCCTCTTCAACAGGAACCAATCTTTCGTCAAATTTTGGTCCAAACACATGGACAATACGTTGACGAGTTGTAGTTGGGGGCAATTGAAAAACCTCTGCGCCATTGTGCAGAAGTTCGAAATGAATGTCATGATGTACTAGAGAAACGCGATGAAACTCATCTGTAATATGTCGAAATTCTACTGGTGCAGATTTTAAAAAATTGCGTCGAGCTGGGATGTTAAAAAACAAGTTTTTAACGGTTACGGAAGTCCCCTCAGCAGCAGTAGTGCGTTGCTGTTGCGTAACTTCAGAACCTTCAATATCAATTTTAACACCTAAATCGTCTGCTTTCGTTTTGGTAACAAGTTGGACTTGAGCTACAGCAGCAATACTTGCCATGGCTTCTCCTCGAAACCCCTTCGTTTTAAGGTTAAATAAGTCATCTGCTTTTTCAATTTTAGAAGTAGCATGGCGTTCAAAACACATACGAGCATCGACTTCACTCATACCTTTCCCGTTGTCAACAACTTGAATATGGGCTTTCCCAGCTTCCTTAACAATAAGTGAAATTCGCGTTGCTCCTGCATCAATAGCATTTTCTAACAGTTCTTTAACCACAGAAGCTGGCCGTTGAACCACCTCGCCTGCAGCTATTTGATTGGCCACGTGGTCGGGAAGCAATCGGATGATATCATGCATAAGCCCTAAAAAATAGAAAGGTCAAAATCGAGAACATAAAGTGCCAATAACAACAACACAGCTATGATAAGTAGTAAGCGCGGCGAAACCTTTCTGTTTCCCCTATTTCGACTCATGTCTCGTGCATCTCGCCAATGCGCTCCAAAATCATTGACGTTTGGCGTGTCTCGGTATTGCTCAAAAGTAGAGCCAAAGGCATAGGGGTTTGCTGACTGTTTACCCTTATAATAACGAGGGGTGTAATTAAACCTGCGGTTTTTTCGTTGTTTTAAAAATGATAATCGCACATGAATGGAATGAATATCAAATGTACAAAAAGCGTAGAAACGTCGACAATAACTATCTTTGTTTTATGATTGAAACGCAACTCCACCAATTGGCACAATGGTTACATACCCCCTCAAAAATGGTTATCATCCCGCACAAAAACCCGGATGGCGATGCCATGGGAAGCACCTTAGCATGGCAAAATGTGATGCAACAACTAGGGCATACAGCAACGGTATTAGCGCCAAATCCTTACCCTACATTTTTACATTGGATGCCAGGACATAGCGACGTTGTTATATATGAAAGCGAAGAAGAAAAAGGCAACAAATTAGTAGCTGAGGCGGACTTCATTTTTACACTTGATTTTAACACACTCAAGCGCATTGACGATTTGGGCATTCGTGTTGCAGAAAGCAAGGCTAAAAAAATCATGATTGACCACCATCAAGAACCTGAAGGGTATGCCGATTTGATGTTTTCTGAACCACATATTGGTTCTACATGTGAATTGGTATATCAGCTTTTAGAGAGACTCGACATAAGAAAGCATATCAACAAAGAGGTGGCAACTTGTATTTATACAGGTATTTTGACCGACACGGGGTCGTTTCGCTTCCCAAGCGTTACCGCCAACACGCACAAGGCGGTTGCCCATCTCATTGAATGCGGAGCAAATCACAGTCATATACATGAACAAATTAAGGACACCGCACGTCCAGATCGCTTAAAATTATTAGGCATTGCACTACAAAACATGGTCTTTCTAGACGATATTAATACTGTATATATTACGCTGAGTCAAGACGAATTAGATGCATGCCATTTTCAAAAAGGTGATGCAGAGGGATTTGTAAACTATGGCTTGTCAGTCGAAGGAATAAAAGTAGCTGTATTGATGATCGAATATCGTCATGAAGGTTTAGTTAAATTTTCGTTCAGAAGCAAAGGAGATGTGGCGGTTAATACATTTGCCAAAACCTATTTTGATGGCGGAGGTCACCTGAACGCCGCGGGTGGCATTTCTAAACGTTCTTTAGCTCAAACTAAGCCATTTTTAGTGGAGTCATTACGCGCATATTTCGGGTAATAATGAACTGACCTAATTTTTGTACATTTCAACTCTCAAAATTTAAACATGATTAAACAATCCACGCTTTTAATAACAATCTTTCTTTTTTGCATCAGCTGTTCTACTTCTAAAAATGGGTTAGAAAAGGGGCTTTATGCTGATATACAGACCAATAAAGGAAATATTCTTATTCAACTCACTTATGATAAAACACCAAATACTGTTGCCAATTTTGTCTCATTAGCTGAAGGAACAAATAATCAAGTTGATAGTATATACAAAGGAAAATCATATTATAACGGGATCAAATTTCATCGTGTGATCGCTGACTTTATGATTCAGGGCGGCGACCCAACTGGAACTGGACAAGGCGGCCCAGGGTACAAGTTTGAAGATGAGTTTGCTGATGAGCTTAAGCACGATGGTCCGGGGGTGTTATCTATGGCTAACGCAGGACCAAACACAAACGGAAGTCAATTTTTTATTACGCACAAAGAAACACCTTGGTTAGACGGCAAGCACAGCGTATTCGGTCGTGTGGTGGAAGGGCAACGTGTAGTAGATTCAATTCAACAAAACGACACCATTATTGCCGTTGAAATTTTGCGAAAAGGGAGCGAGGCTAGAAAATTTAAAGCAGCAAAGGTTTTTGATGCTTATTTTGATGGTATTGAAGAAAGAAAAGCTGCAAAAATTGCAAGCCTAGAGAAGACAAAATCGGAAAAAGCTGCTGCGTTAAGAGAGTTAAAAACACAAGCAACCACAACAGAAAGTGGACTTTCATATGTAATTACGAACAAAACAAATGGTGCCGCGGTAGTACCCGGTGTTACAGCATTTACGCATTATGCTGTTTACTTTGAAGATGGAAAACTGTTAGATACTTCTATAGCAACAGTCGCAAAAGCCTACGACACATACGATTCGCGTCGTGATAATGGCGGCGGCTATAGTCCAATTGAGGCGCGTGTTGACCCAGAGGTTTCTTTAATTCAAGGTTTTAAAGAAGGACTATCGCTTTTAAAAGAAGGAGAAAAAGCTACGCTATACCTTCCATCAGACCTCGCTTATGGTGAAGGAAATTCGGTTATTCCCCCCAATGCTACACTAATTTTTGAAGTAGAAATTGTGGAAGTTCGTGGTGAATGAAACGCCGGACAGAATACCGTATTTTAATTGGTGTTGCCTTTTTTATTATTGGTTTAGGTATTCTTAAAAACCAGCCTCAATGGGTTGATCAGTATTACGCTGAAATTTTCTACCCGATTATATCGAACCTAAATCAATGGCTTTGGTCAAGATTTCCGTTTTCTGTTGGTGACTTAGGATATTGCATTGCCCTTATTTTTTGTTTGTGGTCATTAACGCGTTTTTCATTTAATCGTCATGTCTTGAAAGCCATAACCATTTTAGGACTGGTCGTGGTGCTATTCTACAGCTCGTGGGGGGTTCATTACTTTAAAACGCCCATGCGTGAACAGCGACAGCTCAACGCTAATCTATCTTTGGAACAACTCCAGTTAACAGCGACATATTACGCTAAAAGATTAACCAAACTTCACAACGAGCTTAGTGCAGAACCAAATAAGAAAGTAGTAATTGACGCATCGGCTAAAGAATTATTGCGCTTGGCCACAGCTACCATGAAAACAGCTGCTCTGCGTCCTCCAAACATTAACGGAAAGGCTAAGGCCACACTTTTCCCCTCTTTGCTAAGCTATATGGGGTTTGGTGGATATGCGAATCCATTTACGCACGAGGCGCAAGTAAACACTCGCCAGCCCAAACTAAAAATAATTACAACAGCATGCCACGAAATTGCCCACCAGTGGGGATATGCCGCAGAAGATGAAGCGAATTACATCAGCATTAAAGCCTGTATTGCATCTGAAAACAAGTTGATTGACTACGCCGGTAATATGTTAGCGTTTCAGTACCTCACAAATGCCTTATATCGTTACGATTCTAAGTTAGCACAAGAACAGTATACATCTGTTCCAGAGGGAGTTTTAGTACACTTTAAAGAGGTGCAAATGTTCTGGCAAAAGTATCAAAATCCATTTGAAGCGGTATTTGAAAAAAGCTATGACCAATACCTTAAAGCAAACCACCAACAAGCAGGTATCAAAAGCTACTCACTGGTGGTGGATTTGTTAGTAGATGACATGGTTAAAACCCAATAGTCTAATTCGTTTTATTCTAAAAAAAGAGGTGCGCCAGACGTTTCTGCTTTTGTAATTGCTGCATCAACGCTTTCAGCTAAATTATCAACTTTGCCAGCTAATGAGTTAGCTAAAGAAAAAGCCATATCATAGCTTTCCATATGCATTTTGGTTGGCCCGTAGGTGTTGTAATAAAAGCCACGTGAAGCCACTGATAATCTGTTTGACAGGGTTGGCGTATCCTTCTCGCCTACTTCTTTTTTAGACGGACTTCCATTTAGGTGTTTATCTAACGCTAACTGTCGCTTATCTAAGTCGTAAACCAATTGATGTAAATCTGTTGATTGACCTTGTGAATAAGATAGCGTGCGTGTTAGCGCTTGTATCTTTTTTGTAGTCTTTTGAAACTTCTTACGCATTTGTTCAACGCGAACATAAAGTGCGTTCAAATTTTGGGCATATGCGTTGTGAGCTGCCGCATTTGGGTTAGCCAATACATTTTTGCGAATACGTTCTACATCAAATATTTTCGGCTGTGCAAGCGCAGTTAGTTGACCAAGATGCTTTTTGAACAACTGAACAGTATATTCGCCCGGTGGAACATTTATGCGAATGCCCCGTCCAAGGTCAGTTTCTGAATCAATATCAACAGCAGATGGCATGGTCTGTCTTAAATTCCATGACACCCGGTGTAGTCCTTTTGAATATGCTCCTTTGACTTCTGCCACCTTTGCCCCATCTTTATTTGTAATACGTAATAAAGCGGAAGCTTTTTGTTCATTTTTTTCAGCATCCAATGCCTCCCAGCCTGGGAATGGAATATCCTGTTTATTTTTCTTTAAATCCTTTTCTGCTTTTTTCCTAGCCTCTTGTTGAGTTTTAATATCTTCGGAAACAAAGTAGGTGAATTGTGCTCCGTAAGATGGATTTTTTGCCGTGTAAAAAGAGGCACCCTGGCTAGAAGTACCTCCACGACTTTCGATGTACTGCAACGCTTTTTTTACTGGAAATAGTTGTGCCCCTTTCTTCAGTTTATCTTCTGTAATGTCACGTAACGGACTATAATCATCTAGCACGTAAAAACTGCGCCCGAAAGTAGCTGCCACTAGGTCATTTTCACGTTTTTGTATGGCCAAATCCCGAACCGAAATTGTTGGCATGCCATTGCTAAATTTGTGCCATTCTTCCCCTTGATTTAAGCTGACATAGACCCCATACTCAGTCCCTAAAAATAATAGGTTTGGATTTACGTGATCTTGCACCAAACGCCAAACGAGTGTGCCCTCAGGAATGCCATTCGCTATAGATTTCCATGATTTTCCTCCATTCGTTGTTTTATATAAATAGGGGGCATAATCGCCATACTTGTGATTGTCCAGTGCTATGTACGCCACAGCAGCATCCAATAAATCCGCTTTAATGTCATTTATAAAGGCTGTGGCAGGAACGCCAGGAAGCTTGTCAACTGTTTTTGTGGTCCAGGTATTACCTCCATCTTTTGTAGTGTGTAACAAGCCGTCATCTGAACCCGCATATAATATATTTTCGTCTTGAGCAGATTCGGCTAACGAAGTAAGCGTATTATAGGTTGACATGGCATAGACATCCCAAGCACTATCCCAACTCTGTTGTCGTCCCATAATGGGCAATATTAATCGTTCTTCATTTTTGGTCAAATCTGTGGAGATGGACGACCAGCTATCTCCTCTGTTTTCGGAACGCCAAACGCGCTGTGAACCGAAATAAAGACGCTTTGGATCGTGCTGACTAACCAAAATTGGTGCGTCCCAATTAAATCGTTCATAAGGCTCATTTAAGCTGTTTTGTGGACGAATATATACCGCTTCGCCAGTGGTGCGGTCTACTCGGTAAAGGTTTCCCTGCTGCGATTGCGCATACACTATATCAGGGTTTCCTGGCTCTGTAGCAGGTTGGTGTCCGTCGCCTCCTAAAAGGACAAACCAGTCTGCGTTACTAATGCCATTTGTTTTAAACGTCCTTGATGGCCCACCTTGAGTATTGTTGTCTTGCGTACCCCCAAAAATATTGTAAAACGGATAAGCATCGTCAACGGCCAGTTTATAAAATTGCGTTAGTGGCAAGTTGTTGACAAACTTCCAGTTTTGGGTGTTGTCAAAAGTTTCATACAAACCTCCATCTGTACCTACTAAAATATAGTTAGGATCATTGGCTTTAAACACCATGGCATGGCTGTCTACGTGCTTCTTAGACTCGTTCATTTGGTAAAAGGTTTTTCCACCATCCTCAGAAACCAATACGTAATTATTCATCAGAAATACCTTGTCAAAGACATGTGGCGAAGCAATTAACTCTTGATAATAATGGGGGCCTGTTCCTCCAGAAACGGTATCGGACATTTTTGACCAGCTTTCGCCACCATTGTCTGAGCGGTATACCGCGCCCTTTCGGAGCTCTAGCTCTATAGCAGCATACAATACGTCTGGGTTTATAGGAGAAATTGCCAGTCCTATTTTTCCCATATCGACTTTTGGCAACCCTGTTTTTAGTTTACGCCATGTCTCACCACCATCGACAGATTTGAATAATGCTGTTCCAGGACCCCCACCCATATAAGCCGCCACATTACGGTGACGTTGCCAGCTTGCGGCATAAAGCACATCTGGGTTTCTAGGATCAATAACCAAATCGGTTACCCCTGTCCATTCATCCAACACGATGGTTTGCTTCCAAGAAGCACCTCCATCTGTCGATTTATACAATCCGCGTTCGCCTCCTGAACTCCAGAGCGGCCCTTGAGAGGCTACCCAAATAGTGTTGGAATCATCTGGGTGTACAACAATTTTTGAAATATGTTCCGATTCTTTTAACCCCTTAGACTCCCATGTTTTTCCCCCATCAGGACTATGGTATACGCCATGGCCAATTCCAACGTGACGGCCTCCAACATTTTCACCTGTTCCCAGCCATACAGTTTGGGTATTATTTGGGTCTAGTGAAATAGCACCTGTTGAATAAAACGATTGGCTGTCTGTAAGAGGCTTCCATGTTGTTCCAGCATTGGTGGTTTTCCATACGCCACCAGAGCCTACAGCCACATACCAGGTGTTTTCATTTTTCGGATCAATTGCAATATCAGCAATACGTCCTGACATAAATGCAGGGCCGATACTTCGGAACGAAAATCCATTAAGTGCAGTGCTTAACAGGGATGTGTTTTCTTTTTTATCTTTTTCTTGTGCGTAAATGCTGCTAAATGATACAAGAAATGTCAGGAGTAACAGTTGAAGTAGTTTCATTGGTAAGGGTATTAATTATGTGTATAAATCTAACAAAATATTTGATAGAAAACATTTGGTGATATTTGGCTACTCAATGCGTATTTTTGCCATATGCGTAGAAAAAAACCAATCCCACCTATTGAAAAACTTAGTATTGACGGTATTGCTAAAAAAGGGAAGGGGGTTGGTAGAACTGATGAAGGACAGGTGGTTTTTGTCAGTGGCGCTATTCCAGGGGATGTCGTTGATGTAAACGTTCAAAAAAAACGACGCCGGCACTTAGAAGGAAAAGTAGCCCAGCTTCTCAGTAAAAGTAAAGATAGAATTTCCCCCAAATGTGACCATTTTGGTACTTGCGGTGGCTGTACTTGGCAACAAATGGAATACAAAGCACAACTAAAACACAAGCAACAAGAAGTTGAGGATGCACTTGAGCGAATTGGTAATGTTGAAGTTCCTAAGTACGAACCTATTGTAGGTTGTGAAGACACCTTTGCGTATCGCAATAAAATGGAGTTTAGCTTTTCAGCAAGACGCTGGCTAACAGCAGCTGAAATTAATGGCGAAAAGGAAATTGGAGATCGCTCTGCACTCGGATTTCATATTCCAGGAATGTGGGACAAAGTCGTAGATATCTCATATTGTCATATTCAACCTGAACTCCCAAATAGTATTCGAAATGAAGTAAAATCCTATGCTAGAAAAAAGGGATTGACTTTTTTTGACGCACGTGATAAAGATGGTTTCCTCCGCTCATTAATGCTAAGAACGACACTTTTGGGAGATATTATGGTTGTCATTCAGTTTTTTCATGAGGAGAAAGAGGCAAGAGAAGCCCTACTCAACCACTTAGTGGCCACTTTTCCAAATATTACTTCGTTACACTATATCATTAATGAAAAGGCAAATGACAGTATATACGATCAAGAAATACATTGCTATCATGGTACAAACTTCATAACTGAGAGAATGGGGAGTTTAAACTTTCGTATAACTCCCAAGGCATTTTACCAAACTAACCCAGCACAAGCGGAAGTGCTTTACACAAAAGCCTTAGCCATAGCGGAATTGAAAAAATCAGATGTGGTTTATGACTTGTATACCGGACTTGGTACTATTGCACAATATGTAGCAAAAAGCTGTAAAAAAGTCATTGGTATAGAGTCTGTCCCTGATGCAATCGTAGCTGCAAAAGAAAACGCAATGCGAAATAAAATCACAAACACTGATTTTGAAGTTGGGGATATGCGCAAGGTTTTTACCAATGATTTTGTAGCGCGCCATGGAAAAGCGAATGTCATTATAACTGATCCTCCGCGAGATGGAATGCATAAAGATGTAATTAATCAATTACTTGAATTAAAAACACCTAAAATACTGTATATCAGTTGTAATCCACAAACGCAAGCACGTGATTTAGCGTTGCTGAATGAAGCTTATAAGGTTCAAGTTAGCCAAGCTGTTGATATGTTTCCGCACACACAGCATGTAGAAAATATTGTACTTTTGGAATTACGGAAATGAAAAAACTTGTCTACTTATTTGCGTTTGTTTTAGCCGGTTTAATCAGCTGTGAGCCAGACGACATTTGTCTTGCAGAAACCCCTGGAACGCCATCTTTAATTATAGTGTTTTATGATAACGATCAACCTGAGAGTAAAAAGGAAGTGCCTAATTTACAGGTTAAAGGATTGGGGTTAGAGGCAGAGTTTTATAGCGGCACAACTGACTCTATTGCGATTCCATTAAAAATTAACGAAAACTCCACTGATTTTCTTTTGAGCAAAACCGAGAACGATATTTTGTTTGAAGAGTCTATCACATTCAAACACGATTCTTATGATCGCTTTTTAAGCCGAGCATGCGGATACCAAAAAATCTTTACAAACCTACGCACAGAACGAACAAATTCAATAGTTTGGATTGAAAGTATTGAAATTGTAACTGACACAATTTCAGATATTAATAATACACATGTTAAAATATTACATTAATTTTTATTTCCTGTTATTTTGCGTTAGTATTTGGGCGCAAAATGAAGTCAAAACAGATAGTTTGACTACTGAAATTCGGTATGGAATTCGTTTAGGTATTGATATGAGTAAACCCCTACGTATGCTACTTGATCCAGACTACAAAGGATTAGAGCTCGTGAGTGATTACCGTCTCACACGTAATCTTTACATAGCAGCAGAACTTGGAAGTGAAACAAAAAAAATCGATCAAGATGCCGTGAATTTTGAAACGTCTGGAACTTACTTAAAGTTAGGAGTAGACTACAACGTATATGACAATTGGGCTGGGATGGACAACCTTATTGTCGTTGGGTTTCGATATGGTTTTAGTCAACACTCACAAACGTTACTCGGCTACAATGTGTTGAACAACGATCATTACTGGGAAGAAGATGATCGCCTTACTATACCCTCCCCCAACCGATTTGATGGACTAAATGGGCATTGGATTGAACTGCAACTTGGATTTAAGGCAGAATTGTTTCGAAATTTTTATATGGGAGTAAGCCTTCAAATGCATCGATTGCTTTCTGATAAAGATCCTGAAAACTTTGAAAACTTGTTTATCCCAGGGTTCAACAAAGTATTAACAGACAATCCGTACGGAGCTGGACTTAATTACACAATAAGCTACCAGTTACCTATTTATAAGAAGTAATTAACACTTTATAGGTGTCTTTTTCCAGGGCAATTTAACCCAAAGCTCCTCGCCTTTCGCTAAAAATTTAGGTGAACAAAAACTCGCCAACACAGCGGAGCCCAAAAGCAACGGCAAATAAGGTAGCGGTATTAGGGTGCCTATTCCCGCTCTGAAAATCACGAATAACACACCAAACACAATAAGATTTAGGATTAAGGCCTTTGATTTTACACGCATCAGGTTGATTTTAATTTATGAATCTTCTTGGTTCCACTGTACAACTCATATTTCACCAATTTACTTTCAAGTTTTCCGTTAAATAATTTTATTTTTCTCGAGGGACGCAGCCCTACAAACTTAAGCGCGTCAAGGTTTGAGGTAATAAACCATGCATTTGTGCCAGCATAAGATTGTTTTAATGTATCTCCAATACGTTTATAAAAAATGTTGACATCTATGGGCAGCCGTTCTCCGTAGGGGGGATTAAACACCATATGTAATGTTTTTTCAGGTTGTTGCTTTTCGGTGTGAAAAAAGTCGTCCTGAGAAATGGTAATAAACTCTGAGAGATTTGCATTCTGAACATTTTGTTGAGCTTTCCGAACCGCAGATGGGGCCTTATCATATCCCTTTATACGATACGGAAACTCACGAACCTTTTTTAACGCAGACTCCTCTATTTTGGTGTATAAATCATTATCCCAGTCTAACCATTTTTGGAACGCAAACTCCTTACGATTAAGACTCGGCGGAATGTTACAGGCAATCATGGCAGCCTCAATTAACAGCGTACCACTTCCGCACATGGGATCTAAAAAGTCAGACTCGCCATTCCAACCAGAGAGTAACAACATACCTGCTGCAAGCACCTCATTTATGGGAGCAATATTGGTAATCGTACGATAGCCACGTTGGTGCAAAGACGCGCCAGAACTATCAAGAGAAACCTCTAAAAACTTATCGGTTACGTATAGGTGTATACTTACATCTGGAAAATCTTTATCTACACTTGGCCGACTACCTGTTCGATTTCGAAATCTATCGACAAGGCCGTCTTTAGCTTTTTGCGCAACGTACATGCTATTTTGTGCTCTTTGCATCATTACAGTTGCACGAATTGCAAAGGTATGGCCATTCGTCATGTAGTCTTCCCAAGGAATATCTAGCATCACTTTGTATACATCTTGTTCAGTCAAAATGGGTCTTTTTCCAATGGGCTTAAGAATACGAAGCGCTGTTCGTAAACACAGATTTGCTTTGTACATAAAGCCTGTATCGCCTACAAATCGCACATTACGCACTCCTGTTTGGACAGATTGAGCGCCTAAGAGTTTCAGCTCTTTGGCCAAAATTTCTTCAAAACCAAAGAGGGTTTTGGCCACCATCGGAAACAAAATCTGATTGTTGTTATTCATAGGGCTAAAATAGTTTAAATTTGTGCGATGACGGAAGATAATCCTGCTTGGTATCAGACTTGGTTTGACACGCCTTATTACCACATATTATATCAAGACAGAGACATTGCTGAGGCAACACTTTTTTTGCAAAATCTACTTGCTTACCTAAAGCTAGAATATCATCAAAGCATTTTAGACGTCGCTTGCGGTAAGGGAAGGCATGCTTTGTACCTGGCTTCGCAAGGTTTTCAAGTGACGGGAATTGATCTGAGCCCCAACAGCATTTCTTTTGCACAAGAAGAAGCTAAATCCAAAAATCTAGAGGTCGAATTTTACGTACACGACATGCGAACGCCGGCACACGAGCAAGCTGCGGTCGTTTTAAATCTATTTACAAGCATAGGCTATTTTGAAGATAAAAACGACAACCAGAAGGCCATACAAGCTTTCTACGACAGTACAGCAGCTGGTGGCTATGTCGTTATTGATTTTCTACACGCACCTAGCGTAAAACAAGGCCTAGTGGCCGATGAGGTAGTCACCAAAGGCGGTATACAGTTTACATTAAAGCGCGCTTTTGAAGCAGGACGGATACAAAAAGATATTTCTTTTAATGATAATGGCGTATCCTATGCGTTTCAAGAGCGGGTAGCGGCGCTTGGACTTGCCGATTTTAAACAAATGCTTGAGGCGGTTGGATTTAGCGTTCAAGACGTATTTGGCGATTACACTTTAAAACCATTTGTGGCAGAAACCGCAGAACGTTTAATTTTGGTAGCGAGAAAATGAATTATATTCTTCCTTTTTTATCTGTTGTATTGGGTGTATTGTTTGTTGTATTCGGGATAATAAAATCTCATAAACGTCTAAAGCTATTACTTGCTTTTAGTGGTGCTTTTTTGTTATCAACGGCAATAATTTCGTTACTCCCAGAAGTTTTCGCACATTCTGATGCAAATGTTAGTTATTGGATTTTAGCAGGTATTGTTATTCAAATTATTCTAGAAAGCTTGTCTAAGGGAGCAGAGCATGGTCATATACATGTACAAGATAATGGAGCTCTTCCCTGGTCATTGTTTATCGGGCTTTCACTTCATGCATTTATTGAAGGACTACCTATTCACGAACATCAAGAACTTCTTTGGGCTATAGTAGTGCACAAGTTACCCATAGCCATGTTGTTGGCAGCGGCTTTGTGGAAAACAACAACATCAATAAAAACTAAAGTCGGAGCACTTTTGATTTTTGCCCTTATCACCCCGTTCGGCACCTATCTAAATGCCACCATTAGTATACTTCAACCCTATGCCATTTATATTACCGCGCTGGTCATAGGGGTTATGTTACACATCTCTACTACCATAATTTTCGAAAGTGCTAATAATCACAAGTTTAATGCTTCTAAAATCGCAGTGATCTTGTTGGGGTTAGGTTTGGCAGCTTTAATGCACTAACTTGTTTTTGAAATCCACTATTAGAGTAGCGCAGTAATTCCTCTTAAAAAGAAAGTTAAAAAAGTTTTGGGGCAATTTGTTATTTCAAGTACATTGCATGGTAACAAAATCAATAAGCTACATTGAAATGGGCCTAGGAAGAAAAGAAATTGCTTCTTTGATAGTTTTAAAGCTTCAAGAAAATAAGCAATTGCTGTATAAAGCATTTAACGAAAACAGAGATGGTGTTCGCTTTTTTTATATCGACAATCTGCTACCCGATGATTTGTGTCAGAAAATAAATGATGCATTTCCAAAAAACTCGGAAATGGTACTCAAAAAAAGCCTTAGAGAAGATAAATATGTAGGCGTTCAAATGGATACATACAAATCACTTATAGCAGATGTGGTTTATGCGTTTCAGGATATTCGAATAGTGGAAGTTATCAGAGAAATTTGCAACATTGGCGAATGTTCAGCTGATGCCTCACTGTATGCGGGAGGTATATCATCCATGAGCGAAAATCAATTTTTAAAGCCACATTTAGATAATTCTCATGATCAAAAAAGAGACAAATGGCGAGTATTAAACCTATTGTATTATACTACTCCTGACTGGAAAAAAGAATTTGGAGGTAACTTAGAAGTATGGCCAAAAGGATTAAAAGGGAATCCAACAACAATTGTATCGAAATTTAATCGATTAATAGTAATGGGGACAGATATAAACGCTTGGCACTCGGTAAGTCCAGTAGTAGTAGAAAACCGAAGAAATTGCGTTTCAAATTATTACTTTTCCAACACTCCATTAAGCAAAGAAGATTCCTTTCATGTTACCACGTTCAGAGGCTGGCCAAGACAAAAATTGGAAAATGCAGTATTGCGTTTTGATTCATTTGCACGAATGTGTATACGCAAAATATTCCCAAAAGGAATAGTAAAAAACCCACATGTTTATATTCAGAAGGATAATGAAAATAATGATTAAATTTTGATTTTAAATGAAAATTGTATGCGAATTATAACAGCAGATGATTTTAAGGATATCTTAATTAAAGGCACTCAGAAAGGTTTGCCGTTTATATTGTCAAAATTTAGCTTTTCAGCAGAAAAGAGGACAAAAACTGCATTTGGAAAAACTATAGGCAAAGGCGTAAACTGGTGGCAAATTCCCTTAATTCATCAACGTTGGAATACCATGATATCAGGAGATCCAAATCAAGATTATTTACATGTTCTCGCAAATTTTTTGAATGAAAAGAAAGGGTTATCATTAATATCTCTTGGCTCAGGAAGATGTGAAGCAGAAATAAAACTAGCAAAGACAAATATTTTTGACGAAATTACTTGTATTGAATTATCAAAACCACTTGTAGATGAAGCAAGAAAGTCTATAAATCATGAAGGGTTAAAAAACATACATGTGGTATGCGATAACATATATGAGTATAAGTTTAAAGAAAATGCATATGATGTTGTCTTTTTTAGTTCTTCATTGCATCATTTTAAAAATTTAGATACTTTTTTAAGAATTAAAGCGAAAGCATGGCTAAAAAAAAACGGTTATTTGGTAATGAATGAATATGTAGGGCCAGACAGGCTCCAATACTCAAAAAATCAACTATTAACAATAAATGAAGCGCTAAAAACCATTCCAAAAAAATTTAGAAAAATTAATTCATTACCGATGCATAAAAACCGCATTTCAGGTCCAGGGTTAGTTCGAATGATTTTAGCAGATCCTTCTGAGTGTGTTGAGTCTTCAAAAATAATTCCGCTCATTCACCAAAACTTTGATGTTATTATTGAGAAGCCATTTGGGGGGAACATACTATCTAGTGTTTTAAAAGATATTGCAAATCATTTCTTCACAATAGATAAAGAAAAACATAAAGTAATCGATAAACTATTTAAGATTGAAGATGAATATCTAAAAGATAATGCTTCTGATTTTTTATTTGGAATTTATACTCCAAAAAGGGTGGAATAAAAAAACCCTCTAAGAAAACTTAGAGGGTTTTATATTAAAGAAGGCGACGACATACTCTCCCACCAGTGGCAGTACCATCTGCGCTATTGGGCTTAACTTCTCTGTTCGAGATGGGAAGAGGTGAGCCCCAATGCAATAGTCACCTTAACGGTTTACACGCTACTTCAAAGTGAAGACGTGTATCGCAGTAGTTGGGGTACAACAAACTGCGCAATACAATCATATTGAGAATAAAAAATAGATAGTTAGCAATTGATAATAACAACAAAAAAGAAAAGGTTGTTACGATAGGTTTATGGGTAATTAGTATCACTCGGCTATGACATTACTGCCTTTACACCTGTGACCTATCAACGTAGTCGTCTCCTACGACCCTTAAAAGAAATCTCATCTTGTGGTGGGTTTCGCGCTTATATGCTTTCAGCGCTTATCCCTTCCCAACGTAGCTACTCTGCAATGCTCCTGGCGGAACAACAGATACACCAGAGGTTAGTCCAACTCGGTCCTCTCGTACTAGAGTCAGATCCACTCAAATTTCTAACGCCCACTACAGATAGAGACCGAACTGTCTCACGACGTTCTGAACCCAGCTCGCGTGCCACTTTAATGGGCGAACAGCCCAACCCTTGGGACCTTCTCCAGCCCCAGGATGTGACGAGCCGACATCGAGGTGCCAAACCCCCCCGTCGATATGAGCTCTTGGGGGAGATCAGCCTGTTATCCCCGGCGTACCTTTTATCCTTTGAGCGATGGCCCTTCCATGCGGAACCACCGGATCACTATGCTCTACTTTCGTACCTGATCGACTTGTAGGTCTCTCAGTCAAGCACCCTTATGCCATTGCACTCTACGCACGGTTACCAAGCGTGCTGAGGGTACCTTTAGAAGCCTCCGTTACTCTTTTGGAGGCGACCACCCCAGTCA
>ERZ802819.136-NODE-136-length-46856-cov-11.0786_pt1 | contig 46856 bp, 44 predicted proteins | sample MGYA00345647_ERZ802819 | MGnify/ENA primary metagenome ERZ802819 (study PRJEB30503, sample SAMEA104212355) | marine metagenome | biome: Westerlies Biome; feature: [SRF] surface water layer (ENVO:00010504) within the epipelagic zone...; material: water...
TCTAAATTATCAAATTTATTTTCAGACATTTTCTAGTTTAAGTTTAACTTTGAACGTAATTTCTTGCTACCATGTTTCTCCATAATATTGTTTATTGTTTGTTAATGTCATGAAAAATAATTTTTCTGAAAGAAGATCGAACCTAGCGCATAAAGTTTTGGATGATTCTGCAATTATCATTGCATCTGCCTCTGTAAAATCGAGAATCTCAGATACTGACTATGCTTACAGACAAGATAGTAATTTTTACTACTTATCTGGTTATGAAGAACCTGAATCCTTGATCTTGATAAGACCTAATCATGATAATGAGAAATTTATTATCTTTTGTAGAGATAGAGATCCACTAAGGGAGCAATGGGATGGCTTCCGAACTGGACAAGAAGGAGCAATATCAGAATATGGAGCTGACGCGTCTTACAGTATTAATTCTGTAGATCAATTAATGCCTGAACTTCTTAAGGGGTCTAAGAATATCTATTTCTCTATGAGCTCACCTTGTGGGATAGATTCTAAGATTAATCATTGGATTGAAGATATTAGAAAGAATATGAGAGCGGGAGCTGAACCGCCAGAAAATCTTTTATCCTTAGATTCTATCCTGCATGAAATGAGACTTATCAAAGAAGACGATGAGTTGGACATCATGAAGTATGCTGCCGATATAACCACGGAAGCTCATATTAGAGCAATGCAAGCAGTAACTCCGGGTATGTTTGAGTACCAATTAGAAGCTGAGTATCTGTATGCATTTAATAAAAATGGCGCAAGATCTCCTGCTTATAATTCAATTGTTGGCGGAGGGAATAATTCTTGCATCTTGCATTATGTTGAAAATAATGCGGAATTAAAAGACGGAGATTTGGTTCTTGTTGATGCCGGATGTGAATATCAGTATTACGCCTCGGACGTAACAAGAACATTCCCTGTAAATGGAAAATTTTCTCCCGAGCAAAAAGAGATTTATACGATAGTCCTAGAGGCACATAAACAGTCTATCGAGCAAGCTCAACCCGGTAATAAGTGGAATTTGATGCATGAAAAATCAGTAGAAGTTCTTGTTGAAGGACTTTTATCTATAGGCTTATTGAATGGTTCGAAAGAAGAAAATATTGAAAAAGGTCTTTATTCAAAATTTTATATGCATCGAATTGGTCACTGGCTTGGTATGGATGTTCATGATGTAGGTGCTTATAAAAAAGATGGTGACTGGAGAGAACTAGAAAAAGGGATGGTTATGACAATAGAACCCGGAATTTACATTTTAGATTCTCTTGAAGATGTTGATGATAAGTGGAAGGGAATTGGTGTAAGGATAGAGGACAACATTGTAATTAATGATTCTGGCAATGAATTTCTCACACCTGATGTTCCGAGGACTATTGAAGAAGTTGAACAAACTATTCAAGGTTAAGTGGACTATCAAGTATCTGTTGTAGGAGGAGGTATTTCTGGTGCCTTAACGGCACTATACTTAGGTAAATCAAGGGTTAAGACTTGTTTAATTGACCGAGGAAAACCATCTCAAAAATTATCTGATCCTTATAAAGGAAGAACTACTTCTCTAAATCTATCTTCAATAGCATCTCTTAGAGATGTAGGGATATGGGAGGATATCAAGAAAAATGCTCAAGAATTTGATGAAATATATGTCTGGGATGCCGAGGGCTCATCTTCTGTTCAATTCAACGCAGAGGAAATTTCAAGAAGTGATCTTGGTGTCATAGTCCATAATAATATTATCCTTGAGTCTATTTATAGTAAGTTAGAACAACTCTCCGAAGTCACACTAATTGAAGAAGAGTCTTTAAAAGAAATTACTCAAGATCAGAATAAAATAGAATTTACATCTGATTCAGGTTTAAAGATTTCCTCTGAACTTCTTATTGGAGCTGATGGTTCGCTTTCAAAAGTTAGAGACTTTAGCAGGATACCTATAAGGACATGGAGCTATGAACAGCTTGCGATCGTCTCCTCAGTAACTACAGAAGTTCCGATAGATAAGACTGCTTTTCAAATATTTACTGATACAGGCCCAATTGCTTTGTTGCCACTAGTAGTTGGGGAAAATACTGCCTCATTAATCTGGTCTACTGATGAAGCTTATGGCACGAAACTCCTCGAATTAGATAATGATGAATTGAGTCGAGAATTAAGATTAAAAACAGAGGATAGATTTGGTGATATTTCTTTTAATGAAACGATTAATTCATTTCCGTTGCATCAACTACATGCTAAAAAGTTCTATAAAGGCAGAGCGGTCTTGGTAGGAGATTCAGCTCATACGATCCATCCCTTGGCAGGTCAGGGTTTAAATTTGGGGATTGCAGATGCACAAGAGATTACTGAATTAGTCACATCAGCTAATAGATCTGGCAAGGTTTTATATGATGAGGAGATGCTTAAATCTTATAGTAGAAGAAGGGAACCTGAAAGTTATAAGATGATTGCCCTTATGGAAGCCTTTAAAAGAGGTTTTGGATCTGAAAATCTCTTAGTAAAGCTGGGAAGAAGTTTTGCTTTTGATTTTGCAAATAAAACTAAGCCACTCAAACAACGTTTAATAAAGGAAGCTGCTGGGATTATTTAATTTTTGCTTCTGTATAAATAACGTGCTTTCTGACAACCGGATCGAATTTTTTAATTTCCATTTTGTCCGGCATTGCGGACTTATTCTTATCAGTTGTGTAGAAGTGGCCAGTACCAGCAGAGGATACTAATCTAATTTTCTCTCTCATATTTTTTCTCCTCTAGCCCTTATCTCAGCAAGTACGGTATCGATACCATTTTTATCGATGGTTCTTAGTCCATTTGCAGAAACAGTAAGGCTTATATACCTATTTTCAGACGCTACCCAAAACCTATGTTTGTGAAGGTTTGGTTGAAAAGTTCTCTTATTTCTGTTTTTGGCAAACGAAACATTGTTTCCTGCTTGAGGTCTTTTCCCTGTTACTTGGCAAACTTTAGACATAACTTTATTAAAAATTTCTTTATAGAGCCGCGTTTTATACCAGAAGCATTGACAGCAAGCAAGAATAAGCCGCTATAATCTATTTTACATAGAGATAAATTTTGAAATCATTAGCGAACAAAAATATTTTATTAGGCGTTACTGGTGGCATTGCCGCTTATAAATCTGCTGAAATTGTGAGACATCTTAAGAAGTCTGGCGCATCGGTTCGGGTTGTAATGACTAAGTCTGCTGAAGAGTTTATAACTCCTCTCACTTTACAGGCCTTATCAGGAAATAGAGTGTCTACCGAACTACTTGATGCTGAAGCTGAAGCGGCTATGGGACACATAGAGTTAGCAAAGTGGGCAGATGGAATACTAATTGCACCTGCAACTGCAAATACTATAGCTAGACTATCCTCTGGAAGAGGGGATGATCTTTTATCAACCATCACACTTGCTTTTGATGGTCCAATATCTCTCGCTCCAGCCATGAACCAAGCGATGTGGAGAGATAATAGAACTCAAGATAATTTAAATAAATTACTTAACCAAGATTTTGGTATCTGTGGTCCTGGTTCTGGTGAGCAAGCATGTGGAGACTTTGGTCTTGGACGAATGCTAGAACCACTAGAGATATTAGAGGTTTTTTCATCTTCTTTTGATAAAGGAGTCATGTCAGGTAAAAGTGTCCTTATTACTGCTGGGCCCACTCAAGAGCCAATTGATCCTGTGAGGTTTATCACAAACAGGAGTTCTGGAAAGATGGGATACAGTCTTGCTCATGCTGCAATAGAACAAGGTGCACAAGTTACTTTGATCAGTGGTCCAGTGAATATAGAACCACCATCGAACTGCAATGTAATTGCAATTAAGACTGCAAAAGAAATGTCTGATGCAGTGAAACATCATATCAAAGAGATGGATGTTTATATCGGAACAGCAGCTGTTTCGGATTATAGTCCTGCTGAAGTTAAAGATTCCAAAATAAAGAAAGCTGGAGATCATTCACCAATGATATTGGAGTTAAAAGAAAATGAGGATATTTTAAAGTTTGTTAGCGAGTTAGAAGATAGACCATATGTTGTAGGTTTTGCAGCTGAAACAGACAAACTCATAGAAAATGCTGAGAATAAACTTAAAAATAAAAAACTAGACTTGATCGTGGCCAATGATGTGTCTGATAAATCTATAGGATTTGATTCAGAAGAGAACGAAGTTACTCTTATAACGAACGAAGAGAAGCAACTTCTCACAAAACAAAATAAAAAGAAGATTTCAAAAAAAATAATAGAGTTCATATCGGGGAGAATTAATGAGCAAAATAACTAAACCAGAGAAGGTAGGATTCTCAAAAGAAAAACTAGAGCAAATCGGAGAATCTATGCGTTCTCTTATCGAGGCCAAAAAAATTCCAGGCACTGTTACTTTGGTAGCTAGGAGAGGAGAGATTGTTCATTTTGAAGCTAATGGAATGCGAGATATAGAGAGGGATTTACCTATGGAAACTGACACTATCCATAGAATTTATTCTCAATCTAAACCCGTAACAGGAGCTGCTTTAATGATGCTTTTTGAAGAAGGAAAGTTTCTCATGACCGATCCTATTTCTAAATATTTCCCCGAGTTTGGCGAAATGAAAGTTCATTTGAGTGGAGAGGGCGATAATATGCAAACAGAAGCAGCATCTTCTCCTATAACTATCCAGCAACTTGCCTCCCATACCTCAGGATTGTCTTACTCCTTTATGCCGGGTCCAGTAGGCTCAATGTATGTCTCAGAAGAAATGGAAAGGGGTCTTGGTAATGTACCTAGTGCAGGTGGTATTTTTTTCACAAGTGGAACCAAGCCAGCTTTCAACAGTTTAAGAGAGTGGGTGAGGGCGTTAGCTGAACTTCCTCTCGTTGCTCAACCTGGAACTATCTGGAATTATAGTGTCGGGATGGATGTGATGGGTGCATTAATTGAAGAACTTTCTGGACAGTCATTCGGGGAATTTTTAGAGGAGAGAATATTTGGCCCTCTAGGTATGGAAGATACAGGTTTTATGGTTCCCGAAGAAAAGCTTGGGAGGTTTGCAGCTAACTATGGCCCAGTTCCAGAAAATATGATGCTAATGGACGATCCAAAAGAGTCAGGTTACAGAACCCCTCCTCAACTTGAATCTGGTGGCGGAGGTTTAGTCAGTACAGTAGGAGATTATTTAAAATTTGCACAGATGTTACTGAATAAAGGTGAGTATGAAGGTAAACGATATCTAGGCAAGAAGACTGTCGAATTTATGACGGCTAATCATATGGGAGATGAGAGCGCCGATGAGGGTTTAACTAATTTATTTAATATGCTTGGAAATGCCTATAAAGTCAGAGGCATGGGGTTTGGTGTTACCGGATCAGTAGTGATCAATCCTGCCCTCGCTGGGTTACCTGTTTCAGAGGGTGTCTATAGTTGGGGTGGTGCAGCAAGTACTCATTTTTGGATAGACCATAAAGAAGATCTCATTGGCATTGTTCATACGCAACTTTTACCTGATGGAACTTATCCCGTAAGGGAACTTATGCAATTAGCTACCTATCAAGCAATTATTGATTAAAGTATATGCATAAAAAAAGACGCTTCATGCGTCTTTTTTTTCAAGTGGTTTATTTATTTGTCTTCTGAAGTATCTTCCTCAACAGAAGTTTCTTCAACTATAGTTTCTTCGCTTGAAGCTTCTTCAACAATTGGTTCTTCAGTAACAACCTCTTCTGTAATGGCTTCCTCGACTACAACCTCTTCAATAGGTGCTTCTTCTGCAGCAGCTTCAGCCACAGGAGTAGTCTTCGTCTTGTTTCCAAAACGTTTTCTAAACTTATCGACTCTTCCACCGGTATCTACAAGCTTTTGTTTACCTGTGTAAAATGGATGTGAAGCAGATGAGATATCCAGTACACAATAAGGATAAGTCTTGCCTTCATATTCTTTGGTTTGATCTGTACTTAATGTTGAACGCACAAGGAAGTATTCATCAACGCTAGTATCATGAAATAGCACTTCTCTATATTCTGGGTGAATGTCTTTTCTCATTTATTAATCTTGTAAATAAAAATATGGTGGAGCACTATAACAGACAGGCAAAACAAGGCAAATGCATAATTCAAAATACAACGACCGATAATTAGTTTATGAGTTTAGATTTAGTTGAAGTTCTAATACCTATTCCCTTGATGGAGAAATTTTCGTATCTACCTCCAAAGAATAATTCTAATTTATTGAAACAAGGTTCAAGAGTTTTGGTCCCTTTTGGAAAAAGAACATTGGTTGGAGTTGTCTGGAGTTTTTCTGATAGAGATAAATCTCTAAAAAGGAAATATAAACATATTAAAGAGGTCCTTGATGAAGTTCCTTTATTAGATACTAATTCGATCCACTTAGCTGAATGGTCATCACGTTATTATCATTATCCACTTGGAGAAATCATTTCTTATTTTTTCCCTCCCTCTTTAAGAAAGGGTAAAGAAGCAAAATTTAGAGAGAGTCAATATTTGGAATTAACTTCCAAAGGTTCCTTTTTGGAAGAAGAAGCTCTATCAAGAGCGCCAATCCAACAGAAGCTTATTTCTATACTGAAAGACAAGAAAGAAATAACGTTAAAAGCTGCTCAGGCTTTTGGAGTAAGTAATGCCGCAGTAAATGGACTAATTGAGAAAGGATTTGTTAATAGGTTTTCAAGAGAGTTATCTCCTTATAAGAAATTAGAAAACAAACAGCTATCTTCACCTAAGCAACTCAACCCGGAGCAAAATAAAGCAGTTAATGCTATAAAAAAAGCTAAGGATAAAAATACCACATTTTTATTAGATGGCATTACAGGAAGTGGAAAAACTGAAGTTTACTTACAAGCAATCCAGGAGGTCATTAATGAGGGCAAACAGGCGTTAATACTCATCCCAGAAATAGGATTAGCCCCCCAAGCTGAAGAACGATTTCGAGAATATTTTGGGGATAGAGTAATGTCTTTTCATTCCGCTAAAAACGAGCGTGAAAAGGTCGATGCATGGTTAGGAGCATCTAGAGGTTTGGTTGATATAATCATTGGAACTCGTTCGAGTGTATTTTTGCCAATGAAAAACCTAGGCATTATCGTTGTAGATGAAGAGCATGATCTATCATTTAAACAGATGGAGAAATTTCGTTACTCAGCAAGAGACATGGCTCTATATAGAGCTAAACTCGAAAAGATACCAGTTGTACTGGCATCTGCCACACCATCTTTGGAGACCCTAAAAAACGTACAAGAAGAAAAGTATAAAGTATTGAAATTGAACAAAAGAGCAACTGGAGCAAGCTTACCAACATTTCACGCTGTAGATTTAAAAGGCAAAGAGCTCCATGAAGGTCTAAGTAAAGAGCTTTTAGAGGCCACTCAAACTGAACTTGATAAAGGCAATCAAGTATTAATATTTTTGAATAGAAGAGGTTACGCACCTTCATTGATTTGTAAGGTTTGTGGCTGGATTTCAAATTGCGACAGATGCGATGCACTTATGACAGTTCATAAGAACCCACTTAAATTACATTGTCACCACTGCGAAGCACAGAAGCCTTACCCAAGTAAGTGCCAGTCATGTGGATCTGACGATTTCCTTACATATGGTTTTGGTACAGAGAGAGTTGAAGAGTTTTTAAGAGGTCACTTTCCCAATACAAAGACACTTAGAATAGATAGTGACTCAACAAGAAAGAAAGAAAGTCTTAATGAATATTTTGATGAAATTAAAAAAGGAGAGCCTATTATTTTACTTGGTACGCAACTTCTAGCAAAAGGTCATCATTTTCCCAATGTAACATTAGTCGGAATAATCGATGCGGACTCAGGTTTATTTAGCGCAGACTTCAGAGGTAGTGAAAGAGTTGCCCAGCTCATGACTCAAGTCTCTGGTAGGGCAGGAAGAGATAAAAAACCGGGAAGAGTAATTTTGCAATCTTATTGCCTTGATCATCCTCAAATAGAGGAAATTATCACCGGAAGTTATGAAAAGTTTGCAAAAAGATTATTAGAAGAAAGAAAAAGTTACAAGATCCCGCCATTTTCATTTCAAGCTAAAATTTTTGCAGAATCACCAAAAAGCTTAGTCAGTAGAGATTTTATTTTAAATATATTGAATCAATCAAAAATAGAGAAACAGATAAGTTCGAATGTTCGTATCGTAGGTCCTTTGCCATCCATAATGGAGAAAAAATCTGGTGTTTATAGGTGGGAGTTGAGTATTTTTTCAAGCAGCAGATCAAATTTACATAAATTTTTAGATGTTATGCAGTCTAGGCTTTATGAGCCTAAATTAACGAAGCAAGTTAGGTGGTCTATTGATGTAGATCCGCTCTCATCAATTTAATCTTAATCCTGTAATTTCTTCGCTTATTTCCCAAAGTTTGGCGGCTTGTTTCGGATCTTTCGCTGCCTCTGAAACTTTTTCTACTTTACAGTCAACGAAATATTCTCCAGTTGTATCTTTAACACCAGATGAGCTGCATAAGTAGATCGAGGTTTCTGCTCCTTTATCTGTCTTTCTTGCAAAAGGCTTTGCTAAGAACATCAGAAAAGTCCATAGCCCCTGATTATTATTTGATCCTATACCTGTGCTTACAAAGCCTGGATGTAAGCAATTAACAGTTACACCAAAACTTGAAAGCTTTTCAGAGAGAGATTTTGTAAATAATATATTTGCAAGTTTGGATTGCCCGTAAACTTGCATGGGTCTGAAGGTTTTTTCTGACTGCAAATCTTCAAAATTCATATCTTTGACGAATTGATGAGCACCAGAGGCAACATTTACAACTCTAGATCCACTTGTGCTTTTAAGCTTTTCAGCCAATAACAGGGTAAAGGTAAAGTATGCTAGATGATTTACTGAAAAAACTTCCTCAAGGCCATCAACAGTTTCATTTCTTTCCCTATTCATAATGCCGGCGTTATTAAGCAGAATATCAAGAGGTTTCTCCATCGACAAAAATGTCTCTGCTGCTTTTTTTACTTCAGCTTGGGAAGATAGATCAGCTACTATCATGGTTGCCTCCCTTCCCGATTCCTTTAGAAGCTGTTCTTTTAAGCGGTTACCTTTTTCTGGATTTCTAGCAATAAATATTATTTCGGCTCCCATCTTATTGAGTTCTTTTGCTGACTCTTCACCGATTCCATTTGTTGCACCAGTTATTAAACAAACTTTATTTTCTAGGTTCTCATTCATTGTCATTGCCTTTAATTCTTCTACGTATTAGATTAGTTCTATGAGTTTATACGAAAAATATGTGCTGCCAAAATTTCTAAATTGTGCCTGCGGATCTAAACCGGTTTCTTACCAAAGAAAAAAAGTTGTTCCTCATGCAGAAGGAAAGGTTTTAGAAATAGGAATTGGGTCCGGTCTCAATTTACCTTTTTATGATAAATCTAAAATCGAAGAATTATGGGGGTTAGATCCATCTGAAGAACTCAGTAAAATGGCACAAGAAGTTGCTATCCAAGAAGGGATAGACGTCAAATTTGTTTCTTCAGGGGCTGAAGAAATGCCATTACCAGATAACTATTTTGATACCGTATTAGTTACTTACACTATGTGCACTATCCCAGAAGTACATAGAGCCAATACTGAAATCAAAAGAGTACTTAAAAATGACGGCAAAATGATCTTTTGTGAACATGGCGAAGCTCCAGATGCGAATATAAAGAAATGGCAAAAAAGAATTAATCCATTCTGGGGACTAATTGCAGGTGGTTGTAATATTGATCGCAAGATTCCAGAGCTAATCCAAGAATCAGGTTTCGACATTGTTGAGATGGAAGAAATGTATCTCCCAAGTACTCCTAAGATTGCTGGATATAATTATTGGGGATACGCAGTAAGTAAATAATGAGATTAGGGTGGATACTGTTAAGTATTTTCTTTTTAGTCGTCTTAGTTCAATCAAAAAATATATTAACTTTCATTGGTATTGAGCTAGGCGTTTATTTTTCATTCCAAGAGCAAGACAAAAACTCAAATGGATCTATAGAAAGAGAAGAATGGCCTAAAGGGATATTTACTTTAGTTGATTCTAATCGAAATAACTTAATTAGTAAGAATGAACTCAGAGAGTTCATAAAAGAATATTCCAGAGAGTTTTCTTGGGTAAATGAAGTTAATGAGAAATATGTTTTACCAACACAGTTAAAAAAAGGTACTTTCAAAAGTACTTCAATGAATTTACCTGTCGGTTACTACATTTACATTCCTGATATATATTTTGAAGATCCTGGTAGAAGATTTAGAACTGTTTATTATCTTCATGGGGGCAGGCCTGGCAATGAAGCTAGGTCAGTAAATATCTCTAATTTTTTAGAGGATACCTTTTCTGCAGTATCTATTGATCCTGCTTTATATATATTTGTGAACGGAGGAGAATTAAGTCATTACAATTCCGAGGAAAAAAACTCATTTGGAGAAGATATTTTCATCAATGAGCTTATTCCACATATAGATGAAAAATATAGAACGATTCCCAAAAGAAATGCTAGAGGTCTTGAAGGTTTCTCTGAGGGGGGAAGAGGTGCAACGCGATATATGTTCAAGTATCCAGAACTCTTCGGTACCGTTGCTGCCGGAGGTGCTTCTTATATGACAGAGAAGCTTATTCAAGATAGTAATGGATATGAAGATGAGCCAAGAGATGAAGATGAGTCAATCTACTATGTTGGTAAAGGGAATGATGCCTGGTCTCTAGCAGAGATACATAAGGATTCTGGAAAAAGAACTCCTAAATTACTACTTTGGTCAGGAAGGGAGGATATGAATTTTAAAAGTATAGAAGAGTATAGTTCCTACTTAGAGAAATTCTCTATAGGACATGACTTCTTAGCCATCGAAGGAATAGATCATAATCCTTTTTTATTTTATGAGAAGGCAGGTGAAAGATTGATACGATTTCACCAGGAAAACTAAATGAAATTTAAATTTTTGTTATTAATATTGTGCTGCTCGTTAAATCTGACGAGTGAGAATAGGACTGTTGTTCACGAAGGATTGGAGAGAGAATATATTGTTCATGTTCCATCCAATATAAATCAAGATTCTCCTTTAGTAGTTGTTATACACGGGTTTACAAGCAGTGCAGAAATTATTATGACGTATTCTGATATGAATGATATTGCTAATAGGGAGGGTTTTATTGCTGTTTACCCTCAAGGAACGGTGGGCAGTGACGGTAATACATTCTTTAATGTAGGTTATGATTTTCATTCTGACTCAACTGTAAATGATGTGTCATTCATTAGATATTTAGTAAATTCCCTGACTCAAGAATTTAATCTCAAAAGGCAAAAGGCCTTTGCAACAGGGATGTCTAATGGAGGTGATATGGCATACTTATTGGCATGCACATCATCTGATTTATTTGAAGCTGTAGCTTCTGTCACGGGAGTCATGATGAAACAAACAATGGATAACTGTAAGTTGGATAATCCCGTTCCGATATTTGAAATTCATGGAACGGCTGATGACATTTCTTTTTTTGATGGGGATATAAATAATTCAACTGGCTGGGGTGCATATTATGGCTTGCCGGAAACTATAGACTTTTTTGTTGAAAAATATCAATTGGCTCAGAAATCTGAAGAATTAATATTGAGTAAAGATGAAGGAGCATCTAATGATATATTTTTTGAAAGATATTGGACTGAAGGTGTTGAAACTGAAGTATGGATGTACAGAATAGAAGGTGGCGGGCATATTTGGCCAGGAGCAGGAGTAAAATTAACTTGGTGGAATAACCCAATTCTTCGGTATTATTTTGGTTCTGGAGAAAATGAAATAAGTGCTTCAGAAGCAGTATGGATGTTTTTTAAGAAATATCTTTAATTTATCTAATCCTCTTCTTCCCATTCGAACTTCGGCAAAGTGTGAATTGCATCTGAGAGTTTTTGGGCCCAGGTATCTGACATCTCTTTGAAATAAGGTGACATAAATTCGTATTTTCCTTGATAATCTAAATGAATTTGATCTTTTTTATAAACTACAAAATCGATCGGTGGTCCCACAGTCAGGTCACTTCTCATAGTTGAATCAAGAGAAAGAAGGGCTACTCTTGCTGAATCTCCAATAGGAGTATCCTTATTTATCATCCTATCAAGTATTGGTTTTCCATACTTAGTTTCACCTATTTGAAGGTAAGGTTGTTCATTGGAAACATAAATGAAGTTACCCTCTGGATAAATCAACAATAGATTTGGTTCTTGATCTTTGATTTGTCCACCTAAAATAAAAAATGATCCCAATAAAGAAGATTGATTTTGTACTTCTAGGGACTGGTTAGAACTAGATACACTTAGTCTCCCAATATATTGAGCAGCAGCTTCAATATCCTCACACAGATTAAGGTTCATTTCTGGGTTATCTGCATTTAAATCTTTCTCGAGTTGGTGATATACCGCTTGAGATGTAGCGAGATTTCCAGCTGTAAGAACGACAAAAGCCCTGTCACCTACGTTGTAGGTAAACATTTTTGAATAAGTATTTATATTATCTAATCCCGCATTGGTTCTGGAATCAGAGGCAAATACTAAACCTTCATTTACTTTTATTGCTAGACAGTAAGACATATAACCTCCCAAAAGATCATGCAATACTCATGCCAGTTTAATCTTTTTTTATCTCTCTGCCATTTTTTTCTCAATAGTGCATGCAAAAGGGCAATCAGGATGAAATCTTATCAATTTTTAGATTCTTTATAAGCTACAAACAGCACCTAAAAAGTGCATTATTTACGATAAAGAACCAAAATATTTTGGCTTACTTGTTGCATGTATTCAAGAGTGACTATTTCATGGAAAAACTATCCAACATCACCTTTTTTTGATGAGTATCTCAATACATCTCAAGGTTTCCGAACTCATACAAAAAAAATAGGCAAATTCCTTGAATCACTAAATCAAAATGATCTAAATGAAATTAACAATGCTACTGAGTCAGCAATTAAATCCATGGGCATATCCTTTCGAGTTTATTCAGAGGAATATATAGAGGGGCAAGATAGGTCTTGGCCATTGGATTTTATTCCAAGAATCATCAGAAAGAAAGAATGGGATAAGGTAGAGAAAGGACTAGAACAAAGAGTTAAAGCTTTAAATCTTTTCATAGAAGACTGCTACAACGAACAGAAATTCCTTAAAAAAAGTGATATGGATGAATCTCTCATTACAGATTCTCCTGCCTTTAAAGAATACTGTATGGGAATGAAACTTAAACACAATTCATGGTCTAGTATCTGCGGCTCTGATCTGATCAAAGATAAGGATGGAGTCTTCTATGTATTGGAGGATAACCTTAGGGTACCCTCAGGCGTAAGTTATATGCTTGAAAACAGAACAGTTATGAAAAGAGTTTTCCCGGATTTATTTCAACATTACGGTGTTATGCCGGTCAGTGCTTATCCAACTAAACTCTATGAGACACTTGTATCTCTGAGTTATTCAAGAAGCCGTCAACCAGAAATAGTCCTTCTAACACCTGGTATCTATAATTCAGCGTATTACGAACATTCATATCTTGCTCAGCAAATGGGTATAGATTTGGTACAAGGTACTGATTTGGTTGTCTTGAAAGATAATTTTGTATACAAAAAAACTATAGAAGGTTTAGTGCGAGTTGATGTGATTTACAGGAGAATTGATGACGATTTTTTAGACCCATCCAGAGGTAACAAAGATTCTGTATTGGGTGTTGAAGGCTTGATCGAATCATGGAGAAAAAAACATGTTTCTATAATAAATGCACCTGGGTGTGGAATAGCTGATGATAAAGCTGTTTATTCTTTTGTGCCTGAAATGATCAGATTTTATTTGAAGGAGGAACCAATTATAGAAAATCTCAAAACTTATTTGATGAGTGATAAAGAAAGCTTTGAATTAATAAAAGATAGATTTAAAGAATTTGTTATCAAGCCTGTAGCTGAGTCTGGTGGTTATGGTATAGTCATCGGGAAGAGCGCTTCCAAAAAGGAAAAAGAAGAGACACTGAAGTTAATAAGAAAAGATCCACGCAATTACATTGCACAACCGCTTGCGCTGTTATCTACCACTCCAACTTATGATAAAGGCTCAATAGAGCCTAGACACTTAGATTTAAGACCGTTCATTTTAACGGGTGAAAAAAGTTATGTGACTGTAGGCGGCCTAACTAGAGTTGCATTGAAGAAAGGCTCTACTGTAGTTAATTCTTCTCAAGGAGGAGGAAGCAAGGATACATGGATTGTAGATAAATAGTTATGTTAAGTAGAGATGCAGAACACCTATATTGGCTTTCTAGATATGTAGAAAGAGTTGAGAATACAGCTAGATTAATAAATGTTAATTCTGAGCTAATGTTGGATTTTCCTGGTGATAAAACTTTAGGATGGCAATCAATAATTGAAACACTCGATAATCTTGATATTTATCAAAGAAGGTATGTGACCTTCAAAGAAGCTAATGTAATTAATTTTCTTTGCTATGAAGAAGCCAATCCTAACTCAATTAAAAATTCTCTCATTAAAGCGGCTTATAACGTTAAAGAAACAAGAGACTATCTTCCCCAATCTGCAACAGAGCAAGTTAATAATCTTTTAAATGAATTTAACCGAGGTACTTTGAAAGCTAGAAGAGGACAACCAAAAGATATGTATAAACTCATTGAAGGATCTCAAAGATTTTTTGGCATAATCAATGATAATTTTTCTACTGGATTAGTTTTTGAGTTCATCAGGTTAGGAAGGTACATCGAACGTGTGGATATGATCTCCAGAACTCTAGATACATTATGCGTCTCAAAGAAGAATTCTCAGACACATGACTTCTCAACTCTTGAATGGGCTAGTATGTTAAGAAATCTCTCTGCCCAAGGTGCTTACAGAGAAGAGTCAAAGGGTGAAATTGAAAGAGGCAGTGTTCTTAGATTTCTCTTCAAAAATAAAGGTTTCCCAAGATCATTGAATACTTGCCTTAGGGAGATCGATAAATGCGTTGCAGTGTTACCAAATAATAATTTATTAAAAGAAGAAGTTTATAAAGTTATAGAAAGAATTATGTCATCAAGAGTTGAGAGTTATGACGACGATAAGCTCCACACCTTTTTGGATAACCTTCAAGGTAAGATTTCTAATCTTGACCAAAGAATACATAAAAGCTGGTTTCACCTGCATGCTTAATCTAAGCAGTTAAGGAAACTAAAACTTCTCTATTTTTTTCTCCTGAAAACGGTTTCCTACCATGCATCACTCTATGATTATCAATCAATAAGATGTCCTTGTCCTTCCAATTTCTAAGAAGAGTTAATGACTCAGCTAAGTCAGAAATCATTTGAAGATTTGAGTTGCAAATTTCTTCGCCATTACCAAACATGACGGGCGAGGTGTCATTATCTGAGTTTTTTTTCCATCCTAAAGAAGCTGCAAGAACTTGATTAAAGAATGATTTATGACCATTTTTAAATTCTTTTACCGCTTTTAAGGTTCTTGTTGTAACCGATAAGTTATCCCCTTCAATCCAATGCCATGTATACCCAAGCTCCTTTAATTTGAGCTCTGCCTCTTCCTTAGAGCTAACACCTAAAGTTTTTTGCCAACTTCTCCCTTGTCCTGAGACTAATTCATCTCCATTGGACATAACAGAATTATAAATAACCCCATTTCTTTCAAACTTTGCAACTAAATTTGCATCTTCTTTTAGAAGCTCATCATAAAGATAATCAGACCTGCATAATGGAGTTTCTCCTCCATACTGTGAGGCAGATTTACAAAAAAAGAATATATTTTTCGGATACATCGGGGTCTGTGCCATTTCATGATGGAGAAATATCTCAATTTCACTAGGCGCTTCATTTGCCGTAAAAACTTTATCGGTTTTATTTATTCTAACTGCATTCGATAGAGACTCTTCATAGGTAAAAGTGTCGTATTTGAAGGCAGAAACAAAGAGATCAAAATCCTCTGCATTTTCTACTGGAAGGCCGCTAAAGAGAACTGCTCCATATTCATCTAGTTGAGATTCAATGGAAACCTTATTTTCATTTACCCATTTCTCAGCAGAAGATAGTGTTATTAATTTTGTATCTTCTTGTATTTCTCTTAAGAAATCTTTTTTATTCATAAATTGGAAAGAAAGTATTGAAGGCATCCTCGCAAAAAATGCCCGGATCGTTATATCTTTTATTTATATTGAGATCTGATATTTTATCTATGATGGATTGTTCTAGTTTTATTCTGGAAGCAGCTAAATTTTCTTTCATACGTATTTCATTAGAGCTTTTAACCACAATTGAAGTACCCCTATTCAAGCCCCATCCTAAAATCAATTGAGCTGGAGTTATGCCCAGATCTTTAGCAATAGTCTGTACAGTTTTATTCCTTAAGATTGATTCACTCTCTACGGCACCACCAAGTTCCTCATAGGATATAGAACCTAAGGGCGAAAAAGCTGTGACTTCTAAACCATAGTCTTTAGCTAGTCGTATAAGTTTTTCCTGAGTAAGATAAGGATGAGATTCTATTTGAAGAATTTCTGGTTTAGTTTCACAGTAGTTCATAAGATCATGCAGTAAACCAGAAGAGTAATTGCAAATACCTATGTGTTTAGTCAAATTATCTTCTTTTAATGATTCCATTGCTTGCCAAGTTTCAGATAGCGGAACTCTTGATGAGATCATTTTAGGCTCAGGGCTATCAGGATCATTAAACCATTCGGGTGGATATCTATTCTCGAAAGGTACAAACTTCAAAGAAATAGGAAAGTGAATCATATACAGATCAAGATAATCTAATTGAAGATCTTGCAGTGTTTTTTCTAGAGCCGGTTGAACATGATCAGGATGGTGATAGGTATTCCATAGCTTAGATGTTATCCATAGCTCTTCTCTCGTACACAAACCTTTTTCTAAAGCCGCCTTAATTCCTTGGCCAACTTCCTTTTCATTACCGTAGTCTGAAGCTGAATCTAAGTGTCTGTAACCTAATTCTATTGCTTTAAAAACTGTATTAGAACATACATCCTTTGGAACTTTCCAAAGTCCAAAGCCCACTTGAGGCATATCTTTTATTGATCTGTATTCCATATTTTAATTTAAGAAATTTTCCAAGAAAACGGGTTCACCTGTTTGAATGGATTCTTGTGCAGCCAACCCAAGAATAATCGAATCGAGACCTTTTTGACAATCTACAAGTGGTTTCTTTTTATTTTTAATACAATCTATTAACTCCAAATGTTCGATATAACTAGCACCGTGATGAAAACCTACTTCCTTCACTCGAGGATCATCTTTAACCTCTATAGTCTTGAGTGAATAATTCTTTCTATTAGTTAATAAAAGTTCATTGCCAGGAATATGTGTTTCTAATTTACCTTGATCCCCTGTTAGCACAATCTCTTGCTCATATTTTCCTGCTTCGGCGAACATACACAAATCAAGCATAGCTCTTTGTCCGTCTTGATAGTCTACGATTACAAAAGAATTATCAATTATGTCTGGAGTTTTTCCGTCATATTTTTCATCTAAATGGTTTACATCTTGACCTCCAGAAGCATAAACTTTTATTGGTTTACTCGGGACTATTAAATTCATCAAATCAAAAAAATGACAACATTTTTCAACTAGCGTCCCACCAGTATTCTCATTAAATCTATTCCAATTATCTACTTTTTCAAGAAATGGAAATCTATGCTCTCTTATTGATAGCATTTTTATATCACCTATCTCTTCAATATGTTTTATCAAGGATTGAATAGGCGACATATATCTATATTCAAGACCAATCCAAACTAAACCGCCATGTTCTTTACTTTTTTCGAGAACTTCTAAGCTATCTGGAAGAGTCGTGCACATGGGTTTTTCAAGTAATACATGTTTATCAGTTTTAAACAGCTCTCTCATAATCTCAATATGAGTAAAATTTGGGCTAGCAACCACAATGACATCAATATCTTTTTCTGCCAAGAGCTCTTTATAGTCTTCATATAACCTAATTTTGAATTTATCTTCACAAGCCTTTCTGGCCCATTTCCTAGATTCCTCATTAGGGTCGGCAATTGCAACTATATTTACATCAGGTATTTTTTTGAGATTACGGATGTGTTCGCAACCCATCATCCCAGTACCTATGATTCCATAATTTAATTTCATAAATATTCGATTCTTCTAAACTTTTTTATATTAGGTATCTATACTGAGTGTGCCTCAACCTTAACAGTAAATATAATAAATATCTTTAGTAAATATTGAGCAAATTAGAAAAATTTGAAGTTGATTGCTTGGTCATTGGAGGTGGTGTCTCCGGAATAGCTATCGCAAGAGAGCTTTCTTTAAAATTTGATAATATCTTCCTCATTGAACGTAATCTTCAAATAGCACAAGAAACCTCTAGCAGAAACTCAGAAGTCATACATGCTGGTATGTATTATGATCATGGTTCCCTCAAATCTAGACTTTGCCTGAAAGGCAAAGATCTACTATATAAATACTTAGAGGAAAGGAAGATTGAATTCAATCGTTGCGGAAAATATATCTTATCTTCAAACGACGAGGAATCAGAAACCCTAAACAATATTTATGAAAATGGTCTGACTTGCGGGGTTGATGATTTAACTTATGATAATTCTTTGAAATCCAAATATCCCTTCCTTCACTATAAAGAAGCTATATTTTCTCCCTCAACTGGAATTTTTGATAGCCATTCCTTTATTCATTCGTTAAGTAGAGATTTTCAGAGCTTGGGTGGGAATATACTACTCGGCAATGAAACATTAAATATTGAGCAATCTTCCAAAGGTTACGAGGTTTTGATACAGGATAAGAACACTGAAAATCAATTCGTTGTTATTGCTAATGTTCTTGTAAATTCTGCAGGACTTAATGCGGTTCATATCGCAGGTCTTATTAATGAAGGAAATAATTATCAAGAAGAATTTGTAAAAGGTGAGTATTACATTTATCAAGGTAAAGAAAGATTAGAGAATCTAATTTATCCAACTCCATCTGAAAATAGTCTAGGTCTTCATGCAACAATAGATCTTGGCAGTGGTATTAGATTTGGACCTTCTGCATATGTGGTTGATGAGATTGACTATAGCCTCTCTTCACATCAAAAATCTCATTTTCTTAGTGCGGTCCAGTCTTATTGGCCCAACATTAAAGCTGAAGATCTTACTCCTGGTTACTCTGGGATAAGACCAAAACTCAAGGGGGTTAAAGACTTTGTGGTTGATTCTGGCACAGTGAGTGATAAACAGTATGTAAATGTTCTTGGTTACGCCTCTCCTGGCCTAACCTCCTCTCTGGCATTAGGAATTGAAGTATCAAACTTAATAGAGTGACTGTTACCTTAAACCAATACCAAGTTTTGTATTAGACCATAGGACTTCACTATCCTTAGCTCTCACAAATTGATAATTAGCACTATTATTATTTACTGTCATTTTTAGATACCCGGGAGTCTCTATATTAAATTTACCTGACTCAACCTCAGCGGGTGAGCCACCGGGAAGAGCACCTGTAGCGCTTATGAGTTGACGAGTGTTCTTATGATCACCTTCATCTGCTAATACATGATTATGTCCTGTGATGTAAATATCAAAAGTTCCAAAGACATAGTTTTCTAGAAATACTGCTAACTGTGGGTTGGCCCTGTCTCTATCACCTGAACTAAATAAAGGATGATGAGCTACCGCGATAGAAAAATCACACTTTTCTTTTAGTTTGTCTACTTCATCTCGCAACCATCTAATCTGACTGCCCCTTTTATAAAAATAATATAGCTTGTCAAAAATAGTCGTATCCAGAACAAAAAAACATGTTCTTCCAAACTTTTTGGTATAGAAATTACTAGGATGATTAATAGATGGATAATTTTTTGCAACTTGAAGATATACACTTGGATCACCTTTATAATCATGGTTGCCGACTGCTAAATAAAAGGGAATTTCAGTTTCTATAAATGGTTTAAAGGGTGTTAAAAAACTTTCTTGTAGTTCTGGATCGTTTAATGATTGGACTCCAAGTTGTGTTATGTCTCCTAGATGCCAGACCATTGAACAATCAGAATTTGCCAAAGCCTTTACAACCATTTTTTGAGTTGGATTAACTTCACCAGCATCTCCTACAAAACAGTAGACATTCTCTTCTGAAAATATAGATTTACTAACCATCGTTAGAATTAATAATAAAATTATTTTCAAAGATTTCCCGTTCATGATATCAATAACTCTCTTCTATCATCTTTACCATTGTCTTTATATGAAATTTGAACATTAAAATCAGCAGAGGGAAGAGTTCCCTTACCATTTTTAGGCCACTCAAAGATTGAGACTGATTTAAGCTCTTTAAGGTATTCTTCTATGCCAATTTCTTCTAGTTCTATGGGTTCAGAGATTCTATAAAGATCAAAATGAAAAACTCTATATTTATCTGTTTCGTGTATTTCAACAATATTGTAAGTAGGACTTTTAACCAACTCTTTATAATTAAAACCTTTAAGAATTCCTTTGGTGAAAGTTGTTTTACCAGCTCCCAATTCACCTTCTAAAAATATAACGATTGATCTATCAGCTATAATTTTACTAATTTCTTGTGCTAGCTCCTCCCCGGCGGCGATGGTTTCATTTTCATTTGAGGTAACTGTAACTCTAGTCATATTTCAGTAAGTATCTTAACTCTTCAATCACATCACTTGGCGTCAGTCCAACTTCACCCAAATCAAATGAAGCTTGATCGGCTGCTTTGGCATGCAAGTCAACTCCGACCTCACAGGCTTCTTTTGGTGTTAGTCCTTGGGCTAACATTCCTGCAATGATACCCGTTAAGACATCACCCATACCGCCTGATGCCATTCCTGGATTACCAGCATTGCAGATTCCCCATTGCTGAATCCCATTCTTTTTGTGACATATGACGGTTCCTGATCCTTTCATTACAACGGTTGCATTGAATTTTTTTTGAATCTTTGCTGACGAAGCAAATCTATCTGATTCAATAGTGTCTATATTAGTATTCAATAATGTAGCAGCTTCTCCAGGATGAGGGGTTAAGACCAAACGTCTTGGTAATTTACTGGATAGTTTTAATTTAGTTAAAAGATTTAATGCATCGGCATCCATAATGACTGCAACATCTCTTTTTTCAGCTTCCCAAAAAACTCTTTGTATCATTTGTTCTGACCAAGCTGTCTGCCCGAGACCTGGACCTATTGCAATTACAGTGGGTTTAAGAAGATGTTCTTCTAAATCTTGCCCAGAATTTACTCCTTTCACCATCACTTCAGGACACGAAACTAAGCTTGCATTAACATGTTCAGGCCTTGTGACTAAACTGGTTAATCCAGCGCCTGAATAGACTGCTGCTTTTGAGGCAAGAAGCCCAGCTCCACCCAAACCTCTATCTCCACCTATCACAAGAACATGCCCAAAATTTCCTTTATGGGCATCATGTTCTCTGTAAACCACCCTATCTATATATTCTTCAAAGTTAATGATGGAACTTGTGGAAGTGACTTTAGTAAATAATTGTTTTGGTATTTCTAGATCAGAGTACATTACTTCTCCTGAAACTTTTTTCCCAATTGAGGTAAAGCATCCTCTTTTTTGAGCAACAAAGGTTGTAGTGATATCTGCATAGACACAAATATCCTCAACTCCCCCTGTATCTGGATTAACACCAGATGCTATATCCAGAGATACAACCGGTAATTTGGTACCCAATCTATTCAAGGCCAATATGGAGTCCTTAATATTCTTTCTTAGATTTCCTTTTATGCCAGTTCCAATCAGCGCGTCTACTATGACCGCTTTCCTAGAAACTTTTAACTTTTCAATAGAATTGATAGAGATAATTCTGGCTTTTGACTCCTTCATTTCTTTGAATGCTTTGCTCGACACTCCCTTAATTTCTTTAGAAGGACTGCAAGTAACTATAGTCACATTTAGACCAAACTCTTTTGCAAAGCTTCCCAAAAGAAAACCATCTCCAGAGTTTTTTCCTTTTGCACAAAAGATAACTAACTCTTCTAGTGGTCCAAACTCCTTTAAAATTACATCTAATGCAAATTCAGCAGCCTTTTGCATAAGTGAATAACCTGATATCTCCTTTTCTTTTATTGCAAGGTTATCTATTTTTTTTGTTTCTTTGGCGGTATAAAGTTTCATTTTTAGATTAATTCTTAGTTTTTAATTATAACTCTAAGACAGACTTTCCTTCAGCGATTGTAAAAGAACATATAAACTGGACAATACACAAAAGGATATAAAAGACATGAGTGATATTGAAATTAAACTTGAACCACAAGATGAATTTAATCATCAGCCTGATGAAGCATCCAATTACAACGAAAGCATGTACTTCAATGTGTTTGATCACAATAAAAAAATGGGCGGCTGGTTTAGATTGGGCAATAGACCTAATGAGGGCTACGCAGAGATGACTTGTTGTATATATCTTCCTGATGGAAGGATTGGTTTCATGTTTGGTAGGCCTGAAATAACAACAAATGAATTTTTTGATGCGGGTGGCATGAAGTTTGAGGTGATTGATCCCTTCAAGTCATTAAAAGTTCAATATAGAGGCAAGATATTACTATTAGACAATCCTAAAGATATGTTAAACCCTAGCAAAGCATTTAAAGAGAATCCAAGAGTAGAATGCGAAGCTGATATAAGTATAAGCGGCATATCTCCAATGTTTGGAGGACAGGCAGTCAGAAAAGATGGGAAGCCCTTAGAAAGAGATCCTGAAAAAAGTTTTTCAAAAGCACACTATGAACAACATACGTCTGGAAAAGGTATCATTAAAATAAATGGTGAAGAATGGACTATCGATGGCTTAGGCCTTAGAGATAAAAGCTGGGGCCCTAGATATTGGCAAGCAATTGAATGGTATCGATGGTTAACGATCAATATAAATGATGAGATAGGATTTATGTTTAGTATTGTTCACCAGAGCGAAGATTCTGAAAGAAGAGGAGGGATAGTTCTCAAAGATGGAAAATATGAGATTGTTAAGGACTGTAAAATAGAGACTGAATATGATGATGATCATTTTCAAAAGACTTTTACTGCTTGGGCAGAAACTGACGAAGGTGAATATGAGGTTGAAGGTAAAGTTATCTCTTTGATTCCCCTCAGAAACAGAAGAAATACTCCTGAAGGAGATAGCCTTGTTACAAGAATTACTGAAGGGATGACTCAGTATACATACAAAGGTATTGTTGGTTATGGTATGTCCGAATACTTAGATCAAGTAATTGACGGTAAGCCTATTGGACCATGAAGATAAGCGTAGTCGATCAATCTCCTATTTTTTCTAATTCAAGTGCAGATCAAGCAATCAAAGACACTAGAGAGTTAGCTAAATATTGTGATTCTTTGGGATTGAACCGATTTTGGTTAGCAGAGCACCATGGGTCTTCTTCCTTTGCTGGATGCTCACCTGAGATTTTAATACCTAGTCTAGCATCAGAAACTAAATCGATCCGCATAGGTTCAGGAGGCGTTATGCTAATGCACTATAGTCCCTACAAAGTAGCAGAAAATTTTAGACTCTTAGAATCACTATTTCCAAATAGGATTGATTTAGGTCTTGGAAGGGCTCCAGGAAGTGATGCTTATCAGGCAGGTGCTCTTGCTTATGGTTCAAAGACAACTGGACCAGAATTTTTTCCGACAAAGATGAATGATTTAAAGTCCTTTTTAGAGGGAAGTGTTTCATCTACAGAATCTTTTGAATCAGTTAATGTTACTCCGGGGCTAGGTGAATTGCCTGAAGTCTGGCTATTGGTATCCTCAAGACAGGGGGCGGAATATGCTGCCCATTTCGGTCTACCTATGGCACTGGCATATTTCATAGATCCTTCATGCATAGACCTTGCAGATGTTTATCGAGATAACTTTCAGCCATCCATTTTTGCAGATGAACCAAAAATAAGTGTAGGCGTATTTTCTATCTGTGCTGATACAGATAAGGAAGCAGAAGAATTATCTTTAAGTGCAGCTGCATGGAGACTAAATTCTCAAAAGGGGATTTTCGGAACATTCCCAACTTTGCAAGAGGCAAAGGACTCTATTAACGGAGATCTTGTGGAAACAAATGATAATAGAACATTTGTAGGTACTGCACAGACTATAAGAGAGAAGCTTCAACCAATTTTGAACAAAGCTGAACCTGAAGAATTAAAAATCATCACTATATGCGAACCCTTTTCTGCCAGAGTAAGATCCTATGATTTAATTAAACAATCTTTTGCTCTTAACTAACTCAATAAATTTAATATAAATGGAATTATTTAAATCTCGTCTTTTGAGTGAAGGCAGTATTTGGCATATCGGGAGTCTTAGCGCTGTCTATTTATCTCAAGGACTTTCTGGCGGAACTTTATTTGCCCTAACAACCTATCTCGTATCTATCGGTGCCTCTGTAAAAGATATCTCATTGTTGTTATCTATAACAATGGTTCCGTGGACATTAAAAGTATTTCTTGGACCAATTATTGATTCATTCACTTTGAGTAGATTTGGTAGAAGAAGATTCTGGATATTGATCAGTCAGGTTGCGATGATGTTGGCTGTCTCACCTTTAGTCTTCATCGAGGTTACGCAAGTTAACTTCATCCTTATAGGTTTATTGACGCTTCATAACGCTTTTGTAGCAATATCAGATATCGCTATAGATGCTCTTGCTGCTGATAGTTTGCGAAAAGACCAGATGGCAAACGCAAATGGTTTCATGTGGGGTAGTAAGACATTGGGACGAGGTTTTGGGATGGCTCTGGCTACTTCTATTTTTTATGGATATGGGATTAATGAAGGTTTCTTAGTGTTGATTTTACTTATGTCCCTAGCTTTCCTATTTCCAATTTTTTCTAAAGAGCTATCCCATAAGGCCGGGCAACAAGAGTTATCTTATAAGAATAGACTCACACTTAATGAATTACTTAAAGGCATTAGTCAGAGTCTATTCAACAGAAGTGCGTTTGCTGCAATAATATTCATGCTTTTTTCTAATATAGGATATGGAATATTCGATGTTATCTACAATGAATTCTATATAAAAGTTCTCGGCTGGACTGGAGAGGAAATAGGCTCTTTACGGCCCTATGGTATGTGGTTAGGAGGATTGATAGGTTTATCAGCAGGTTTACTAACCATCTATTTTTCAAAAAGATTTCTTCTGCTATTTTTTATTACTGGACAAGCTTTTATCTTTTTAGCGGTGAGCAGTTTTAGTTCTGAAACCTCTGAACTTATTTCATCAATAGCCATTATTGGTGTAGATGCTGTTGACGCAGGTTGGTCGGTTTTAATATTTTCCATTTTAATGGCACTTTGTACTTCAAATACTAGCGCAACAAACTTTGGAATTTTTATGGGTTTTGGGAATATATCCACACTAATAGGGAACAATATAGCACCCTTAGTTTTAGGCTCAGGAGATTATAGCTTTGCTTTTATGATTGCAGCTTTATCATTAATTCCTTGTTGGTTTTGTGGTTACTATTTAACCAAGACTTAATCAAATTTTCTTTTATCGAATCTGACAAGTAGATTTGGAAATAGAAAGAAATCAATAATAAGTGCAAAGACAAAAGCGAGTATAGAAAATTGGGCAAAATTATGCATTGGAAGAAAACTAACTAGATGCAAAACCGAGAAGCCCAGGGCCAGTATGATGGTCATAGCTATTAACGCAAAACCAACTGCTTCAAAGGCAAAAAGAACAGCATCTTCCGGACTCTTTTTCAATTCTTGTCTCGCTAAATCATATTTGCTAAGAAGGTGGACGGTGAAGTCAACTATGATGCCTAAAGTAGACCCCATTCCAACTGCAACCATAAAATCTATTTGACCATCTATAATTGCCCAGATACCAAAGGCACTCACAATTGGAAGGATATTGGGAAAAGAGGAAAGAAATCCGAAAGAAGCTGATCTAAAGAAAAACCCTATTACAGTGATGATTAAAGCCAGCCCTATGGTCACACCAACCAATAAAGAGTTCACTATAGCTTCCATCAAATAGACAAAAATAACTCTGAATCCAGCAGGTTTTGAAATGGTACTTTCAAGATTATTTTCCCTAAGATATTTGGTAACCTTTTCATCAAATATTAGATATTCTTTAGACGTCATTTCCCTCAATGTTGCAGCTATTCTTGTAGAACCTCTATCTTGGCTAATCGAGGTATTAAGATCTAAACCCATAGGGAGAGACATTTCATAGAAGAAAAGGTATTGAGAGGATAGCTCTTGATCTTCAGGTATAACTTTCATTTTCAAATCATCGCCATGCATACTTTTGTTAAGAGATTTCATCGTTCTTGCTAAAGATGTAACGTGAGTGACTTCTTTTTGTTCTTCTAGCCATATAGAGAAATTATCAAGGCCTTCCAAAAATCTTGGATTTGAGACACTACCATTGTCAGAAGTAGCTTTAAAACTTATTGGAAAGCTTGCTCCTAGTTTTTTGTCGAGCCATAAAACATCTGGACCAAAACTCGTATATTTTTCTGAATACATTTGAGTAGGATTCATTTCTAATTTATTCAAAGGAATTAATAAAATAAGCAAGGAACAGATCAAAGGAATTGTCCAAAGAAAAGTTTTTCCACTAGAGAGACTAAAAATTGCAAGCTTTCTTGATAAGTTCACTTGCTGTTGAGTAGATGTTGGAATTTTTACATCTAAAAACGAGATAAGAGGAGCTATAAAAAATATTGTGTATATGAATGCGAATAAAACTCCAAGGGAAATTCCATTTCCGAGATCTCTCAAAGGCTCCACATCAAGAGCATTGAATGATAAAAATCCAATACAGGTTGTAACTGTTGTCAGAAAAAGTGGTTGAAGATTTAATTCTAAGCTTTTTATCATTGACTCTTTACTTGTCTCTCCTTTGTTGCGTTCCTGAAAATAGATTGCAAAAAGGTGCACACAGTCCGCTAATGCGAGAGTTATAATTAAAACAGGATAGGTTATAACCATTTGATTAAGGACATTACCTAAAAGACCAACTGAACCGAAAGTTGCTCCAATTGTTAGAAGGATGACGCCAAAGGTTGAAAAAACTGCGGCAAGACTCCTTAATACAAAAAATATAGACAAGAAAATCATCAAAAACATTAGACTCATGACCGTCGGTATTTCTTCTTCAAGCATTTTTGGATCCATATATTCCTGATAAGGATTACCTAATATCCTTATATCTAATTCAGGATTTTCTCTCTTAGCCTCATCAAGATATTCAAGAACATAATCAACAGTTACTTCTAAGTTTGCTTCCTTATTAGGCTGAGGCGGATCTATAACTAAGTTTATGATTGAAGTTTTCTTATCTTTAGAGACTACCGAGCCATATATAGCTTCTTCGTCTTCGACTATTAAAGATTTCTCCTTTATTTCTTGATCTGATAGAAGTAAAGCATTTTCAATGAAAGGCTCTACTATCAAATCATCATCAACAGAGCGAACGTAAGAAAAGTTTGTAAGGCTATCGACCCTTACTGAGAATGGTGTTGTCCATGACAATTCAGTAAGTTTTTCTATTACATTTAAGGTCTGTTTCTTGAAAATTGTCTCTTTACCGCCGCTTATCGCAATTATTAAACTATCTGTTGGAAGGAAAGTATCATCTATATCATGCTTTAACTCAGTAGCGGGATGTCCTTCAGGGAAGAATGTTTCTAAGTCAGGATTGAATGCTAATTTAGATAAACCCTGAGACAATCCAAGGAATAAAATAAGGCAAAGAAATATTGATAATTTTCTATATTCAATTATCAATCTAGCTAATACTTTTTTATTCATGCCTATTAATCACCTATGTAATATATAAATTCAAATCTCAAAAAATCGTCCTCTTTGTAAGACTGAAAAAGTTTAAACTCTTCATTATCTTCATTTGTATCGTCGAAATAAAATCCTTCAATAGATAAGGAACAACATATACCCAACCTTCTCGATGCTTCCAATAAAAATCCTAGTTCCTCAGATCTTTCATCATAGATTATCCCCATTAATATTTGAGTGTCAGATGTATCATTAAATGTAAGCCTTGAGCCAATTACCGCTGGTGAGCTTGGGAGTCGATCGTCATGATTTGCTTCTACAATCCATCCTAGATCTAGTCTAGAACCAAGAATGCCCACTTGTGTGTATTCAAATCCATATGTCGCGGCTGTGAATCTATCTCTCTGTCCTGATCTTGAGATAATCTCTGACTTAATAGCCAAGCTACCTACTAAATATTGAAACTCAAATCCTGTTTGGTCTATCACCTCATAAAGTGGAATTATCTCTTTCAAATTTTCGTTCGATACTACGAATCTTGGCTCTCTGGAAGTACCAGAAAAGTGAGAAATCGCTATTTCAAGTTGATCAAAGTAATTGCTCCATCTAAAAGCAAAATCTACTCTTTTATTTTTTGCAGAGGATAAATATTGAGGGTTATCGGTATCTATGATCATTGGTTGTCTGAGTCTTCCATCGTTTCCGGGATAAGTTCTTTCGCGAAAACCAAATAAAGCATAAAGATCTAAGAGACCCCAATTTTCTTCGAATGATACCTTGACCATCGGCTGACCAAGCTTATCTTCACCATCGAAACTTTCGGCGGTATCTGTTTGATTGATTATATCCACTCTATGAGTAGTTTCTGTAACGCCCCAAAACTCCTTACTTATTCCATACTTGATTTCTTTATCTTCGAGTAGATTTATTAAGTATAGTTCTTGTATATCTATTAAATTTCTTTCATTGTCTTCATTATCTTTTCTTAACTTGGGTTTAAAGTGCAGAATTGAATTTTCTTCTTCAAGAAATATTTCTGGTGATAAAGTGAATGAAGAATGATTTCTTTCTTGTCCTTGCATGCCCGAATTAAAAAAATATCTATTATCAAAAGAGTACTCTCCAATAATCTCTCCGATAAGCATAGGACAAAAGAAAGCAATCAATACTCCAAGATATTTGTAAGACATTTATCTAGATCTTTTAAGACTATTTTGAGTGAAATCTCTATTCGTAAATCCATTATTGAGCTTCACATTCTCAAATAATAGGATGGAACTTTTTCCATTTTGATGATTAATCATTTCAACTTTATGTGGTTGCCAAAAAAAACCTTCATATAATTTATATTCTTCAAATTTTTGGGTTTTCAGATGAAAAGATTTTCGATCAAAGAGGTGTACCTTATGAATCAGGTAATTTTCTTTGTCAATCCATACTAGCTGTTTTGTATATCCTGAATAGGGATCTAAAGGTGTTCTTTCAATAACAAAGCACTTGAGGTTCAAATAATCTTCTTCACCAATCAATTTATATTCATACTTCTCCACTTCTTGGAAAGAAAAATCTTCAAAGGAGAATTCACTTCCTAAAAATGGCCCAGATTTATTTTTTGAGGCGATCCTTTTTACTCTTTTTAATGCAGGCAAATAAAGCCACTGATCATCTGATTTAACTTTGTGTGCATAAGATAAAATTGCAACACCCTTAACATCTCTAGGACTTTCAAATATCGCTATTGATTTATCTCCATCTTCTGGAACTTCTAGTCTTTTAAATCTTAATTTTCTTGTGACTACATCACCCTTTCTATTAATTAAGTTCATAGTCATATCTGACGAACTGTCTATAAAGCCATTATTATTTTGGTCATTAAGTATGGCAATCTCTAAGGCTTTATTGGCCCATATAGGACAAGAGACAAAGCTAATTAATATAGAGAAAATAAAAAAATTTTTTCCTAGATTTAGTAAATACATCCTTCTCCCTTGGTTAATGACTAGAGATACTTTTTTTGAATACTTGAGAAATCTAGTGTACCAAAACCTTGATCTTTCATCTCCTCATAAAGCTGCAAAGCAAGTTTGCCCATTGGGGTACTTGATTCAGATTGAAGAGCTAATTCTGACACTAAGTTTAGATCTTTAAGCATTAAGGTATTTAAGAATCCACCAGAATAATCTTCACTAGCGGGGGCTGTCTTCATCACTCCGGGATAGGGATTATATTTCTCTAGAGACCAATTTCCTCCGGAGCTATTTTTCATAATTTCAGAGAGAACTTCTGGATCTAATCCGTTATTTACACCTAAAGCGAGAGTTTCTGCAGTCCCACACATATGGACAGCCAGCAACATATTATTGCAGAGCTTAGCAATTTGACCGGAACCAGATTCACCTGCATAAAATATTTTGTCTCCCATAATTTTAAAAAGACTTGAACCTTTCTCTAGATCAGCTTCGCTTCCGCCTACCATAAATGTAAGATTTCCCAATTCAGCACCTTTTACGCCTCCAGACACTGGAGCATCAAGCATAGAAATGCCATAATTTTTAGCCATCTTGGAAACCTTCTTACTTATTTCAGGACTGATAGTGGACGATTCAATAATAAGAGTTTGCTTATTAATCCCTTCGAGCAAATCATCATCTAAAAAGATTTTTTCTACTGAGCTTCCATTTGGCAGCATTGTAATGAGGGCATCTATATCTTCTAAAACACTTTCAGAATTTTGCTTGATTGACATTCCTAAATTTTCAGCCTGATTAAGAGCTTTCTCAGATAAGTCAAAAGCATTAACTTCAATTCCTGCTTTTAAAATATTATTAGCCATTGGTAGACCCATATTGCCTAACCCTATAAAACCTATTTTTTTCATCTCAGAGATCCTCCAAAGGATTTGTATCCCAGGCTAAATCAGTATGCCTCTCAAGCCATGCTGATGGTGTATTTGATATTGAATCATATTTCCATTTAGCTTCATTATCTTTATCTATTATTAATGCGCGTATACCTTCCTTAAAGTCTCCCATCCTAGTAATTTGAATTGCCAGATTGAGTTCAAATTGAAATACTTCCTTGAGATCTAAATGTGATGAATTCTGACATTGCAGCCAAATCAGATGTGCAGATGTAGGACTCCCTCTCTTCAATGATTCTCTACCTTTCAAATACCACTCGTCTTTACTTGGATTAGACAGAATATTTTTAGTAACTTCAATTAGATTTGAAGCATTAGCAAGTGACTGAATGTTGCTTAATTCATCTTTGAGCTTGCTCTTAGGAAAATTATTTAATTTTTTTATGTAACCATCTTGATGAACAATTGCATTAAGTATTTTTAAGTTATCTTTTTTCTTATCTTTCCATTCGGTTTCTTGAATCTCTCTGAAAAATTTTTCTAGATCTTCTGAGCTTAATGAACAATCCGTCAAATTACAAAATAGGGTATCGGCAGCATTCAATTGAGTTGAAGTTAGCATGATATAAAGACCAAGACCTTCAGGTAAATCTTTTATTACAGACGTAAATCCTACATCTGGGAATAATCCAACACCAATTTCTGGCATGGCAAATTTCGTTCTTTCTGTAGAAATTCTATAACTACTTCCAAACATCAAGCCCGCGCCGCCACCCATAACAATACCGTCTATGATAGAAATTATAGGTTTAGGAAAGTTATGTAGCTTATAGTCTAGTCTATATTCAGACTCAAAAAACGTTTCTGCAAAAATTGGACCATCTGGAGAACACATTGACTCATATAATGCTCTGATATCTCCTCCAGCACAAAAGGCCTTATCTCCTGAACCACCTATTATGATCATCTTTATTTTGGGATCAGCTTCCCATTTGTCTAATAGGTTGGAGATCTCATTAACCATATTTAAAGTTAATGAGTTTAGTGTTTCAGGAGAGTTGAGAGTTATATGGCCAATTTTAGTGTCATTCTGACACTCTAATATCTCAACTAATAATTCATCATTAGGCATTTTGCCAATTTGGTTTTCTTTTATCTAAGAATGCATCAACACCTTCTTTTTGGTCTTTTGTATCAAATAAATTTACAAAAGGTTCAAGTTCTTCTTGATAAGGTTCGCTAGAAAGACGTGCTTTATGAATTAACTCCTTGCACTGTGCAATGCTACTAGGACTTTGGTTTGCAACGGAAGTGGCTATCAACAAAGCGGTTTCTAGAGCCTTTCCATCTTCCACTTTTTCTTCTATTAAACCGATTCGCAAAGCCTGATCAGGTTTAATCTGCTCACCAGTTAAAATAATTCTTTTAGCCCAGCCTTCTCCAACTAATCTTGGTAGTACTTGAGTTCCACCTCCGCACGGCAATAAACCTACTTTAGGTTCAGGCAGGGCAAGTACAGCTTTTTCTTCAGCAACTCTAATATCACAAGCTAATGCACACTCAAGTCCTCCTCCCATAGCAAATCCATTTATAGCGGCTATAGATACACCTCTAAATTTACTGAGCGAGTCGAAGGCATTTGAAAATGCATTACTCATTTCCTTGGCTGCATCTTTCCCCCCTTCTTGGAATACTTTAAGGTCAGCACCTGCAGAAAAGAACTTTTCTCCCTGTCCAGTTATAACTAAAGAAAAGATTTCATCATCTTGATTGAGATGCTCAATAATTTCTTCTAACCCTGCTAGGCTCTCAAGATCCCATGTATTAGCACTAGGATTATTAATGGTAATCTTGGCAATGTTATCTATTTTTTCGAGTATTAATTTTTCAGTCATAATTTTCATTGGATTATTGAGGCTGCATCTTCCATTATCATTCTTCGCCCAATTATCATTTTCATAATTTCGTTAGTACCTTCTAGTATTTGATGGACCCTTACATCTCTTACATATCTTTCTAAAGGATATTCTTGAATATATCCGTAACCTCCAAATATTTGGAGAGCTTCATTGCAAACATTAAAGCCTACATCAGTAGCAAATCTTTTTGCCATTGCAGAATAGATGGTTGCTTCAGAATCATTTTTATCAACTTTTGAAGCAGCTAGTCTCGTCATAGTTCTGGCTGCAATAAGTTCAGTTACCATGTCAGCAATCTTGAATTGCATCGCCTGGAATTCAGATATCTTTTTCCCAAATTGTTCTCTTTGATTCATATAGTTCTGAGCTTCTTCTAAAGCCGATTGAGCTGTTCCTATAGAGCAGGTTGCTATATTTATTCGGCCTCCATCCAATCCTTGCATGGCAATTTTGAAACCATTCCCTTCTTCTCCTACTAAATTCTTTTTAGAAACTTTAACATCGGTCAATGACACCAATCTTGTTGGTTGATTTTTCCAACCCATCTTAGGCTCATTTTTCCCATACTCTATGCCTGGTAAATCAGCTGGAATTAGAAAACATGAAATACCTTTCGCACCTGAATCACCTGTTCTGGCCATTAATACTAGACAATCTGTAGCTCCAGATCCTGATATGAAAGCCTTTGAACCATTTAGAATGAAATTATCTCCATCTTTCTTAGCTGTAGTGCGCAATGAGGCAGAATCTGAACCTGAACCAGGTTCAGTCAAACAATAAGAGGCTAGCTTTTCACCAGAGCTGAGTTGAGGAAACCATTCTGTTTTTAATTCTTCTGAACCAAATTTACTGACCATCCAAATCGCCATATTATGGATTGTCATAAAAGCTGTAGTGCTTGTGCATCCTTGCGCTAGCTGCTCAAAAACTATTGAAGCATCCAGTCTACCTAAACCCATGCCTCCTAGATTTGTATCAACATAAAGAGATAAGAAACCCAACTCTCCCGCTTTCGTAAGAGTTTCTTTGGGGAAAAAAGCTTCTTTATCCCATTCAGCAGCATTAGGTTTTAGCTCTTTATCAGAAAAGCTTTTTGCTAAGTCCCTGTAATGTTTTTGATCAGAATTTAATTCGAAATCCATGAACTACTCCAGATTAATAGTTAAGTTTTTTGTGCTTTCCTCATCTTCTTCAAACCATCTTTCAGTCACAGTCTTGGTCTCTGTATAAAACCTAACTGCCTGCTTCCCATAGGCATGAAGATCTCCATAAAAGGATTGTTTCCAACCAGTAAATGAAAAGAAAGGCAGTGGAACAGGTATAGGTACATTTATACCTACCTGTCCAACTTCAATTTCATGTCTGAATTTTCTTGCAGACCTACCAGATGCAGTAAATATAGATGTCCCATTACCGTATGGATTGGCGTTTATTAATTCTATTGCTTCTTCTAAAGTGTCAACTTCGATGCAGAGTAAAACAGGCCCAAATATTTCTGTTTTATATATTTCAGATTCAGTTTTTACACCTGAAAATAAGGTAGTACCAATCCAGTTACCATCAGGAAATCCTTCAACCTGACATTTGCTTCCATCTATAAGGCATGTTGCTTCGCTTTTTCCTTTTTCTATCAAACCAATAATCTTTTCTTTAGCATGAGTGCTTATGACAGGACCAAAACCAGATTCTTCTGAGTCCCATGGACCTGGTTTCACCATTGCCATTTCTTTCTTAAGATCTTCGATCCATTCATTCGAAGAACCCACGAATACAGCCACACTGATCGCCATACATCTTTGACCTGCTGCTCCAACTGAAGCTCCCACTAAACTATCTATGGTTTTATTTTTATTTGCATCCGGCATCACAACCATGTGGTTTTTTGCCCCAGCAAAAGATTGAACTCTTTTTAGATGTTCAGTTCCCGTTTTATAAATATATTGGCCAACAGGAACTGATCCAACAAATGAAATAGCTCTTATGTCGGGGTGTCTAATAAGCTGATCTACTTGATCTTTTCCACCATGAATAACCTGCAGCAGATTTGGAGGGGCACCAGCTTCTGTAAAAAGTTCTGCTAGTTTATTGGAGGTCATAGGATCTTGTTCGGAAGGCTTTAGAATGAATGTGTTGCCACAGGCTATTGCCATCGGGAACATCCACAGAGGTATCATGGCAGGAAAATTAAATGGAGTAATGCCTAAACAAACACCTAGAGACTGAGTATAACTGTAAGAATCTATTTCTCTTGCAACATTTTCAACTGTTTCACCCATTAATAAAGGGGTTATATTCGCTGCTTGCTCAACAACCTCTATACCTCTCCATAAATCACCTTTAGCATCTTCAAAAGTTTTTCCATTCTCTTTACTAAGGATTTTAGCTATTTCATCTTGGTGAATTTTAAGAAGATCTTGATATTTCATCATGACACGAGATCTTTCAGGAGGAGGAGTTTCTCTCCAAGAGAAAAAAGCTTCTTTTGCAGAAGCTATTGCTCTCTCGATTTCTTCATCAGTAGCGCATGGAGCCTCACAAAGAACTTCTTGTGTGGCAGGGTTTAGAACTTCAATCCAATTTTTTGTATTACTCTCAACTGAGCTTCCGCCTATAAAGAGATTCAATTTTTCAGTCATAAAGTATTTCTTCTTAATTTATCTGAAGTATCTTACTATCTTTCTTAGGAACTGATATAAATTGAATTAAATCTCGGGGAGAAAAAGATGCTAAAAACAAGAATTACAGATTTATTTGGAATAGAACATCCAGTAATACAAGGTGGGATGCAATGGGTTGGATATGCCGAGTTGGTATCGGCGGTATCCAATGCAGGAGCATTAGGAATTTTAACTGCGTTAACTCAACCTACACCTGAAGATTTAGCGAAAGAGATAGACAGGACTAGAGAAATGACTGATAAGCCTTTTGGAGTCAACCTTACTGTACTGCCAACTATCAATCCTCCCCCTTATGAGGAATATGCTCAAGCTATTGTTGGATCAGGAGTAAAGATCGTTGAAACGGCTGGACGCAGCCCAGAACCCTTTATGGAATTATTTAAAGAGTATGACGTAAAAGTCATCCATAAATGCACTTCTGTAAGACATGCTTTAAAGGCTCAATCTGTAGGTGTAAGTGCAATAACAATTGATGGTTTTGAGTGTGCCGGTCATCCTGGTGAAGATGACATTCCATCTTTAGTTTTGCTTCCACAAGCAGCAGAAGCTTTAGATGTACCTGTAGCGGGCTGTGGAGGATTTAGCGACGCTAAAAGCATGGTTGCAGCATTAGCTCTAGGCGGAGAAGCAATAGTCATGGGCACTCGATTTATGGCTACTCAGGAAGCTGGTATACATCAAAATGTTAAAGAAAAAATGACCGAGGCAGATGAACTCTCTACAAACCTAATGTTTAGAACAATGCACAATACAGCAAGAGTTTTTAAAAATTCAATATCTGATCAAGTAGTTGAGATAGAGTCTACAGGTTCTGCCACCTTTGAGGATGTTAAGGACCTTGTAGCCGGACAAAGGGGAAGGGTCGTTTTTGAAGAGGGAGATCTAGAGCATGGCATATGGTCAGCAGGAATTTCAGTAGCGAGAGTTAAAGACGTACCAACTTGTAAAGAAATGGTTGCTAGGTTAGTTTCAGAGGCAGAGGAGATCATAGACGGAAGACTGCAGTCAGTTAAGGCTTAAGGAGATATCAATGGAAGATGTGAAGGTATATATGGTTGTAAATCTTGAAATTGAAGATAAAGATACTTATCTAAAATACGAAAAAGGTTTTTTCCCCATCCTAAAAAAACATGGTGGTGAGTTTTTAACATTTGATGACTCATTTAGACATTTGGAGGGGCCGGAACCTCTATCTGGAGGTCGAGTAATAATATTTTCTTTTCCATCTGAAGCTGCAGCAGATGGATGGTATAATGATCCCGAGTATCAAGAGCTATCTAAGTTTAGAAAAGAAGGTGCTCCATTACGTTCATTGAGCCTCATAAAAGGCTTACCTCCAAGATCTTGATTTATTCAAAAAAAGTGAAGTAAATCAGAAGAAGAAGCATCACATCAACAAACATTAGTAAACTGATTGACGTACAACCATAAGATATTTCTTCTTTGTGTAGCGATTTATGGATTGAAAAGGAAAAGTATAAAAAAACAAGAAGGAAAAAAATTTTTATCACTGAATCAAACCCATTTTTTTGAAATATCCTTTATAGCTGCTGCCAAATCTAACGGCTGGTCCAACAGAACATGATGTGCTGCTTTTTCTATCGCCAACATTGGAGTACCCTCAGGAACATTCTCTCTCATAAAATTTAGAATTTCATCTGTCATCATATTGCTTTCAGTTCCGTAAATAATTCCCAGATTACATTTAAGATCAAAAGCTTGATTCTTTGTCATATGAGAAAAACCTAATTTATCAAATATTGTATCGTCAAATTTCCATTGGTATCCATCTTCAACTTCTCTGATAGACCATTCAGCTATGTATTTAACTAAAAATTCATTTTCACATTCCTGCTCTGGGGTCAGCCTAAATCTCTCCAAAATTGCATCTCTTGTTGGATAGGTTTTTATTCTTCTTATAGGTCCACTTCTTACATGAGTTGAATAGTCATAGGTTGGTGGTCTGATGGGTGAATCTATCATTATTATTCCCCCAAGCTCTTTGTTAGATATAGTGCCAGCAAAAGCACTCATAAAACCTCCCATACTGTGTCCACAAATTATTGGATCAGATATCTCAAAAAAGCCACTGTCTTCAGCAACTGATAAGATTTCTTTAGCATAAAGTTGAGCAGAGTAGTCTTCTCTATGATCACTATCACCCATTCCGGACATATCTATTGCGCTAATCTGAAAATCTTCCAGTAATAATGGAGCTATGAAGTCCCACCAGTGAGAATGACTTCCACTGCCATGAACTAGAACCATACCAGGTTTAGAAGCGTCACCCCAATGTTGATAATGAACAGTTCCATCATCTACTTCTATAGTCCTTTGTTCCTTAGATATCGACAAAGCTTCCTTAAACCACTCCGGATGAGAATTCATCATTTAGACATTCCTTTGAAATAAATTTATAGTTAATTAAGTTTTTGAAGATGCTAGTCTATTATAATCTTAGACAATAAGGACGATTTATGAAAAATCCATTACAAGGTGCTAATACTCAGATGGCAGATCCGAATGAAGAACCGACTGTTCCTCAGGCTGCTGCAACAGTTTTATTGGTTAGAGATTCTAAAGATGAAGGAATAGAAGTCTTTTTAGTTGAAAGGGCATCTAAAGCAAATTTTGGAGGTGCTTTTGTTTTTCCAGGTGGAAAAGTAGATCCAGAAGATGGCTTAGATAATATGGAGGCGATAACAACTGGTTCATCTGATCAGTACCTTTCTAATATTCTAGGTGAAGAAAAAGGAGGGCTAGCATACTGGGTGGCCTGTATCAGGGAATGTTTTGAGGAAGCGGGAATATTAATTGCATTTAGGGAAGATGGCTCTCCATTTGACCCCTCAGATTCTGATGAGAGGCAAAGATTTATGGAGTATAGAAATAGACTGAATGCTGGAGAGGCTGTATTAGAAGAGATGTGTGGCAATGAAAAACTTACCCTTGCTACTGAAAGACTTGCTTATTTGGCTCATTGGATAACTCCTAAAATAGAAAAAAGAAGATATACCACTCGGTTCTTTGTAGCCATTGCACCTCAAGGTCAGGAGGGTCTTCATGATGGTTCAGAGAGTGTAAATAGCTTATGGATTAAACCTGAAGATGCTCTGCAACAACAAAAAGATGGAAAACTTTTGTTGATAATGCCCACTATTAAAAATCTCGAGAGTATTTGTGGTTACTCAAATGTCGAAACACTCCTTAAGGATAAATCCTCAATAGACCCCTCAACAATTCCTGCAATTGAACCTAAGTTTTTTATGGAAGATGGGAAAATGGTAGGACTTCTTCCTGGAGACGAGGGTTATGAGGATCATTAATGGAAGCTGAAAAGGTTGTACAAATCTCACCTTTAGTAAGAAGAATTACTGCTGGTAATGGAAGTGTTTTTACTGGCCCTGGAACAAATACCTACTTGGTAGGTAATGAAGATGTAACAGTTATCGATCCTGGACCTGCTATGCAAGATCATATCGATGCTATTACAGCTGCCTCTAAAAATATCAAACAAATACTTGTGACTCATACACATCCAGATCATTCTCCTGGGGTTCGTTTACTAAAAAATGAGTTAGATATTCCAGCTTATGGCATGCTCACTCACTTAACTAAAAATCAAGATACAACTTTCAGTCCAGAAAGAATTTTAGAAGATGGAGAATTGCTTGAAGAAAATGAATTTTCTTTGGAAGTGGTTCATACGCCTGGTCATGCTTCCAATCATCTTTGCTTTATTCTAAAGGAAGAGAAATTTATTTTTACAGGAGATCATATTATGAATGGCTCTACTGTTGTAATAGGACCGCCTGATGGAAATATGAATCAATATATTCAGTCATTAGAAAAACTTAAGAACTATGATATTGAAAAGATTGCACCCGGACATGGTGACATATTAGAAAATCCCCATAAAGTAGCAGACTGGATAATCAGTCATAGATTAGAAAGAGAGAAGAAAGTATTTTCAGCTCTCAAAGAAGCTTCCAGAGGGACACCAGAGTCTTTGGTAGAAAGGGTTTATGACGATGTAGATTCTTCTTTATTTCCAATAGCCAAAGCTTCGCTTTTAGCGCATCTAATCAAACTTGAGGAAGATAAGATTATTTCAAAAGAAGGTGAAGAATATATTTGGGAAGAACTTAATTAATTTTTACCCCAGTACCGGCTAGAGCACAATAACCATCTGGATTTTTAGCCAGATACTGCTGATGATAATGTTCTGCATAATAAAAACTTCCGGCTTCCTTTACCTCAGTTGTAATTGAGCCAAGTCCATTTAAGTCTAATTGAGACTGATATTTTTGCTTTGTCTCAGCAATAATTTCTTTCTCTTCCTCTGAAGAGTAATAAATGCCTGATCTGTATTGGGTTCCCATATCATTACCTTGTCTCATACCTTGAGTAGGATCATGATCTTCCCAAAAAGTCTTTAGCAGGGATTCGTAACTTACAACATTAGGATCATAAACAACAAGCACAACCTCATTATGTCCTGTAAAACCAGTACAAACTTCTTTATAGGATGGATTTCTTGTAAAGCCACCTGCGTATCCAGCTGAAGTAGAGTAGACACCTTCTAATTCCCAAAACCTTCTCTCGACACCCCAAAAACATCCCATTCCAAATATGGCCTGTTTTAAGTGATCTGGAAAAGGACCTTTTAATGGTGTTCCTTTTACAAAGTGGTGCTCCGGGACTTCAACTTCTTCTTCTCGGCCGATCAAAGCTTCAGATTCAAGAGGTAGGATATTTTTTTTATTTAGTAAATCTATTAGCGACATTATTTATTCTCTCTATTTGCTATGAGTTCATCAACCACAGACGGATCTGCTAAAGTTGTTGTGTCACCTAGGTTGTCAATTTCGTTGGTGGCAATTTTTCTCAATATTCTTCTCATAATTTTACCAGATCTTGTCTTTGGTAATCCAGGAGCCCATTGAATGATATCTGGTTTGGCAATAGGTCCTATTTCTTTTGCAACTAGTTTAACTAAATCAGATTTGAGGTCTTCTTCTGGCAAGATACCAGACATCAGAGTTACATAGCAATATATTCCTTGCCCCTTAATCTCATGTTCATAACCAACTACTGCCGCCTCAGCAACGTCTTTATGAAGAACTAAAGCGCTTTCTACTTCCGCTGTCCCTAATCTATGGCCAGATACATTTAATACATCATCTACTCTTCCAGTTATCCAATAATATCCATCTGAATCTCTTCTAGCCCCATCCCCAGTTGTGTAGTACCCAGGATACATTGAGTAGTAAGTATCTATGCATCTCTGATGGTCTCCATATACCGTTCTGATTTGTGAGGGCCAGCTAGATTTGATGACAAGATTTCCAGAACCCTCGCCTATAATTTCTTTTCCACTTTCGTCCAGGAGAGCTGGCTCAATTCCAAGAAAAGGTTTTGTGGCACTTCCTGGCTTCATCGAAGTAAATCCTGCTACAGGGGTAATCATCATGGCTCCAGTTTCAGTCTGCCACCAAGTATCAACTATGGGACAAGAAGAATCTCCAACAACTTTGAAATACCATTCCCAGGCTTCAGGATTAATAGGTTCTCCCACTGTCCCTAAGATTCTCAATGAATCTCTGCTTGATGATTTAACAAATTCATCACCTTGTGCCATGAGAGCTCTTAGTGCAGTTGGCGCTGTATAAAAGATATTTACTTTGTGTTTATCAATAACTTCCCAAAATCTTGAAGGCGAAGGAAAGGTCGGTATTCCTTCGAAAATTAATGATGTTGCACCATTTGCTAGAGGTCCATAAACAATATAAGAATGACCCGTAACCCAGCCAACATCTGCAGTACACCAATAGATCTCGTCATCCTTATAGTCGAATACTAGCTTGTGAGACATGGCAGCTTGAAGAAGATATCCACCTGTAGTGTGCAAAACTCCTTTTGGCTTACCTGTTGATCCGGATGTGTAGAGAATAAATAGGGGATCTTCAGAGTCCATTATTTCTGGCTCGCAATTGGAAGGAACACCTTCTGAAATTTCTTCAAATCTAACATCACAGTTCTCGTTCCATGAAATCTCGGCTCCTGTTCTGGTGATTACTAAAACAGTATGGACATTTGGACATCCTTGAAGAGCCTCATCAACATTCTCTTTAAGAGGAACTGTTTTCCCTCCCCTCAAGCCCTCGTCAGCAGTTATAACAGTTTGGCAATCAGAATCTAGGATACGGTCTTTTAAGGACTCAGGCGAAAAGCCTCCAAAAACGACAGAGTGAATCGCTCCAATTCTCGCACAAGCTAACATCGCATATGTTGCTTCGGGGATCATAGGCATATAGATACAAACTCTATCGCCTTTTTTTACATTTCTAGCTTTAAGGACATTCGCAAATTTGCATACTTCATCGTGAAGTTTCTGATAGCTTATATTTTTTGTTTCTTCAGGATTATCTCCTTCCCATATGAAAGCAGTTTTTTCAGCATTTTCAGGAAGATGTCTATCAATGCAGTTCACAGACGCATTTAATTTTGCATCTTTAAACCATACAATTTCTCCTTTCTCTATATTAGTCTCTTTCACTTTAGACCATTTATTATTCCAGCTCAGATAATTCTCAGCCTGGGAAGCCCAAAACTCTTCTGGTTTGTTTAAAGACCATTGGTATAGCTCTTCAAATTCAGATTCTTTTATATTTGAATTCTCCAGAACTGATAGGGGAGGGTTATAGATTTTATCTTTAGTCATGAAATTTATATTAATGCAGGAGAGGGATTAAAGTACATTTTGGAACCCTCTGGTTTATTAAAGTAGTCAAGAAGCTTTTCCAAAAGAAGGTTGTAATCGCTTTTATTGGCTTCCAAGTCTAAATAATCCGAATTTACTATCAAAACAGGCGATCTGTTGTATTCAAAGAAAAATTCTTTGTATGTCTCATTTAATAATTCTAGGTAGTCAAAACTGATTGTTTTTTCCATTTCAATTCCTCTATGCATAACTCTTTCATAAAGAGTTTTTGTCTCAGCTTGAAGATAGATAACCAAATCAGGAGATGGAAGATCTATAGCAAGATATTGATAGATTTGTTCGTAAAGCTTCAATTCTTCTGCTGAAAGGGTTGCCTTAGCAAACAGTTTGTCTTTATCTAAAAGAAAATCTGAAACTCTATTGGATGAGAAGATATCTTCTTGTTTAAGCTCTTGGATTTGTTTTACTCTTTGAAAAAGAAAAAAAAGCTGAGTAGCTAAAGCAGCCTGTGATTGATTGATATAAAAATCAGGTAAAAAAGGATTTTCGGATGGTTGCTCTAAAAAAGTATCATAACTAAAAGAGTCTGCAAGAAGTTTTGTTAAAGTTGTTTTTCCGGCACCAATAGGTCCTTCTACAGCTATAAACGTAGGCAACTTATCATACTTTCTTATATCTATCTGACCTTTTTCCATATGCAAGAATATTACAAATATATCTTATCCTAACTTTAAAATGTTTATGTATTTTTAGGCTTAAATAGCTTTAGTTTGAGATTTTCTTAGTCCACCATGCACCTACACCGTTGAGATCTTCTCCTGATTTTTCTCTCAGTAAAAGAAAATCATAAGAAGCCCTAAACCTAGGATGTCTAATTAAAATTTTGGATTTTTCAGGTATTCTCAATAACATCACTTGCATCTCCCATGTCTCTTTTATAGATTTTTGAATTCTACTCGGGATAAAGCAATGTTCATTATGTTGTTTAAGTATTATATTTGCTGCTCTTGTAATCTTTGGAACCTTTATTTTCTTCGAATTGAGTTCACCTATCTTATTTATTAAGGCAGGCCATAAGAATACTGAAAATAAAAAGGATGGAGTAAGTGTTTTATCCTCATGAAATCTTTTATCTGTGTTTCTTAAAGCATTAAATATAAATCTTCTATCTTTCTTGGCATCCAGATAGCCTCGCGTAACAGGGAGGATATATTTAGTAATCTGATACTTCTGCATATCCTGCATTATTGATTCCGCATTTCCCGTTAGGAACAACTTGAGTGTTTCTTCATAAATTCTTCCTGATGATATTTCAACGAGTAAGTGAGAAAGTTTGACAATTTCTTTCTCAAGCTTGGGCTCAAAAGTTAGATCTAGCTTAGATTTGAATCTGATAGCTCTAATTATTCTTACAGGATCTTCTCTGAATCTTTTTGAACTATCTCCTATTGATTTGAGTACTCTATTTTGTATATCTTCGTAGCCACCAACGAAATCAATTACATCCATATTTCTGATATCTAAATATAAAGAATTAATTGTAAAGTCTCTTCTATAGGCATCGTCCTCAATACTGCCATAGTTATTATCTCTTAGAACAATTCCTTTATGAGATTTTTTAGTTTCCCTATTACTAGATGATCTGAACGTAGATATTTCTGTAATATTTCTACCAGATCTTGCATGAACTATTTTAAATCTTCTTCCTATGATTCTTGTTTTCGGAATAGCTTTTTTTATTTCTTCTGGCGTGGCATTTGTAACCACATCACAGTCTTTTGGTTTTAGCCCTAGAATTGAATCTCTTACAAAGCCGCCAACTATAAATGCATCGAACCCTGAATTATTAAGCTTTGCTATGATGGATTTAGCATCCTTATCGAGATACTTACTTTTTATACCATGCTTAGAGGCCTTAATGACCTTAGGAGAATTAGTATTTTGGTTTAGCACCAAAACATTTTAGCCATATTGCTGCCTTTCATGAATCTCTTCTATGGTTTTACAATCAATACATCTTGTTGCCGTAGGCCTAGCTTCTAACCTTCTTATTCCAATTTCTATTCCACAGGATGCACAATATCCATAATCATCAGATTTTAGATCTTCAATAGATTCACTAATTTTTGATAAAAGTCTTCTTTCTCTTTCTCTTGTTCTAAGCTCTAGAGTAAATTCTTCCTCATGTGTAGCTCTATCAGATTCATCTGGAAAGTGACTAGCATTTTTTTGTATTTTATCTGCCGTTCTATCTTGTTCTAGTTGTAATTGTTTTTTCCAACTCGCTAGTATTTCTTGAAAATGCTGTTTTTGTTTAGCATTCATATATTTTTCATTTTTCTTAAGCGCATAGGGCTTAATTGAAGCTAGGAATTGAGACTCTTCATAACGATCTACCTTCTTGGTTTTCTTAGATGTAACTTTTTTAGCTGATACCTTCTTTGCTGGGCTTTTTCTAGCAGTTGTTTTCTTAGTAGGCTTTGTTTTAGCTGGTGCTTTTTTTGCCGTTGTTTTTTTGACTGGAGTCTTTTTGATAGCCGGTTTCTTTACTATTTTTTTTGCAGGCATTTTGTGAATTCTCTAATTGTTTAATGCTGAAGGCGCAGCAATTTAGCAGAATAATTTTTTAATTGCTAGTAAAAGTTCTTTTAATTTCTTCATATTCTTTTTTTGATAATCTAGGCCCATTTTTTTGCACAATTTTTGAAGCAGCGAAGCATCCAAATTTAGAGGATTCTTCAAGATTTTTTTGATTATTTAGACCATTTAAAACAGCACCAGCAAACATATCGCCAGCACCATTTGTGTCTATAGCCTTGACCTCTTCTCCAGAAACAGAAAATTCATAATTTTCATCGTAACCGATGCAGCCATCTGATCCTTTTGTAATGATAAGGTTACGAGTGTAATCTTTGAAATAACTAAAAATTTCCTTTTCAATAACACTACCTGCAAACTCCTGCGCTTCAGATTCATTACAGAAAATTAGATCGCAATTAATTTCTATAAGTTCTACAAGTTCTTTTTTAAATGAGTTCACTATAAAAGTATCTGACAAAGATAGGGCTACTTTAGTATCATATTTTTTTGCTTGCGTTATAGCCTCTTTAAAAGTGTTAAAACCATCTGGAGAAGCAACTAGATAGCCTTCTAAAAATATGTAATCAGAATTTTTGATAACTTCTTCATCCACATTTTTGGTAGAAATATTAGAGTTTATTCCAAGGTTTGTGCACATGGTTCTTTCTGCATCATCTGAGATCATGACAAGACATTGTCCAGAAGGTATTTCTGAATCAATCAATTCAGAAGTATGACCTATTCCATTAGACGACAAGTCTTCCAGATAAAATCTTCCATTGTCATCATCAGAAACAATACAAGACATATGACAAGAAGATCCAAAAAGAGAAGCAGCAACAACTGAATTAGTGGCAGAGCCGCCACAAGCCTTGTCAGGTAATTTCCCAAGATCCATAAGCTCTTGAATTAAATTAATTTGATCATCTTTTTCAATTAATGTCATACCTCCCTTGGCTATACCTCTTTCTTCATTCGCTTTAACGAAATCATCATCAATTTGAAAGGTTATATCGACTAAAGCACTACCAAGACAACAAAGATCATATTTCATTTTTTTACACAAAATTTTTTAAAAAACGTAGACTGTGCCAAATGGAGCAAGTAATCAAGTATTAAATGAAATTTAAGCTGACAATAGGATTTTTTATCGGTTTTATTTCGATAATAGTCATTATTTTCACTGCCGCAACTATTGCCGTTCTCGATTATCGAGTCACATCTAAACTAGACGGTGTACTGTGGACCATACCTGCAAAAATATACTCACGTCCTTTAGAATTGGCAGAAGGCATTAACCTCAATAAGGATAATCTGATTAAAGAATTAGAAATGCTTTCGTATGAAAGGGTTAAAAATCCTCTGCAGCCTGGTGAGTTCAAATTTTCTAAAGATGATCTAAAAATATTTCTACGAGGTTATTTAGATCAGCGCTCGGGTATATTTAATATAAATTTTGATGCTTCTAAGATTAAGGGAATTAGTAATCAGTTGGGGATATCCGAAGATCTAATAAAACTTGAACCAACCGTTATTGGTGGAATGTACCCTTCCCATATGGAAGATAGAGTGCTTCTTAATTGGCCAGAAGTACCACCAATATTAGTTGATACTATTCTTGCAGTGGAGGATCAAGATTTCTTTAATCATTATGGAATTTCATTGAAATCTATTTCACGAGCATTTCTAAGAAATGTGCAAGCTGGTGAGGTAGAGCAAGGCGGAAGTACCATCACACAACAATTGGCTAAAAGCCTATTCTTTTCATCTGAGCAAACTATAAGAAGAAAGGTTTTGGAAGCAATTGCTTCTCTGATAATAGAATTTCGTTACTCAAAAGAAGAAATTCTTTTGGCATATATTAATGATGTATTCCTTGCACAATCAGGGAAGAGAGCAATTCATGGATTTGGGATGGGCGCACAACATTTTTTTGGCACTTCAATTCAAAATCTTTCTACGGATCAAGTAGCTCTTTTAGTAGGAATGCTCAAAGGACCCTCTTTTTACAATCCAAGAAGAAATCCAAATAATGCTACCAAAAGAAGGAACTTAGTTTTAAGAGTTTTAAATACTAGCAATAAAATATCGGACTCATCATTCGAGACATTAAAAAATAAAGAGCTTGGTGTTTCCTTGCCTAATTATAGAACTGAGACCCGATATCCTGCTTTTCATGACATAGTTAGGCTTGAACTCCAGAAGAATTTTGATGAGAAAGAGCTTCGAACTAAGGGCTTGGCTGTTGAAACTAATTTGGATCCTGTACTGCAAGATTCTTTAGAGAAAAATCTCCAAAAAACTAAACTTCAGTTAATAAAAAAATATGGTTCTAGACTAG
>ERZ802819.138-NODE-138-length-46557-cov-12.949_pt1 | contig 46557 bp, 41 predicted proteins | sample MGYA00345647_ERZ802819 | MGnify/ENA primary metagenome ERZ802819 (study PRJEB30503, sample SAMEA104212355) | marine metagenome | biome: Westerlies Biome; feature: [SRF] surface water layer (ENVO:00010504) within the epipelagic zone...; material: water...
TAATATTTTATAATATTTTATAATATTTTATAATATTTTATAATATTTTATAATAAGTTATAATATTTTATAATTATTATTTCATAATTATAATTATACGATGCAAAAAACTATAAAAATAAATCCCGATTTATTTACTGTCAATAAAAATAACAAATCAGATAAATCAAAAACTGTTAAAAATACAAAAGTTAATTCATATAGCTCAAATATACAAACCAATCGCGTAAAACAAAAATTATTAGAAAGGGTTAAAGAATATCAAAAAAATAAACAAAGTAATAAAAATAAGGAACATTTAGATGAATTAAATAATTTTGAAGATTCATTAAATTTTTTACAAAATCTATCCAGTAATTATGAAAAAAAACTACATGATAATCCAAATTATTTAAATAAAAGTATGAAAATTAGAAAATCCGATAATTATAATATTAAATTAGAATTACCAAAAGAATTAAATAATATAGAGAAAATAAATCTTGATCCTAATTCCACAAAAACTTATGGCTGTTTAAAAAATGGCAAATTACCCACATATAGAGAATGGAAAAGACAGACTCAAAAAAATAATATTGATCCAAAAGAAAACTTTAAGTTAAAAATAAATACTGATATTAATACGTATTCTGATACAATTAGTGAACGCGAATATAAATTAAATGAAATGAAAAAAAAATTTCAAGAAGGTAACAAACCCCTATCAATATCTATGAATCCACCTGATATACCCTCTGTAACTCCACAAGTTATACCATTAGTAACTCAACCTGCATCATTTCCAGTAACTCAATCGGTTATACCTCCACCAAATCCATTAACTAAAATACTTTCTACTCCATTAACTCCAGTTAATGCACCAATCTCTATCGATTCTTCTCTCACATCTCAAAATATTTCTACTTCAACAGATATATCTACTGATACAAATATTGGTAATATAAATGCTGTTTTAGGTTCACTATCATTAACAGAAAACCCACCAGAGGAACAAAAAGAAACTGATACTAACAATAAATTATCAGACTTAACCGAATTAACAGACTTAACCGAATTAAAATTAAAAAATGTACCAAAAATTCATAGGCATATTAAAACATATAAATATAAATTAGGTAAATCTAAAAAAACAAATTCTATTGCTATTTTTATAAAAAATAGAAATACACTGAAAAATATTAAGCGTGATTTTTGTAAATTGAAAAATGTTGAAATAATGGAAGTAAAAAAATATTTACGAGAACATAATTTAATAAAAATAGGAACAAATGCACCAAATGATGTTCTAAGAGAATTATATGAAAAAGCGGTTTTATCTGGCAATGTTAATAATAAAAATAAAAGTAATATGATACATAATTTTATTAATGAATAAAAATTTTATTCAAATTATTTATTCTATTTATTCTATTTATTCTATTTATTCTATTTATTCTATTTATTTTTATGCAGTAATTTTAGTAAAATAAATAAAAATAAAATAGCCAACGCTATAAAATATAATTGGATAAAAAAATCATCAGGAATTTTTGAAATATCTAGCATATCAGGTATGTCCGGATTATTCTGATTGTCCGGATTATTCTGATTGTCCGGATTATTCTGATTGTCTGGGTTATTCTGATTGTCTGGATTATTATTTAGATTTGTAAACCCTTCGTCAGTACTTTCAGATCCAAAACATTCGTATCCGCTAACCGGATTTTTTCTTCTACCGCGGCTGTCTGCTTTAAATAAACATGCATCTACTAAAGATGCGTAATTTTTAAACATAGGAAATTTTAAATATTGAACTTTAGGTTCGGTTTCTTTATAAGAGTCACCGCTTTCACTAATATTTGTGATTGGGAGTTCTACTTGTATACATTCCGATGATGGACCTATTTCTAGTGCGTATAAAAATTCCAGAGGATTAAAACCATTTAAATCTTCTAATACACCTGGAACTAACCCACGCAATTCTTTTAGATCACCAGTGAATGTGGATAAAAATGGTATATTTCCTAAAGGAACATTATTCATATACATCATTGCTGATATATCTTGTCCAGTATCTGGATCTTTGCAATTTAAACCACTTGGATAAATATATGCATTTCCCAACGGTTGTCCTGTTGATGGGTTTCCGGTTCTTAAATCTGCTGCCTGACTTGCTGGAGTTGTTCCAGAAATTAAAAGTTCAATATATGATAATAATCCACCAAAATTAGTCCCTATTGTATCAATACCCCAACCATCCGTAGTTGTTTTCATACCCAGTTCATCTGGAGATTTAATAAAAGCGCCATAATTATATTTTGGAAATGTTGGTAACTTATCTTTATTAATTTTATATTTAATACCCATATATAGTTAATTTATATAAATTATATTTATAAATAATTTATATAATTATTATAATTATTATAATTATTATAATTATTATAATTATTATAATTATAATAATTAATCGGTGGAGTATCTTAAATATTTATTTATATTAGAGAGAAGAGGTTGCAAATTTTTTTACACTACCACTTTGTTCCGTAGCCGTTTTAACCGATCCTTTTCGCTTCTTTTCAGAAAGTTTTTCCTTCTCAGCTTGATTCTTTTTAAATGCCCGTTCATCAACCCCTCCATCCTTTTTGGCATCACCCGTTTTGGCATCATCCTTTTTGGCATCACCATTATTGGTATCATCATCTTTGTCATTATTTCCCTCTACTAATTTATATTTAAAATTATCAATAAAAATAAATAAGATAATCCCAATTAATATCCATATTAAACACATATTAGTAAAATTACAAATATTTTTTACAGCTTTTTTATTTAATAAAAAAGACATTATATATTAATATTTTATTATATTATAAATATATAAATGCCATTATTTTTTACATATCAAGCGAGAGAAAATTCATTATATCTAAAGAATAATACAAAGACAAAAAATAATGTAATAGTTTCAAAATATGTTCCACCACCAATCATATCTGATGTACCCGAAGTTGCAAAAAATTCGAAAAATAAAAGAAATCCCATCAGACATTATCGTCGCCAATTAACAGTAGATCCAAATGATTTTAATAGTAATATTCAATCTAAAATTGTCGGTAATCAATTTAATTTACCAGGAAAGGCTATCATAACTAATTCAAAAGATGATTGTACTACTTGTGATAATGATGAAAATACATTATTTTTTAAAGAACTAATTTATCCAAATAATGAAAAATATTTAGAAGGAATATATGATTCAAGTCTAAATAAATGTATTGCATGCAATCCAGAAACAAATGTTATAAAAACGGCTTCAACAAATTTAGATAAAACTTATTGCTCAAGTACTAAACAATTATTAGAAAGACGTTGCAAAACATATAAACAAAATTTGTGTCCGTCTCAAAAATCATGTAATATTGATTGTTCTTTAAATTGTAATCTAAATATCCCAACTAATAATAATATTAATAATGCTATAGGTGCTGTATCTGCTAGTGCATATAGATTTGGTAAATCGTATCGCTCAATTAATGGTACACAAATATTTGTAAATAATAATTTATGTAAGTCATGTGGTGAACCTATTTTATATAAGAAATTTTCTAATCCCAAATGTTGTAAGAAAACAAACCCGAACGGAACTGTATCACGACAGAAATGTAAATTTTAGATAGATTAAAGCATTATATAATTATAAAAAGTATCTTTAATCCATTTGGTATTTAAAATGTCCTATAAAATATATAAAATATATAAAATATATAAATATATATAAATATATATAAATAGGTAAACGCCTATATATATATTATGTCAATTCATTTATATTCTCCGTTTGTTTACATTTTGTATGTAAAACTTATTTGTTTTATTCCAACATATCAGGATTCGATAGTGATGAAGTTTATTCGGAAAACCCATAATATCATATTATCTTTTTCATCACTCATAATGTTGGTAGGTATAACATATGGAACCTATGATGCTGGAAAATTTAAATCATTGAATAATTTATTGTGTCTACCATATGATAACGATAGCGTAGCATACAATAGCGCACTTATATTTCTATATTCAAAATATATAGAATGGGGAGACACGCTATTTTTACATTTATCTGGAAAACATATATCAATGTTACAGTATACACATCATATGACTACTGCATTTTTAATGTATAATAATATGATAGACTATTTGAGTCCCCATATGTTTGTTTTTATGGGGTTAAACTGTTTTGTTCATATACCAATGTATTGGTACTTTTCTTACCCAAAAGGATTTCTTCATAGTGTTCGAAAAATGATAACTCAAATTCAAATTTTTCAACATATAATATGTTTGGCAACAATCATATATACTATGAATTTAGATAACTGTCAACAGAATAAATATGGGAATCAATATGGTTTAATTATGTATTTGATGTATTTATTTTACTTTTCTCTATTTTATGTAAAATCATATCGAAAAAAGTAAAAATAAGAATAAAAAATAAAAATAAAAATAAAAAATTAAAAGCATAAATTTTAAGATATAGTATTAAATGGAATATCATATTTAGTACACCACATTACACATTTTTGTATATTAGATTTTATTAATTCTTCATTAAAATTATCTTTATTAATAATTTTATTAATAGTATTATTAATATTTTCTATTTGCTGTTGACCAAATATGGCATTGTATTCTTCTAATTTATTAATAAAAATGTATGGTATATCTACATTCAAAAAACCATTAATATATAATTCTGAACTAATAATAGATTCAAAATTATCTATAAAATATTCAATTAATAAATTATTCTTATTATAATAATTAATACATACCAAATATTTTTCGGAATTAGCCATTCGACTAGTGTTTGGTTTTATTATATAAACTGTTTCATACAAATTATTTAACAAATATAGTAAATCTATTGTTGATTTTGTAAATATATCAAAAATTTTTAATATAAATTTACCTCCTTGTTTTTGCATACTTAATGCAAAACATATCTGTGCAAAAATTAATTTTATACTATTTTTCTCTTGATTATTAAAATCAATAGAAAAATCAAACCCACCATCTCCAGTAATAATATCCATCGAATTTTTATATTTTTCATAACAATATTTTAAATTATTTGCTTCGAATAAATCGCCGTTTTTTTCTGGACCATTATCAATTATTACATTCGGATTTCTTTTTAAAAATTCTTGACTTTTTTTCCACCCAGGAATATCGTAATTAGTAGATTGTAAAGTTATTCCATAATAAATATTTTTTGGATTATCGTGTAAAAAAATTAATGCCTCGATAAATCCACCAGGACCTTCCGCCAAATGAAATGATTTAATTGGATTATCATTGGCGGGAATAATTTCAAAATTATTACATATTTCTACCATTTTATAAAATGACCGAGATAAAGGTTTTAATTTAGATATACTAAATTTTTTTTCAGGAATTAAAGAATGAATATATTCATATGGATTTGTATATTTTTTATACATATCCCATTCATTTAAATGTTTATTTATTTCTTGCTTGATGTTAGATAAATAATAATTTAATGATTCTGAAATCCAAATATTTTCAATATTATTTGTATATTTTACATCAATATCATTAATCGTTAAATTATTAATTATTTTTGGCAAAATAAAATGATTCATATTAGATGCGATATATAACATGAATTTATTTGTTTAGATTATTTTAATAAATATCTATTTAAAATTTGCGGTCCCGATATTCAGTACTATCATCATTATGTTATAATATATTTAACGCATTTTCAAATAATTTTACTTGTTTCGAATATAAATGTATATTATATTTTTTTTTCGTATATATATTATTTAACCAATATTTCAAAGATACTGTCAAATAAATATTCTTATTATCACTCTAAATATCTGTATCGGTATCATTATCTATATCATGATCAATATCTCTATCAGTATCAATATCTCTATCAGTATCAATATCTCTATCAGTATCAATATTATTATAATTAAGAAAATCATTATTATCATCAATTATTGTCGCACTACTAACATTACTTGCGCAATCTAATATACTGAATAGATTAGTTGGACTAATTATACTAGCGGGATTGGATAAACTCGCTGCACTATCTTTAATGCTCTCAACATTTAAATCTGTTATGGTATCTGGTAAATTTAAATGATTCATATGATAATTATATTATATGGATATAATATAATTATTTAGATTATTTTATTGTATTATTTATTGTGGTTTTTTGTACTTTTTTTGACGATAAAGGTTTTGATGTTGGTGGTTTTGATGTTGGAGGTTTTGATGTTGGAGGTTTTGATGTTGGAGGTTTTGATTGTTCTTTTTTAATAGATGTTTTACTCGTCTCCCCCTTGGTCTCTTCTTTTTCCAACGAATTTAAAATTTGTTCCGCCAAATCTATTTCTTCTTCCGACAGATTTAATTTATATTGTTTTTTAATAGATTCACTATCCTGATTTCTTATTTTCTTAAATACAAAATATCTATTTAAAAATGAGATGGTTTTTTCTTCATCACTCATATTTATTGCTTCTCCATATTTGTTATGTTTTTCCTTATGTAATTTCAATTCGCTTTCTAAATTATTATATAATTCATCAAACATACCTGTTGATAATCTTAAATTTTTCTCTATTAATTCATCTTGAGACAATAATACAAAACCATAATTTTCCATTACTCTAATAAAATATGTGAAATTCACCAAATATTCCCGGAATACCTTGTTAATTGATTCCTGATATACATCTATAGCACAGCCTATACTAGAATCATCATTATTAAATTCTGTATTATTATATTGTTTTGTTACTTCCCAGATTTTTTCACCATTTTTGTATAATGTTGTTGACTCTCCTTTTGTTTTGGATTTTAACATATTGAAAATAGTTAAACCATCATAACAAGTGCCTATAAAATATCCATTTAATATAGTGCATTCACTCACATTTTTTATAAAATTATGCATTGTTTCTGTATTTTCAAACATATAATGTAGAGCAAATTGTATAGAACTAATATTAAATCCTTCTTTAACCAAACCATAATTTTTATATACACCCTTTCCTAATACCGTTTCGTCTTTTGTTCCCTCACCAAATAATGCTTTTATAATTTGCTTATTTTTATCTGTTGAAAATGCATCGCTACTTTTAATATTAACTGATGTATTTCCATGTAAAAACAATACATCCGGTATAGATCTAAATTTTTTACAATAATTTAAATATCTAGCGCAAGCTCCGTCCAGTCTATTTTCAACATTATCTCTAGATAAATCAATACCTAAAACAAAAGCAATTTTCGCGAATATCCATTTTGGCAAATCGCCTCCTTTACCAACAGCATAATCTATTAACGTTGAGCCGGGATTGGTTATGTTTTTAATTAATAAATGTTTAACATATAAATTATGGAAATCCCGAAGACCTTTTGTTTGTGATATTTTATTATTTTTATTATAATAAATATCATTATAATCTAATTGTTTCATTACGCCCAAACCACTTGTTATAATATTATCTGTAATAGGATAATGTATACTGTGCCAATTATTATTGGCAGTATGATATGCATTACCAAAATTTTTTAAACCACTTCTTAATTCCTGTGTTTTATCATATCTAATACGGAGTGGTGTCCATCTCCATCCACTTTCTTTAGTTATATCATACCTGAATTCAACTATTACATTATCTTCAATTTCTTCATGTTCTTCGGTAAAGATTTTTAATTCTCCTGTTTTATCTTTTTTTAACATTATGTTAGTTATACCTGCATCATTATCTGTTGGATTAGTAGGATAAAATTGTACAGGTTTATAATCACGTTTATTGGAGTGAGATTCTGTATTTGGTAATTTATCATCTATTATATTTTGACAGGGATTTATATATCCATGTCGCCGCTCGTCAAATCCCACTCTTAAAATTAAGGTATAATAATTTTCTATTTGATCATCTATATTCATATTTATGCCTTTATTAAATTTATTCCCTATAAAATAATCTCCACCGTCTGTTCGTTTTATAGATATTAAAAAGTCAATCGTATTAAATTCCGGAGGTTTCCATTTAAAACTTTGCATCCAAGTGGTTTTAAAATTAGGAGCTTCAAACCCGACTTTATCACTTGCTACACCGACATCAATGGGTGTAAAAATTAAACCATCTGTATTATATTTGAATAATCCATCGGTTGCATTATTTAAAATTTTTTTAGCACCAAGAAATATATTATTAGAATAAAACTTTTTTATATCAAATTCCATCGGAGATTTTTGTTTATCCATAATAGATACTGGTTTTAATGATTTAATTAATGATGACAATATATGCAATCGATATAATATCTGTTTCTCTTGTTTCTCTTGTTTCTCTTGTTTCTCTTGTTTCTCTTGTTTCTTACTAGGAGATGATGGTTCGCGATTTGATTCTTCTGTTCCGTCGATAGCCAATTGAGTGTGGGTGCTATCGTCAGATTCGGAATTAGATACCGACAAGGGAAATCCTGTAATATTTTTATTATTAATATAATAAATATCAAATGCAACAAATAAATTTATATATTTACCATGTTTATCATTTAAAATATGTTCACCATCTATTATACTATTAAATAAATCATTATTTTTTGTTAATGCCCCAGTAAATTGCACATTCATATTAGTATTAATTAAATATATTTTACCATCACCATTTATAAACATCAATTTACGATATCCGTCGGCTTTATCTGTTACCGTATAATTTTTCCGAATATTAGGTATTGTACTATTCAAATCTGTCTGTTGTTCCAAATCTTGTAAATTTTCCATTTGTAACGTTACTGATGAAGGACCTATAAAATCATTCGGAACAATTGGTTTTGTTTTATAATCCCTTTTCTTAATTAACTCAAAATAGTTATTTAATATTAATAGTTGTTCAGAACGGCTTACTGGAAAATTAGTTTCTTGTAATCCTATTAAAATATATTTAATTGTACGTCTAACTAGAGAAACTAATAATTCGTCAGTATTAAATTGCGTAGATACACCTACTAGGGGGTTCACCAATTCTATTTCTATTTCATAATTTTCTGAATTGTTAAAAACATTACTATCTTTAATATTATAGGTAGAAACCATTTTACCATATTTACTAGACGACGATTTTACTATACTTAGATCTATACCAAATGGTAATTTTGAATTAGTAAATCTATAACGCTTGATATATCTAAACATTTTCTTATAATTCTTCCAATTATTTATTAGAGCATTGATCGAATCAGATGTTTTTGAATGTTGTCTCTCAACATTATAACTAATTCTAAAATTAAAATCATTGAAATCAATAGGATAATATGTTATTCCCCCATATGTATATAGAGATTTATCAATAAAGTTATAATTGTCATCTAACAATTCTGGCAAGGAATTATTTATACAATAATTCTGTATATTACTAAATCCATTTATTTCAGTACGAATATTTGATAAATTTGCTTTTTTTACATCATCAGTATTATCTAACATTATTCTCAATAAATATTGGTCTTGATCATTACAATTAAAACCAAAATTTAATAATGACTGTATTACATTATTAAAATTTATCTTAGATATATTCATACCTTTTGTTCCAAATTTTACTTCTAATTCTGGTATTTCATTATCGCTGAAAGTATGCAATTTCTCAAGATATATTTTTAATAATTTATTCATTTTTTCTGATGGCATATTTTCATCCGGCCTTTTAATAGACATATATATTATAAGCTTATTATATTTATATAATATTTAAAGATAATCAATTTTAAATATTATTTAAATTTTTATTTCATATATCATTTTTATTTCATATCATTTTTTCTAATATAAGTTCGTATAATACATTTTTTGTTCTATTTTTATCATTTTCTCCAACTAAACATATAGCTAATTTTGTTGCTATGTCTTGTAATTCTTTTAATGTATAACTAGATGGTGCTTTTAATGGTTTATCTAAATTGTCCACACGATAATACGTTTCAATTATTGATTTGAATTTATCATTTGTTAATTCATAGTCAATATAATATCTATCATCTAGATTAAATATAGTGTTGTAATTATCTAAATTATATTCACTGTTATCTTGATCATAACAAAAAAGATAATAAATACGAGAACGAACAATAACTATATTTTTTTTATAAAGTAAACAAAGAGCTGGTATACTTGCAGTAGTGATTTTTTTTGAATTAACCAATTCATCTTCAACTGGATTCAGTCTTATTTTATGAGTTTTTAATTGATCTTTTATATTACGTAATTTTTCAACGGTATGTATTTTAAAATCGTTCTCAATAGTAAAAACTTTTGCTCTATTGTCCTGATATTTCTCGATATCATATAGAGAAATATAAAAACACCAAAACAATTGGTCTTTTTCTTTTGGCCAGAAAAAATTATTGGATTTAATGTTTGGCTTTTTATTTTTTGCCATTTTTTGAAAATTTGTATTCGCTTTATTTTTGTTGTCCATTTCCTTATCAGGATTATCGGGATTATCAGAATTATCTGTATATTTAATGTTTGAATTTAGCAACATAAATGGTTCTAATTGTTTAATAGTATCTAATTTTGAAATGGGAAAAACCAACTCCATTAAGTTAATATAAGTTATATTAACTTACTAGATTGTCTTTATTTTGTTTAAAATAAATATTTTCCAAATCCTGTTTTTTTAATTCAATATCGTCTATATCTTGATTTTGCAAATTTATATATACTACAAATTCTTCCAATTTTTCTAACATATCATTACTTAAATCTGATAAATTAATAAATGTTCCATTACTATTTTCACTAAATTTAATTGATTTATTTTGTGAAATCATATATAACGCTTCCATGTGATTGCTTGAATCCATTTGTTCTATTCGATCTTTTAAATATGTTAATTTCTCGGTTTTTTTTATTATTTCTGCTTCCTTATTTTCCAGTGATCCCGTATTTTCCAGTGATCCCGTATTTTCCAGTGATCCCGTATTTTCCAGTGATTCTTTATTTTTTTCATCGTCCAAATCGTCAAAATCTTCGGTATCATCCGATTTCTCCTTAATCAATTCTATACTTTCTTTTATTTTTTCTTTTGTTTTTTCTTTTGTTTTTTCTTTTATTTTTTCTATAATTATTGTTTCAACTATTTCTTCTGGTAATTTTATAGGCTCCGGTTCTTCAATTAATTCCATTATAAAAATTTCTATTAAAATGCTTTTAATACTATTTATTTTATTTTTTCTAAATATTATATTTTAATCCACGATTCTGTTTTTCTAAATGTTCTACTCCCTTTAATAATTTATTAAACGCATGTTTATCTGCTAACTTTTTATCTGTTTTTCTTAAGCGTTTCAATGTATTGCTGAATTTAGTATGGTGGGCCGTAATTAATCTTTTATTTTCATTCTCGGCTTTGCGAAATCTGTCAACCAAGTTCTTTTTATGTTTTTCCGTAATTACTAATTTAATATTTTCACGATGTCCAGGTACATGTGTCCCACCAAATAATTTACAACCGCACCCTTTTTGCGATTTTCTTCTATTGTATTTTCTTTTTTTTCCTTGTTTTCTAGTAGCCATATATATATATTATACGAATAAAATATTTTCAAGATTCTAAAAAGTGAAAAATCTTCAATTTCTATAAGAGGTATTTTTTTTAGAAAATGGACATTTTAAAATGTCCAAAATCTATATTTATATACTATTATAGAAAGTCAAAATATGCACTTTCTGGTTTTATAGCATAATGATGCGAAATCCGAAATTACGTGAAAAATTTATTATGATAAATTTTTAAGAAAAAATCAGAAATAATTTTTAAAAAGATTTAGGAACTTTTTCTCTTATCATATAAAAGATAATAAATGATAACAAATGATAAGTCAAAATGTTCCAAAAAATTTTCTTGTATACAATGTGACTACTATACGTCACGATTAAGCCAATTTAATCGCCATTTATTGACAGCTAAACATAAAATGATAATAAATGATAACAATATAGTTCCTGACAAAAATTTACAGTGTAAGTGTGGAAAAATATATAAATATATGAGTGGTCTTTCTCGTCACAAAAAACAGTGCAATCAAAAAATGGAACTTTCGGAACCAAATTTGGAACTAACATTATTGTCAGAAAATAACGAAGAATTTCCAATTATATCACAAGAATTAATAATTGAAATGGTTAAGAAACAACAAGATCAAATATTTGAATTAACACATGATTTAAAAGAAGCACATAAAACAATAACAGATTTAATACCGAAGATAGGAAATCATAATACTACAAATAATGTTAAACAAAGATTCAATATAAATGTATTTTTGAATGAAAAATGCAAAGATGCGATTTCTATGGATCAGTTTATTGAGAAAATAGAAATTTCTATGAAAAATTTACTAACAACAAAGGATAAAGGACTAAGTGAGGGAATAACAAACATAATAATAGATAATATGAATAAGCTATCATTATACGAGAGACCAATGCATTGTACCGATAAGAAGAGGGAAACTCTTTATATTAAAAATGATGAATGGGAAAAGGATGAACGAAAAGAATTAATAAATAATTTGTTGAAAAAGGTAGAACATAAACAAATGAAAAATATTAAACAATGGACAGACAAACATCCGAATTATATGGAAGATGATAAACTACAAGACGAATATATTAATCTTGTAAGAAAATGTACAAGTTCAGTTGAAGAATGTAAAGAAAAAGTAATAAAAAAAGTGTGCGATAACGTGTATTTAGAAGATAAAGAATAATACATTTTATTATCTTTTCTTTAATAAATATGTTTTAATCATATGTTTTAAACATATGTTTTAATCATCTTCTTTAATAACCAATTTCTGTTTAGGTGGTCGCCCAGGTTTTCGAGTTTTTGGTGTAAGATTTGTTCCTGATTCGGCGACATCTGATACGGATGCTTTCGATACATTCGGGGCACTTTTACTAGTGCTACTAGTGGCGCTTTTACTGGCGTTACTACTGGCACTTTTCTCAATTTTACTAGAAATATCATTTCCTTCACCGGTATTCAATTTTAAAAGTTCAGCAATCGCACAAATATTAATATCGTTTAATTCAAATCGTTGCCCAATGATTTTCACAACAATTTCATCACCCTCAACAACCTTATTAAATAGGGGACTCACATAATGATGATCTCGAGCTACAAATATTACAACTGGACTAATATCCATATTTAATTCTGCTCTAATACCGGCTTTTGTAATATTTTTTGCAACACACGTAATTTCCATACCTTCTACTAAATAACAAACAAAACATTCAAAAACTACCTCAAATACAATAACATTTGCTCTTACTAATCCACTCGAATATGATATAATATTAATAGAATCTGCCCTAACGTATCCTTCATCAATACATTTTCCAGCAAAAGTATCATTCAATATTTTTAATAAAGTATTACTAATATTTTTATCTACATGTTTGATTTCTAATGGGATTTTTCTTGTTATCAATATTTTAGTATAAATATTTGCTTTAGTTTTTTCTCGTTTACTCATTATTAATATATATAAATAAATTCTTTATTTATTTTCAATTTTAAATTATTTTATTTATAATATATTAATAATGGTTCAATCTGGTGGTAATGGAAATTTTCTTAGCAATCTTCACCTAGTTGGAGGATCTGTCGGCGTTAATCAATGTAAAAGCGATGATAATAGTTGGTATTGTCAATTATCTCGAGGTTATAGCGCATTAATTATGGTAATTTCAATTGTTGCTATATGTGGAGTTTTATATTATTTAGCAAAAACCTTTTTATTTTCTGATAGTCATGGAAGGGATTATGAACCTAGTAGAGGTGGTGGTTGTGGAAAAAAATATCAAAGTAAATCAAAATAAATCAAAATAAATCAAAATAAATCAAAATAAATCAAAATAAATCAAAATAAATTACAGATAAATCAAAAAATTTATTATTTTTTATAGAAATATTATCTATCTAAATTTTAGATATGTTCCCAAAAAAAGATTGGCCACATGCATTCAATAATCAATTATCTTGGGGATTAGTTCCACTATTATTCATTGTATGGTATATATTTCCACAGACAAATTTTGTTTTTGCTACAAGTATGTTGGCAATAATAGCAATTGGAATAATAGAAACGATTTTTTATGAGAAAAAATTGAGTACTATATCTAGATTTATTAGTGTCTTTTTACATTTATTATTATTAATACCATTCTTTGTGAGTGAAAAGTTGATAACAAATATTTTAAACCCTATAACCAAAGAAAAAACCTCAAATAATAATAATAATAATAATAATAATAATAATAATAATGAATCAAAGAAAAAAGTAAAAATAGATACAGATAAAAATAAATATTTTTATAATAATAATTTTTATACCCTAACTCAATTTAATATTTGGAGCTTTATACTTTTAATAGTCGGAAATTTAATAATACATTTATTACCATATTGGCCATATTATATGGCTAGATGCCAAATGATGATATATTTGAATTCTATTGTTATCGGAATATGGTTATATAATTTTGTAAATTAAATTTTGTGCAAAATATATTTATTTTTACATAAATATATTTTTTATTACGATTTCGATTTAATGTCTTCGTGAACCGCGTCTATTACTTTTACGACGACGGTGTTTTCGTGATCTTTTAACGCCCTTACGTTTATGTGTTCGCCGACCCTTACGCCTGCGACGTTTTCTAGATTTTTTGCCTCCCGTATCGGCTCCCTTTTTGTCTTCCTGTGTCTCTTCCGGTGTCACTTCCTGTGTCACTTCCGGTGTCACTTCCGGTGTCACTTCCTGTGTATCTTTCCGTTTCTTTATATTTTCTATTAATGATGGCTCGGTTTGCGTTATAGGAGTAAAATTCAATGGCGTATTGCGTATCCACAGATTTGATTTTTCCTATAACGGCAAGCAAAATTTTCCTAACGGGTATAAGTTTCAATTCAGATAAAGCTTTACGCAGTTCTTCTTCACTAATATTGTTTTCCTCCAATAATTGATGTGATTTTGTTACATAATTTGTAACGATTTCATTGACCATTTTTTTCTTTTTCTATTCTTTCTTTTTCCTTTCCTTCTTGTTCTGAAATATTCATTATTATATAATCTAAAATATAAAAATTCCAGAAAATCCAGAAAAATCAAATACTAACTTTTTCAATATTATTGACTAAAGCTTCGCCTGGATAGAAAAACCATCGCTTGTCGCCTCGAGCCTCGCTATCAAATAACCGCAAATACAACTCCTGATAAATGCAAATCAAATGCTGATTAAATCTCTTAGTATTTTCGGCATTATAACGAAGTTCACCTAAAACATCATTCAATATTTTTAAAGCCTCGCTTTTCCCACTTTGATCGCATCGCGCTCCTTTATTTCGTTTTTTATCCATTTGTTTAACCCTAAATATATTGAATTCTCCTTTAAAACTTCCAATAAATCCCACATATTTATTAAACATCTCAATCGGAATAATCAAATCCTTAATTTTTGGCTCTAAATCTTTATAATCTTCGCTTTCAGCCAATTTCCATAAATTATCCCGCATTAAAACAACAATAACCACTTCATTTTTCTGTTGCAATATCAGCCCCCGAACGCCCTTATTTGTTATAACTTTACTAGAATAATAATTAAATATTTTCTGTTCAATATCACTCAGTTCACTTGAACTCTTATTATATAAATAATTCAATAAAACAATAGTATTTTCAAACGTCAAAGATTCTAAAATATGATCAAGAGCGAATCCATACAGCGATTCTCGATTTATTCTCTGTTCATCCATCAAATTTTTAATAACAACACTCATAGATTTATAATAGTTTTCTTCGCCTCGCACTAATAATTGATCAGAAATAATAATATTGTAATCTTTTTTTACGTTTTTTATAATTTCTAATGCCAATCTAGTATTTTCTTCTAGAATTTTTTCTACACCAGGTTTATCCTGTTTCTTATCGGCGAGAGTATCTTTCACTACTTTCGCAATACCTTTATCGTCTTCTATATTTTTAAATTTTTCTTCAACATTATAAACCAATTTTTGATGTTTAAATTCGATAGGTGTCATTCTATTATACACGCTCTCTTTTTTGTCAGATAACTCTATGGGTTGAAATATATATAAATCATCTATATTTATTAAGTTCCCGATTCTCTCATATTTATCAACCACAAATTGGTTTTTATTATTCACCAATTCGGTCAATGCATAATCGATTTGTTCCGCCGAATATTCGTGCTGTAAATTAATTAATGGTATTAATTCTAATTTGTAATAAAAATACCGCATTTTCATTAATTCTTTTATTTTTTGTATTATCTTTTCACTATTCAATTCGATATGTGGAAGACTATATGTCATTTTATTTACTTCTATATCCTTTAAATCTACATCTGGTGCGCATTTATAATAGCAATTATCCATATAATCGCACACAGCAGTAAATGGTTTATCGCCGATTTTATAATTAATTGTCTTATTATTGGATAAATTTATTTCGATAGTTTTATTTAATATATTCTCTCTGAAATTCTGTTGATTACTATTTAAAATACAATCTACACTAACCGATTTTAATAATCTTGTAATTTTACCTATTTGAATAGATTTTAATTCTGCCAATCTATAAACATATAAATCGGCCGCTTCATTTTTATTAGTCAATTCTGTTCCATGTAGAAAAATTTGCACATTTCTCTCCCGAAAAGGTAATTTTTTATGACTACAATGTCTTACACCTCGCCCTATAATTTGTTCAACCCGATTCATATTATACCATGGATCCAATATATGGACCTGTCTTATAAATTTAAAATCCAATCCTTCGGCTGCTGCTTGAGATATTAATACAACCTTTACGCGAGCACCATTAACATTATCATCATTTGTACATGCGTTCAAATCTTTTAAATTATTTGGAGATATGGATTTATCTCCAGTAATCATTACATATGTAGCTGGATTAAATTCGCCCGACTTAACCTTCGGATCACTTTTCTTTAAATAGGTCGAATAATCTATTTGTTCACTTGGTGCAGTTTTAAATAAATTATGAGCGTCACCATGTCTGGTTAAACCTATTGATTCTAATGCAAGGGCTACAGGAATAAGTCCACCATCAATATATTGTGAATAAATCAACACAATTCCTGTACTATTTAATATACTATCTAAAATGGATTTAATTTTAGAACTATATTTTTCTATATTTTCATAGCTAAATATATTACCAAATTCGTCGGTTTTAAATTCGAAATTATGGCGGGACATGGGTGTTGTAGTTTGTTCATATTTAACTAATCTATTTAATCCCGATTTTCCAATAAGTTCTTCTGGGTTGATTGTAAATTCTTTCTTTTCTACAACTTTTTCTAATTTTGAATTAGGATATATTATATTCAATGCTTCTATCGGTTTTTGAAGCATTGTATAACCAAATTTATCTAGCTCTTGAAATTGTAATTTTTTCTTATTTTCATTACTATTATTACTATCAGCAAATAGATCTTCTTTCTTATGTTTAATATAATCTATTATATAATTATAGCCCAATTCTTGATATTGAGCAATTTTATCAATATATATATCAATATGTTGCAAATTATGCAAAATTGGTTTATTATTTAATTGGTTTTTGGGATAATCCATATTTAATACTGATTTTGCAATATTGAAATCAGCTGGCCATATTCTATAAGGAAATGTATATGGATTGTCGCCTTTAACAAATGATATATATCCTCTGGCCTTTCGTTCAAGTAATTCCCGACCTACATCTATACCAGCATCGTTTACTACAAAATCTCCATTACTATCAAATACATCGCTGATTTCTAATTGTGATCTATTATCGTTTCTATTAAGTAAATTTATTAACCAAATGATTTCTCTGTAATTATTATAAATTGGAGTCGCCGAAAGTAATACTAATTTAAGATTCTCGACATTATCAACCAATCTGGTTATTTCTTGTGCTACCATTTTGTTTTTACTATCATCTTCTGTGCGAATATTTTGAATTTCGTCAATTATTATTAATCTATTATTAAAATTCTTATTTAATTTATCTTTAATTAATCGTTTATGTTCTTTAGATGATACCCGGGCGTCGTCTATACTAGATGATTTAATAATTTCATTTGCGAATTCTGTATATCCAGAAAATTCATAATATGTATTAATTATGGTATTAATTTGACTAATGATATTTTTACGAGATAATTCTTTAAAGCTATTAATATTGATTTCTTTTAAAAATTTATTCCCAATACAATTTTGAATATTCCAATTACCGTCGCGAAACTCTAATTTTCTTTCATCAAATAATTGTTGCCTAAAATTTTTTTGAACATTTGGAGATGCTATAATTTTAATTTTTTGATTAATATTTAATTGAATTAAATAGTCACGTGTTTCTTCGGCAATACCAATTGCACTGCAAGTTTTACCTGTTCCTAGTCCATGAAAAAGCAATAAACCATTATATGGGGTATAAAATGATAAGAAATTTTTCACAAATAATTGGTGTGGTGCTAATTCAAAATCTGCATTACAAATTTCATCAGCTTGTGACTCTAAATCGTTTACAATTTTTTGTTTATCTTGATTCTCATGAAATTCTTTTCTTTCGGCGATTTTAATATTAAAATTAGGATCATCTAAATTTGGATATAGATAATTATATTTTTTATCGTCTTTTAAATCTTCATTATTAAACAGTTCTTTATTATTCAGTAAAATATTTAAATTACGTTTATAATTTGCATCTTTATCATCTTGTTTATTGATAATTGCATATATTTGTTTAAATTCATCTCTAGATAATGTTGGCTCATATAATGATTTTTTTAGTTCTTTTACAAATTTTAAACTAGATTTAGTCGAAGCAGGCTCAGAAGCAACAGGCTCAGAAGCAACAGGCTCAGAAGCAACAGGCTCAGAATCTGTCCCAGGTGATGTATCTGATTTTAATTCAGATCCAGGTGATGTATCTGATTTTAATTCAGATCCAGGTGATATTTTTGATAAAGAATTTAAAGAAGATATTTCTGAACCCAATTCTATATCAGAACCTAATTCTATGTTCTGTTCTGGAGATGAAGAATTTGATTTTATATCAGAACTCATATATAATATTATAGATATTAGTTATTTATAACATTTTTAATAAAAATAAGAAAAATAAGAAAAATTTTAAATAAAAATAAGAAAAATTTTAAATATAATTTACTCTAAATGTTATAAATATCAGAAATTAAATCATAAATGTATATTATTATCTTTCACAATAAGTTGCATAGTTTTAATAATGTTAATTTTTTCCACATTATAATGTCTAATATAACTAATAGCATCATTTATATTAACCCATTCTACCTTACTTATTTCTGTTTCTTGAAAATGATTGGTTGGCTCTTTATTATTATCCATTATAGCAATAAAATATTTGTGTTTATAAGATTTATAATTTGAGCCTGTATAAATTTCTTCAAGTGGAAATATATTATAAATAATTTTTACATCATTTTTTGAATAACCAGTTTCTTCTTCAAATTCTCTTAAAGCACAATTTAAATCTTTTTCTTGGAAATTTCGTCTACCCTTCGGAAATCCCCACTCGGGTTGATCATACGTTTCAGAAATATCATCAATTAATGTTTCTATAGTATATATTTTATCATTAAATGTAACACCATTTTTTAAGTTATTTAATTTATCTCGTGAAATCTTTTCTTCATTTTTATATTGAGTATTAATATTTATCCCCCACAAATATTTCCATAGATAATTAAAATCGTTTTCTATAATTAATTTTCTTTCATATGTAGTCATTTTATTTAATAAATTTATTATATATATTTTATTATTTATGTTATATTTTCCTCTCATAAAATCTACAAATCCTAAACTATTTTTACGACGAATTAATAATAATTCTGTTTTATTATTATTTCGTCTCATTACTATAATACCTATACTTGTAATCGGTAATTTACATTGATGAAATAAATGTCCCGATTTTCCACAATTGTTACAAAAAAGATTACTTTTATTATAATTCGTATTTGCCATATTCGTTATATTCGCTATTAGTTATTAAACTAATCTTTTTATGTTATTTAACTTTATATGCATTTAGCTTCTGAAATATGGGGTCCATATTATTGGTTTGTTCTATATACAATTGCTGTATCATATCCTTTAAATGTAAATACAGTCACGAAAAAAAAATATTATGATTTTATCCAAAATCTTCCATTATTTTTGCCTATTTCTAATATGGGTAATATTTTTAGCCAATTTTTAGATAAATATCCTGTTACACCATATTTAGATTCGAGAGAATCTTTTATAAAATGGGTACATTTTGTACATAATAAAATAAACGTGTTTTTAGGTAAAAAAGAAATAACATATACACAAGCCATGCAATATTATTATAAACATTATGAACCCAAAAAACAGAAGCGAGAAAAAGATCGAAAAAATAGAGAGAAATATATATTTTTTGGCATGATCTGCTTATTAATAATTATAATTATTATTTTAATGGCAATTAAGTAAAATCTATTATATCATTTAAATATCGGAAGTTTTATAATCCTTATTTAATATTTCTTCAAGTGTATAAGTTGTGCCATATTTTGCGTAAGTTGTTACATCTAGAATACCATGTGTTTGTTTTACTGAATAATTTTGGGAATTTATATAATAATCTAACGGTGCATCTACAGTATATCCTGCTTGTCTTAATTTATTTTTTTTCTTATAATATCTGTGACAAAATACACATGGTAAAAATATTTCGACTATAAGTTCTGCCATATTATAATATAGTGAGACTATATTTATAGCCAAAATAATAATGTTACAAAACGTAAATATTATGATTTTATACAAAATTTACCATTGTTTTTACCTGTCGGAGAGAATGGTAAACTTTTTAGTGAATTTTTAGACGAATATCCAGTAACACCATATTTAGATTCTAGAGAATTGTTTATAAAATGGATTCATTTTATACACAATAAAATTAATGTTTATTTAGGAAAACAAGAAATTACATACAAAGCTGCTATGGAAGAGTATTATAAACATTATATTCCAAAAAAAATAAAAAAGGAAAGTGATAAAAAAAATAGAGAAAAGTATATATTTTTTGCTGTATTAGTTGTACTTATTATTATAATAATATTATTAATGAATGCTAAATAAATTATGTAACATTTATAGTAGTAATATTTAGTATACAATTATATTTTTATAATATATATATATATGACGTCTAGAAAAAAAAGTTCTAGAAAAAAAAGTTTTAGAAAAAAAAGTTTTAGAAAAAAAAGTTTTAGAAAAAAAAGTTTTAGAAAAATAAATAAACATTTAGGTGGGGCGAAAGTTTTTTCAACATCGCTTTTACCTCGGAAAACTAAATATAGAGCTGAGCGAGAAATTTATAATGACATTATAGAACATATTAATCATATAAACCCAGAAATTAGTACATATTCTGATAGCCCGAAACTAAAGTTTGATGGTGCGGATCGGACTCATACTTATACTATACATGAACTAGGTATATGTTTAATGGAGAGGGGCGGGGATGCAAAATCGTTGACATACCTCAATCGCGCGGCTGGTGTTGCGAAAAGGGGTGCCCTGGGCATGGTAGGGATGGTGGCGGATACGGCGCAGGCGGCTGCCAGACCGCTCCTAGACGGCGCGGTGGTGGTGCCGACGGCGGTGGTGGGGACGTTAACTGCTTTATATGCGGCAGTTGCCACCGGCTGGACCGCAGCCACCTTCATCCCCCAAGCCGTCTACGCCGTCTGGCTGGAGTCGGAGGCGGAGGCGGCAGGGATCGATTTGCGCGACACAAAGAGGTACAAGGAGTTCATGAAAGACTATTGGCAGCCCTATGGTGTCTTTCAAGATGCGTGGTGGCGTCTATATAATATGAAGGCTTATAAATTGCCGATTTGGACTTTGCCAAGGACGATCGCCGGGTATTCTAGGCTTTTTAGTAGTTATGATCCGGAGACTTCAAAACTATTAGAGTATATGACAGGCGATATGAATAAGCAGTCACCCGCCGGGTCTGCATCCGACGACTCCCGGATAAACGGGATTCATCGGAGAGATCTAAAAATGTTTATAGGAAAGGAGGTGGGAGGAGTAGGCACTGGAGCAATGTTTTCACCCTACTTTTATATGGCTTTAAAAAATGAAGCCAATGATATAATAATATTAGCAATAAAATGTTCGGAGATAAGAGGAATAGCTTATCATAACCCAAAAAATCTCTTTTTTAATGAAAAAGACGCTATAAAAAATTTATTATTAAATTCACCTCAGAATAACTTGAATCAGGATAACATATTTTCTATTGCCGGATTTTTTAACGAAAGGTTAAAAGAAAAAACACATGTATTGAAATTTAATAAAGATGATATAACAATTAAGGGAAGGTCCAGAAACCACGACCCCGGCCCCAGCAATTCACACACACCCTTATTGTCTATTGACGGATTTTTGAACACACAGTTAAAAGAAAAAACAGATGCATTGACATTTAATGAAGATAATATAACAATTAAGGGAAGGTCCGGCAATTCACGCCCGCCATTATTTTTTATAACTAGCAGTATATATACCCCTTCTGATAGTAGAAAGACATCTTTCCACATGAGAGGCGAATCAATTATATCTAGTAGTTTGGTTAAAACTGATGAGCAGCCATTTGGCGACTTAGGATCGGTATACACTACAGTAACATTAGAGGATATCAAGAGAAATCATGATAAAGAGCTCACCGAGATCACCAAAAGTTTCAATAAAATATACACGAATGCAGATGCCAATAATGACGATATGCTGGGTATGTTAGCTGCGCTCATGTCAATTGAGAGTGCTGCCTGGGGCACCAAGGATGAGTTAGCTCAGGCGCTTAAAAGAGCACAATCTACTATGTTGAAACACACTACTGCGATCGAAGTTGGAAACAAATTAGTGAAAAAAGTAGAAATCTTGCAGAATGATCAAAAATTAGTAGACGATGTAAACGAGAGTCGGAGACCTGCAATGCCAGAAGCTATGCCTATAACTCTTGAATGGGTAAGGACATTGGAAATAACGAAGATGTTGTTTGAAAAGGAGATATACGACGAACATGACAACGTGAAGAGAGATTTTAATATTAAGAAACTTAAAGAGGCTTTAGCGAAGGCGGGTAGCGTCATGGGAACGATTGATAGAGATGGTCATATCGAAATTATAGGAGACGAAGAATTTAGAGACGATATTACCCACGCATTATCACTCGGGGATAATGCAGTCGGTAATAAACAATGGCGCAGCGACAATAACAGTGATAGCAAATTGGTGACGGGTAAAAAGAGAGAGAAGCAATCGTCCGCTCTTGCATACGATGTGGCGTTGGCGGCGCGCAAGGCAGACGAGCGCACGGCGACGGACAATGCTGATGCGGCAGAGGCTGATGCGGTGAGGATGGCGGCAGCGGCGGCGGCGACGGACAATGCTGATGCGGCAGAGGCTGAGGCGGCAGAGGATGAGGCGAATAGGGCAGCGGCAGAGGAGGAGGAGGCGAGGACGGCGGCGGCGGAGGCGGCGGAGGAGGCGAAAAGGGCGGTGAGGGTGGCGGAGGCGACGGAGGCGGGGAAGGAGGCGGTGAGGGTGGCGAAAAGGGAGGAGGTGCAGGCGGCGCAGTTGAGGGAGATGAAACGCCCGGATGAGGTGGGCGGTGGCAGTAGAAAACATAAAAAATATAAGAGGAAAACTTTAAAATATAAAAATAGAGGTTCTTTAAAATATAAAAACAGAGGTTTTAAGAAAAACAAGAAAACAAAAAAAAGAAGAAGATAAAATTAGTCTTAAAAATATATCACGAATATATAATGAAACTAGAATTACTAATAATTGGCGTAACAATATTTTTTATAGCAAATGCATATTATGATGGAAAATTATTTCAAATTATGAAAACCTGGAAAAAATATTACCAAATAGCGTTCTTTGCATTCGCTGGTTTATGTATTTATTTAATGTTAAAAAAAAACCCGCAACATATACATGATATATGTAAAAATGCGAATCAATATGTAAAATATATGCCTATAGATCGTAATGCAGTAAACATGATGATGCCTATTATTGATTTCACTAAATCCAGTTTACAAACAGCAAAAATGCAAAACAATAATTTAAGCGATTTTAATAATAGTAATCTTAATAATTACGACAGTTTAACTCAGGTTCAAAGACGTGTATTATCGTCGGGTGGTAGCGCAAGTAGCAAGAATGGAGCAAAAACTAAGAGAAGTGTAAGTGAGACCAAAAAGAAATATGTAGCATCTGAACAGGGTTGGAAATGTAAGCATTGTCAGCACCAATTACCCGCATGGTTCGAAGTAGATCATGTTATAAAATTAGAATATGGCGGATCAAATGGTATAGATAATTTAGAAGCATTGTGTCGGGATTGTCATGGAAAAAAAACCGCTCTAGAAAATTTATAAAATATAATAGGCGAATGTAAAATACAGCAAATTTCGAATATAGTAAATTTTAATATATAATTATAATCTTTATAGATTGTAATTATATATGGAAACTTTATTCAATGATATATTACTTTCATTTGTCAATAATGCATATGTTTATGGAGGAATAATATTTACAATCATATTGACACTGTATTTCAGTTATATGGGTAACATATTCAATATACAAAATAAGAATAATCAAGTATTAATAATTTTTATTTTTCTATTATTACTTTTATTTTTTTATTTTTTGTACAATCGAGAAAAGAATTTTGATAAAAAATTAAATATTTTTACAGACGATGATGAAAAAATTAAAGCAAATATGGGGATACCATTATTTAATTTTTTTAGCAAAGTAGGCATATTATTGGGAAGTTTTATATTAGGAATCTTATTAATATCTTTTTTATTATGGTCGTTTAATCATTTTATAGCATTACAATATGTCTGGAATTTATTACTAACAGTAAATTTTGTAGTATCAATATTTGCAATAATATATTTCTTTTTTCAAAATGAAATTAATAAAATTATTAATTATAAATCGAATGAATTAAATATAGTTGAAAAGATAGCCAAATTTTTAGTAGAATTAGTATTTTTAATACCCTGTTTATTTGTTATATTTTTAGATATAATTAAACACGAAATAAAAACCACCATACCCACTGTATGGATTATATTAATAATTGAAATAATACTTATTTTATTATTTTTCTTAATTCCATTTTTATTTACTCATTTAAATGTTCATGATGGGAAAGTTTTATTAAAAGGTCCTGTTTATTTAAATAAGAAATATCAAGTAGGTACTTATCAAAATGTTCAAAAAAACAAATTTTTTAAAGACAAAATCGAGGAATATAAAGTATCATTATTCAAAGATCACACAGATTATAGCAAATTAGATTTATCAGGTAATTTATCAGATAATACATTCGAGATAGATAAGCCAATGTTTAATATTAAAGCTGATCTAATAATAAATAATAAAGATAAATCACAATTTGAATTCAAGTATAATTATGGTATAAGTTTTTTTCTATATTTGAATCCACAACCAACAAATACAAGCGTAGCTTATGTTAAAGATACTGTTATATTTGATTATGATAGTAAACCAAAGATAGTATTTAATGGAATAAATCAAAATCTGAAATTTATATGTGAAGATAGTCAAAACTTAGAGAAAGAAGTATATAGCACAAATGACATAAAATTCCAAAAATGGATGCATATTGTAGTGAATTATTATAGTGGATCAGTGGATATTTTCATTGATGGCACACTAAGAATGACTAAAAATGATCTAGCACCATTTATGGATTATTCTAAGATATATGTAGGAAGTATCGATGGAATTAATGGTGGAATTCGAGATGTAACATATTTTAGTAATCCATTGCCACTTAATAAAATTAAATTTTTAAACAGTGTTATAAAAAGAGAATATAATTAAAATATAATTTCTTATATAATTATATAATTACAATGGCATTTATTAGAAATGTATTTATAATAGTTATAATTGCAGTAATCGTAATTTTAATACTAAATCACTTTTTTTTCAAATCAAACATCCTTTATGATAAATTAATTAAAGCTCAGACTGTTAAAGGAGGAATAAATGCAGGAACGGTTTTATACCCGACCGACACAAATATTGCAAATAGCACTGGTTCACTCATTGTCCCAAATAATTGTTTAGGAACTGGGGCATGTAAGTTTACAGGTGCTTTAGGATCAACAGGTACATTTGTTCCCGATACACAATTTCCAGCAAATAATTCTAATAATTTCATGTTATCGGTGTGGTTTTTTATAGATGATTATAATACAAATTTACCGGAATATAAATTTATAGCTAGTTATATTGGGACGGATGGATCTACATATTCTTCTAGTTTAGATTTATTTTTAACACCTTTAAACAATAATTTAGGAATAGGTATAAATACGGGCGGTGGTAGTGGTGGTAGTGGTACAGTTGGTACATCGGGTAATTATAATTTATATTATGTCGAAAATGTGCCATTACAAAAATGGAATTGTTTAATCATAAGTGTTAATGATAGAACAATGGATGTTTATTTAGAAGGAAAATTAATTAATTCATATATTTTAGAAGGATTTTATAGAGCATTTAATCATTCTTCGCTATATTTAGGTAATAATAATTCTAATTATTTTGAAGGATATATAACTAGAGTTCGATATGAATCCAATAGTATTAGCCCACAAGAAGCATATAATATTTATAAAGAAGGAATTAATTCTGGGTTAATGAATGATTTCTTAAATAAATACAGATTAAAAGTAGGATTTTATGAATATGATACAAAGAAAGGTGAATTTATCATTTAATTTAGTATATTAAATTGAATGTAATTTATATAATATATTTTATATATATTATATAATGGATATATACGGTTCAAATCAATTTATTTCAGGTACAAAAGAATTCGTAAACAATAATAGTCTAATAGCCAGAATAAGTTTTATATTATTAATAATTATTTGCTTTGTTATATTATTTAATATTGGATATTGGATTTTAACACTAATTTTATCTCCATCAAAAAGTCCTTATTTAGTAGATGGAATGAAGGATGCAAAAACATATTTACAAATACCACAATCATTACAGTCAAAAGGCGCAAAACCTATATATAGAAGCAGAGATCAATATAATGGATTAGAATTTACATGGAGCACATGGTTTTATATAAATGATCCCACGTATAAAAGCGAACAAACCTACAAAAATATTTTTGTAAAAGGTAGCACGAGTCAAACAGGAAATGGTATATATAATAATACAAATGGTCCTGGTGTATATCTGACTAATGTTCCTATAAATGATGTTGGAAGTTATGTTGATGGATATAATAATGTGACTATATCATTATATATTGTATTGGATATATTTCCTTATAATGATCCTGTAAGCGGGGAATATATATATAAGCAACCTATTATAATAGAAAATATGCCGATAAAGAAATGGGTTAACTTAATAATTAGATGTAATGCTCAAAATATTGTAGATATTTTTATTAATGGATCTTTAATGAAACGAGTTAAATTATATAACAGTATTAAGCAAAATTATGACGATGTATATGTTAGTGCTAATGGTGGTTTTGATGGATTTATATCAAGTTTAAGATATTTTAATTATAGTATCGGCACATTTGAAGTAGATCAAATTGTTAATTCTGGTCCAAATCTGAAAATAGATAAGGATAATAATTTAGCTGAATCTAATCCATATTATTTATCTACAAAATGGTTGTTTGGTGAAAAATATTCTACGTAAATTTCCTTCATTATAAATTTACAAAGATATAAAATAAGAATAATAATATAATAATATAATTGATATTAATTTTATTATTAATTAATATTAATATATGAGTTTTACTTTTTCTTGTTATTATCTTTTATCTAAAAAAACTATCGATTCTCAATCGGTGGGTGATATTAGTGGGCCATTTACTCTTGCAGAATTAGCAACAAAAGATATACTATATACGGAAATATCTACCACTATATTATTTCAAAGAACTGATTATCTTGCAAAAATGGGCGATTTTGTTGTAGCAATTCCTAATAAAAATGGAAATAATGTTCACAAAAATAGAATCTATATTTATATGGCCACATATAATATTCCTGAATTATTATCAATTAAACCATATGTAAAATTGGCAGGTAATGATGTTGGAGAAGGTTCACATATAGATACAACTGGATGTATTGATCCAGTTAATAGGAAAAAATTAGCATTATTACATAATCGCAATAGTATTTTACCACTAACACGCTCACAAAAATATGCAATTTTAGCAAACGGTAATATGAGTAGTTATAGACATTGTATGCTTTAAATCTTCGAATCTTTATACATTTAGAGATTTGAAAATACAATAAGTTTTTTAAATTTTATATAATTTTATATAATTTTATATAATTTTATATAATTTTATATAATTTTATATAATTTTATATAATTTTATATAATTTTATATAATTTTATTTCTTAAAATTGAAAAAAAATTTTTTAAAAATTTTTTAAAACAACTAAAAAACAATTCAATATAATATGTATATGAGACAAGTGGCATTCAAGTTACTTGAGTTTAATATTTATGATGATATAAACACTAATAGTGATAATTTTAACAAATATAAGGATAATCGAGAATTTATGATTCAAATGTTTGGAATTAATGAATCAGGTAAAACCGCAAGCATTTTTGTAGAAGGATTTAATCCGTTCTTTTATGCAAAAGTTGACGAAACTTGGGATGAATCAAAGCGAGCCAGTTTTATAAATGATCTGACTATAAAAATGGGACCATATTATGAGCATTCGCTAGTTTCTAGTAAATTAATTAAGAGAAAAAAATTGTATGGTTTTGATGCTGGAAAATTGCATAATTTTATTGTTTTGATTTTTAAAAACAATATGGCATGTAATAAAGCAAAAAAATTATGGTATAATATAACAACGCATCCGATATATGAAAAAAAATTAAAAAAAGAAGGATATATATTTGAAGATACAAATATCATATTATACGAAGGAAATATACCCCCACTATTGCGAATGTTCCATATTAAAAATATTAGTCCATCTGGATGGATTGCTATGCCAGAAAGATGTTATCTACGACATAAAAATCATACTACATTATGTGATTATGAATATACTATTAATTATAAAGATATAATTCCATTGGACAGAACTAAATTAGTTCCATATAAACAATGTAGTTTTGATATTGAGGCCAGCAGTAGTCATGGTGATTTTCCTCTAGCGATAAAAAATTATAAAAAATTGGCTACTGATATTGTAAATAAAATTAATAAATTAGATGATTATGATGAAATTACTTTAAAAAATATGATTTTGACAGCATTTAATTATTCTGAGTTTCCGGATATAAATATAGTTTATCCAAAAAAGCCAATTACAAAAGCAGAAGTCATTAATTTATTTAATGACTGGATTCAATTAATTCCAGCATCTTTAAAAAATAATGATAATACCGATAATACTGAAGAAATTCTAAGTGAAAGCGACGATGATGAATTGGAATTAAATACAGATATTAAGAAGAATGAGGATTCAGAAATTGCACCAGCATATTATAAACGACAAAGGACAAAATTATATAATAATAAATCGGCCAATATAATTGACATGTTAAAAGACGATAAATGTGAATACGCTACTGCAGTAAATGAAATTACAAAATCATTATCTATTACCTTTCCTTCATTAAAAGGAGATAAAGTTACATTTATTGGATCTAGTTTCAAAAAATATGGAGATGAAAAATCATATTTAAATCATTGTATTGTATTGAATGGTTGCGATATACCAACAAATGTAGAAAATATTAAAATAGAAACATATGATACTGAATCAGAAGTATTATTGGCTTGGACTCGTTTAATTCAAAAAGAAAACCCGGATATAGTTATTGGATATAATATTAATGGTTTTGATTTTGATTTTATGGACAAGCGCAGTCAAGAATTAAATTGTAGGCAAGAATTCTTAAAATTATCGAGAAATAAAGATGAAGTTTGTTTAAATCGGGATTGGAAAACAGGTGAAGAATCATTGGAGACCAGTAAAATTATGTTGGCCAGTGGAGAATATAATTTAAAATATATTAAAATGACGGGAAGATTAATAATTGATTTATTGAATTATTTTAGACGCGAATATCAATTAGGAAGTTATAAATTAGATATAGTGTCGGGAGTTTTTATAGGAGATAATGTTAATTCTATAGAACATGATGAAATTAATAATAAAACAATCATTTATAGTAAAAATTTAAAAGGATTAAATGTGGGTAGTTATGTCAATTTTGAGGAAATTTCATATAGTACAGATTATTATAAAGGTGGGGCAAAATTTATGATAGAATCAATTGATTATAAAAATAAAAATTTTGTAATAGCTGGAATAGAAAGACTAGATATGACGAAAAAAGTAAGATGGGGCATTGCTAAAGACGATGTAACACCTCAAGATATTTTCCGATTATCTAATGGTTCTGATCAAGACCGTAGTATTGTTGCAAAATATTGTATCAAGGATTGCACATTAGTCCAAGATATAATGGATAAAATAGATTTAATTACTGATTTCACTGAAATGGCTAGTTATTGTAGTGTTCCCATGGGATTTATAGTATTACGTGGACAAGGTATTAAATTAACCAGTTATATTTCTAAAAAATGTCGTGAAAAAGGTACATTAATGCCTACAATAGAAAAACTTGAAAATGATGGTGGTTATGAAGGAGCAATTGTTTTGCCGCCGAAATGCAATTTATATTTGGATGATCCTGTTGCATGTGTAGATTATAGTTCACTTTATCCTTCCAGTATTATTAGTGAAAATTTATCACACGATAGTAAAGTATGGACTAAAGAATATGACTTATCTGATAATCTAATTGAGGAATGGGGCGAAAAAGATGAAAATGGTATATACATATATGATAATCTATCCGATTATACATATGTTGATGTTACATATGATACATATCATTATATTCGAAAAACACCAAAAGCAGCATTAACCAAGGAAAAATGTGGATATAAAACATGTCGATTTGCACAATTTCCCGATGGCAAAGCTATTATGCCTTCTGTGTTAGAAGAATTATTGTCCGCTAGAAAAGCCACCAAAAAATTAATGGCGAAAGAAGAAGATCCGTTTATGAAAAATATCTATGATAAACGGCAATTAACTATTAAAGTAACAGCTAATAGTTTATATGGGCAAACTGGAGCAAGAACTAGTACATTTTATGAAAAGGATGTGGCAGCATCTACTACTGGTACTGGTAGAAAATTATTAATATATGCAAAAAATGTGATTGAAACAGCATATAAAAATCGGGAAGTTACTTTGAAAGATGGAAAAAAAATGAAAACCGACGCAGAATGTGTATATGGTGACAGTATTGCATCTTATTCTCCTATTTATCTTAAAGTAAACAACATGATTGAAATTTTAACAGTGGATGAAATTTGTACAAAATATGCAAATAATATTTGGAAGCAATGTATAGAAGATGGAAAACAAGAAAAAGAATATTGTGATTTAACAATAAATAAGGAATTCAATATTTCAACTTGGTCAGATCTTGGGTGGTCACAATTAAAAACAATAATTAGACATAAATTGTCTGCAAATAAAAAGATGTTTAGAATATTAACACATACTGGTCTTGTTGATGTAACAGATGATCATTCATTATTAACATTAGACGGTACCGAAATTTCTCCAAAAAATGTGAATATTGGTACAGAATTGCTTCATAAAACTATTGATTTCACGCAATTAAATAACATAAATAACATAAATGATGATAATAATACTAATAATATTAGTATTGAAGAAGCCAAAATATATGGATTCTTTTTCGGAGATGGGAGTTGTGGATATTATAAATGCCCAAGTGGTATGAAGGCTAGTTGGGCATTGAATAATAAAAATCCTGTTATTATTGAAAAATATTTGAATCTATGCAAAGAAGCATATAAGAATCTAGATTTTAACTGGGTAATATACGATACTATTAATAGTAGTAATGTTTATAAATTAACATTTACTATATCAGACTATGGTAAAAAAATGAATTTTATAAAAGAATATAGAGAAAAAACATATTACAAAAATAGTAAAATTATTCCTGAATTTATTTTAAATTCTTCTCATAAAATTAGAGAAGCGTTTTGGGAAGGATTATATGATGCTGATGGTGATAAAGATAAAAATGGGTATATTAGAATTGATCAAAAAAGTCAAATTAGTATCGCAAATATTTGTTTATTAGCAAATAGTATTGGTTATAAAACATCTATTAATATTAGAACTGATAAACTAGATATATATAGAATAACTTGTACAAAAGCTACTCAGCGTAAAAATCCAAATGCCATAAAAAAAATAGTAGAATTAAATTTGGATTATGCTAATGAAAGTAATAGTGTATATGTTTATGATTTAACTACTGAAAATCATCATTTTGCAGCAGGAATTGGCAATATGATAGTACATAATACGGATTCTGTATTCTTTAAATTTAATCTTACGGATTTAGATAATAATAAAATCATTGGTAAAGAAGCATTGGCTCCAACTATTGAATTAGCAAAAGATGCTGGTAAATTAGCAACTAAATTCTTGAAAAACCCACACGATTTAGAATATGAAAAAACATTTTGGCCGTGGTGTTTACTTTCAAAAAAACGATATGTTGGGGTATTATATGAGAATGATCCAGATAAAGGTAAGATTAAATATATGGGAATAGTTTTGAAACGTCGCGATAATGCAGCAATAGTTAAAGATATCTATGGGGGAATTATAGATATCATTATGAAAGAAAAAAATATTGAACGAGCAATAGATTTTGTAAAAGAAAATCTGCAAAATATAATTGATGAAAAATTTCCTATTGATAAATTAATAGTTACAAAAGCACTTCGTGGATATTATAAAAATCCAAAACAAATAGCACATAATGTATTAGCTGATCGTATAGGTGATCGTGAACAGGGAAATAGACCAAAACCAGGTGACAGAATGCAATATGTTTATATACAAACAGATAATAAAAAAGCATTACAGGGTGAAAAAATTGAAACGACCAACTTTATAAAAGAAAATAATCTCAATATAAATTATTCATTTTATATTACTAATCAAATTATGAAACCTATTCAACAAATATTTGCATTAGTATTAGAGAATATGAATGCGTTTAAAAAGCGACATGGTTATTCTTTACATAAATGGAAAGCCACCGTCGAGAAATTACAAGAAAAATGGCCAGATAAGGAAAAGTTCTTAAAAAAATATGAAGAATTGAGATGCAAAGAAGTTAAATCTTTGATATTTGATGAATATTTAAACGAGTTAAAGTAAACTATTCTTGGTCGGTATAAGAAGTATAATCATCATATTATATGAGCAATATTTCTAATATTACTTAATTTACTAATATCATCATCAATAAATCCATTTTTTATTGAAAATGCGGGTTGCCTTTTAAGAAATGGGGGTGATAAAGTTCCATAAGCACATATAATATTATCGGGTTCGGTATATGATTTAATAGGTGTCATATATGTTTTATCTTTTGATAGTTGACACATATCAATTATCTCTGAGTCGATTGTATATAAATTATTCATAGTTAGTAATATATTTCTATAATTTTACAAAAATTATTTTCAAATTTTTCTTTTTTATATAATTTAAAATTTATATTTTTACAATTTCAATTGTTTTAATTGTCTCTAGTATCATTATCCCTAACTCGATTACTATATCTAATTAGTAAACTTCTCCCAGTATTATTAGATATATCACTGTGTAAAAACTCGGATATTCTATCCATTATTTCTCCATAACTTAATGTTTCATGTGTAGTACCTCTAATATCATATCTACACATTGGACAAACGAAATTAACCTTTATCCAATCTATTAATGAATCATAACAAAAAATATGATTACAATGATTTATAATTCCGACATCATCGTCATGTTTAAATTCTTCTCTGGTTATTGGACATGTTATGTTAAGAGGATTCTCAATATTAAAAAATTTTACCTTCTTTATATTTTCATTTAATAAATTATTTATATAATCATTATATATTTCAGTATCATTCATATCATTATTCATATCATCATATAGTGTATCATCATATACTGTATCATCCACATCATTCTCCATATTATTAACAAGATTATTATTTTGACCAGTTGAATTCTCGCGTTCAGTTTCTTGATTATAATTCCGTCCATATTCTTGTTCATATCTATGTCTAGGCCTATTCCTGCGATAATATCTAGAATCATTTTCTGGATTGTATATGTCATCATGATTGGGATCATGATTGGGATCATGATTGGGATCATGATTGGGATAATGATTGGGATAATGGTTGGGATAATGATTGGGATAATGATTGGGATAATGACTTGGATCATATCTGGGATCATTTCTGGGATCATTTCCTCTTGTGATATGTTCTCTTCTATTATTATAAATATTTGTTAATAAAATTTGTTGTTGACTATATATATTAATTATGTTATCAAATGAACGATTTACATTATTAATTATATTTATATAATTATAATAGAATAACATATCATCTATATTATCAGTCATATTATTTATATATTAATAATATATTAAATATGTTTAAATATATACTATTAAATATTATTATATTTATAATGAATGATTCATCTAAATATGCTAATAAAGGTTTAACTGGATTAAAAAATATAGGTAATACCTGTTATTTAAATTCATGTATGCAAATTTTATCTCATTGTTATATATTTAATGATGTATTAGCAGACAAAGAATTTAAAAATAGATTAAATAATTGTATAGATTCAGTGTTATTAATAGAATGGGATGATTTACATGATTTAATGTGGAGTAAAAATTGTATTATTTCTCCAAATAGATATGTAAATGCCGTTCAAAAAATAGCAACAGTTAAAAATAGAGAATTATTTACTGGATTTATTCAAAATGATTTTCCTGAATTTCTAATATTTATATTGGAATGTTTTCATAATGCATTAAAACATGAAGTAGAAATGCAAATAGACGGTACGGCTGTTACTGTAACAGATACTTTAGCAAAAAAATGTTATGAAGCAATGAAAACTATGTTTAGTAAAGAATATTCAGATATAATAAATATATTTTATGCTATTCAAGTAACAACTATTTCATCAATTAACGATAATCGGGTATTAAGTATTGTTCCCGAACCATATTGTTTACTTAGTTTACCAATAAATAATAATTGTAATACTTTATATGATTGCTTAAATTTATATTGTAATAATGAAATTTTGGAAAATGATAATGCATGGTATAATGATAAGACGTGTAAATATGAGACAGCTTCTAAAGAAATTAAGTTTTGGAGTTTACCAAATGTATTAATAATAGATTTAAAACGTTTTACAAATAATTCGACCAAAATAAATAAATTAATACACGTACCCCTTGAAAATTTAGATTTACAGACTTACATAAATGGTTATAATAAAGATACATATATATATAATTTATTTGGTATATGTAATCATCATGGTGGATGTTTTGGTGGTCATTATACGGCATATGTTAAAAATGCTAATAATAATTGGTACGAATTTAATGACACGAATATTTCTTTATTAAATCCGAATAAAATAATAACAAATAATGCATATTGTTTTTTCTTCAAAAAAAAATAATTAATAATATATAATATATAATGGATGTAAATTTAACTTCTTTATCTAATCTACCCGAAGAATCTTATAATTTTATTAATAATTTTGGTACAAATCCGATGGTTTTAATTGTATTGGTAGTAATAATTATACTATATTATATTATTTTCGCTTTTTTAGGACATAATAATTTATCGGGAGTAACTAATTCATCTCCTATTATAAATAATAATAACGGTAATATTGTATTTATTGAAGCTCTATTATGGGGATTATTTATAATTTTAATATTATTAAATGGTTTAACTTATTTTTTTAATATAGATATTGTTGCATCTATTAGAAATTTATTTACAGAAAATCCCGAAATATCCATTAAAGTTGATAAAGTTGTAGGAGATATAGGTGATAAAAAAGATAAAAAAGATAAACATGCATTACTAACAATATCTGGAGAAGAAGTATTTAATATTCCAGAAAATGATTATACATATGAAGATGCTCAAGCAATATGTTCTGCATATGATGCTAAATTAGCAACATATGAACAACTAGAAAAAGCTTATAAAAATGGAGCTAGTTGGTGCAATTATGGTTGGTCAGCAAATCAGATGGCGTTTTTTCCTACAAATAAAGCTGTTTGGGAAAAATTACAAAAAATTAAGGGACACGAACATGATTGTGGACGAATAGGTATAAATGGAGGATATATAGCAAATCCCGATGTGCGATTTGGTGTAAATTGTTTTGGAAGTAAACCAAAAATCACATCTAAAGAAAGTAAATTAATGAATAATCAAACCCTATATCCCAAATCTTTAGAAGATTATAGATTAGATAAAAAAGCAGATTATTATAAAAAAAATATAGATAATATTTTAGTATCACCATTTAATAATAGCAGTTGGAGTAAAGTTTAGAAAATTTGTAAATAATACCATTATACTAGATAGAAAATATAAATAATAATTAATAATATTATTATGTATAGCATAATCAATTGTCTATTTCGATGCAAAAATAATAGAATTGACCATGACCACAATAATATAATTAAACAAGATGTTGGGTCTGTTGTAGAAATTATGAATAATGATAATTATTTAATACAAAATGATTTATTATGTGTTATTTGTTTAACAGAATTGTCTTTAAAATCAAAGAAAATTTTAAACTGTAAACATACATATCATGATGAATGTATTAAGCGATGGTTTAAGTATAAACAAAGTTGTCCTACATGTTGTGCAAAAAATATATAAAAATCATATAGATATTTATGTTTCTATTTTTTCAATTTTTTCGTTGATCTAGTTTTTTTCTTTATACGCTTGGTTTGTTTTTTATTCGGTTTTATATTATCAATAAATGAATAATATATATCCGAATTAATAATATTATTATCTGGTTTAGTTAATACATATTTATATGTATTTAAATTTGTTGATGCCATACCTAGTTTATAATATAAACTCGGAACAATACATAAATTTTTGCAATTATTTGTATCATTATTACCATCTTTACCTGATTTTTTAGTTAATAAATTTAATAATTTTAAATGCATATATAAATTATAAATATATTCTTTTAATATCTTCTACGATTTTATATTCTCGTTTATTTTTAATATGATTAAAAATATATTCTAATTCTTGTTCATTTTTTATAACATCTACTAAACAATCCTTTAAAAACATATATGTTATTGGTTGGTATTGTTTAATTTTGTTAAATTTTATAGTACCATCGCTTATTTTGATAGTAGTATTATCTAAATTCTTTCTATCTTTATATTCTAGAATATTTTCCAAAATATTTCTTTTTTTTTCTCGTTTAAGCTTTAACAATTCATTTAATTTTTTTATCTCGTTATCAATACTAACCCATTCCTTAATATTATTCTCAAAACTCATAATATATAATATTTTGTATTATATATTATTTATATTTCTATATTTTTATTTATATTTCTATATTTTTATTTATATTTCTATATTTTTATTTTTATTTCTATATTTTTATTTATCTTCTACGTGATCTACGCGATCTACGCGATCTACGTGATCTACGCGATACTCTTTTGGATACCGCATTGCTACGTTTATTTGATGATTTATGTAATGCTTTTTGTAAAAGCAATAAGCCAGCTGGAACGGCTAAATTATTTAATAAATTTCCACCGACTCTACCTCTGGTATGTTTTCTTACACGTCTATTGTGTCTATGACGTCTATCCCGTTTATGTGAGCCACCAACTAATTCCATTATATTATATAATAAAATAAGAAAATAATTATTGTTAAATTAAATAATTATTATTATTTGACCATTGGTTAATTTTTATTTGATTTAATATAACGAATTAATATAATTAATATTCCTAAATGTAATAAAAACCCAACTAGTATAAAAAAAATGAAAACAAATAAATAAATTGATATATTTTCAATTATTAATTCTATAATTGGTCTAAATATTTGTTTCATTTCTTTTTGAATTTCTTTATTTTTTAAAAGATCTACACAATTTTTATTAAAATTATTCATATATATATTTTTATTATTAATGTTATTTTATATTTTTTGCGTGTTAATTTAATCTTATTTTTCTTTATGTCAATTAATGGATAATATTTTAGAATTGCACGATTTAATAGATTTTGATTTCTCTAAAATTAATTTAGGAAATCCAACATTAATTCATGGAAATAATTATTATACAAAAATTAATATTGGAACTTATGATAAAAATTTATATATTCAATTGCCTAAATGTAAAACTAAACAGGGAATAGTAAATACAAATAATAAATGTTATTGTGATTTAGTATATAATGCTTCTGATTCTAATATTATTAAATGGTTTGAAAATTTAGAGAATTATTTTCAAAATCAAATTTTTAAAAAACGTGATTTATGGTTTCAGACGGATATAAATATCGATGACTTACAAGAATTAATGACACCTATTATGCGGACATATAAATCCGGAAAAAATATATTAATTAGAACATTCATAAAAAATAATAAATGTAGTCTTTATGATGAAAATGAAAAACTACTTTCTTTAGAAAATTTGAATAATGAAAATGAAATAATACCGCTAATTCTAATAAATGGTATTAAATTTTCATCTAAAAATTTTGTTACAGATATCTTATTACCTCAATTAATGATAATCACGCCACAAGAAGAATTAGAGAAATCATGTTTAATTAAAAGTAAAAATAATAAAGAAATACCTACTCTAGCAACTAAGAAAAATAATTCTTTAGCAATTCCTGAAAATAATACCTTGAAAAATACAGAAAACAATGAAAACAATGACTCAAATGATAATTTAGCAAGTGCTGAAAACAATGAATCCAATGAATCCAATAATACTTTAGAAAACGCTGAAAATAATGGATCCAATAATTCAAATGATACTTTAGAAAATGCTGAAAATAATGAAAATATGGAAAATAATGATAACAATAATTCTAGTGATACTTTAGCAAGTACTGAAAACAATGAAACTAATGAATCAAATGAATCTAATAATATTTTAGAAAGTATGGGAGATATTGAAAGTTCTAAAAATAAAACAAATTATTTAGAAGATTCAACAATATGTTCCAATAATAATTCAAAAAATGAATTCAGAGAACTAGATTTAAATTTATTAAATACTTTAAATGAATATGGTAGTAGTAGTAAAACCAATGAGATTTCTTTAAAAACTCCCAACGATATATACTATGAATTATATAAAACTGCTATAAAAAAAGCCAAGGATATTAGAAAAAATGCCATTGAGGCATTTTTACAAGCAAAAAATATTAAAACAAAGTATTCATTGGAAGATTTAGATATTTCTGATACTGATACTGAAGATTATACAAATGAAGAATATAATCAATAGTAAATAATTAGTAAATAATTATTAAATATTTAGTAAATATTTAGTATTAAAAATTCTTAATATTTTGATATTTTTGATAAATTAATAATAATTTATTAAAAATATTTTATAGTTTATTTTATATAAATGGAACTTCTAAAAAACTTAGATAAGTATATCAAAGATTGGCATATTTTAACTTTTCTTGGATTATTAGTTTTAGGATATGTTATATATGAATACGCTATGAAACAAAATATGATATTAACCCCGTATCAGGGTGTATCGTATGAACAAAAGTCCACGCCAGCTTCTACCGGTGGAAATAAACAGGCTGTATCTGGATCACAAGGATTAGCCGGATCACCGGGTCCTCCTGGATTTGCTGGTGATTTAGATAATTTAGATGGACCCGCGCCAGTTAATAATGATCCAGTGGTTTCTACAGTACCTCTTACTGGTGGTGTAAATAAAGATATATTAAACCCTAGTGATCTCTTACCAAAAGATGTAAATAATAGTTGGGCGGCAGGATTAGCGCCCGACAATGAATTAAAGAATGTTAATTTATTAACCGCTGGCCATCATGTCGGTATTAATACCGTTGGAAGTAGCTTAAGAAATCCCAATTTACAATTGCGGTCTGAGCCTGCAAATCCAAGAGTAGAAAATTTATGCCCATGGAATAATTCAACAATTGATGCAGATAATATGAGACTACCTTTAGAAATTGGATGTAAGGCTTAAATTGTCATAATTATATTTTTAAAGTAATTAATATTTGATAAATATATATGGATCAAAACGTATTAACATATATATTTATTGTTTTTATTGTAGTAATTTGTATTAAAATATATTTAGATTCAGATATGTTTAATTTGAAATGTATAATTTCGTCAGTTGATGGGAACAGATATTGCGTACGTGAACGCGCCAAATTAGAAATGGCGGCTGATCATTTAGCAAATGTTACCAATAATATGAATAAATTAGTTGATCACTGCAAACAAACCTATGCTTCTCGTGAAAATATTACTCGCCTTGTTAATGGTTACAACCCTGCAAAAATATATGAAATATTACCAACTAGTGAATATACTGCGTATAGTGAAAATAAGGGAGAGAAATTAGCGTTTTGTTTAGAAACCGAAAAAGAAAACGGAGAAGGATCTTTAATAGATTTAAATACATTAACTTATGTCGCAATACATGAATTGAGTCATATTGCTTCTGCTAGTATTGGACATAACGATGAGTTTTGGAATAATTACAAATTCTTATTAAAAGAGGCTGAAAAATTAAATATTTATACACCAATTGATTATAAGAAAAATCCCGTTAGATATTGCGGAATAAATATTGTTGATAATCCATATTTTGATAAATAAAGTTAGCGGGTGTGGGGAAATCGCCCCCATGCGTGATATTTTTTGATCAATATTTTTTGATCAATATTTTTTGATCAATATTTTGATCAATATTTTGATAAACTCTATCATATATTTTAAAATCATAATATAAGTTTGGTACATACTGCTCTGATTGATTTGTAAATTTATATTTGCTCGTATTGATTTTAGGGAAAAATACATCACTTTCAAACTCTTTATCTATGTAGGTTACATAAATTTTATCTATTTTGATTAATTGATCAGTTAAAAATAAATTATATATTTTACTTCCACCAATTACCCAAATTGTCTCATAATTTCGATCATTGCAATATTCATAAATTTTTTCTATTGTATCAAATGATTTTGCATAATAATTTTTTTTATTTTTGTCATCATATTTTTCAATATTAATATCTAATGATTTAGAAAGAATTAAATTGTCTCTGCGCGGAAGTGGTTTCATTGGTAAACTATTCCATGTATTTTTACCCATAATTATTGCGCTATTTCCATTTCCTCGTGTTAATTTAGAAAATTTAAATAGATCAGACCGAATATTCCATGGCAAATTATTATTTAAACCGATTCCATAGTTTTTACAATATGCTACTATTATATTACAGTTCATTTATATAAAATAATATGTTATTATTTATATAAATGTCCGAAATATTTAAATTATATTATAATAATAATAATACAATAGCAAATATATATATATTTGTAGGAGATTATTTATATCAATCAAAAAAAAAAATAGATGATATAAAAGATCTTTTTATAAATAATCCACAAGATACAATATTTAATGAAATATTTAATAAATTAGAACTTGAAAATATCATTAAAAACAAAACTCCGGTGGAATTCATTGATGACATTATTTATCAAGACGATTCCATAGAAATTATAAAATTCAAATTATTAAAATATCTTAAATCGTATGCATATGAGGAAATCTACTTTTATAGTTATATTAAAGATCCCATTAATAATAATTTATTTCAACAATTAACTCAAAATGGAGCATTAGAGTTAACTAAATTTAGATTATTGCAATTTTTAATCAATATTGATAATCCAACACTAATTGAAAAATTACCAAATAAAGAAATATATAATTACGATGATTTTATGTCTTTAGATTTAAAAAATATTTTAATAAAAAAATCGATAGGTCAAAAATTTGTAGGATTAAATTATGATTTAGTATATACAGTTAATCCATTTGATGTAGTTAAATATGATACTATACTAGAAAAATCTGCAGAAAATATTATCAGCACTAATAATAAAAATTTATTATTTGAATATAAAATTAAAGATAATATAATTTATTTTTGTTTTCTTAAAGATGTTATGATTTATGCAGATAATAAAAATCTAAACCAAGAAAGCACTATAAAAATATATTTTCCATATCTTTTTAATAACGAAATAACTACAATAGATCAATTTAATTTAAGTCAAAAAAAATTATTAACAAAAACTAAAAAAATTATAGATTCAAATAATTTCATACACAATAACGACAGCATCAAATTATTTAATAACTTATATAATAATAAATTAGAATATATTGAACAAGGCATTAGAGTAATAGAATTAAATATTCATCCACATAATAAATTCAATTTCCCCCTTGATATTATTTTTAAATTAATTCATGCGACAAAAGACATACCATTTATTAAGTTTAATCCTGGAATGCGTCAAGAAAATATTTATAAATTATATAGTGAAAAAAAATCTATTACCGGTAAGAAAATACCATATTTGAGTAAAGGAATTATTTTTAAATTACTTAAATTAATCGGTAATTCTAAACGGGTAGCCATGTATATAATAAAAAACGACATACCAATAATTGTTGAATTTAACAGTAATGCTACTATTTACGTAAAGTTGCAATTAAATGAATCCAAAGATCTAATTTTTATCCAACAAATGATTAAAGAAATCGTTAATCCGTTAATAGATATATTACAAACAAATATAGAACAAAGTGGTTACACGTTAAATTATTTTGATAATATTTTAAGCAATAATATTGAAATAATAAATATAAACTATTATGCTAATATAGAAATTTTAAAAAATATAGATTTAAATTCCATAAAAAGTTGTATATCAAATATTTTTAATATTATTAAGTATAAACTGAATGAAGGAATAGTTATGAGATATAAACGAGTATCTAATTATAATGAAATGAATGCAATAGATAGTAATATTGTTGAACTATTAAAACGCGAATTTAATGAACAAGAAATTATAAATAATTTAATAGATAATTATAAGTTATCGCAAGAAGATGCGAAATTAAAATTAGCAACCGCTATAAACAATTTACAATTAATTCAGAATTTATTTCAAAATAAAAAATTAAAAATAAAAAATAATCCTGGATTTTTAACAACCATTGATAAAGATAAATTCAAGAGTAATATTATTATTAATGTATATAATATTGATGATATTAATTATTTAGACCATATACCAGTTATATTAAATAGTATTATTAAAATTACTCAGAAAAAAGGTTTTGAAAAAGACGAATTAGAAGTTATCAATACTCTTTGTCGCAATAAAATTATTAAATCAGAAATATATACAGAAGATATTGTTGCCAATAATGAACAACAATATATTGATAATGACAAAATTGTTATTGAAGCAGATGAAATTAAGTTTGATGATAGTGACGATGAATATGATGATGAATTATTAGATGTATTATTGGGGTATGATGATGATGAAGAGGGTGAAGCGGGTGAAGAGGGTGAAGCGGGTGAAGAGGGTGAAGAGGGTGAAGAGGGTGAAGAGGGTGAAGAGGGTGAAAATAAAGTTGCTGGAATGAAAAATCACGATGATCAAAAATTAAATGATTTTACTGGAAAAAATATATCAAATCCGCCATTATTTTTTAAATTATTGAGAGAAAGAGAACCTACGCTATTTTTAACTAAGACTGATGCTAAATTTAAAGCATATTCTAGAATTTGTGCTTCTAATATTAGAAGACAACCTGTTATTTTAACGGATGAAGAGAAAGAAAAAATAGATAAAGATCATGCCGGATCATATGATAAAGCTATTAAATATGGCAGTAATCCTGATAAAAAATATTGGTATATTTGTCCAAGATATTGGAGTTTGAGAGATAATGTTAGTTTGACACAAGAACAAGTCGATTCAGGAGAATATGGTAAGATTATTCCTCCAGATACAAAAATTGTAAAACCAGGAGATAATATTTACGAATTTACGGATGATACATATCATAAAGATAAAGATGGAAATTATAAAAATTTGTATCCTGGATTTGTGGAATCAGATCAACATCCTAAAGGTTTATGTATACCGTGCTGTTTTAAAACATGGGATACTCCAAATCAAATTAAACGACGCAAAGAATGTTTGGAAGATCAGAAAGAACCAAAAGCAGATCTGCCCGAACCAAAAGAAGATCTGCCTGAACCAAAAGAAGATCTGCCTGAACCAAAAGAAGATCTGCCTGAATCAAAAGAAGATCTGCCTGAATCAAAAGAAGATCTGCCCGAATCAAAAGAAGATCGGAAAGAATCAAAAGAAGATCGGAAAGAATCAAAAGAATTCGAAAAATTAGACGAATATATTAAGGGCCCTGAAAAATTTCCATTAGATAAAAATAAATGGGGATATATACCAATAACATTACAACATTTTTTAAATTATGATAGTAAAAAATGCCAAATTAGTAATATTAATACTAATTTAAAACCATTCCATACTTGCATATTAAGACGCGGTGTCGAATTAAATCATAATCAATCATTTTTAGCATGTATGGCAGATATATTTCGTGATAATATGAGTGTTAATAATTTTAAATTATTATTGGTTAATGCTATTACTATCGACAAATTTGTAAATTATAATAATGGTAATTTAGTTCAATTATTTAAATCCGCGGAATCAAAGGACTCAACGGACTCAAACGACATAAATATTGATAAATATAATAACAGTTTTATTTATAAAAATATAGATGTTGATAATGTGGATCATGTTAATATTCTTAGAACCATCGCCAATTCTTATAGAAATTTTATAGATTTTATTAATAGTGATCAAACTATAGATTATACATATCTTTGGGATATAATATGTAAACCCGATAAAGATCTATTTCCAGAAGGAATAAATTTAATTATATTTGAATTAACAAATGACGATATCACCAATAATGTAAAAATTATATGTCCTACTAATCATTATTCTAACCATTTTTTCGATATTAATAAAAGAACCGTTTTATTATTGAAACAAGATAAATATTATGAGCCTATATATGCTATAGAAGATACAAAAATAAAATATAATATTACTAAATTATTAAATTTAAAGTCAAAAACTTTATTGCCCGAATTAAAAATGATTTTAAATAAAATAAAAGATTCATTGACTGATAAATGTTTACCGAAATCTAGCATACCAACTATTGATTTCCAAAAAAATATAATACTGGATAATGTTTTAAATATACTTTTAAATCTTAAATATGAAATCTTATTTCAAGTAGTAAATTATCAAAATAAAATAATAGGGGTTATTGTAGATAAAAGTGAAAATAATGATATAGTTGGATTTATACCAGTATATCCATCAGCTATTAATTCTGCTTATGATATTCCTATTAAATATATGGATGATGTAGAATGGAATAATTATACTGATACTATAAAATTATTAGAATCTATATGGAATAAATCAAATAATCGAATAATTTGCAAACCGCATGTGAAAATAATAGAAAAAGATTTATTAGTTGGAATATTAACCAATGCAAATCAATTTGTACAATTAAAAGAACCAGAAATGGATGTATATAATGATTCTTTAGAAAAGATTAATGATACAAATTATTTGCTTGTAGATAAAAAAATACAGATAGCAGATAGCGACAGTGTTGATATATCTAGAAATACTTTTATTAATAATATTACTCTGGAAACCGATTTTTATAATTTTTTTAGAAATATGATTAGAAATGCTGTATCTAATAATGAAAATACGGATGAAAAACAATCTATACAAGATATTTTGGAAGATAATTCTATTTTATATTTAGATAAATTGCAAAAAATTGATAAAATATTGAGGGATTTAACTAGTGAAAGTATTATTTTTAGTGAAATTGATAAGTCTACATTATTACATATAGATAAACTAAGCCAATGTAATAAAAATAGTAGTACAGAATGTAAATCAAATTCATTTTGTATGTTGGGTGAAGAAAATCAATGTTTACAAATAATACCAAAAACCAATTTGAT
>ERZ802819.140-NODE-140-length-46359-cov-16.5857_pt1 | contig 46359 bp, 43 predicted proteins | sample MGYA00345647_ERZ802819 | MGnify/ENA primary metagenome ERZ802819 (study PRJEB30503, sample SAMEA104212355) | marine metagenome | biome: Westerlies Biome; feature: [SRF] surface water layer (ENVO:00010504) within the epipelagic zone...; material: water...
ATGGATAAAGAATATGATGTTGTAATTTTAGGCTCAGGCGCAAGTGGAATGATGTCCGCAATAACTGCTCATGAGAATGGGTCTTCTGTTGGACTTTTTGAAAAGCAATCTCTTGTAGGAGGGACTGCTGGTGTTTCAGGTGGTATTATATGGGCTCCCATGAATAGTCACATGAAAGCAAAAGGTATTGAAGATCATAGGAATAAAGCGATTGATTATTTCATGTCTCTATCACACGGCGATATTAATCAAAATTTATTAGAAGCATTTATTGATAATTGCTCTGAGGCACTTGATTTTCTTGAAAGTAAAACAGATGCTAAATTTTCAATACTTGAGGGATATCCTGATTATTACCTTGATCGACCAGGCGCAATAAAGGGTGGGGGTAGAGCCTTAGATAATAATTTATTTGATTATTCAATTTTAGGTGAGTGGGCAAATAAAATTCGTAACAATGGTTCTCCGCTTCCAATGACACTTGGTGAAACACCTTTGGGTGGAGGTACAGGCATAGTTCCTGAGGATATTATGTCGGAACGTATTTCAAAGGACTCAAGAGGTTTTGGGCAAGCATTAGTGGGGGCCCTTTTAAAAGGCTGTCTAGATAGGGATATAGAGCCACAATTGAATGCAAAAACTAAAAGATTAATTAAAGAAGGAAACAGAATAACAGGAATTGAAATAGAGGTTGATAATAAGGTTGAAACAATAAATGCACGTCGCGGTGTAATTATAGCCACTGGAGGTTTTGAGTGGAACAAAGAACTCGTTAGCACCTTTTTAAGGGGCCCTTTAAACGCCCCTGCTTCACCACCAGGTAATGATGGCGATGGACTAATTCTTGCTCAGGAAGCTGGAGCAGCCTTGGGAAATATGACAAGTGCTTGGTGGTCTCCAGTTCTGTCAATTCCTGATGATGAGTGGAAAGAGGGCGGTCAAATGTCATCGCCAATTTTAATTGAAAGAACTCTTCCTCATTCGATAATGGTTAATAAGGCAGGTAAAAGATTTTGTAATGAAGCAACAAATTATTCTGCTTTAGCAGGAGCATTTCATTTTTTTGATCCCAATCAATATGGGTATCCAAATTTACCAGCTTGGATAATTTTTGATTCTAATTTTAAAGATAAATATCCTTTTTCAACCATCATGCCTGGAGCAGATGCGCCAAATTGGATGAATAGTGCTGATACACTCAACCAATTAGCTGAAAAATTAGATATTAATATTGATAACTTTACTGAAACTGTTGATAATTTTAATAATTATGTTGATGAGGGAAATGATAAAGAATTTTCAAGAGGTGAGAGCGATTACGATTCTTTTTATGGCGACAGATCCCAAGAAGGTGTTTTTTCGACACTGGGAAAACTCAATAAGGCACCTTATTACGCTGTTGAAATCAATATCGGTGCATTAGGCACTAATGGGGGCGCAAGTACAGATTCATCTGGAAGAGTTTTATCTGCCTCTGGAGAGATTATCCAAGGTCTCTATACCGTTGGTAATGCTATGGCAGGCAGTACGGGCTCCGTTTATGCTGGAGCAGGTGGAACTTTAGGACCTGCCCTAACTTATGGCTTTCTTGCTGGGAAGCATGCAGCTGGTAATAACTTTTTTAATTCTGAGGACAATTAATGAATAAAATTCTTGTATATGGTGCTACTGGCGATCAGGGATTACCTTTAATAGATGAGCTATTAAAAAATGGATATAAGGTTAGGGCTGCAAGCCGAAATCCTAATGATTTTAATGCTTATAATCCAGGTGATGTTGAGGCAGTAAAGGCTGATCTTTTTGATATAGAATCTTTAAGGAATATTTCCAAAGATATAGATGGAATAGCAATGAATTTGCCATTTGTTTTTGATAAAGAAATAGCAAAAACATGGGGAGAAAATATAACAAGGTCTGGCTATGATGCGGGTATAAAAAAAATTGTTTTTAATACCAGCTGTTATGTTGCACCAGATGACAATGGACTTGCAGCACATGATGGAAGACGTGCAATTGAAAAAGCAATGGAAGAAAGCGGCATGGAATATGTTGTAATTCGATCTATGGTTTTTATGGATAATTTAACTCGTTTTTGGTCAAAACCGTCAATTACTAATAATAATACTTTTGCATATCCTTGCTCTCCAGAATTAAAAATTTCTTGGGTATGTCTAGAAGATGTTGCTAAATTTATGGTTGCTTCATTATCTAGTAGTTCCATGAAGGCTGACAAGATTTATGTTGGAGGGCCAGAAATTTTATTAGGAAAAGAGGTTGCTGAAAGATTTTCTAGAGCACTTGGTCGTGAAATTATATTTAAGAGCTTGGAGCCTCAAAATTTTGCAGGAGCTATGAGTAAATTAGTAACTGGATCTGAAGTTTATGAAGATCAGTCAATTTATGGAGGTATGGCAGCATTTTATAGTTGGTATAATCAACAAAATCCGTCACCGTTAGCAGTTGATATGAATCCTTTATATAAATCACTTAATTTGAAGCCAACTTATTTTGAAGATTGGATAAAAAGTCATAACTGGGATAAAGTATAATTAAATAATTTAAGGGAGTTATTTATGAGCAAACTAGATATTAAATCAATAAGCTTTTTAGATCCTGCAACTCAAAGTTGTCCGTATGAGGCTTATAAAACCTTGAGATCAGAGTGTCCTGTATATCAAATACCTGAAGTTGGTTTTTATATGATTACAAAATATGATGATGCAAGAATGGTATTAAAAGATACCGAAACTTACTCAAATACATATTCACATCAGCAGGGTTATGAGAGCGAAGGAGTTAAACGTCACAGTGAGATAATGAATACTGAAGGTTTTGGTAAAAAACCAATAACCCTTCAAAGAACAGATCCACCTATTCATACCAAGTACCGTAAACTCTTAAATAAGGCTTTTACTTTAAGCCGAGTTAAGGAGATGGGCCCTTATATTTCTGATGTTGTAAATGATTTAATTGATGGCTTTATAGATAAAGGAGAGTGTGAGTTTGTTTCTCAGTATGCAGTACCCATACCCTGTACGATTATTGCTGACCAACTTGGTGTCCCAAGGGAATACCTTGGTAAATTTAAAGAATGGTCAGATGCTATGTTAATACCAGCTAGTGGCATGGCTTCTGTAGAGGAGATGGAAAATGCTGCAAGGCTTGAGGTTGAATCGCAGCATTATTTTAAGAGTATTTTTGATAAAAAAAGAAAGAGTCCAACTGATGATATTATTTCAGATCTAGTTAATGCTGATTTTGATGGAGAGCGAAAGCTTACCGAGGATGAGTTACAAGATTTGATTAATCAATTATTAACCGGTGGTAATGAGACAACCACTAGCTCAATTGCGCATGGAATGTGGCTTTTGTTAAGACATCCAGATCAAATGCAAAAAGTAATCAACGATCATGAGCTTATTCCTAATTTTGTTGAAGAAACAATCCGTTATGAAACGCCCGTACAAGGCTTGTTTAGGACTGCAATGGCTGATAGTGAAATAAAGGGTGTTAAAATCCCAAAAGGAAGTACTTTGCTAGTAAGATATGCTGCACTTAATCGAGATGAAGAAGTTTTTGGTAATCCAGAGACTTTTGATATTGAAAGGAAAGATGTCGGAAAGCATCTAGCATTTGGCTCGGGAGCACATCATTGTATTGGGGCTAGTTTAGCAAGAGCAGAAATGCATGCAGCTTTCAAATACTTTTTTGAACGCATAAAGAATATAGAATTAATGAGAGATTTGGATGAAATCCCTCACCACCCAAGTATTTTCTTACATCAGTTAAAGGAACTACCTATTAAGTTTGATAGGCAATAATGATTATGAGAAATTTTTTTTTAAAGATTATTTTTTTAAATTTTCTTATTTTTATAAATTTAACAGGCTCTTTGTTTTCTAATACAATTCAACCAGGCCCTCTTTCATATGAGGAGATTCAAAAGGCTTTAATTTTATCTAAACCCGGTGATATTATTAAGCTTGGGGAAGGAGTATTTGAATTTGAGGATGGTCTATCTTTAGATATAAATAATGTCACAATTTCTGGTGAAGGAATAAATAAAACAATATTATCTTTTAAAAATCAAAAATCAGGTGCTGAAGGCCTTATGATTACTTCAAATGGAGTTATCTTAAAAGATTTTGCTGTTGAGGATACTATTGGCGACGCAATTGTTGTTAAGGGCGCCAACGGGATAAGTTTCATAAGGGTTCGAACAGAATGGACAGGTGGCCCTAAAGAATCAAATGGAGCCTATGGGTTTTATCCTGTTCAAAGTACTGATGTTTTAATAGATGGCTGTATTGCTATAGGCGCTTCTGATGCTGGAATTTATGTAGGTCAATCAGAGAGAATTAAAGTTCTAAATAGTATAGCTAGATATAATGTTGCCGGAATTGAGATCGAGAATAGTTTTTTCGCCGAAGTTATTGGTAATATAAGTGAACATAATACAGGTGGTATATTAGTTTTTGATTTACCCGATCTTCCTCAACAAGGAGGACATCATATTTTAGTTGAAAACAATATTGTCAGAAATAATGATACTGAAAATTTCGCTCCCGAGGGTAATATTGTTGGAAATACTCCAAACGGAACCGGTATAATGGTTATGGCAAATCAGTTTGTCGAAATAAAGAATAATGAAATTAAGAATAATGCAACTGCTGGCATTCTTATTGCCAGCTATCAAGATGAAGCAGAAGATAAAAATTATAACCCAATAGCCAGTAATATATTTATTCACGGAAACTCATTAATTAATAATGGCTTCAATGTTGATAAGGTAAGGGCTAGTCCAATATCTGAAGTTATAAATATTCACGGAAACTCATTAATTAATAATGGTTTCAATGTTGATAAGGTTAGGGCTAGTCCAATATCTGAAGTTATAAACGGTAAAGTGCCAGATATAATTTGGGACGGAGTAGTGCCGTTAACAGAGTGGATTGGTATACGGAGCTCTAAAAGAATAATTCTTGGCGATAATTATTCAAATTCAGACACTCCTGTGTTTGCTAATTTAAAGCTAATGACAAAATTTTTAATTTCTTATCTTCATAAAGTTGATACTAATTATGAGAATTACCGTGGAGAATTAAAGTCTATTCAACCTGTAGTTTTCAAAAAGGATTAAATTAATTGAAGATTTTTTTTAAGATTTTAATTATATTTTTTTTATCAATTGGTTCATCAAGAGCAGAGACATTTCCATTATTATCAGAATATAATTTCTTTCAAGATATTAAGGGCCAGATTCCTAATGAAGGGGTAGTTCCTTACCATATAGCTAATCCTTTGTTTTCAGATTATACCTATAAATTTCGTTTCGTTTCAATGCCAGATAATAGTGTGGCAAGCTATAATCATGAAGAAGTTTTTGATTTTCCTATTGGTACAACAATAATAAAAACTTTTGCTTATCCAGTGGATGATCGAAACTTAAAGAAAGGATTTGAACTTCTTGAGACAAGACTTTTAATTCATAAGGAAGAAGGTTGGGTTCCAGTTTCTTATATTTGGAATGACAATCAAACAGATGCAGAAATAAGATTTATCGGAAAAACAATTGAGACAAGTTGGATAGATAAAAATGGAATTACTCAAAGTGTAAGGTATAGAGTACCAAACATTAATCAGTGTAAATCTTGTCACCAGCTCAATAAAGTTATTAAACCTATAGGGCCAAAGGGGCGAAACATGAATTTAGATTTCCTCTATAAAGAAGGTCAAAAAAATCAATTAGAGTATTGGGAATCTAATCAAATATTAACAAATTTACCAAAGAGAAAAATATCCAAGCCAGCCATTTGGGACAATGAGTCATTTTCTGTTTCTGAGAGGGCTAGAGCTTACTTAGATTCTAATTGTGCACATTGTCATAGAAAAGGTGGCTCTGCTGGAAATTCTGGGTTTTATTTATCTCTTGAACAAAATAATGGTGTTGCTCTTGGAATTCGAAAAAGACCCGTTGCCGCCGGAAGAGGTAGTGGAGGAATGGCTTACGTTATTGATCCAGGAAACCCAGAGGATTCGATTCTTTTATATAGAATGGCCTCAACTGATCCAGGTGTAATGATGCCAGAATTAAGCAGAAGTTTAAATCATAAAGAAGCTTTGCCTCTTATATATGATTGGATAAAAGAAATGGAATAAATATATTTACTAATGGAGATTAAAATGGAAACTGGTGGATGTTTATGTGGAAAGATACGTTATAAATTTGATAGAGATAAAATTGTTTCCGCGGGCCATTGCCATTGTATTGATTGTCAAAAGATAACAGGTTCCGGTAAGGCTACAATTATATTTATCCCAACTGAAAATTTAGAAATTAATGATAAATATAAAATTTATTCTGTTATTGGTACAGATGGTACAAATGTACATAGAGGATTCTGTCCAGACTGTGGTTCACCCATCATTAGTTATGTTACAGAGCAGCCTAATCTGAGATTCATAAAGGCAGGGAGCCTAGATGATTCAACTTGGGTTAAAGCAGAATCAAGCTTTTGGAGTACATCAGCTTGCGAATGGGACCCTGTAGATATTAGTCTACCTAGTTTTCCTTATAACCCTTAGGGTTATTACTTTGGCGGATTACCATTTAAGTAATCATGAAGTTTTTCATGAAAAAATCTTACTCTCGTTTCTTGAGATGCAAGGTAGGGTTCTTGATAGCCTCTAGATCTTACACCCCTTCTTAGTCCATCAGTAAGTTGCCAATCTTGATAAACAACATGATCCCATAAATCCTCTACACCCTTTCCATTATCATAATCACGAAAGTCTAATTCAACTTCTTGAAGTATAATTGGATTTACTTTTGTACGAGAAAAATATTCTTGATTGCTTGTTCTTCCTGTTTCACCGATACCAGCTGAGGTTGAGTTAAACTCTTGATTATTATCTCTTCCTGTTTTACCTATTCCTTTCGCAGAGCCTCCAATTGGATAACCCATATCCCATAGATCAAAATAACACTTTTCTGGATCAGTAGGGTGAGGGAACCAATTTAAAAGAATACACCCATCTGCTTGAACACCCATCGCAATATTTGGAAAAATAAATTGAAAAGGGCTTTCAGTTAACTCTTCATCTGAGAGATTTTCATAATGATAATAACCTTTTTCTTTATAATTTTCTCTTTTTGCTTTTTTTAGATCCACCCAACCTTGCTCAGAAAGTGTTTCATAATCTTTATATTTGGATGTATCAACTCCCCAGTCTTCTAATATACCTTTAAATGGATGATCCTCGCCCTCTGCAACTCTATCCCTTAATGAAGGACGGCCCATTTGAATGATTCTCGCATGCCCTTTTGGAAACATCTCATATCTTGAAGTAAAATGATCTTGGTCAATTACCGAAGGAACTTGTGGATGAACAAAACGAGTATGGTAAGACTCATTAAAATTATCACAAAAGAATTTCCAATTCACATCAAGTTCAACTCTTACCCATTGTGCCCTTATTTGATCTTTAAAGTTATGGTTTTTATATATTTCCGGTAAGGGGTCTAGATATTCCAATAATTCTGGAGCCTTATCATTCATTGTATAAAAAATAAAACCGTCCCAAGTATCTACTCTAACTTCTACTAATTTTCTTTTTCCAATTGGGCTTCCTTCTGGAAAATCGTCAGGATCTGGGCATCCTATTACATCTCCATTTAATCCAAATTGCCAATCATGATATGGGCACCTGAAAGATTCTTGTGAGCTATCAAAGTTAACTAACCTTTGTCCTCTATGGGCACAACTGTTATAAAATCCCTTTATAGAGCCATCATCTTGCCTCACAATTATGACAGATTCTGATATGAGGTCATGAACAATATAATCTCCAGGTTCTTTTATTTGCACTTCTCTTCCAGCTATTAACCAGACTTTAGTCCACATATGATCCCATTCTTTTTGCATGAAGTCTTTCGAAAAGTAACGATCATTAGTTATTGGATCGCCTCTAAGATTTTTTTGATCTTTCCCATCAATTGCAAGTTTATGTGTATCTATTTTTCCCATAAAAAACCCCCTTAGAAATTATTCTAAGAGGGTATTATATTCTTTGATTATGATATGTAAATAATTATTGCCTGTAATTAGTCTCGCCGTGTGTAGATATATCCAAGCCCTCTTCCTCAACTGTTGGATCAACTCTAAGACCTGTAGTTGTTTTAACAATTACAATTATTATTAATGATGCAACTATTGACCACGCCAGAACAGATGCAATACCAATTCCCTGTACGCTAAGCTGACTTATAGAATCCATACCATCAGCATATCCAACTCCTCCAAATCTAGTATCAGCAAGGAAAGAAACAAGGATAATTCCCAAGACACCCCCAGCCCCATGAACTGCAAATACATCTAATGAATCATCAATTCTTAAACTGCTTTTAACAAATGAAACAAGGATATAACAAATAATACCAGCTGAGAATCCAATGACGAGGCCGCCTATAGGGCCAACAAATCCTGAAGCCGGAGTTATTGATGCAAGTCCAGCAATTGTACCGGTTACAAGACCTATTAATGTTGGTTTACCAAACTTTATCCAATCAATTGCCATCCAAACTAATGAAGCTGTTCCTGCTGAAATATGCGTAACTAACATAGCCATTCCAGCATCTTCATTGGCTGCTAGGGCGCTACCAGCATTGAATCCAAACCAACCAACCCATAGCATTGATGCGCCAATCATAACTAGTGCAGGGTTATGTGGAGGGTCGACTTGGTCAGGAAAACCTTTTCTTGGCCCTAATGCTGCAGCTAATACGAGTGCCGATATCCCAGCAGTTAAATGAACAACTAAACCTCCTGCATAGTCAAGTATACCTCTTTCAGCTAACCATCCGCCACCCCAAATCCAATGAGTAACAGGTGCATAGACAGCAATTAACCACAAGCCACTAAACAATAGAACAGCGCTAAATTTAATCCTTTCGACATATGCTCCAACCATTAAAGCTGGTGTAATTATGGCGAAAGTCATTTGAAACATAAAGAAAACAGTTTCTGGAATATCACCAGACAAGGAGCCTCTTTCAACTCCTGATAAAAATGCTTTTTGCAGTCCCCCAACCCATTGGTTACCCTCTGAAAAAGCCATGCTGTATCCAACACCTAACCAAATCAAAGAGGCTAAACAAGCAATCGCTATGCAATGCATAAGTACTGATAAAATATTTTTTGATTTAACTAGTCCTGCATAAAAAAGAGCTAACCCTGGTAAAGTCATGAAAAGAACTAAGGCTGTGGAAGTCAAAATCCACGCGGTATTTCCTGTATCTAGCATTATTAATCCCCATTAAAGATTTTTTTTTTAATATTTTTATTCACACATTTATACATAAAATTTAAAAAAATAATACATGAATCTATTTTTTTTTGAGGGATTATATGGTTTTCAAGTGTATGTTAACACAACTTACACACCTTTTTTATCTTTCTCTTGATGCAGGGTAAACGCCTAAGATTTTAACTTCATCAGCATAGTGAGAAAGTTCATGCAATGATCTTTGAACTGAGTCTTCGTCACAATGCCCTTTAATATCAACATAAAATTGTGTTGCTAAAAAGCTACCATCAATCTGATAGCTTTCTAATTTCAGCATATTTATTCCATTGGTAGCAAAGCCACCAAGAGCTTTATATAGTGCTGATGGAACATTTCGAACTTTAAAAACTAGAGTTGTAATAGTGTTTTCATTATTAACTTCTGGCTTTTTTTCTTTTTGACTTAAAATAAGAAAACGAGTTGTATTAAAACCCCTGTCTTCCATATTTTCTTTTAATATTTTCAAATCATAAATTTCTGCTGCTAAAGGTGATGCTATAGCACCAATTGTTATATCATTTAATTCTGAGACTTCTCTAGCTGATCCAGCTGTATCAGCTGCTACAGTTGATGTTAAGTTCAGCTCATCTATGGAGTTCCTGCATTGGCTCAAAGCCATCTCATGACTTCTGACGCTACTAAGAGTTTCTAAGGTAGAATCGTTAGTTCCCATTAAGGTATGTTGAATCTCTAAGAAATATTCACCTATAATTTTAAGGCCTGAAGTAGGCATAAGTCTATGGATGTCAGCAACACGACCAGCAATTGAGTTTTCAATAGGAATCATACCAAGATCACTATTACCACTTATAATCTCGTTAAAAGCATGATCAAAAGTTGAACACGCAATTGATTCTAACTGTGAGTCAAAAAGTTTGCATGCGATATGAGAATTTGCCCCTGGTTCACCTTGATAAACTATTTTCTTTGTCATTTTTTATTGCTCAATTCTTTTCTTACTTTATATAAATCATCTTCAGTATCAACACCAATTGGAATTTTATCAATTAAATCTATTGCTATACTCATTCCATTATCAAGAGCTCTTAATTGTTCTAACTTCAAATCTAACTCTCTCTTTGATTGTTTTGTTTTTATAAATTTCTCCAAAGATTTTCTCTTGTAGCCGTAGATACCAAGATGATGAAAAAGATTCTCTCTGTCATATCCTTTAGGTGATCTTATAAAATCGCTTGCATATAAAGACTGATTTATCCTCTTAACATAAGCTTTTACTATATTTAAGTCATTGAGCTCATCCTCATTATTAATAATGCCTCCCAATGTTGAAATATCAACATCTTGATTATTTTCTATTAGTTTAAATGTTAATTTAATTAAACTTGGATCAATTGTTGGTAAGTCGCCTTGAAGGTTTACAATATTTTTATATTTTCCTTTAGGATCAAAAATATTTAAAGCCTCAAATATTCTATCTGAACCAGATGGATGATCAGGATTAGTCATAATGGCCGTTTGACCATATGATTTAACAACATCAAATATCTCAATATTGGAAGTAGCTACAATGACATCGCCACACGAAGATTCAAGGCCTCTATTTAAAACGTGTATGATCATTGGAAGACCTTTAATATCGGCTAAGGGCTTATTTGGTAATCTTGTTGATTCTAAACGAGCTGGTATAATTATTAAATTATTCATATTTTTTATTTTAAACAATTAATTTTAATTATCACTAAATATAAAAAATACAAATTTACCTAGTAAAATTTTTAAAAAATGTTATATAACTTCCGCTGGAAATAAACTCATGAATTTTAATCAAATATTTAAACAACTAATCAAGGTATCTATAGCTTTTATTTTTACTTTAATTGTTATTGGATCTCTTACTTCATTAAGTAATTCAATTTTTGTTGATAAAATTTTAGAAGACTTAAGTGCAAACTCTATAAATAAAATTAATCAGGTAAAGTCTGAATTAGCTGATCTAAAAAAATCGTTAGATTTTAATAAAAAAAGAATCCCTCATACAGTTGTTGGAAGAAAAGAATTACTTGAAGAAATTTTACAGCAAGAAAGAATCATTGATTCTTTTGCGTATGTTGATTCACCAGAGAAAGCTAGAGAGCATTTAGAGAAAATTAATAAAGACCTTCAAAACATTGAAGCTGTCTTATCGCACTCTGTTATCGGAAGAGATAAGTTGGTCAAAAAAATTAATCAACAAAAAAGCGATATAGATGCATTTAAGAACATGATAGTATTATCTAGTTCGATTCAAAATCTAGACTTAAATGAAGATATTTCTTTAAGTGAACCTGCTGATATAGCTATTGAAGAAAAGAAAGTTATTATTCAAGCTCCAAAATTATCTTTTGAAGAGGAGTTGGCTCTAGCTTCTATAGAAGTTGGTGCAAAATTATCAAAAAAGTGCACAGCCTGTCACAGCCTTAATAGTGCAGGTGGTAATAGGGTGGGTCCCTCGTTATGGAATATTGTTGAAGCACCAAAAGCTAAAGTCGACGGATTTTCATATTCTGCATCCCTAAGTTCTATAGGTGGAACTTGGACAGTTCAGGATCTAAATCTCTGGTTAAAAAGTCCTAAGAAATATGCTCCAGGAAATTCTATGTCATTTGCTGGATTAAGAAAAATAAAAGATAGAGCTAATATGATAGCATTCTTAAATTCGATTTCTGATGAACCACTTCCTAATAATGGTTTAAAATAATTAGAGAATTTATTTATTCATCTTTAAATTATTGACTATTAGCCTCATTTTGTGCTGATTTATACTTTCTATATATTTGTTATAAAAAAAGGGTGAGAAAATTGTCAAATCAATCTGAAATTAAACCGATAGCTCATAAACTTTTTAGTGAAGACTGGAGCAAAGAACCTGAGCCAAAACTTGGAAATAAACCAATATTAGGTGACCGCTACACATCGAAAAAGTTTATGGAATTAGAATGGGAAAAACTTTGGACTAAAGTTTGGCAGGTTGCTGGCTTAGAGCAACAGCTAGAAAATCCAGGAGATTTCTTTACTTTTGACTTTGGTCCTGAGTCAATTCTTTGTGCTAAAGGCGAAGATTTAAAAATTAGATGTTTTTATAATGTTTGTCAGCATCGCGGTAATCAGCTTGTTCAAATTGAAGAGGGTAACTTAGAGAGTTTTGATTGTGCATACCATGCTTGGAAATTTGGTTTAGATGGAGAACTTGTATGGGTACCAGATGAAGAAGATTTTCTTCAAGGATCTCCATGTGGGAAAAGAAATCTTATGCCAATAAAAACAGAAATATGGCAGGGTTTTATTTTCTTTAATTTAGATCCCGATTGTAAACCTCTAAGGGATTATTTAAGTCCTATCATGGATCATCTAGAGGATTATCCAATTTCAGATATGATCAGGACACATTGGGTATCTGTTGAGGGCGATTGGAATTGGAAATGTGTTCAGGACAATTTTAACGAATCTTATCATACCCCTTACGTCCACCCTGGCTTGAAATATGTAGCTGAAGAAAAATACCAAGCTTGTCAATTTGATATGTATGAAAGCATGCATTCTAGAATGCTTATGCCAGGTTTTATCCCTAGTGTAAGTGTTTATGAAGAAGAGGAGAAAGTCCTTGAGATGATAGGTCCTCATATTGAGTATTGGGATATGGATCCTAAAGATTATAAAGGTCGGCTTCTTGATATTAGAGGTGATCTACAAAAACAAAAACGTAAACTAGATAAAGAAAAAGGTTATGATTTTAGCAAATTTAAAGATACTCAATTGACGGATCACTATCATTATACAATTTTTCCAAATATGTCTTTTAGTGTAAAGCCTGATGGTATGCAGTGGTTAAGAGGAAGTCCTCATCCAACTGAACCAGGAAAGTGTATATTTGATTACTGGTATCTTACTCTTTTTCCAAAAGGTGTTGAAAAATATTATTCGCCAGCACTAGGATTGGAAACCAATATCAATACTAAAGTTCCTCACGTTCAAGGCCATTACACAGAAGTTGATGTTGGCCCGGGCATAAGTGAGGATGTTGCTATTTGGACTAGTCAACAAAAGGGGCTTAGTTCACGAGGTTATGTTGGAGATTATATGCCATCACAAGAAAACAGAATTCGTTATTTCCATGAAAATATTGATAAATATCTTTTTGGAGGTAGTGGAGGAGATGCCTAAAATTTAAAAGGAGGGGGTGTTATGAGTTCATTAGAGGTAGCTGCTGATAAGATGGCAATTATGGATGTCGTCTATAAATATTGCAGGGCTATTGATAGACTTGATAGAGAGCTTCTTGAGTCTGTTTTTCATGAAGATTCTATTCACCATCACGGTGAGTATAAAGGACCGTCAGCACAATTTTGTGATTTTGCTTTTGATATTTTAGAAAAAATGGAACATACACAGCATCTTGTAGGAAATGTTCTTATTGAGGTTGATGGTAATTTCGCTTGGTCAGAGTCCTATTGGCAAGCTTATCATAGATTGGCTAAAGGTAAGGATTTTAGTGACTCAGGTGGTTTTGTAGCTGATCATGATCCAGAAATAGATGAGGATATTTTTATTTCAGGAAGATATATTGATAAGCTTGAAAAAAGAAATGGTGAATGGAAAATCCTAAAAAGACAAGGCGTTCACGATTGGGTTAGATTTGAGCCCGCAACTGATAAAGGTTGGAGAGAAGGTCCTGGACCAGCTCCTGGCAGAGGTGACAGATCTGATCCCGCATATGAGAGAGATTAAATTCTCTTATAATCTTTAATATTTAATTAGGAGGATTAATATGATCATAGTGTCTGCAGTCTTAGACTTTGAGTCTAAATCAGCCAGAGATAAAGTAATTGAAATTACAGCTGACATTCAATTAGCAACAAGGAATGAAGAAGAAGGGTGTATAAGTTATTGCTTTGCTGCTGACCCTTGTGTTGATAATAGAATTCAAGTTTATGAACTCTGGGAGACTGAGGCTTCTCTAGTAGCTCACTTTACGCATCATACCTACCATCAAATGGTGGAAGCGCTAAATTCAGTTGGAATAAGAAGTACGGAAAATCAAATGTATTTGATTGAAAAAAATAAACCCGTTTACGATGAAGATGGAAATGCAAGAAAAGTTCTCTTTGCAGATGATTAGTTGTTGTTAAAATGTCTTATAAAATAATTGATACACATGCACATATTATTCTAGAAAAATGTTTCGGAATGGCTGGAAAATATGGCCCTGAGGCAGGGGTTGATGAAAATGGAGTTCATTTTTTTCGTATTGGCGACTATAAAATGCAACCAATGAAGTATGATAATACCGTCTTTATGGAAAACAATCTTCGTATTGAACTTATGGATAAGTTAGGAATTGATCTTCAGCTTCTTTCCCCTAATCCACTTACAATGTTTCATAGGATTGAGAAGGATATTGCTATAGAGTTTTGTAAAATTCACAATGATGCTATGGCAGAGTCTGTTTCGCAATATTCAGATAGATTAATTGGCTCTGCTGCACTACCTATGCAGGATATAGATGCTGCATGCTTGGAAATGGAGAGGGCAACTAAAAGTTTAGGATTAAAAGCTGTATCTACTGGGACAGATTACCCTTTTGGTTTAGATGATCCAAGGCTTGATGATTTTTATAAAACAGTTGTCGAACTTGATATACCTCTATTTCTTCATCCATCTTCAACTGGTGGTTCAAAAGGCCCTGATGATTGGAGAATGGGTAGATTTGATATGAGTATCATACTCGGTTATGCATATGAAGAAACACTTGCTGCAGGAACTTTAATCATTGGAGGGGTAATGGATCGCCATCCAAATCTAGATGTTTGTATTTCCCACGGCGCAGGTGCAATGCCTTACCTCGTTGAGAGATTTTCTGAAATGTCTTCATTTAGAGATTGGGCTCCTGAGGGTGTTCAGAAAAATGGTTTTAAAAATGAATTAAAAAAACTTTGGTTTGATGCGCATGTTCATGGCGAAAATTCTCAAAGAATGCTCTTTGACTTGGTAGGATCTGAACGATTAGTATATGGAACAAATCTTGGTGGATGGGATACTCCAAAAGAGCTAGAGAGCTTTGCTCCAAGTTTAACTGAAAATGCAATTAAACTTCTTAGATTATAAATAAAGGATAACGAAATGAGTAAACAAAAGATATTAACAAATCTGAATCTCTTTAGGGGAGATGATGACTTATTAATAAATGATGCAACAATATTTATTGATGAAAATATAATTCGTTATTCTGGACCTTCGTCTGGTTTTAATAGTTCATCAAATGACTTTGAGGTATTTGACCTTGAAGGAAAAACTGTAATACCTGGGATGACTGAGTCGCATGCACATTTATCATATACTAATAACGGACCTTTAGAATTAGATAAAACACCAGTTGAAGAAGCAGTGATTAAGACAGTTGATAATGCACGTATAATGCTTGGCTCAGGATTTACATCAGCTATCAGTTTTGGTTCAGTCCATAGGATTGATGTATTTATACGTAACGCAATTAATAGCGGAACAATTCCTGGCCCTAGACTTCTTGCGGGTGGTAGGGATATATGTGCAATTGGTGGTAACGCGGATACCTATCCAGATTATGCTAAGCCACAAACTGACGGACTAGCAATGATTACAGATGGCCCATGGGAAATAAGGAAAGCAGTTAGAACCTTATGGAAGAATGGAGTTGATGTAGTAAAAGTTATGATTGATGGCGAGCTAATTTCTCTTCAAGGCAGACCTGGTGATCTTGGTTATACAGATGAAGAAGTTTATGCCCTTGTCGATGAGGCTCACAGAAAAAAAATGAAAGTTGCTTGTCATGCTCGTTCAGCAGAGGCTGTTAAACAGGCGGTTAGGGCGGGTATCGATTTTATTGGTCATGCAAATTATATTGATGAAGAAGCTTTAGAACTTTTGGCAGAGAATAAAGATAAACTTTTTGTTGGACCTGCAATTGCTTGGGAAATAGCATTTTTAGAAAATTCAGAGAAAATGGGATTTTCAAAAGATAGTAAAGAGGTTGATGCTTATCGAAAAGAGGTTGAACAGACAATTATATCTTATAAGCGTATGAAAAAAGAAGGTATTCGTATTCTTGTTGGGGGTGATTACGGTCTCGATATTGCTCCCCATGGCACTTATGCAAAAGATTTAGAGCACTATGTTAATCTTTTTGGTTTTTCAAATGCTGAAGCCCTTCATGCTGCTACAAGTCTTGGCGGTAAAGCCATGGATCCAAATGGTTCCTTAGGAACGCTTGAAGAAGGAAAGTTAGCTGATTTAGTGATTATTAACGGAAATCCTTTAGAGGATATTACTGTTCTCCAAAATAAGGAATGTATAGATACAGTTATGAAGGATGGTTTAATGTATAAAGGATTATTGAATAGTAAAAATCCTTACTTACTTGGTAATGAAATAAATTAACTACCTAAAATTAACAATCATCATTCCTGTGATAACCAGAGATGCACCAAAAATAGTCCACAAATCAATAGGCTTTGTTTCAAAGGCCATTAATCCAAAATGATCTAATATAAGTGACATAACAATTGTACCTGTAATAAATGTACTCACATATGTTGCAGCACCTATTTTTGGTGCAATCATAATTGCCCCGAAAACTATGCATGCCCCCATAAGGCCACCTGTAAATGCCCAAAAAGGAATTTTTTTGAGTACATCTAAACTAGGTAAAGTTGGCTTCAAAAAAAAGAGAATTACAGAAAAAATTATTACTCCACCAAGAAAGCTAACTAAAGCCGCTTGTGATGGATGAGATAAATAGCTTGAAAGTGTCGCATTCACACCTGTTTGAATTGGACCAAGTGTTCCAATAATAATTACAAAAAGGATTAAGAGTAGTTTGTATTCCATTACAATTATTTATTTTCTACAAAGGCTTTTATAAGATGATGTGCGATTGCCATTTTTGGAGGTACAAAAAATTTTGAGTTTTCACCACCATTAATAGCATTTGTTAATTCTGTTCTTGTAAACCATCTTCCTTCATCAATCTCTATTTCATCAAGTTTAAATTTCTCAGATGTTGACTCAGCAATACATCCAATCATTAGCGAATTTGGAAATGCCCATGGCTGACTAGAGTGATAAGAGGCATTATTGATCACTATACCTGCTTCCTCATTAAGCTCTCTTGCTACGGCTTCTTCTATTGATTCTCCTGGCTCGATAAAACCTGCTAATGCAGAATACATACCCGGGGGGAATCTCTTTTGTCTTCCAAGAAATGCATGGTCATTGTAGGTAGCTAACATTATGACAACTGGATCGGTTCTGGGAAAATGCTCTGATTGACAATGATTACAAACTCTTTTGTATCCACCTTCAACCATATTACTTTTTTCACCACACCTTGAGCAATATGTATGACTATTATGCCATTCGAAAATAGCTTTTGCTTGGCCTAGCATTGCAAGTTCACCAGACTCAATTGGTTGTGATGAAAGTGCCATTAAATCTTCGAAACTTCCCATATCTTTTAGATTCGCTTGATTTTCGGCATCATGAATTTTTGACAAGTCTATTGCAAAAAAGGCAATATCATCTAATAAACCTAAAAATATAATAGTAGAATTTTCAATAATTTCATTATCGAAAAAACTATAAGGGAACCAGGCTGGACTTGCTTGGTTCTCTAAAGCGTTTTTAGATGTGAGTCCTGAAATTGTTGATACAAATGGTTGTCCTTTTGAAAAAGGCACAAACATTGATTTACTATCAATGGTCATTTTATTTATCCACTCAGGATCAGATCTCAAATAAGAAACTCGATCTAATGGATTATTGCTAAATATATTTGGGTAGACCTTCATTAAAAACTCCTCCACTATTCTATTCTACTAAACTTTATTAGTCTAATAGGCTATTGGTTTTTTCTATAAGAGTTTAGAATTAATAAAGATTCGTATATAAGTAATTTGAGAGGATATTTTGGATACTTTAGACAAGTCAGAGCAAACTGCAGATTCGAATAACGTCGAAACTCCAACCATGCCTGATCAAAATCAAAATGATTTTCTATCATCATCGCCTGAGAGCATAAATACAGTAGACTTAGAAAAAGGATATAAAGTTTTGGCTCGAAAATATCGGCCTCAAAATTTTGACGACCTTATGGGTCAAGAGGTTATGGTTCAGACTTTAAAAAATGCATTTAAAATCGATAGAATTGCTCATGCTTATATGTTGACTGGCGTAAGGGGTATAGGCAAAACAACAACTGCGCGTTTATTAGCGCGTGCATTAAATTATAAAACTAACTCAATAGATAAGCCTAATATCGATATGGAGGAGATTGGATATCATTGTCTTGAGATAATGGAGTCAAGACACATTGATGTAATCGAGATGGATGCAGCTTCACGAACTGGAATAGCAGATATAAGGGAAATTATTGATTCAATTAATTACTCTCCATCCTCTGCACGATTTAAAATATATATTATTGATGAAATCCATATGTTATCAAAGGCTGCTTTTAATGGATTATTGAAAACTCTCGAAGAACCTCCATCACATGTAAAATTTATTTTTGCGACAACTGAGGTGCAAAAAGTTCCTTTAACAATACTTTCCAGGTGTCAAAGATTTGATTTAAGAAGGTTTGATAATGAGTTAGTAAGATCTCTTCTTCTTAAAGTATGCTCTAAAGAAAATATTAAAATCGATGACTCTGTTATTGGTTTAATATCTAGAGCCTCGGGAGGTTCAGCCAGAGATAGTCTTTCTCTTCTTGATCAGGCAATTGCTTTATCTGAAAATGATGAGGCCTTGTCAGAAGATTTGATTCGTAAAATGCTTGGGTTGTCAGACCAAGGAAGAATAATTGATTTATTTGAGTATATTTCAAATGGTAATGTAGAGTCTGCATTGACAGAAATTAGAGATCAGGTTGATATTGGCGTTGATCCATCAAATTTAATAGAAGTTCTTGGTGATTTAGTTCATGAGATGACTCGCCATAAAGTTACTCAAGAAAATGAAGATAACTTATCACTTGGTCCTGAAAATATTATTAGACTTAAAAAAATTATTGAAGGAGAGAGTGTTAAAAATTTATCTAGGTATTGGCAAATGATATTAAAGGCCGCAAATGAAATAAAGAATTTTTCAAAACCACTTTCAGCTTTGGAGATGGCTGTTATTCGCATGTGTTATATATCAGATCTTCCTACACCTGATGAAATTATAAAAAAATTTGATGGCAAAGACACCCCATTGGCTGAAAAAAAAACTCCTAAATTAGAGCCAAAACCCTCAGTAAGTATGATATCAAGTTCTTCAGAAAAAAAAGAACCAGAGGAAACCTTAGTTGAGGAGGTTGCAACAAAAAAAACTCCAGAAGATTTCAATGAAATTATTCAACTAGCGAGATTACACAAGGATGCTAGACTTCAGTATGACTTGGAGAATAATGTAAGTCTGGTGTCTTTTGATACAGGAAAAATTGAAATTAATATTCTAAATGGATCAGAGTCAATAGCATCCGATCTCTCAAAAAAACTTTTTGAATGGACTGAAAAAAAATGGATAGTCTTACTTTCTTCTTCACAAGGAAAAAAAACAATTAACCAAGAAAGAGAAGAATCTGATTTAATGATTAGGGGTAATATTGAAAAACACCCAATATATATAGCAACATTGGAAGAATTTAAAAATACATCTATTAAATCAATCGAAGAAGTTCCAAAACTTTCGATAGTAGAAAATGACAACTCTAAAGAGGAGTAATAATGAATAATTCTGAAATTGATAACTTAATATCATTACTAGCTCGTCTTCCGGGGGTTGGACCAAGATCTGCAAGAAGAATGGCCCTTAATTTTTTAAAGAAACCTGAATCGTTAATGAAGCCGCTAGCAGAATCTCTAATAGCTACTGCAAACTCAATTGTTAATTGTAAAGTTTGTGGAAATTTAGATACTGAAGAAATCTGCTCAGTCTGTAATGATAAAAGAAGGGATGTTTCGGTTATAGTTGTAGTTGAAGAAATAGCAGATTTATGGGCCCTTGAGAGAGCTTCAGTACATAATGGTATGTACCATGTTTTGGGTGGAACATTATCTGCAATTGATGGAATTGGCCCCGAAGACTTAGGTATTAATAGTTTAATTGAAAGAGCTAAAAACTCTGAGGTAAACGAAATCGTTCTCGCAATGAATGCTACTATTGATGGACAAACAACGGCTTATTATATCACCGATCAATTGAATGATTGTAGTGTAAAGATTTCACGGCTAGCTCACGGTGTTCCAGTTGGAGGAGAGTTAGATTATATGGATGATGGAACTCTCCAGACGGCTTTAAAGTCACGACAACCTTTCTAAAATCCTTAATATCTGACTTGAACTCTTTTTGTAGTAGGTTTATCAAGAGAAATGGCAATTAAAGAAATTATAACAGTTCCAGATCCTTTATTAAAAACTGTATCCAAAGAAGTTGATAATATTGATGAGGAAATATTGAGTATACTTGATGATATGCTTGAAACTATGTATGCGGCCCCTGGAATTGGGCTTGCAGCCATTCAGATAGGAATCCCTAAAAGAATGTTAGTTATTGATATTTCTCGTGATGAAGAGAATAAGGATCCTCATATCTTTATAAACCCTGAAATATTAGATCCTGCTGAAAACCTTAGTACTTTTGAGGAAGGCTGCCTATCAGTTCCTGGTGTATGGGAAGAGATTGAAAGACCAGATGAGTGTAATGTTCGTTTCTTAGACGTTAATGGCTCTGAAAAAAATATCCGTTATTCAGGAATGATGGCAACAGTTATTCAGCATGAAATGGATCATCTTAATGGTATTGTTTTTGTAGATTACTTATCAAGGCTAAAGAAGGATAGGGCTATAAAAAAATCTATTAAAAGTCGTAACCAAGACCCTGGTGAAAAATGATTAAGGATCCTTTTTCTCAATCGTCTCTTAGAATAGTTTTTATGGGGACCCCAGTTTTTTCAATTAAACCATTACAAGAGTTAATTAATAGTCGGCATAGTTTAGAGGCAGTTTATACCCAGCCTCCGAGAAAATCAGGAAGGGGTATGAGAAAAAATAACTCTCCAATCCACGATCTAGCCCTCGAAAATAATATACCTGTTTTAACACCTTTTAATTTTAACGAAAAAGACTCAATTAATACTCTAGAAGAAATTGCCCCTGATATAATCATAGTATCTGCATATGGAATAATTTTACCAAAGGAGGTTTTAGAGTTACCTCGTTTTGGTTGTCTTAATATTCATGCTTCTATTTTGCCAAGATGGAGGGGGGCTGCCCCTATAGAACGTTCGATGATGGCTGGAGATAAATATACAGGTATTTCATTTATGTTAATGGATGAGGGTTTAGATACTGGATCAGTACTTAATAATTTTGAGGTTCCAATTAATTACGAGCATAATGCCGAATTTCTTCATGATAAATTATCTTACAAGGCTGCATCAGAGTTAATTAATATTATAGAACAGTATGTAAAGGGATCAATTACTGCAATTCCTCAAGAGAATTTAGGTATTACATATGCTTCAAAAATTTTGAAAAGTGAGAGTAGAATAGATTGGTCAAAAACCTCTCAAGAAATTTTTCTTTCTATAAAAGCATTGAACCCATTTCCAGGTACTTGGTTTGAATCTCAGGAAAACAAAAGAATAAAAATTTTAGATGCTGAAGAGAGTGGTCTTTGTGGGAAGCCTGGTGAAGTTTTGGATTCTTTAATTATTGGGTGTGGAGAAAATTCTTTAAAGATCTTAAATGTTCAGCCTGAGGGCGGAAAGGAAATGAAAGTAGATGACTTTTTAAGAGGTAACCCAATTAATATTGGCTATATTATGAACTAATGTCATCTCGTTGGAAATTAACAATAGAGTATGATGGCCTTCCATTTAATGGTTGGCAGAGTCAAAAAGATAATAGTGGGGTTCAGGATTTTTTTGCAGCCGCAATTAAAAACTTTTCTGATGAAGATGTTAAAATCTATGCCGCCGGTAGAACTGACTCAGGTGTTCATGCTCTTGGTCAAGTTATTCATTTTGATTTAAAAAGACAAACTAATGCCAATGAAATAAGGGAAGCAATAAACAATCATCTTAAGCCTCACCCTATAGCTGTCATAAAAGCCGAAGAGGTCACTGATGATTTTCATGCAAGGTTTTCAGCAAAAAAAAGGTATTATCGATATGATATTATGAACAGAAGGCCCCCATTGACTCTTGATAAAGGTAAATACTGGAGAGTTGGACAGTCTTTAGATGTTAAATTGATGATTCAAGCTTCGAAATATCTAGAGGGGAATCATGATTTTACAACTTTTCGTTCAACGCACTGTCAGTCAAAATCTCCAGTCAAAACAATTGACTCAATTATTATAGAACAGTCTGGATTAGAGATAAGTATTTTAATTTCTGCGAAATCTTTTCTTCACAATCAAGTTAGATCAATTACCGGTTCATTAAAGTTAGTTGGAGAAGGTAAGTGGGAAAGTCAAAAGATAAAAGAAATTCTTGAGAAAAAAGATAGAACACTCTGCGGGCCTGTAGCTCCTTCAGAAGGGCTTTTTTTAATGAAAGTCGATTATTAATAAAAATACTTTTTTAGTAATTGATAATAAATTTCTGTGAGATTTTTAATATCTTTAATAGATGCTGACTCATCTACTTTATGCATAGTGGCGCCAATTAATCCAAACTCGACAACATTTCCATAATCTTTAATGAATCTTGCATCAGATGTACCTCCAGATGTAGATAATTCTGGTGTATTTCCAGTTTGATCTTCAATGATTTTTGATAAATTTTTAGTGAGCTTCCCTGGTGAAGTAAGAAAAGAATCGCCTGAATGTTCAAATTTAATAGAATAGTCGTAATTAAGACTCCTTATCCTATTGTGGACTTCTTCTTCTATTTTTTCTCTATCAAAAATATCGTTGTATCTGATATTAAAATTAGCTGATGCTTCTTTCGGTATTACATTGGTCGCTGTATTGCCAATATCAATTGATGTGATTTCAATATTAGAAGGTTGAAAGTGTTCTGTACCGTCATCTAACTTTTGATTAATCAAATTTTCTAAAATTTTTATCAACTTTGGAATTGGATTATCTGCTAAATGAGGATATGCAACATGACCCTGTACTCCTTTAACAGTTATAACACCATTAACACTTCCTCTTCTTCCAATTTTAATCATTTCACCAAGCGAATTTGGATTGGTAGGCTCTCCAACAAGACAATCATCAAAAGAAATATTGTTAGACTTCATCCATGTTAAAATTTTTTTAGTACCATTTATGGCGCAGCCTTCTTCGTCTCCTGTAATTATAAAACCTATAGATCCTGGAAAGTCAGGATACTCTTTAACAAATCTGTTTGTTGCTGAAATAAAAGATGCTATTGACCCTTTCATATCTGCAGCGCCTCGTCCGATAATCTTATCATTAACTTCATTTGCATCGAAAGGATCAGACGACCACTCATCAATGTTCCCAGTAGGTACAACATCTGTATGACCTGCAAAACATATTGTAGGTCCTTTACTACCCATTTTACTCCAAAGATTCTTTATTGAGGCTGTTCCCTCTTCTTCAAAGTTAAGTATTTCTGATTTAAACCCAATTTCTTCCAACCAATGGGATACTTGCTCTATTGCCCCATCATTTTCTGGTGTTACAGAGCGACAGTTAATTAGAGTTTTAGTTAATTCAATTGGGTTAGCAGTACCTATATCTTTCATATTATCAATCTCTAAGAAGCTCATTAATTGAGGTTTTGGATCGGGTTCTTTCATCGACAGTTTTGACTATTATAGCACAATAAAGTGAAGGTTTTGAACTATCATTATTGGGAGAAAATGTACCAGGAATAATAACAGAATAAGGAGGAACTTCTCCACGGATAACTTCCCCTGTTTCTCTGTTAACAATTGGAGTAGACGAAGAAAGATAAACACCCATTGATAAAACGGATCCCTCTCTAATAATAACACCTTCGGCCACCTCTGATCTCGCCCCTATAAAGCAATTATCTTCTATGATCACTGGATTAGCTTGTAGTGGCTCAAGAACACCGCCTATTCCAGCCCCTCCCGAAATATGACAATCTGAACCTATTTGAGCACAAGATCCAATTGTTGCCCATGTATCAACCATAGTTCCAGATCCAACATATGCTCCAATATTAATAAAGCTCGGCATTAAAACAGATCCTTTTGCAACAAAAGAACCCTTTCTTACAATAGACCCTGGTACTGCTCTGAACCCCGCTTCAGTAAAATTTTCTTCATCCCAGTCTTTAAATTTAGAATCTATTTTATCCCACCAGTTACTATTACCTGGGCTTCCTGAAATTAATTTCATATTATTTATTCGAAAATAAAGAAGTATTGCTTTTTTTATCCACTGATTAATAATCCATTCTTCATTGATTTTTTCAGCTACTCTAATACTTCCATTATCTATATCGTTAATTGTTGATTCAATGGCATTAATGATATCGTTCGAAGAACTAGAATTGATATCATTAATATTTTCAAAAGCATTTTCAATTATTTCAATTTTTTCAGTATTCATTGTTTACTCATTATAATTAAAGTTATTTATTTAGATGTTATTTAGGAACTTTGCCAAATCGTCAATAATATAATCAGCGGGAACGTCTTGTCCCCAAATATCAGAGTATTTTTTATCCTGAAAAATATTATCTTGATTGGGTATTTCTCTTTTAATTAATACAGTTGTCATACCTAAATCTTTTGCAGGTATCAAATTTCTTCCCATGTCTTCAAACATAATAGAAGTTTTTGGATTAATACCTGTTGATTCAAAAAATGAATCATAAGTTTCAATATTTGGTTTTGGTATATAATTAGCTGCCTTAATATCAAAAATAAATTCAAAAACATTTTCTAAATCTAGTTTTCTTATTACATTCTCTGCATGATATTTTGTCCCATTTGTGAAAATAAACTTAGGTCCAATAAGATTATTTATTGCTTTTTTAAGCTCAAGGTTCGGGTTCAATGATTTTAAATCTATATTATGAACATATTCTAGGAATTCATCTGGATCAATATTACTATTCTTATCATTCATTAGTCCTGCAAGAGTAGTTCCATATTCCAAAAAATATTCCTTTTGAATATTAAATGCATCATTGGTATTAATATCAAAACGTTTTGATATAAATGATGTCATTTTTTTATCTATCTGACTAAATATATCTTCTTCTGGATCATATAGGGTATTATCTAGGTCAAATACCCAACTCTTAATTAAAGATAGACTCATTTCTATTTCCTATCGGACTAGTGTTCCGGCGCCATGGTCAGTAAACAGTTCAAGTAAAACAGCATGCTTTACTCTTCCGTCGACAATAACTGCCGCATCTACGCCATTATTTACGCTATCTAGACAAGTATTCAATTTTGGAATCATACCTCCTGAGACTTCACCAGATTCAATCATTTCGTCTATCTTTTTCCCATTAACTTCTTCTAAAAGATTATTATTTGAATCTATCACACCCTCAACATCGGTTAAGATAAGCAGTCTTTTGGACTTTAATGAAGATGCTATAGCGCCTGCTGCAGTATCAGCATTTATATTGTATGTTTTTCCATCAACTCCAATTCCTAATGGAGCAATAATAGGAATAAAATCGTCCTTAATCAAAGTTTCTATGATTGTATTATTAATTTTTTTAGGAAACCCTACATAACCTAAATCAATAATTTTTTCGATATTAGATTCATTAGAACCATTTTGTTTTGTAAGCTTTTCAGCAACTATCATAGACCCATCCTTGCCAGAGATACCAACAGCTTTTCCTCCAGACGAATTAATTTTTGAGGCTATATTTTTATTAATTCTTCCGGCAAGAACCATTTCAACAACTTCCAATGTATCTTCATCTGTAATTCTCATACCAGACTCAAATTTTGTTTTTATACCCAATCTCTCAAGCATTGATCCAATTTGTGGACCGCCTCCATGTACAATCACAGGTTTCAAACCGCTCTGCTTTAGAAAAACAATATCATTGCAGAATGATTCAACTAAATCAGAATCAGCCATTGCATTACCGCCATACTTAATGACAATGATTGATCCGTTATATTTTTGCATGTAAGGGAGCGCACCTGTTAAAATATCAGCATTATTTAACCAATCTTTAACCGCACCTTTATCTTTATTCATAGTGATTTCTCATAAATTTCTCTTTCTTATAGTCTAGAAGACTTTAATCTACTAGAGAAGATATTTCATTTCTTACTTCATCAAGTCCAATCTCTTTGTACGATGATGTAGAATGTACAATAGGATGAACAGCAACATGATGTTTTACAGAATTTTCTGTATCAGAAATTTTTTTATTTCTATCTTTTATCTTATCAATTTTAGTTAAAATTATTTGATAAGATACAGCGCAATTATCTAACATAAACATTATTTCTTCATCAGATGGCTTTATATCATGCCGAGCATCTATTAAAAGAAATACCCTTCTTAAATTTGATCTATTTAATAAATAGTATCTTGAAAGCTCAGTCCACTCAGCAATTTTCGTTTTGGATGCTTTAGCAAAACCATAGCCCGGCATATCAACAATATTCAATATCGGGATATCTTCCCCAAAAGAAAAGAAATTTAATTCTTGAGTTCTACCAGGCGTTTTCGATGTATGGGCTAGTTTTGATCTCTTGGTAATAGCATTTAATAAACTTGATTTACCAACATTTGAGCGGCCAAGGAATGCTACCTCTGGAATATTTGAATGCTCTAATCCATCAATAGAGGCAACGCCTTTAACAAAATTACATTTATTTAAAAAAAGATTTTTTTTGTTTTTTAAAATCTTAGTTCCATCATTAATATCTACCATAGCTCAATTAATCGATAGAGTTATCTTTTCTTTTAAAGTTTTCAAAAAGAGCAATATCCATTCCCTGTTTTTTCATAATATAGGCTTGCTGCATTATTGATAGAAGACCATTCCATGCCCAATAAATTACAAGTCCAATTGGAAAATTAGCTGCTATAAAAATCATGAATATAGGCATCCAAGTAAACAGAGTTTTTTGAATAGGGTCTGTGGGTGCAGGATTTAACTTTGTTTGTAACAAGAAAGTCAATCCAAACAAAAGGTGAAAGACCCCAATCATTAATATTTGAGGTGGAACCCAATTAATTAGACCAAATAGATTGAATACAGATAAAGGGTCGGGCGCAGAGAGATCTCTTATCCATCCAAAAAAAGGCGCATGCCGCATTTCTATTGTTACTAATAGAACATTATATAATGCAAAGAATACTGGTATTTGTATGAAAACTGGAAGACAGCCAGACAAAGGTTTTAATTCTTCTTTTTTATATAGAGATTGCATTTCTTGAGCCATTTTTTGACGATCATCGCCGTAAAGCTCTTTCATTTTTGCAATTTCTGGTTGAACTTTTCTCATTTTTGCCATTTGAACATAGGATCTATTAACAATTGGAAAGAAAACGAGTTTAATCAAAACCGTTAATAGTAAAATTGCCACTCCAAAGTTACCCGTATAAGAAAAAAGGAAATCTAAAATATAAAATAAAGGCTTTGATATAAAATAAAACCATCCCCAGTCAATAAGGAGATCAAAGTTAGGTAAATTTTTATTATTTGAATAATTGTCAATTAAATCAACCTCTTTAGCGCCTAAGAAAATTAATCCACTTGATGATAATTTCGAACCTGCAGATGCGCTTATAGCCTCACCAGTATAGCCAATTCTATAGATATTCTTATTATCAAAAGAAGACATTTTGAAGTGAGCTTTTTTAGCCCCTTCATCTAGTGAACTTATTGCTGTAGCCCAATATTTATCTCTAATACCAATCCACCCGGAATTGAATTCTCTACGGAAATCATTTTCTTCAATATCATCATAATCTTCTTCTTCAAGTTCATCATCAAACCAGCCGGTTGGACCTTCATGAAGCAGTCCTATTGATTTGTCAGTAGGAAGTTCTTGACGAGAAAGTTGATTAAAAGGAAATAATGTAATTAAGCCTAAAGAGTTATTTTCTACCTCTTGTTTAAATGTAAATAAATAATTTTCATCAACAGAGTAAGTTTGAAAAAATTTCAGACCTTGTTCATTCTCCCATGAAATTATAACAGGGCTACTTGGGGATAGAATGGTACTCTGTGATTCCAGTTTCCAAAGTGAATTTTCGTCTGGAAGTAAAAAATCTGCACCCCTTGGGGCTAACCAACCCGCATTAACCCAATATGATGAGTTGCTAAATAATTGAACATAGTCACTATTTTCATCTGTAGAAGTATTAAATTTTTTTAAGAATATTTCGTTTATTTTTGCTCCGCAAAGGTCAATAGATCCTTCTAATCTTTCGTTTTCTATTATGACTGGAGTCGAAGAACATGTTTCCTGGTTAACAGTCGTGATAAAATTTTTATCCTTAGTTTCTTCAGGAGATAAATTAGGACTATTCTCAATAATATTATTTGGAGAAACCCGTTCTTCAACCGGAAAAATTATTTGCCAGCTAAATAAAATAACCATAGCCAAAACAATTGCGATTATATATCTCGAAGTATCATTCATCCTTTTATTCCTTAAATGCTTTTTCTAAATCAGACTTTATTACTTCCCAGGGAAGAGTATTTGTATTTTTTGTTGCAACAACAACATAGTCGTAACCATTTTTACCTAACTTGGGAAGCACTTCTTTTATTGCATGACGAAGTCTTCTTTTAGCTTTATTTCTATCAACAGCAATACCAATTTTTTTTGTTGCAGTAACCCCGTAACGAGGAATTCCTTCATCCTCTCTTTTAAATTTTTGTAAGTGAAGACTTGATGTTCTCTTATTAGATCCTGTTGATGCACGAATATAGTCAGATCTTTTGGTTATTTTATCAAGAATGTTCACTTTTTTAGTGGATACATTTTGATTTTTTTCAGATTTCATAATTTAAGCTGATAGAGATTTTCTACCTTTAGCTCTTCTGTTTGATAGGACATTTCTTCCACCAACGGTCTGTAACCTTGAGCGAAAGCCATGACGTCTTTTCCTGACTAGATTGCTGGGCTGGAATGTTCTTTTCATAATATAACCTTAATATTGATACTTCAGGGGTTTATAGAACCTATGTATAGTTAAGTCAAATTTCAGATTAAATAATATTATTTTTTTTTGGCATCCAGATTATTCATATTATTAATAGCTTTTGACATTTGTCTCTCTCTTGTAGAGTAATCATCAATTTTATTTAATATTTCTTCGGCTTTTTTTCTTAAATCATTGGTGGAATTACTAAATTTATCAAATTCTTTTTTTAATTTACCAAACTCATCCATTATTTCTGAAGCTCTTTCATTAAAAGATTCAACACGAAAATTCATTGAGACACTTATTAAATAGGCTGCTAGAGAATTTGGACCTAAAAGAAGAACCCTATAATCTCTAAACAAGTCTTCACGAAGGCTCATTGAATCTATTAACTGAAGGAGACTCTCGCTAGGTATGTACATGATACCAATATCTGAAGTCTTGCCGTCTATTATATATTTTTTCTGGATATCTTCAGCATCATTTTTAACATGTCTTTCTATTTCTCTTTTTGATGAATTGACTTGATCTCGATTTCCATTTGATGATGCATTAAGGTAGTTATCATATAAACCAGACGGGAATTTTGCATCAATTGGTTGAAGAAGCCCACCTGGAAGGACTAGGGCAAATTCAACTCTTTGTCCTGAGCCAATAATGATTTCTTCATTTTCTTTGTACCTGTCCTCTGGGAATATATCTTGCATCATTGCTTTAAGCGACCATTCACCAAATTGCCCTGCCTTAGTTCCTCCAGATAAATAATTACGTAATTTTTGTAGAGGTTCTTGAAAGTCTTGAATTTTAACTTTTAAATCAGATAGCGCTTGTTCTTGTCGGCTTAGAGATTCATTTTGAGTTTGCTGCTTCTTATCGTATTCTTGAAAAATATCTTTTGAGTAAGAGTTTTTTTCATCATTTTTTCTTATATTAATTAGTATTATTAATACAATGATCAATAAAAGTATTAAAAAAAATAAAAGTAAATAATCCATATTTCCCACAGTCATTTAACATTGGCGCGCCGGGGAAGATTCGAACTCCCGACCCCTTGATTCGTAGTCAAGTACTCTATCCAGCTGAGCTACCGGCGCATTCCAAACATTATAAACTAAAAATAACAAAGAAAGAATTATTCATATACTTCTCTCCATGATTTTATTCCCAAGATACTTTCTGCCTCATAAACACCTCTCGCAATTGACCTTGAGCAAACTCTTGCACCTAATTCTCCAATAGTATTTACATCATTAAGGCTTAGCTCTCTGTTTAATGTACCCGTGCTTAGTACAAAAATTACATCACCGTCAACAGGTGAGTGAATTGGCCTAATTGCTCGAGACATTCCAGAGTGTGACATAATAGCTATTCTTTTTGCTGCTTTAGAATCCAATTTAACATTTGTTGCTATTACACCTATTGTGGTATTTTGGCCTGGAAGTGTCTCTCTAGCTGCTGTTCCAGACAAAGCATCGTTTGGAGCAAAAGTAGGAACCCCCATGCCGCCGAATTCATTTTCAGTTTCATCTGTTGCTGCCCAAAATTGACCTGTTTCATTATTTACAACGGATCCATAACTATTTACTGCAAATAATCCACCAACTTGTATTCCATCATTTGAAACAAATGATGCGCTCCCGAGCCCACCTTTTAATGATCCGGCTATAGAACCATATCCTGCACCAAAATTACCAAGCTCTATTTTATCAGATAGGTTAGAAACTGCCTCAAGTCCAAGCGATGAATAGGGTGGGTTTTTTGACCAATCTTTATCACCACCATTTGCTAGGTCATATAAGATAGCGGCCGGTACCATTGGAACATTCTTAGATTTTGGAGATGGCCTGTAACCCCTTCCTTCACCACCAATGGAACTTGCAATACTACTTGCGGCTTCTAATCCCCAAGTCGACCCCCCTGATAAAACAATCGAGTCAACTGAATCAATTAGGTTGTATGGGTTTAGAGCACCTACCTCACGAGTTCCTGGCGCTCCTCCTCGAACATCTGCAGATGCAAGTGATCCTTCTATCGGTGTGATGACCGTACAACCGGTTGCAACATCTTTATTATGAGCATTGCCAACCAAGATTCCATCAACATCAGTTATTAAATTTTTTTTTCCTAAATTTATCATTATAAGGAAACTAAACAATGGTATTAAAATTGTATAGTATCTAAAATTAATTACTGTGGAGAGGTTATGAGATCTTTTTTTCTTCTTTTCTTTTTAATATTTTCTTACGGCTCTGCCGGTGCAGAAAATCTAAAACCATCAAGGGGTATAATTGCTACCTCGAATCCTTATGCATCTGAGGCAGCATATGAGATTATAAAAAAGGGCGGTAATGCGATTGATGCATCTATTGCCGTTCAGTTAGTTTTAACTTTAACAGAACCACAGGCGACAGGCATCGGTGGTGGTGCGTTTATGCTTTATTGGGATGCAGACAAGGCGAAATTATTTTCTATTGATGGTCGTGAGAAGGCTCCATCAAAAGCAGGCGAAGACCTATTTTTGAATAAGGACGGTACAAAGATAAAATTTTACCCTGATGCCGTAGTCGGGGCCAAATCTGTTGGAGTGCCAGGGATAATAAAGTTACTAGAAGAGGCTCATAAAAAATTTGGTAAATTAGAATGGGCTGAACTATTTGACTATGCAATTGAGTTATCAAAAAATGGATTTTTAATCTCACCTGCTCTGCATAATACATTAGGATATTTAAACTACTTAAAAACAGTTGAACCGGCAGCATCTCTTTACTATGAGGAAAATTTAAAAGGAGAAAAAATTCCACTCCCTGTGGGCTATATTTTGAAAAATGAGGAATATGCAAAAACCCTTAAAAGGATTTCTTTGCTTGGAGCAAAAGAATTTTATGAAGGAAAAACAGCTGAACTAATAATCCAATCTTTAAGAGCTGCAGATAAAAATTCTTTAATGTCTTTAGATGATTTAAAAAATTATCAAATTGTATGGAGAGAGCCACTTTGTGGATTATACCGCTCTTACAATGTGTGTAGTATGCCTCCTCCATCATCTGGAGGATTAACCATGTTGATGATGTTAAAAATTTTAGAAGATTTTGACATTCAAAAATTAGATCCAGAATCGAGAGAAATGGTTCATCTGTTTTCCGAAGTTAGCAGATTAGCTTATGCGGATAGAGCTTATTATATGGCAGATCCTGATTTTATTAATATTCCGTCAGAAGAATTGTTAAATGACAAATACATAGACAAAAGACGAATGTTAATCGATCTAAATAAAGCCGCAAAAACGGTCAAGAATGGAAACCCTTTTGAAAATATAGATTTTGGAAAAAATGTTGATATATCAAAACCTTCTACAAGTCATTTTGTAATTATTGACGAGGAGGGCAATGCTGTTTCAATGACTTCAACTGTTGAAGGTCCTTTTGGAAGTCATTTAATGGCCGGAGGGTTTATTCTTAATAATGAGCTTACTGATTTTTCACTAATGCCAGAAATAGATGGTAAAAAAGTGGCTAATAGAGTTGAGGGTAATAAAAGGCCTATGTCGTCTATGACACCTACAATTATTTTCAAGAATGGAGAGGTTTATGCATTAACCGGCTCACCCGGTGGGACTAGTATTATTAATTATGTTACAAAATCTGTTATCGGTCTATTAGATTGGGAGTTAGAGCCTAGTGAAGTGGTCAAGCTTCCGCATTATATGAATAAAGGAAAGGTTACGGAGCTTGAAAAAGATACAGCTTTAGAGGGTTTAAAATTTGATTTAGAATCTATGGGGCATAAAACAAAAATTATGCGTAAAAGAAGTGGGCTTCATATGGCGTTAAAGAAAGGAGAGGGTTTCGTAGGCGGAGCAGATCCTAGGCGAGAAGGCTTAGTAATTCCTCTAGAGTGAATTAAGGATTTTTAATGAATAATAATTTATATCAAATTTTATTTGATGAATTTAAGAATTTTGAAAATAATATTTGCTTTGATGTTCCTGGGCAAAGAAAATGGTCTTTTAAAGATGTTGATATATTATCATCTTTTTTTGTTTCTTACCTCAGAAGGCTTGGCCTTAAAAAGGGTGATAGAATTATTTCACAAACTGAAAAATCTATTGCATCTGTCGGACTTTATCTTGCATGCTTGAGGGGTGGAATAATTTATACCCCTTTGAATACGTCCTATACTTTGTCTGAAGTCGAGTATTTTATAGAAAATATAAAGCCTAAATTATTTGTCTGTTCACCTGAGCGATTAAAAAAAATAAGCCTAACCTGTGAAAAATTAGATATCCCTAATTACAGAGCTTTAGGAACTTCTCAAGATGATCCCTTTTTAGAGGAAATATTGGGATTAGAGCAGGATAATAAAATAGAACAATGTTACGAAGATGATACCGCTGCAATTTTATTTACCTCAGGGACTACAGGTAAATCAAAGGGCGCTATGATAACACATGGTAATTTATCCTCTAATGCTTTTGCATTAAAACAGTCTTGGGGGTTTACTAGAAATGATACTTTGTTACACGCTTTACCAATCTTTCATGTTCACGGACTTTTTGTTGCTCTTCATACTGCGCTCTTGAGTGCCTCTAAGATTATTTTTTTAGAAAAGTTTGATACTTCTCAAGTTAATGAAAGTCTAAAAGAGGCAAGTGTTATGATGGGTGTTCCAACATTTTATAATCGCCTAATAAGTGAAGAGGGTTTTGATAAAAATATATATGCAGGTGTTAGACTTTTTATTTCAGGTTCAGCCCCTTTAACTGAAAAGACCTTTAGTGAATTTAAAGATAAAACAGATCATTTAATCCTAGAGAGATACGGGATGACAGAGACTGGAATGATTACTTCAAATCCTCTTTTGGGAGATAGAATAGAGGGAACTGTTGGCTTCTCTTTGCCTGATATTGAGATAAGGGCAAGAAAGGATAATAAGATTTTACCTTCAAATGAAAAAGGTGTGATTGAGGTTAGGGGACCAAATGTTTTCAAGGGATATTGGCAAATGGAAGAAAAAACAAAAGAAGATTTTACTGAGGATGGTTTTTTTATAACCGGGGATATTGGCCAGATCGATGATGACGGAAGGCTCACCTTATCAGGACGATCAGGAGATATGATAATTTCCGGGGGTTATAATGTTTATCCTAAAGAAATAGAAATTATATTAAATACAATTAACGGTATTAAAGAAAGTGCAGTAATTGGAGCAAAACACGAAGATTTTGGCGAATGTCCTATTGCTATTTTAGTATCTGAAGATTCTAATAATTTAGTCAGTGATGATTATATAAACTCCTTATTGCAAGAATCTCTTGCAAAATATAAAATTCCTAAATCTTATATTTGGATTAATTCTTTACCTGTCAATGCAATGGGTAAAGTCCAGAAAAAAGATTTACGAAACAAATACGATAAGATTTTATTGGGTTAACTTAAAATAAAGAGGAAAAAATGAGTAATACAGAAAGAGCTTTAAAATTTATAGATCACTGGAATAATCGTGATATTGAAGGGGTTATGGGTTCTATGACCAAAGATTGTTTTTATCATAATATACCTATGGATCCTCAAAAGGGGTACGACGAGATTCGAGCATCTTTAGAACCATTTATTCAAATGGCTTCTAATATCGAATGGATAGTTCATAATATTGCTGAAGATTCTAATGGAACTGTTTTAACAGAAAGAACAGATCGTTTTGAAATTAATGGTCAATGGATGGATATTCTTGTGATGGGCGTAATGGAATTTGAAGATGGGTTAATTTCAAATTGGAGAGATTATTTTGATATGAAGGCATATGAGACTGAAACAGCAAGAGTTTTAGGTTAAATAGTCATTTTTTTGCCCTAATTTTTTGTTATTCAGTTGACTTGTTAATAAGTGAATCTTAATTATTGATTATATTTTGAATAACATCTGATTCGATTTTTTTGTTTCAGATTATATAATATCAGAACATGGGGGAAATCTAGTCTGATATGCCAATGAAACCGACTGATATTTCCGATCCAGAGTACTTTCACAAAGTTGTTGACTGCCAATATGCTTGTCCTGCCCATACTCCTGTTCCAGAATATATTCGTTTAATTGCGAGTGGCAATTATACTGATGCGTATATGCTTAATTGGGAGTCTAATGTCTTTCCTGGAGTTCTTGGGAGGACTTGTGATAGACCTTGTGAACCGGCTTGTAGAAGGGTTCGTGTAGAGGATGAACCAGTTGCAATATGCAGATTGAAAAGAGTAGCTGCAGACTACAAAGATGATATTAAAGATTTTATTCCTAAGGCACCCAAAAAATCCAATGGCAAAAAAATTGCATTGTTAGGTGCCGGGCCAGTATCTTTAGCTGTCGCTAGAGACTTAATACCCTTAGGTTATGAATGTACTGCCTATGAAAGAGATCCTGTACCCGGAGGTTTAATGAGGACAAATATTCCATCCTTTAGACTACCTGCAGAAGTTTTGGATGAAGAATGTGATCAAATTATTAATATGGGTTTAAAAGTAGAATATGGTCATGAAGTAAAAAGCTTTAAAGAATTTCTTAAGTTTAATCATGATGCGATTTTTGTTGGAACGGGTGCGCCAAAAGGTAAAGATTTAAATATTCCTGGTAGAGAAGAAGCCTCTAAAAATATTCATATTGGTATAGATTTTTTAGCATCAGTTGCTTTTGAGCATGTCTCTAAAATAGGAAAAAAAGTTATTGTCCTTGGAGGAGGAAATACAGCAATGGATTGCTGCCGAACAGCCGTTAGGCTTGGTGGTAAGCAGGTTGGTGTTTATGTAAGGTCGCCAAAGGCTGATATGAAAGCCTCTGATTGGGAAATTGAAGAAGCTGAAATGGAAAATATTCCAATTTTTGAGAATCATGTTCCTAAAGAATTTCTAATTAAAGATGGTAAATTAAGAGGAATGCTCTTTGAAAAAGTAACCGCGCAATATAAAAATAATAAAAGAACACTCATCCCTACTGGCGAACCTTTAGTTGAAGTTGAGTGCGATGATGTTTTAATGGCTATTGGCCAAGACAATGCTTTTGATTGGATAGAAAAAGATATTGGGATAGAGTTTGGCGAATGGGATATGCCCAATGTTGATAAAACTACTATGCAGTCCAGTCTACCAAAAGTATTTTTTGGTGGCGATGCAGCTTGGGGCCCTGAGAATATAATCACTGCAGTAGCACATGCTCATCAAGCAGCAATATCGATTGACTTATTTTGTAATGAGAAAGATCTAACGAAAAGACCAGAGCCAAATGTTTTTTTAAAATCTTCAAAAATGGGACTACATGAATGGTCTTATGACAATGGTTATGATGAAGTTAGTCGTTTGGCAGTTCCCCATGCAGACTTAAAGTCTTCACTTAAAGATAGAAAACTTGAGGTTGAGCTTGGTTATGATGATGCTATGGCCTTCAAGGAAGCTAGTCGATGCTTGAATTGTGATGCTCAAACTGTTTTTGAAGAAAGTAGATGTATTGAATGTGATGCATGTGTTGATATATGTCCGGAAGATTGTATTAACTTTATAGAAAATGCTGATGAAGAAGAGCTACGCTCAAAATTAAGGGTCCCTGCACTGAATCTTGATGAAGATTTATATGTTTCAGATATTCTACCTACTTCCCGTGTGATGGTGAAGGATGAGGATCTTTGCTTACATTGTGGACTATGTGCTGAAAGATGCCCAACAGGCGCTTGGGATATGCAAAAGTTTTTTTATATGGGTGCCCAAGCAAAAGATGGCTGTTCAAAATGACAAAAGTTAATGACTTTGTAGTAAAATTTGCAAATGTTAATGGATCAGGTTCTGCGAGTGCAAATTTAATGTTTGCTAAGTCAATATTCCGAATGGGTATTCCAGTAACGCCAAAAAATATCTTCCCCTCTAATATCCAAGGACTTCCAACATGGTTTGAAGTAAGAATAAGCAAAGATGGTTATGCGGCTAGAAGAGAGGGTATAGATTGTTTTATAACCCTTAATCCTCAAACATATCAAACTGATATGAAGGAAATACTTCCTGGGGGTTATTTAATCTATGATAATACAATGCCTAGGAATTTCTCAAGAAAAGATATTAGTTATATCGGAATTCCTATGGCCAGTATTTGTGCGGATCATTATGAGGATCCTAGGCAAAGACAATTATTTAAAAATATCGTTTGTTTGGGAGCTCTTGCTGTTTTATTAAAAATAGATCTTAAAATTATAGAAAATTTAATTAAGGAAGATTTTGAAAAAAAACCTAAATTAATACCTCCGAATATTAAAGCCCTTCAACTTGGAAGGGATTATGCTTTAGAAAATTTAGATCGAAATTTAAAAATCAGTTTGAAAAAAACTCGAACAACCAAGAAAAAAATTCTAATCCAAGGAAATGAAGCTGCAGGATTAGGATGTGTTTATGGGGGTGCAACTGTAGCTGGTTGGTACCCAATTACTCCTTCTACATCCCTTGTTGAAGCTTTTCAAAAATATGTAAATATTTTTAGAGTAAATGACAGTGGAGAAGTTAATGCAGGAATTGTTCAAGCTGAAGATGAGATGGCATCAGTTGGAATGGCAATAGGTGCTAATTGGAATGGTGCGAGAGCTTTTACTGCTACTTCAGGGCCTGGTATTTCTTTAATGAGTGAATTTTTAGGATTGGCTTATTTTGCCGAAATACCTCTTGTTCTATTTAATATTCAAAGAGGTGGACCTTCTACGGGTATGCCAACAAGAACTCAGCAATCTGATATATTAGCATGTGCTTATGCTTCGCATGGAGATACCAAGCATGTTCTCCTTTTTCCTTCTGATCCAAAAGAATGTTTTGAAATGGCAGCCCAATCATTTGATCTTGCGGAGATATTACAAACACCAATTATTGTGATGAGTGATCTTGATATTGGTATGAACGATTGGGTAACTGACCCCCTTCAATGGGACGATAACACTAAGTTCCAGCGAGGTAAGGTTTTAAAGAAAAAAGATCTTGATGATTTGGTTAACTGGGGAAGGTATCTTGACGTTGATGGAGATGGAATTCCTTACAGAACCCTTCCAGGAACACATGAGACAAAAGGTTCATATTTCACAAGAGGAACATCTCATGATGCTTTTGCTGGCTATACAGAAGATGGAAGAATTAATGCAGATAATATGATGCGTATTACTAAAAAATTCAAAAAATCTTTAAAATTTCTACCTAAATCAATTCGTAAGAAAGCAAAAAAAGATACAAATATTGGTTTAATTTATTTTGGATCTACATCTGTTGCAGTTGACGAAGCTAATGATATTCTTGAAGATCAAGGCTATGCTGTTGATCTTTTGAGAATAAGATCTTTTCCATTTGGAAGAGGTATTTCGACTTTTATTGATGATCATGATCACGTTATAGTTATGGAGCAAAATAGGGACGCACAAATGAGATCGCTACTTATAAATGAGCTCGATAAAAATGGTTCAAAAATACATTCCATTCTTAATTTTGATGGAAGTCCAGTAACAGCCGATTTTATTGTTAAGTCGTTTTTAAGCCTTTTGAAAAAAAATCAATTTAATATAAAATCATTAAAGAAAAAAAAGTCAGCGGCGTGAGTTATTAAATGAGTTTTATAAAAAAACCTTCAGTCCATCATCCAAGATTACCTAAAAATGAGTTAGGCCTTACTCGAAGAGATTACGAAGGAGCCCTCTCTACATTATGCGCTGGTTGTGGACATGACTCAGTTTCATCAGCAATCATTGAGGCTTGTTTTAATTTATCAATTCCAGCCCATAAATTAGCTAAATTATCAGGTATAGGGTGCTCTTCTAAAACACCTACTTATTTTTTAAATAAATCTCATGGATTTAATTCAGTTCATGGACGAATGCCGTCTGTAACAACGGGTGCTAATCTTGCTAATAGAGATTTATATTATCTAGGTGTTTCAGGAGATGGTGATACCGCATCAATAGGGCTAGGGCAATTTTGTCATATTATTAGAAGACGTTTAAATATGCTCTATATAGTTGATAATAATGGAACATATGGTCTCACAAAAGGTCAGTTTTCTGCCACCAATGATAAAAATTCTAAGAGTAAGAAGGGAGAAGATAATCCCTTCGAATCTATCGATCTAGCGGCTTTAGCTATTCAATTGGGAGCAGGATTTGTTGCTCGAAGTTTTTCAGGTGATAAAGATCAGCTAATACCATTGATGACAGCGGCTTTAAGTTATAAAGGATTTGCCTTTATTGATATTGTTTCACCGTGCGTTACTTTTAATAATCATGCTCAGTCTACAAAAAGTTATGAATATTTTCGTGAGCATAATGAGGCACTTGGTTATCTTGATGTTATTCCTGAAAAAGAAGAAATTACCGTTAAATATGCCGAAGGATCTTCTAAGGAAATTCAAATTCATGATGGATCAAAAATGATTCTTCATAAATTAGATAAGGACCATGATCCTTACAGCAGATCAAACTCTTTAAAAGTCTTAAATGAGACTCAAGAAGATGGTAAAATTGTTACGGGTCTAATTTATTTGGATAAAAATGAAATGGACTTACACGATACTATTAATTCCAATAAAAAGCCCTTGAACACCTTAAAAGAGAGTGATCTTTGTCCGGGGTCCAAGGGCCTTGATTATGTAAATGATAGTTTTCGTTAACCTGCGTTAGTATCTATCTTCTCATTCCAATCTATTTCATTCATCCATTCGCTAAATGGTTTTAATTTTATTGGAATTTCTTTTAATACCGGCGCCATATCAACTTTAAAGGGTCGGTAATCAGATTCATTTGTAAATCTATAAAAATCTGACATAGATTCAATGAAAGCATTCTCGTCGGCTCCCTCAACATCAGAATAGAAAATATCAAAAAGTCTTTTTGAGAAATCTTTTAAGGGAAGTTGTTTATATTCTATCTTTTTACCAAAACGACCTGATAGCATATCAGCTACTCTTTGAGGAACAAATGCTTCTTCTCCTCCAATTATTATTCTTCTTCCAATAAGATCATCTCTATCTATTGCAGCTATCATAAATTTTGCTACATCATCTAAGCAAATCCAATTAGCCTCTAGATCAGGATAATGAGGATAGGTGTATATATTATTTTCTAATATATCTCTTCTAGCCCAATCAGTTAAAAGGTTATCCATAAAAATGACAGGACGAAAAGTCGTAGTCGGAACCCCTGCTTGCATAAGTGTATTAATCATTAGCCTACTGGCATCATATCCGGCTTGGCCAACCTCTTCTTCGTCATTTCCCCAGCAACAAGTATTAAAAATAATTTTTCTCACACCAGCTTTTTTTGCTGAAGTACCAACGGTTGCACAAAAATCCATTCCTTTATATGACTCTTCAAAAGAGGGAGCGGTAAAAAATATTGTATCAGAACCTACGCAAGCATCATGAACTGAATCTGGATCATTATAATCAGCGGAAACAATCTCAATTCCATCAAAGTGCTCTAATCTCTTGCTCTCTCTAGTCACTGCTCGAACTTTATAACCAGCCAATAAAAGCTGTCTTACTTGTGCTAAACCTGGCCGTCCAGATGCACTAAAAACTGTTACTAATTTCATTTATTTTCTCCCATATTTTCTAATTCTGGAAAAATATTAGATAAGTATTTCTTATTTGCAATCTTTAGTTTGACTAAATTTAAGTACCAATATCTGAAACATTCCTTACAGGATTATGACCATCCCAGTTTTTAGATTCTTCGTATAAAAAGGAATAAAAGTTTCTTATATCGTCGGTATCTTCATAAATTTCATAGAAATGATTCATTTGATTTTGAGGGTCAAACCAAGCAAATTTCATCCCATTTCTATGTCCAGAATTAGCAGAAAGAACTTCACGACAACCATCAGTCTCCAAAAGTACTTTTTCCTTTTCAAAATCAGGAGCAATCCATGCAACATGATGAATTCCAGAACGATTACTGTTAAGAGGCGATTCCTGAATTTTATGATCGCATATTAATTCAATCATCATATTTTCTCTCCAGCCATAAGCAGATGAATGATCAAACTCGCCTTCTTTCATATTAACTAATGTATTGGAGATCTTTATATGTTCATTGATATAAAAAGGACCTATATTGAATTTTTTAGACCAAATCTCAGCTGATTTTTTTACATCATCTACTGCATAAGCTATTTGGATTATTGGTCGTTTTGATTGAAACATTCTAATACTCTTAATTATTTTATAATAACCCTAGACAATTTTTTTTATCTAGGAAAGTATACTTTTAATAATAAAAAGGGAGAAAGATTAATGTCAGAAAATTCATTAGTTATTCGAAATGCGACCATTGTGGATGGAACTGGCGTAGAACCATTTAAAGGGGATGTTGCCATAGAAAATGGTATTATTAGAGAAATTGGCAATGTTGAAAATAATTATAATAATGAGATTGACGCAAAAGGGAAAATATTAGCGCCTGGCTTTATTGATATCCACACACATTTTGACCCTCAGTTATGCTGGGATGGATATGCAACCCCTTCTATAGAGCATGGTGTAACCACAGTAGTAACAGGAAATTGCTCTCTTTCTCTTGCTCCAATAAAAAATGGTGGCCAAGATAAAATTATTTCTATGTTTCAAGTAATTGAAGATATTAAAAAACCAACCTTTGATGCCGCCGTCCCCTTTTCGTGGGAGACATTTGGAGAATATCTGGATCATATAAAGCCAAACCTTGGAATTAATGTAGGAGCTCTTATAGGCCATTCAGCTGTTCGTCTTTATGTGATGGGTGAAGATAGCCAGAAAAGAAAAGCTACCGATGAAGAAATAAAAGAGATGTGTGATATTGTTGAAAAATCTATGGAACATGGTGCACTAGGAGTTTCTTCATCATATGTAGATGTTGATGAAAATTTTGACCCAGTTCCAAGCCGTTTTTCATGCAAAAAGGAAAAAATTGAACTTGCTCGTGCAGCGACTAAAACAGGCAGAGGAGTTTGGCAGGTTGTTCCATACTTTATTGATATGGAGACGCAATTAAAAAATATTGAAGAGTTAGGAGATATTAGTTTAGAAACTGGCATTATGTGCACTTTTCAACCAGTACTATCAACTCCAGATGCGCCAAAAGCAGAACAAATAATGGCGGCACTTCAAAAAGAAAGGGATAGGGGCGCGAAGGTTTTTGGACAAACAATGCCTAGGTGTTTTGACTTAAATATGCGCCTATCAGAAACAAGTATGCTGCTTTTTGGAATGCCAACTTGGAAAGCAATAATGGACTTACCAATTGATGAAAGGAAGAAATCCTTTGGAGATAATGAAAAGCAAAAAATTTTAATAGAAGAAGCCAAAAATGCTCAAGGTATGAGCGCGGCTTTGCCTATGTTGAAAGTAGGAGATGTCTACTCTAAACAAAATGAAATTTATAAAGGGAAGTATTTGATCGAAATATGTGAAACAGAAGGCAAAGATATTGGTCAGGTTATTCTTGATATCGCTTTAGCTGATGACCTGAAGACAGAATTTCAATTAATGGATGTTATTAATTCTGATAAGGAGTCAGTTTCTTATTTAATTATGAATGAATTATGTCATTTTGGAGCATCAGATGCAGGTGCTCATATTACACAGTTTTGCGGTACCGGAGATACAACCCATTTATTAGAACATTATGTAAGGGATACAAAAAAGATTTCTTTATCAACTGCTATTCATCGTATGACTCAAGAAGTAGCAAATGATTGGGGATTACATGATAGGGGTGTTATTCAAAATGGTAAGGCAGCGGATTTAGTGTTATTTGATATTGATGAGGTTGGTATTTCCAAAGAAGCATTTGTTAATGATTTTCCAGGTGAGGCTAGCAGATATATGCGTTACTCAAAGGGCTATGAAGCAGTAATTGTTAATGGATCTGTAGTTTATGATAATAATGGTTATACTGATGTTAGGTCAGGAAAGATTGTTTAAAAATTAATTTATAGATAACAAGAAGAGGTATTTATGGATCAGATTCAAATTGAAAAAATTAAAGATCTTATTGAATATGAAAGGCAAAGAGAGGCTCCGCCTAAAAGCTTTCCAAAACTACCTGATCTTCCAGGTAAGCGCTACACCGATAAAGATTTTTATGAATTAGAGAAAGAAAATCTATGGAAAAAAACATGGCTTTTGGCAGGTCATTTGGATGAAATTCCTGAAGTAGGAAGTTATAAGCTATGGGAAAAGACTGGACAACCAGTAATTCTAGTCAGAAAAAATTCAAAAGAAGTAACTGCTTTTTACAATATGTGTCGTCACAGAGGAGCAGCTATTGTTAGAGAAGAATATGGGCAAGCAAAAAGTTTAGTATGCGGATATCATGGTTGGAATTATAATTATGATGGTGACTTAATCGGCAAAAGGGACCCTCAAGATTTTGTAGATTTTGATGATAGTTGTAGGAGTCTTCATAAGATTAAAATTGAGCTTCTTGGAAATTTAATTTTTATAAATTTTGATCTAGAAGCTATAAGTTTAAAGGAGAGCTTAGGACCAATTTACGACGAATTTAAAGAATTTCAATTAGACTCTCTTCGCCTCGTGGATCAATATAGTTATGATGTAAAATGTAATTGGAAGATTGCCATGGAGGCCAATATGGAGGTTTATCATGTCCAATCTATTCACCCTAAAACAGTTCACGTGGGTTTAGACTATAGAGGTAATGTTAATACTTTTTATTCTAACGGACATGGTCGAATGGTGGCTCCAAGTAGGTCGTATCCAGACTTACCCGTTTATGGAAGTGCAAATGATTCAGACCCCAATGCAACTAGCTATCACCCAATTCCAAATTCCTCAAAGAGATTAGGTATTGATCCCTCCGATAACGACCCAAGACCAGAAATAGAGACTGCAGGTTACATAGCAAGGACTTGTACTCAATCTTATAACCTAATGCCAAACTTAGTAACTCCTATGTCTGAAAGAGGGTTTCCAATTTTAATGTGGTGGCCCAAAAGTATCAATGAATGTACTTTTGATGTTATGTGGATTGCTCCTGATTGGGGTAGCGAGGAGAGACCGGCAATATGGGACTCTCAAATACAAGGATTTAATGATGTCTTGGCTGAGGATTTACAGTTTGGAGGCTGGATACAGAAAGCTGTAGACTCTTACGCCTTTGATGGCGTTCCTCTAAGTTATCAGGAGGCAAGAATTTATCATTGGCATCAAGAGGTAGATAAAATAATAGGTTTAAATAAGATTCCTCAAGACCTTCAAGTTAGCCAAGTGATGGGTGAAGATTGGACTTACCCAAATGATATAGAAAATAGACTTAAAGAATATAATTCAAAATAATTTCTAATTTTTTTTAAATTCACTATCTATAAGGACAGCTATTAATAATGCGGGTTCAGTTCCATTATTAACCCATGCATGATTAGTTCCTCTTTGAACAACAACATTAAAAGGCTGAAGTCGAACTTCATCTTCATCTAAAATAAGAGTCACATCTCCTTCAAGAAGTATTATGTAATCAATAGTCTTTGTCTGATGCATTGCGTGATGCTTAGAGGTATCAATTCGCTCATGTGCGGCCCCAATTTTTTCAAAAGCTAATGCTGCTGCTGCTTCCAATTTCTCTTTAGGAATACCATCTGGCGTTGGGTGTATTGCAAAATATCTAAATTTAGTTCCATTTTCTATTGGTGAGAGAATTATGTCCATATCAGCCTTATCTTCATTACTAAAGGAGTTTATTTCTTTTCCATCAGTATTCCAGACTTCAAATAATCCACCGACATCCTCACCTATTGTTCTAGATGGTTTTCCATCAATCATAATAATTGATTTATTATTTTCGTTGTGCCCAGTTACAATTCTTCTTAAATTTTTCATTCATCGTTCCTTTCTTATTATTTTATAAAAATAAATTATTGATCTATTTGTATGTATTTGTGAAATTAGAATTTAAAGTTTAGCAACAATAACTAAAAATTATTCAACTTATCCCCATTATTCACATAATTATGTATAAGTTCTTTCATTTTAAACAATTAATAATTTTATTAAGTATCATTTTTAAATGATCTAACAGACGCTATTGAGAATTATTATTATTATCAAATTATTATGGGAGTAAATTATGGGAAGAATTTTACTAAGTTTTGTGGCTTTAGTGGCTATTATTTCATCAACACCTAATTTAAAAGCAGACGATCATGCTGATATGTCATATTTCAATTTTCAAGTAAATTTTTGTAAATTAAATGATGGTTCTTCAATGGAAGATTATTCTGATGCAGTTAACAATTATATAAAATGGTCAAAGAAAAATGATGTAGAGGTTTTTGTATCGAGAGAGATGCCTTTATTCCCTCATGATAACTTTGTATCTGATCGAGGATTTGATTTTCAAGAAATTCTTGCTGGTCCGCATAGTACAACAGGTAAAGCTTGGGATTTATGGCTTGGCACAAAAGAAGGTCAGAAATTAGCTAAAAAGTGGCAAGAGGCTGCAGATTGTTATGTTAAATGGGGCCACGCTTATCCTCAGTATCTAGATCAGAAGGCTCTCGATTCTGATGATGATCGTGTAGTTAGCTGGAATTGGTGCTCACGAAAAGATGGAGTATCAATGAAGGATTTACAAGCAAGACATGCAATGATGGTTGATGAACTTGAAAAAGATAACATCGGTCTTAGCGGTTGGGTTATAGTAGCCCCTGTGACCGGTGGTGCTCAAGCGCCTGGTGATTTTGTTCACTTAGGTATCTATGATGATGTCGAATCCTTCATGGAATATAAAGAGGCTTTTGCAGCAGGTGGATGGGAAGGTTATTATGACTATACTGAAAATTATGCAAGTTGCTCAGGCGAGGAGTTGTATTCTGATGAAGTATTAAACCGCCCTAAAAATTAAATTAAATTATTA